>Ga0160453_100483_pt1 | contig 30101 bp, 24 predicted proteins | sample HID1971K_E6MG_FD_108228 | JGI IMG/M metagenome (GOLD analysis project Ga0160453, IMG submission 108228) | Enriched millipede-associated microbial communities from UW Madison campus, WI, USA - HID1971K_E6 MG | ecosystem: Host-associated > Arthropoda: Insects > Digestive system > Unclassified ...
ACTTCTGCGCGCCGTCGCCGTCGGTCTCGAGCAGGAACTCGACGCGGCGGGCGCTACGTTCCAGCGACGGGAACAGCCACGCCATCGTCTGCGCGTATGACCACACGTGCGTGCACGTGCCCTCGCACGAGCCGCCGTGGTCGAACGAGCCCTCCCACGCGGCGAACACCGGCCCGGCTCCGAGGTCGGGGTTGGGCGTCTCGACGACGAACGCCGTGGTCGAGCGGGCCGCCGCGATGTTGGCGCCGACGGCGTCGGCGACGACGGGGTCGAGCGTGCCGCCGTACAGCGCCTCGACGAACGCGAGCGTGGTCGTCTCGAGCGCGGGAAGCTCACGATGCAGATGGGATGCCGCCGCCCACGCGTCGGGCCACAGCGTCGCGTACCGGTTGCGCACGATGCCCTCGTCGGAGCGGTCGTCCGCGACGATGTGCCCGTGCCATGACCGGTGGCGGTTGGGGAAGCTCCATGCCAGCACGAACTCGAAGTCGCGGCTCTCGCCCGGCGCGAGCTCGTGCACGATCCCGAGCGATCCGGTACGCAGCCGGGGCAGGCGCTCGAACAGCTCCTCCTCGCTCACCGGCCCCGCCGCCGCGGAGTCCGCGAACAGCCCGCGCGGGCGGTCCTCCAGCGTGAGGCGGGGCTCGGGCGCCAGCAGCCCGTCGTCGCTCAGATCGTTCCAGAACAGCCGCGCCCCGTCGGGCCAGAACCCCGTCACCCACTGCGGCTTCGCCGTCGTGGCGGGGTCGGTGGTCGTCAGGCTCAGCGTGCCGTACCCGGGGTCGTCTTCGGGAAGCCGGATGCCGAAGTCGAGACCCCGGATGCCGTCATCCTCGCGCCAGCGCACGGTCTGCTGCGCGCGCATGCCGAACGGCCCATCGCCGCGCCCGGCGGTGTGGCTCACGCTGCCGGCGACCGTCACCCGCACACGTCGGTCGGACGGATTCGTGACGCGGTACCGCAGCACCGCGGCCGGGATGCCGGACGCGTCGGGGTCGAGCGGCACGAGTGGCGTGAACGCACGCAGTGACACGTCGACCGGCAGCACGTCGTCGTCGAAGTCGATGTCGACCACGGGGTACTCGCCGTGCAGCGTCGCCGCTTGCAGCCGCGGGAGCCCTGCCTGCCACTCGAAGAGGAACCCGGCGTCGATGTCGCGACGACCTGTGATGCGGGCCTCGAGCACGCGCGTGACCGAGGTGGCGGCATCCGCGCCGCCGTCGCCGTCGAGGGGCGCGGCGTGGATCGCGAAGAAGGAGTACGGGTTCATCCGCCCCTTGTCGGGGAGGTTCTCCAGCTCCCAGTCGCGCAGCTCGCCCCGCGCGCCGAGCGAGACGTTGCCCGTGCCGATGCCGCCGAGGGGAAACGCCGCGCGCTCGGCGGTGTGCGGGATGCCGCAGGCCCGCCGGGCCTCTCGTCGCGTGCCGGATCGGTCGGTCATGCCATCGCCTCCTGTGGCAGCGCCTGGCGCTGCTCGGCCGCGAGCTCGTGGACGAGCTCCCGGGTCGAGGCGTAGAGGCGCTGATAACGGTCGAAGAGCTCGTCGTAGAACGGTTGGGCGTCGGGATCGGGGTGCACGGCCTGCGCGATCGGGTTCCAGTCGCCGATGCGCGGCGACTCGACGGCGACGGCCGCGGCCGCGAGGAACGCGGCGCCGTAGCTCGCGCCGATCGTCGTGTGCGGCACCTCCTGCACGAGTCCGGTGGCGTCCGAGACGATCTGCAGCCACAGCCCGCCCTGCGTGCCGCCGCCGACCGCGACGATGCGGCGGATGTCGGCGCCCGCAGCGCGCATCGTCTCGACGTTGTGACGCACCCCGAGCGCGGTGGCCTCCAATGCGGCACGGTACAAGTCGCCGCGCGTGTGGTCGAGGGTGAGCCCGGCGATCACGCCGCGGGCGTCCGGGTCCTGGATCGGGGTCCGCTCACCGGCGAAGTACGGCAGCATGACGAGCCCTCGCGCCCCACGCCCCGAGACCTCTGCCTCGACGAGGAGCGCCGGGTAGTCGGCATCCGTGACACCTCTCAGCCACGCCGTCAGCGCCCCCGACGTCGCCAGACCGCCGGCGAGGTTGCGGGTGCCGGGGAACGCGCCGACCGTCGTCCACATCGATGGCGTGCGCTGTGTCTCGGTGCCGGTCGCGACGGTGTTCGTGAAGATCATGAACATCGTGGTGCCGTACATCAGCATCAGGTCGCCGTCCTGGTGGGCGCCGACGCTGACCGCCTCCATCCACGCGTCGATGGTCCCCGTGATGACGGGGGTGCCGGAGGGGATGCCGGTGGCCGCTGCCGCAGCATCGGTCACGGTTCCGGCGACCTCGCCCGCCCACGCGAGGGCCGGCGCCTCGATGCCGGGCGCGAAGCGCCGCCACCACGGCTCGTGCCACGCTGCGGCGTCGACGTCGTAGAGCGGCGAGCACTGGCTGGCGGACTGGTGGTCGAGCACGTAGGCGCCGGTGAGGCGGCGGACCAGCCACGACGCGGGCATGAACAGGCGCCGTGCCCGTGCGTAGGCGGCGGGCTCCTCGTCGGCGATCCACACGACCTTCGGCCCCGCGGCCTGCGACGTGAGGGTCGATCCCCCGACGCGCACGATCTCGTCGGCACCGAGCTCGTCGGTCATGCGGGTGATCTGCGCGCCGGCGCGCATGTCGATGCCGTAGAGAATCGCGGGACGCACCGGGTCGTCGCCGTTGTCGACGAGCAGCACGCACGGGCCCATGCCGCTCACGCCCACCGCCGCGATCTCGGGCTCCATGCCCTGTTCGCGTGCCCGCTCGGGCAGCTCTCGGGCGAGCGACACCAATTCGTCCCACCAGACGCGGGCATCCATCTCGACGTGGTTCGTGCGGGGCCGCGAGACCTCGTGCTCGCGGGTGGCCGCAGCGATGATCCGGCCGTGCCCGTCCACGAGCACGCCCTTGCTGCTGGACGTGCCGATATCGACACCGAGCGTGCAGCGGACGGTCATCGGATCCTCCTCGATCACGACAGCGCCGGCCCGACGGATGAGGCCTGGCGAATGCGTCCACTGTAGACGAAATCGATTTCATGATCAACCGTGCGAAACGGCAGTCGGCGTGAAACCGACGGGGAGGATCAGCCGCGGACGGAAGCGCGCGCCGGCTGCACCTCGTTGCGCAGTACGACCGTGCGCGCAGGCTGGTCGTCGCCGTTGATGCGCTCGAGCAGCATCTTGGCCGCCGTCACCCCCATGTGCCGCGCCGGCAGGCGCACGACCGTGACGGCCGTCGGCGAGAGCGTCGTGAACGGCAGCGAGCCCACCACGGCGACGCCGAGCTTGGGCGGGGTGAGACCGTGCTCGGTGAGCACCTGGATCGCGCCCACCCCGAGCATGTTGTTGCACGCGACGACGGCATCCGGCGGCTCGGGGAGGGCGAGGAGCTCTTCCATCACCTCGCGGCCGCCGTCGACGCGGAACGTCGAATAGCGCAGCAGCTCGTCGGGATCGCCGTCGGGGAAGTGCCGCGCGAGCACAGCGCGCCAGCCCTGGGCTCGCTCGTAGGCGGTCTCGATGTGCTGGGGTCCGGTGATGCAGGCGATCCGCCTGTAGCCCGCCTGCACCAGGTTCTCGGTCGCCGCCTGCCCCGCCGTGCGGTTCGCCATCACGACGCCGTCGATGTCGTATCCGGTTCCGCGGTCGACGGCGACGACCGGCCGGCCGGTCGCGATGACCTCGTCGAGGTTGGTGTGGTCGGATGCCGCGGCGAGGATCACGCCGGCCATGTGCTCCGAGATCGCGATCTGGAGGTACGTCGCCTCTTTCTCGATCTGCGAGTCGGTGTTGCACAACACGACGGAGTAACCGGCCTGCGACGCGACATCCTCGACGCCGCGCGCCATCTCGGTGAAGTACGGGTTCTCGATGTCGGGGATCACGAGGGCGATGACCTCCGACGCCTGGCGGCGGAGCGTGCGCGCCGTCCGGTTCGGAGTGAACTTGAGCTGCCGCGCTGCCTCGCGCACCGCGAGCGTCTTCTCGTCCGACACGCCCATGCCGTTGAAGACGCGCGAGACCGTCGCCGGCGACACTCCGGCGAGCTTCGCGACTTCATAGATCGTGGCCATGCCACCCGCTTCCCCAAGCTCCGGCTCGCGTTGACATGCCGGTCAGCCCACCATACAGTGTTGAAATCGATTCCAAAATATCCTACTTCTGATCGAACGAGCGCATCGCTGCACGGTGCGCCGACACGAGGACGTGCCGCCCGATGAACGCTTCCCAGTCCCCCTCCACCGACCTCTCCTCGATCGCGTCCCTGCGCTCGCTGCAGACCAGGTCCATCTCGCCCGAGAACTTCGACGGATCGGTCGGCGGCGGCGGCCGTGCCACCGAGGGCACCGGCGCCTCCTGCGCCCGCGACCTCGGCCCCGGGTGGAAGATCTCGCCGAGCGTCGACATCAAGGCCGGCGAGACCTTCGACCTGGCCGACATCCAGGGCGGCGGCAAGATCACGCACATCTGGATCACAACCCACACCGACAACTGGCGCACGCTCATCCTGCGCGCCTACTGGGACCGCGCCGACGAGCCTGCCGTCGAGGTGCCGTACGGCGATTTCTTCTGCAACGGGTGGGGCGTGTTCGCGCAGGTGAACTCGCAGGCGATCGCCGCGAACCCCCACGGCGGGTTCAACTCATACTGGCCCATGCCGTTCCGCACAGGCGCACGACTCACGATCGAGAACACGTCGGTGCTCGACGTGCGCGTCTACTACCAGGTGACGTACGAGATCGGCGGCGACTACGCGAACGAGGGCTACTTCCACGCGCAGTGGCGACGTTCGAACCTGCTGGACGAGCTGGTGCCGCACACGATCCTCGAGGGCATCGAGGGCCGCGGCCAGTACGTCGGCACGTACCTCGCGTGGGGCGTCAATTCCAACGGCTGGTGGGGCGAAGGCGAGATCAAGTTCTATCTCGACGACGACGCCGACTATCCGACGATCTGCGGCACAGGCACCGAGGACTACTTCGGCGGCGCGTGGAACTTCGACATCCCCGGCAAGGGATATACCGAGTTCTCCACCCCGTACCTCGGAATGCCGCAGGTGATCCGCCCCGACGGGCTCTATGTCAGCCAGCACCGCTTCGGCATGTACCGCTGGCATCTGCTCGACCCGATCCACTTCACCACCGGCATCCCCAGGGTCGACATCCAGGCGCTCGGGTGGCGCAGCGGCTGGCGCTATCTGCCGCTGCGCGACGACATCGCCTCGACCGCGATGTTCTACCTCGACCGGCCGACGGCCCGTCGCCCCAAGTCGCCGAGCGCCGACGACATGGAGATCCACCTAGGCACCGCTCCGGTGCCCGACATCGGCGCGACGCCCCCGCGAGCGCCGCAGGACTGAGGTCCCGGCCGCTCCGGCACGCGAGGCGGCGGGGTCCGTCTCACCCGCCGGCGAGGGCGCGCCCCCTCACCGTGGTGCGCAGGACGTAGAGGCTCGACGTGGCCGTGATGTAGAGGATGTTGCGCCGGGGCCCACCGAACTCGAGGTTGGCGACGGTCTCCGGCAGTGGGATGCGGCCGATCAGCGTTCCGTCGGCGGCATGGCAACGCACCCCGTCGGCGGCGGCCACCCATAGCCGACCGAGGGCGTCAGTGCGGATCCCGTCGTAGACCACGTCGGCGTCCGCGAGCCGTTCAGGTGCGCCGGTCGAGCCGTCGGCCCGAACCTCGGCCCGCCATATGGCGGGTGTGCCGCTGTCGGTGACATAGACGGACGTGCCCTCGGGGTGGAAGGCGATGCCGTTCGGCTGGTCGAGCTCGCCGATACGCAGCGCGATCGAGCCGCCCGCGTCCACGCGGTACACGCCGCGCACCGTCTGCTGCGGGGCCGCGGCGACCCCTTCGTAGTCGCTGAGGATTCCGTAGGTCGGATCTGTGAACCAGACCGAGCCGTCGCGGTGGACGGCCACGTCGTTCGGGCTGTTCAGGGGCACCCCTGCGTAGGCGTCTGCCACGACGCTCGTCGAGCCGTCGTGCTCGAGCCGCGCGACACGGCGTCCGCCGTGCTCGCACCACACGAATCGCCCCTGTGCGTCGACGGTGCGGCCGTTCGCGAAGCCCGACGCCGCATCGAAGACGTCGACGCGGCGCGTGCGCTCGTCGAAGCGCAGCACACGTTCGTTCGGGATGTCGCTGAACAGCACGAAGCGATGCGCCGGGTGGTAGGCCGGGCCCTCCAGCCAACGTCCGTCGTCGAACACGCACTCGACGTAGCGGTCTCCGCCAACGTCGGCGAACCGGTCGTCGAACGATTCGTATACCGCTGCCAGCCGCTCGGTGGTCATCCGTCCGCCTCCCCGCTCGCCCGTGCTCGGGCATCCGGATTCAGTGCTCAGCCCATCCTAGGAAGCGCGCCCTCCCAGCGATCCCAGCGCATGGCATACGTCACGATGTCGTCGCGCACGACGTTCTCGATCGTCGCATCATGGCGCCCCTCCCGCTCTTTCAGGGAGGCCCAGCACGTGCATCACTTGAGACCGGCCATCTTGATGTTGCCGATGATCTGCCGCTGGAAGATGAGGAACAGGATCACGACGGGAGCTGCGGCGAGCACGGAGCCGGCGATCAGCAGCCCGAGCTCTGTGCTGCGCTCGGAGCGGAAGGTGGCGAGATACTGCTGCACGACGAACTGATCGGGCGTGGTGATCGTCATGATGGGCCACACGTACGAGTTCCAGTAGGCGAGGAACGCCGTGATGCCCATGACGACGAACGGCGGCTTCGACAGCGGCAAGAAGAGCTTGGTGAAGATGCGCAGGCGGCCGCAGCCGTCGAGCATTGCGGCCTCTTCAAGGCTCGACGGGATGCTCAGGTAGAACTGCCGGATGAAGAAGATCATGCCCGCGCTGGCCGCACCGGGGATGACGAGCACGGCGAGGGTGTCGAGCATCTGCAGGTTCGTCACCACGATGAAGCTGGTGAGCAGGATCGTCATGCCCGGGATGAACATCGTCGTGATGACGATGACCCACAGCGCCCGCTTGAACCGGAAGTCGAGCCGCGCGAACGCGTACGCCGCGAGCGAGTTGACGGCGAGTGCGAGCGCCGTGAACAGCACGGCGCCCAGGAACGTCCACAGCATCGTGCGGGTGAACGTCGGGTCGGCCAGGATCTGGGCGTAGTTCTCCCAACGCCACACCTCGGGGAAGAACTGGAACGGAGTCTGGATGACCTCGGTCTTGGACTTGAAGCCGGCGATCACCATCCACGCGAGCGGGAAGAGCGCGGCCAGCACGAACACGATCCCGACGATCGTCTTGCCGATGGCGTACAGCCACCACGCGAGGTCGTGGTGCACTCGGCGCCGGGCGAGCGGGGTCATGACGGGGGCATCCTGAACGGCGGTCACGTCAGTCCACCAGCCTCTCGGAGTTGACGAAACGGAACACCAGCGCCGACACCGTGCCGAGCACGACGAACAGTAGCAGCGCCGCCGCGATCGAATAGCCCACGTTGATGTCGTTGCGGAAGTGGTTGAAGATGAACAGGTTCGGCAGGGTGGTGGCGTTCAGCGGGCCACCGCCCGTCATGACGAGCGGCAGCTCGAACTGCTGGATCGCCGCGACGAAACCGGTGATCAGCAGGTAGAGGAAGACGTTCTTCATCTGCGGCAGCGTGATGAAGCGGGTCTTCTCCCACCAGTTCGCGCCTTCCATCGCCGCCGCCTCGTAGTATTCGGCGGGGATGTCGACCATCGCGGCGACCATGATGAGCGAGGTCAGCCCCATCCCGAGCCAGATGGCGGGGATGGCGATGGCCAGCAACGCCCACGCCGGGTCGCCGATCCAGGCGATCGGGTCGATCCCGAAACCCCCCAGCATCGCGTTGAGGATGCCGCCGGAGTAGTTGTAGATCAGCACGAAGATGATCGACGTGATGACCGACGAGATGATCGTCGGAATGTAGATACTCACCTTGAGCACGCTCGCGGCCGACCGCGAGACGCTCACGACGAGGCTGGAGAAGAAGAACGCCAGGATCAGCATCGGCGGCACCGTCATCGCGACGAACACGAAGCCGCGGCCGATCGACTCCCAGAACAACGGATCGCTCAGCACGTTCGTGAAGTTGCGGAAGCCGACGAACTGCGGGTCCTTGTAGAAGCTCCAGTCCTGGAACGACAGGTAGCCGGCGTACACGGCCGGCCAGATCACGAAGATCCCCAGCAGCACCACCGCGGGAAGGATGAGCAGGTAGGCGATCCTGCCGTCGCGGTACCGGAATCGGTCGTGACGGCGCTTGTCACGGCGTCCGCCGGGCAGCACCATCGTCTCGGTCTCGGTCATCATCGTCTGCGTCGCGGTCATTTCCTCACCTCGTTGTGGGCCCGGGCACAGGTCCGGGGGCCGATGCGATCGGCCCCCGGCCCCCTTCCGTCCGTCAGGACTTCGGTGCCTTGCTGGGCAGATCGTCGCGCTGGATCACCGTGTTGATGGCATCCTCCGCGGTCTTGATGGCGTCATCCGCCGAGGCAGCGCCCTTCATGACCGATTCCATCGCGGTGCCGACCGCGAGCGACACATCCCACGGGTAGGTCGGCTCGGGGATCGCGGTGGGAACGATGTCGTTCGTGACGATCGAGGACCACGGCGCGTCGGCACTGGCCTGGTCGGCTGCGACGGCATCCTGCACCGACGTGCGCACGGGCACCTTCGTGAACTGGGTGTTGACGAAGAACGGCACGAGCAGGTCAGGGTCGCCCGCAAGCGACCACGTCAGGAAGTCGGCCGCGGCCTGAGCGTTCTTGGACTTGGCGTCGATCACCCAGCGGAAGTTGCCGAGGGTGGTCGCGCCGCGGCCATCAGCGTCCGCCGCGTTCGGGAACGCGCCGATCCCGGTCTTGGGCAGCACGTCGGCATAGTCCGATCCGATCTCGGACATCATCCACGAGCCCGAGACCTTGAACGCCACCTTCTCCTCGCCGAAGTCCTTGCCGCCGACGTAGACGTCCAGTGCCTGCTGGGGCATGTAGCCCTCGTCCCACAGCGTCTTGTAATTGGCCATCAGCTCGCGATAGCCGTCGTTGTCGATGTCGGGCGCGGTCCAGTCGGAGTTCAACGCGGTGTGACCGGCGAAGTTGTACTGCTGACCGACCGACGACCATGCGAAGGTGACCGCGTCGCTGGCAGGCGAGATGCAGTACTGGCCGTCGGCCAGCGTCGGCTTGATCGCCGCGCACATGTCGAGCAGCTCGTCCCACGTGGTCGGACCGGTCTCGGGGTCGAGGCCTGCGGCCGAGAGCAGGTCCTTGTTCCAGAACAGCACAGTCTGCGGTTCCAGCAGGAGCGGGTACGCGTAGTACTTTCCATCCAGCTGCGAGATCGGCTGCGCGGCATCGATGATCTCGGCGAGTTTGTCATCGGGCACGAGACCATCAAGCTCGTGCAGCTGCCCAGCCCCCACCGCATCGGTGATGCTGGCCGAGAAGGTGTAGATGTCGGGGGCCTTGCCCGCCGCCTGGGCCGACTTCATCTTCTGGTCCCACGCATCGGCGGGCACCTCGGTGTCGACGACCTTGATCTCGTCCTGCGACGCGTTGAACTTCTTCACGATGTCGGCGTACCAGTCATTCTCGACGGGCGTGAAGGTGCGGTGCCAGAACTGGATCGTCGTGACGCCGTCGGCGCTGGAGCCGTCGCCACCGCCGGCGCTGCAACCCGCGAGCACGGTGCCTGCGGCCGCCGCGACCGCGACGGCGAGCAAGAGCCTGCTGTTTCTCTTGTGCATTCGTCCCTCCTCAGGAACACGACTCTTCGGTGAGTCGGAGCTGTGGCCGGGTCAGGGGAGCCCGGTCGACCCGGTCGAGCGGCAACCGTCGTCCTGCGCGGATCGCCTCTGACCTCGTCTCGGTCAGAGTAGACGAAATCGATTTCATGCGCAATGGTCCCGAAGTGGCGATTCCGAGGTTCTGGCCACCAATACGAGTCCGCCGAGGGCGTGAAACCGGCGTCGATGGCGCCAAAACCGCGTCCGGAGCACCGGAAAGCGGCATCCTCTCGCTCTGTATCGATTTCACAACACGCGACGCGCGACGAATCAGGAGGACTTCTCGAGGTCTACCGAGAACCAGAACACGTTGTACGGGCCCCACAGCGAAAGCGTGAAGTAGATCCGTCTGCCTCCGTCCGCGACGTAGCGCGGATTCATGTACGGCGAGTACAGCCCAGGGTAGTCCGCCCCCGGGACGAGCAGCACCGGGTCGTTCCACGGCCCCCACGGCGTGATGCCCTCACGGATGTACGCGTCGCCGCCATCGGAGTACGTCATGATCCACCGGTCGAGGTATTCCGACCACATCACCGACAGCTCGCCGATCGTTCCGTCCACCACGAGCTCGGCAGCATCGAGGCTGTCCGACCAGCGCGGCTCGCCGTCTTCGACGCCCGCGAAGTACGAATAGGCGCTCTGATCCTCGACGGCCTTCTCGGTCGCCGGCACGCGCATGAGCGCCACGCCGCCGAACCGCCCCGATGGGATCGCCCAGAGGTACACGTACTCCGCACCGCCGTCGACCACACGCACCGGAGCCACCTGGATGAAGTTCGAATCCCCCGGCCAGCGGGGCGAATCCAGAGGCGTCCAGGTCTCACCGCGGTCGGTCGACTTCGCCAGCCCCGCGTAGTTCGCGTCCCACGCCCCGGGTTCGCCCCAGTACGACACCGACATGTACGACAGGTAGAGCGTGTCGCCGATCGCGAACCCGTGCGTGGGAATCTTGGTGACCTCGCCCTGCCCGTCATTGGCGTCGTGGTCGCCCTCCACGAGCGCCTCCGCCCAGCCGAGGTCGTCGGCCGGCGCCCACGCGTCGAACGTGATGCCGTCGGACGGATCGTCGTCGGTCGTCCATGCCGAGACGTTCGAGCGCCAGAGGCCGCCCTGTCCTCCGTACGAGTCCGGATCGCGCTCGCCGAAGGTGTCGCCGAAGAAGAAGTAGGTGCGATCGCCGAGGTTCGTCATCGAGCCGAGGTCGGTGCCCGCAACGGTGGCGACTGCCGTGTCGTTGATGGCATCCGGCCCGGTGAGCTGGGCGATCTGCGTGAGTCCGGTCACTCCCGATAGCACGAACGGCTTGTGCGAGTCGGGGTCGACGTTCGGCAACCCGGGCGCCGCACAGGAGGCAAGGCTGGTAGCCAGAAAGGTGGATGCCGCCACCGCGGCGATCCGCCGGGCTCGGGCTCGTGCTCGGGAACGCGGCAGAGACATGATCCTCCTCGATCGTCGCTGCCACGATACGGCGAGAACGGGTCGATCACGAAATCGATTTCACTGGTGGGGAGGCACTGACCATGGGGAACGCGCGCCGCGGGCCGGCGGCATCCCGTCGGCGAAAGGGTGTCAGCCGACGTCTTCGGACGTGTCGGCGCGAGGCTCGATCGGCGTGCGTGGGCGCCACACCACCACTTCGGTGGCACGGCGCACCCGGGTGCCGTGCCGCAGCGTCACGACCGAGCCGGTCGAGCCTGCGGCGAAGACGCGGGCGCCGGGGCGCTTCTCCAGCTCTGCCCGCACACGGTCCTCGAGGTCGCGGACGCGGCCGTGCAGCTCGTGCACGCGGGCTTCGAGCTCGAGGATGCGGGTGATGGCCGGTAGACCGATGCCGTCCGACGACATGCGGGCGACCTCGCGGAGCTGCTCCACGTGTCGCAGCGAGTAGCGGCGCGAGCCGCCCTGGGTACGGGCGGGCACGACCAGGCCCAGCCGGTCGTACTGCCGGAGGGTCTGCGGGTGCATGCCCGACAGCTCGGCAGCGACGGCGATCGCGAAGATGGGCGCGTCGGCGTCGATCTCTCGTTCTTCAGCCATCTGCCTCACCTCCTCCCGTTCGGGTCACGCGCGAGATCAGGAGATCTGGCCGAGACAGGCCGATTCGCGAGGAATCATCCTGTTCTGGCCAGATCTCCTGATCTCGACAAGCATGTCAGCCCCGTGCCTTGGCCATCATCTCGGCGCGCGGGTTCTCTTTGGGCTCCAGGCTCTGGAAGTGCTCGAGCGCCTCGCGGGCAGCCTCGTCGAGGTGCGACGGCACCGCCACCTGCACCTCGGCGAGGAGATCGCCGGTGCCCTTGGCCGTTTCGACGCCGCGACCCTTGACGCGCAGCACGCGACCGGACGGCGTGCCCGGCGCGACCCGCAGCTTGACGGGATCGCCGCCCAGCGTCGGCACCTCGATGGTGGCGCCGAGGGCCGCCTCGGTGAAGGTCACCGGCACTGTCACCCGCAGGTTGAGACCGTCGCGCGTGAAGACCGGGTGCGGGCGCACCGTGATCTGCACGACGACGTCGCCGGATTCGCCGCCGTCGGGCGACGGGCGCCCGCGACCCCGCAGCCGGATCTTCTGCCCGTCGGCCACGCCGGCGGGGATCTTCACCTTGAACGGCTTGCCGTCCTCGCCCTGCAGCGTGATGGTCTCGCCCTTCGTCGCGGTGACGAAGTCGATCGTCGTGCGCGCGGTGACGTCGGCGCCGCGTGTGGGGCCGCCGTAGCCGCGGAACCCGCCGGTCGGCTGACCGAAGCGCCCCGAGCCGAAGCTGCCGCCCTGCTGCTGGTTGAACATCGCGAAGATGTCGTCGAAGTCCTGCGGCTGCTGGCGGCCGCCGCGGCCCTGGTTGAACATCGAGAAGACGTCCTCGAAGCCGCCGGCGCCGCCCGTTCCACCCGACGTGAAGCGCGCGCCCGAGCCCATGGCCCGGATCTGGTCGTACTCCTGCCGTTGCTCGGCGTCCGAGAGCACCGAGTAGGCCTCGCTGACCTCCTTGAACTTGGCCTCGGCGGCAGCATCACCCTGATTGGAGTCGGGGTGGTACTTGCGCGCGAGCTTGCGGTACGTCTTCTTCAGGTCCGCGTCGCTGACGTCTTTGGAGACGCCCAGCACCGAGTAGAAGTCCTTGTCGAACCAGTCCTGACTGGCCATGGATCCTCCTCGGTTACTCGGCCGGAACTGCGACGACGACCTTCGCCGGACGCAGTTCCACCGATCCCAGGCGGTACCCGATCTCGACGACCTCGATGATCGTCTGCTCGGTCGCGCCCGGTGTCGGTACCTGGAAGATCGCCTCGTGCTGCTGCGGGTCGAACAGCTCGCCGGCCTCGCCGTATGTGGCAAGGCCCATGCGCTCGGCCACGCCGCGCAGCTTCTCGGCGATCGCGGCGAACGGGGAGCCCGCCTCGAGGTCGCCGTGCTTCTCGGCCCGGTCGAGGTCGTCGAGCACGGGAAGCAGACCCTTCGCGACAGCTCCCTGGGCACGTTCGATCTCGACCTCGCGCTGCTCCTCGGTGCGGCGCCGGTAGTTGGCGTACTCGGCCTGCAGCCGCTTGAGGTCGATCAGCAGCGCCGACTCGAGGTCGGCGAGCACGGCGTCCTCTGCGGCGGCGTCGGCGTTCTGCGCGGCGCCGAGGATGTCGTCCACCGTGAGCTCATCGGCTTCGGCCCCCTCCTGCGGGTCGGACCCGGAGGCGGTCGCCTCCGGGTCCTCGCCGCCGGGGACCTCGTTGTCGAAGTCCTTGTCGGCCATGGCTACTTCGTCTCGTCCTCGTCGATGACCTCGGCGTCGACGACGTCCTCGTCGGGGTTCGACGAACCCTGACCGTCGGCCGACGCGTCGGGACCGGCATCCGGAGCAGCCTGCGAAGCCTGGTTCGAGGCGTAGATCGCCTCGCCGAGCTTGCCCTGGCTCTGGTTGAGCTTCTCGAACGCGGTCTTCACGGCCTCGTCGTCGTCACCGGCCAGCGCCGTCTTGAGAGCGTCGACGTCGCCCTGCACCTCGGACTTGACGTCCTCGGGCAGCTTGTCGTCGTTCTCCTTGATGAGCTTCTCGATCGAGTACGCGAGCGTCTCGGCCTGGTTGCGCACCTCGGCGGCCTCGCGGCGCTTCTTGTCTTCGGCGGCGTGCTCCTCGGCCTCGCGGACCATGCGCTCGATGTCGTCCTTCGCGAGCGACGAGCCGCCCGTGATCGTCATCGACTGCTCCTTGCCGGTGCCCTTGTCTTTGGCGGACACGTGCACGATGCCGTTGGCGTCGATGTCGAAGGTGACCTCGACCTGCGGGATGCCGCGCGGAGCCGGCGCGATGCCGGTGAGCTCGAACGTGCCGAGCGGCTTGTTGTCGCGGGTGAACTCGCGCTCGCCCTGGAAGACCTGGATCGCGACCGACGGCTGGTTGTCGTCGGCGGTCGTGAAGGTCTCGGAGCGCTTCGTCGGAATGGCGGTGTTGCGCTCGATGAGCTTCGTCATGATGCCGCCCTTGGTCTCGATGCCGAGGCTCAGCGGGGTGACGTCGATGAGGAGGACGTCCTTGCGCTCGCCCTTCAGCACACCGGCCTGCAGGGCCGCGCCGACGGCGACGACCTCGTCCGGGTTGACGCCCTTGTTGGCGTCCTTGCCGGTCTCGCGCTTGACGAGCTCGGCGACCGCGGGCATGCGGGTCGAGCCGCCGACGAGCACGATGTGGTCGATGTCGGCGACCTTGATGCCGGCCTCGCGGATCACATCTTCGAACGGCTTCTTGGTGCGGTCGAGGAGGTCCTTGGTGAGGTCCTCGAACTTGGCGCGCGTGATCGTCTCGGACAGCGACACGGGACCCGAGTCGGTGAGTGACAGGTAAGGCAGGTTGACGCTCGTCGACGTCGAGGAGGAGAGCTCCTTCTTCGCCTGCTCGGCGGCCTCCTTGAGGCGCTGCAGCGCGATCTTGTCACCCGAGACGTCGACGCCCGTGGTGTCCTTGAACTGCTTGATCAGGTAGTCGACGAGGCGCTGGTCCCAGTCGTCGCCGCCGAGGCGGTTGTCGCCGGCAGTGGCGCGCACCTGGATGGTCGAGAAGTCGTCGTCCTTGCCCACTTCGAGCAGCGACACGTCGAAGGTTCCACCACCGAGGTCGAAGACGAGGATGAGCTCGTCCTCCTTGCCGCGGTCCAGGCCGTAGGCGAGGGCGGCGGCGGTGGGCTCGTTGATGATGCGCAGGACGTTCAGGCCCGCGATCTCGCCGGCCTCCTTGGTGGCCTGGCGCTCGGCGTCATTGAAGTACGCGGGAACGGTGATGACGGCGTCGGTGACGGTGTCGCCGAGGTACTCCTCCGCGTCGCGCTTGAGCTTCTGCAGGATACGGGCCGAGATCTCCTGCGGCGTCCACTTCTTGCCGTCGACGTCGAAGCCCCAGTCGGTGCCCATGTGGCGCTTGACCGACGAGACGGTGCGGTCGACGTTGGTGACGGCCTGGCGCTTGGCGGTCTCGCCGACCAGCACCTCGCCGTCCTTGGTGAAAGCGACGACCGACGGGGTCGTGCGGAACCCCTCGGCGTTGGCGATGACCTTGGGCTCGCCGCCCTCCAGGACGCTCACGACCGAGTTGGTCGTACCGAGGTCGATTCCCACAGCACGTGCCATGTTGTTCTCTCCTTCTTGTGGACGACGATGGATGCCGCCGCCCGGGGTTGATGGGAAGTCTGCTCGCGATCGACACGAGGTTGAGTCGCGATGGCTCAACCATAAACCCGTGGTGCGGCATCCGTCAAGTCAAAGTTGATATGAGACGGCTCAACTTGTCCATCCGCCCCTCCTCGGCAGAATCGACGCATGACGCTCGACTGGGACTTCCACCCGCTCCGCGGCGAGCGCGTCACGCTCGACCTGCTGCGATCCGACGACCTCGACGATCTCGCCGCGATGCAGGGCGACCCCGAGGTGTGCCGGTATCTGCTGTACGAGGCGCGGTCGCGCGAGAAGGTGGCCGAGATCCTGGAGAGGGATGCCGCGGCCACCCGTCTCGCCGGCAAGGGCGACTATCTGCAGCCCGCGATCCGGTCGCACACCGGCGCGTTCCTCGGCACGATGTACTTCGAGCTGCACAGCACCGACCCCGACCGCACCGCCGAGATCGGCTGGATCCTCGCCCCGCACGCGCAGGGCCATGGCTACGCGACGGAGGCCGCCCGCCTGCTGCTCGCCCTGGCGTTCGACGAACTGGAACTGCACCGCGTATACGCCGAGCTCGACCCTCGCAACACCGGATCGGTCCACGTCTGCGAGCGCCTCGGGATGCGCCACGAGGGCCACTTCGTCGAGCACATGTGGCTCAAGGGCGAGTGGACCGACACGGGTCACTACGCCATCCTCGAGAGCGAGTGGGCAGCGTCGCGCCTTCTGTGACGCTGCACCTTCGGCCGGAAGCGGCCCGACACGCCGCAACCAGCGGCAGATACGGCACCAACGGCCCCATCTGCGATCGGTCGCCGCGGGCGAAGGGGCCCGACACGTCGCAACCAGCGACAGATACGGCACCAACGGCCCCATCCGCGATCGGTCGCCGTGGGCGAAGGGGCCCGACACGCCGCAACCAGCGACAGATGCGGCACCAACGGCCCCTTCGCCGCGTCGGATCGGGATGCCGCCTGCCGACGCCCCTGTCGCGAAGTGCCGCTGACCACGACACCACGCGACGGGCGAACCAGTGCTCCCCTCACGATGCTGGACTCCCCTGTCGCGAAGTGCCGCTGACCACCACACCAAGCGACAGGCGAGCCAGGTCAGCAAGGTCGGCGGAACCGGCCAGGCGGGTGAACCCGGCGAGCCCGCGAGCATGTACTGGCAGGCGGCGCAGCGCCCCGGCCCCGGTCCGGGCACACGCGCGACAGCAGCGCCCCGGCCCCGATCCGGGCACACGCGCGACAGCAGCGCCCCGGCCCCGATCCGGGCACACGCGCGACGGCGGCGGCTCGAAACACGAGCCGCCGCCGTCGATGGCGTGTACCCCAGGTCCACGTGACGGGCCGCGTCGCGAACGGGCTCGCCGACAGCCGCCCCAGACGGGCTGTCCCTCCTCGCACCGTAGCGAAGCGCCGCCGCGGGGGCACGGGTTCGGCGGCGATTGGCGACTTAAGTCCCCAGGCGTCAGTCGCGGTTGAGGTAGCGGACGACGGCCTGCACCCGGCGGTGACTGTCGGCGTCGGGCGGCATGCCCAGCGCGTCGTAGATGCGCGACACGTGCTGCACGACGGCCTTCTCGGTGAGGAACAACTTGGCGGCGATGGCGGCGTTGCTGCGTCCTTCTGCGACGAGCGCGAGCACCTCCTGCTGGCGGACGGTGAGCTCGCTGATCGCGGCCTCGGAGTGGCGCGCACGGCCGACCATCACCGCCACCACGTCGGGGTCGAGGGCGGTGCCGCCGGCCGCGACCCGCTCGAGGTCGTCGAGGAACGTGCCGATGTCGGCGATCCGCTGCTTGAGCAGGTAGCCGACGTGCCCCGCGCCGTCGGCGAGGAGCTCCTGCGCGTAGCGCCGCTGCACGTGCTGCGAGAGCACCACGACCGCCGTGCCGGAGTGGTCGCGGCGGATGCGCAGCGCCGCCTCCAGCCCCTCGACGGTGTGCGTGGGCGGCATGCGGATGTCGGTGACGGCGAGGTCCGGGCGGGTGCGGGCGACAGCATCCGCCAGTTCTTCGGCGTCGCCGACGGCGGCGACCACATCGTGGCCGGCGTCGCGCAGCACCAGTTCGATGCCGCGGCGGATGAGGGCCTCATCCTCGGCGATGACTACGCGCATGGCACCTCCGCTCGCACGCGCGTGCCCTGCCCGCGCAGGCTCGTGAGCGACAGGGTGCCGCCGATGGCCTCGACGCGGTCGGCGAGCCCGCGCAGGCCGGTGCCGGCATCCATCGACGCTCCGCCGACGCCGTCGTCCTCGACGTCGAGCCGCAGCCGCCCGTCGATCCGCGCCAGCCGCACCCGCGCGACGGTGGCACGTGCGTGCTTGACGACGTTGGTGAGCGCCTCGGTGAGCACGAAGTAGGTGGTGGCCTCGACGAGGTCGCCCAGCGCGGCACCCGGGATGTCCGCCTCGAACTCGGTGGGGATCGGCATGCGGTCGGCGAGGTCCTCGGCGGCGGCAGCGAGGCCGCGCTCGATGAGCGCGGCCGGCACCAGGTCGCTCACCAGCGCCCGCAGATCCGCCGCGGCCGCGTCGATGTCGACGCGCAGGCGCGTCGCCCGCCCGGGTACGGACTCGGGCGCGGCCGACGCGATCTGCTGCGCCTCCAGCGCCAGCAGCACGAGCTGCACCTGCAGCCCGTCATGCAGGTCGCGCGCGATGCGGCGGCGTTCGCGGTCGCCCGCCTCCACCAGACGTTCGCGGGACTGCAGCAGCGCGCGCCGGCTCGCCCGCAGCTCGGCCGTCAGTCGCTCGCGCTCGACCTCGATGGCCACGACGCTGCCGGCGGCTCGCACCCGCTCGGCGCTCGAGACCAGCGCGACGTCGTATTCGATCGCACCGATCTCGCGCCCGTCGAGCACGATCGTCTGCCATCCGCGCCGTGGATCGGACCGGGCCGCCGCCGGGTGGCCGTCGGCGTCGAGGAAGGCGCCGTTGTCGTCCGCCCAGAAGTACAGACGCAGCGATCGGTCGCCGAGCGCTCGCGCGAGTCCCGCCGCGAGCGGTTCGCGCGACGGCCCGCCGCTGCCCAGCCATGCGCCGAGCTCGTCCAGCTCGCCGGTGCGGGCGAAGCCGCCGCGGATCGTGCCGAGTGCGAACGCGATCGGGATGCCGGCGATCACCGCGAACTGCACGAACCCGCGGATCGCGGGGTCGATGCCCAGCACCCGGTCCATCACGATCGCGATGAGCGGCATGAACAAGACCGTGAAGATGCCGTACGAGAACAGCGGAACGAGGACGCGCCGGTGGGCGGCATCCGCTCGGCGAAGCCGCCCCCACAGCACTCCGGCGACCACGATCATGAGGACCGTCGCCACGGCCGTCTGCAGCATGCTGAAGAACTCGGTCGCGTACGGCAAGTCGGCGATCGCGAACGGCGGGAACGGACCCGCGGGATCGAACAGGTACAGCGGCGCCTGCAGCACCAGGCCGACCAGGTACGCGGCGATGACGAGGAGCACCGACAGCCGATCGGGCAGCCGACCCGTCGGAAACGCCAGCAGCAGGTGGACGATCGCCGCCACCATCAGCGTCGCGCACACCGCCCCGATCGCCACGAGCGCGGGCACCACGGTGTTGTACAGACTTCCCGCGTACACAGCGAGCCCAACCAGGATGATCAGCAACCCCATGCCGCTGCGCGGCCGCCGTCGCCAGGCCACAAACCCCGCCGCGACGTAGATGACGAAGATGGCCGGCAGCACCAGCAGCGGCAGATTGCCCGGATCGCCGAGCGGCATCACCGACACGAGCAGCACGGTGAGCGCCGCCGCCAGCCCGGCGACGAGCCACAGCCCGCGTCCGAGCGACCGTGACAGACCCGAGCGCACGGGCGGCACTGCGGTCATCGCACCACTCCCCCCGACGGCATGCCCTCATCATGCCGTGATTCCTCCGGCGGACAGGGGATGCGCTCGTGACGTTCGCTGACACGCTGGTGCGCCGCGACGATCTCGGACGCCGACGCGCACTGGGCATGTCGCGGAACGCCCTGATCGCCTTCATCGTCGTGCGCACAGCGGTGGCCGCGGTGGGAGGTGCAGCACTCGGCATGATCGCCGGCTCGGTGATACTCGGGGCGCTCGCCACTGCCCCGCCGCCCGACTTTGTCGCGGCCGTCGGCCTGCTCGCCGTGATCGCTGCGCTCGCGGCATCCGTCCCGCCCGCACTCGCGGCGGCGTACACCGATCCGGTGCGCGTGCTGCGCACGCCCTGAGACCGCGGCGGCCCACCCCTGTAGCCTGGCCACGCGCCACGCCGACGTGACGCGCTGCGGCGGCACCCGCCGTTCACCGAAGGGCCCTACCTTGAGCGACATGAGCTCCCCTGCGCCGGACTCCGAGACCCCCGGCACGACCCGTCCGTCCGAACCGGTGCTGTCCACGGCGGCGCTGAACACCGGCGCGCTCTCGGACACCCCCGTTCCCCGGGGTCGGGTGCTCGCCTGGGCGCTGTGGGACTGGGCGACGCAGCCGTTCAACACCGTGCTGCTGACGTTCGTGTGGGTGCCGAGCTTCTTGGTGTCGCCGTTCTTCCTCACCCCGGCCGTCGCCGCGTCCGGCGTCGTGGACGGCGAGACGATCGACTGCGACACCGCCGCGAACACTGTCACCGAGTACTGCCGCGCGCTCGGCGCGCTGGACGCGAACCTCGGCTGGGGCATCATGGCCGCCGGCATCCTGATCGCGCTGCTGGCCCCCGTGCTCGGCCAGCGGGCCGACGCCACGGGGCACCGCAAGCTCATGCTCGGGATCTTCACCGGCCTGCTGATCCTGTGCCAGCTGGGCATGGCGTTCGTGGGCGGCGTCGCCGACCTGTTCTGGTTCGGCGTGGCGATGATCGCGTTCGGCAGCGTCGTCGGCGAGATCGCCGGCGCGAACTACAACGCCCTGCTCGTGTCGGTGTCGACGCCCAAGACCGTCGGCCGCGTTTCGGGCCTCGGCTGGGGCTTCGGATACCTCGGCGGCATCGTGGCCCTCGCGATCGTTGTCGGCCTGATCCTCGGCGGGGTGCTCGACGGCACGCAGCCGCTCACCTTCCAGCTCATCGCCGCCGGGGCCACCGTGTGGACGATCGTGTTCTCGATCCCGATCTTCCGCAAGGTGCCCGAGCCGCCGCCGAGCAACGACACGAAGAAGGTCAACTTCTTCGAGGGATACGTCGAGCTCGTCCGCTCGGTCATCCGCCTGTGGCGCGAGAGTCGTCCGACGTTCTGGTTCCTGCTCGCGTCGGCCGTGTACCGCGACGGCCTGGCCGCCGTGTTCACGTTCGGCTCGGTGATCGCCGCGCGTGTGTTCGGCTTCGGGTTCACCGACCTCGTGGTCTTCGGCATCGCGCTGAATCTCGTCGCCGGCGTCTCGACGATCTTCGTGGGCAGGCTCGACGACCGCTTCGGGCCGAAGCCGGTCATCCTCGCAGCGATCGGCGGCATCATCGCGTGCTGCATCGCCGTGTTCATCGGGGCCGGCGCCGGGCGATCGCTGTTCTGGGTGGCGGGCATCGTACTGGCGGCGCTGGTCGGTCCGGCGCAGGCCGCTTCGCGGTCGTTCCTGGCCCGGGTCACGCCGGCCGGACGCGAGGGCGAGATCTTCGGCCTGTATGCCACCACCGGGCGCGCCGCGAGCTGGATGGCGGCGCTGCTGTGGGGCGTGTTCATCGCCGCGGCCGCCAACCAGACGCTGTACGGCATCCTCGCGATCGCACTGGTCCTGGCAGTCGGATTCGTGCTGCTGATCTTCGTGAAGGCGCCGCCGCGGATCACCGCCGACGCCTGAGCCCGTCGGTCGTTCGCGGGCGGGCCGCGGGGGCCGCGGCATCCGATAATCTCGCTCTGGGGATTCACCGATGCGATTGGGGGCGGTCGCGCGCGTTCCCTGCGCCGAGCCCACCCCCGAAAGGCACCGTGTCCGTCACGCTCACCGAGAACCGCCGTGCGGCGCGGCATCGCCGTGCGCTCGGCTACTGGGCCGTGCTGCTCGCGCTGGCCCTGTCGCTGTGGGTGGGAGCCTCGGTCGTCCCGCACGACTGGGTGCATCGCCCGGCGCTGTTCGTCCATCTCGCGTCGGTGATCGTGGGGCTCGGCTCGGCGGTGCTGCTGGAGATGAGCGGACTGCTGTGGATGCTGCGCCGCACCCAGCTCGAAGACCTCCGCCGCGTCGAGCGAACGGTCAGCAGCCTGGCGTGGCTGGGCATCGCGGGGCTCCTCTTCTCGGGCGCGTTCCTGCAGCCCGACCTCACCGATCCGCTCACCGACCTCAAGATGCTGGCGGTGCTCGTGGCGGCCATGAACGGCGTCGCGATGACGCGGCTCACCGCCGAGCTCGCCCGGCTGCCCGCCCGGGTGCGGTTCGCGATGCTCCCCGGCCGGCTGCGGCTGTGGTGCGTGTGGAGCGCAGTGGTGTCGCAGGCGGGCTGGTGGACGGCCGTGCTGATCGGGATGCTGAACACGGCCTCGCGGTGACCTCACAGCTCGCACCCACTCGCCTCCCGGCGCGTTCCTGGTTAGGCTGTGGCTTTACCGGACGACCCGGCCGGTAACCCCCCATCGGCCTCACGGCCAGACACGACCTTGAGGAAGCCCTCAATGCGCGATCGCACGCGCGGCGACGAGGACGCGCCCGGACCTCGCCGCGGCCAGCCCTCCCCGCCCCCGACGGCATCGTTGCCGACCTCTTCCGCCGCCGATCCGACGCCCGCGCCGGTGCCATCCGCGCCGGTGCCGTCCGCGGCGGTGCCGTCCGCGGCGTTCGCCGGTGGTGAGCCGACCGGCTGGACCCCCACCGGTCCGACCCGCGCCGCTGGATCGCCCGGCGGCACTGCGGCCACGGCCGGCGGCACGAGGCCCGGTCGGCCGACCGCGATGGACGAGCGGCGCGAGCGGCGCCGGCGTCGGCGCAAGCAGATCGTGATGTGGACGACCGTCCTCGGCATCGTCGTGCTCGTCGGCTCGATCGGCACGGTGTCGTACGCGATCGTGTCGAACCTGGCGGGCTCCGGGCCCGCCGCCGCAGACCCGCCGCCCGCGGCCCCCGCCGTCGTCAAGCCCATCACCTTCCCGCAGGACGCGCCGGCCGCCACCGCCGGCGCCGAGCCGTGCGTCTCGGTCCGTGTGCTCTCGTCGTATGAGAACGCGGAGATGGTCGAGAGCCTCGCGAACGCCTACAACGCCCAGCCGCGCAACGTGGCGGGCTCGTGCGTCACCGTCACCTCGAGCAAAGAGAAGTCGGGCGCCGCCGCCGCCGTCGTGGCCGCCGGCTTCCCGAACTCTCCCGACGAGCAGAAGCCCACCGTGTGGCTGCCCGACTCGTCCACCTGGGTCGATGTCGCACAGTCCGATGGTGCGACGTCGATCGGCAAGGAGGGGACGAGCGTCGCGATCTCGAACATCGTCCTGGCGATGCCCAAGCCGCTCGCTCAGGCCATCGGCTGGTCGTCCGAGGCTCCGAGCTGGTCCGAGGTCTTCGAGGCGGCGGGGGATGCCGACCTGTGGAGCGGTCTGGGCCACCCCGAGTGGGGCGCATTCAAGCTCGGCAAGACGAGCCCGCTCGTGGCCACGTCCGGCGAAGCGGCGATGTACGCCTCGTACGGCACGGCGGCCGGTTCGATCGCCGACCTGACCGCCGCGGAGGTCGAAGACCCCGCCGTGCAGAGCACCGTCCACGAGAACGAGAAATCGACCAGCCACTACATGGCCACGCCCGAGCACTTCCTGTGGCACGCGCGCCAGGCCGAGGCATCCGGTTCCTCCGCCGACTTCCTGTCGGCCGTCATCGTCGACGAGAAGTCGGTGTGGGACTACAACCGCGGCATCACCAGCCGCGACGGCATCACGCGGACGCAGGCGGAGCCGCCGGTCGAGCAGCTGATCCCGATCTACCCGACCGACGGCTACTACGCCGCCGACAACCCGGCGATGCGCCTGAGCGGTGCGTGGATCGACCCGGTCGAGTCCGAGGCCGCCGCAGACTTCATCCGCTATGCGCTTACCGCGCAGGGGCAGTCGGTCGTGCGCGGAGCCGGCTACCGCGACCTCAACCGGGCACTCGACGAGAGCGTCCAGAAGGTCGGTCAGCTCTCGGGCGACCTGACGAGCGCCCTCGCGTTCCCCGACGGTGACGTCGTGACGGCCGTGCAGGCCTCGTTCCCCGAGGTCCGCAAGCGCGCCAATGTGCTGTTCCTCCTCGATGTGTCGGGCTCGATGGACGAGCCCATCTCGGCGGGCGAGACGAAGCTGACGCAGGCGCGCAAGGCGATCGAGGCGGCGCTCGGGCACTTCACCACCGGAGATGACGTGGGCCTCGCGGCATTCGCACAGGCCCCCGACGGGGCGATGGTGCCCGGACTCGTGGCCCCGGTGACCGACATCGGCACCTCACGCGACGGCTTCTTGAATGCACTCAACGGGCTGAACTCGATGGGCGACACCCCGCTGTATCAGGCGGTCGACGACTTCGCGAAGCAGCAGGCGACGACGTGGTCGAGCGACCACATCAACGCCATCGTGCTGCTGAGCGACGGCGAGAACGACACCCCGAACGCGCCGACCATCGGCGCCGATCAGATGATCGCGGATCTGAAGGACATGCACCACGCCACGCCGGTGCTCGTCTTCACGCTCGCGTACGGGGCTGACGCCGACGTGGCGACGCTGCAGTCGATCTCGAGCGCGACGGGTGCGCACTACTACGACGCGACCGACCCGTCCAAGCTCGAGGCCGTGCTCAGCGAGCTCGTCACCAGCTTCTGACGCTGCCGGCCCGGTGCCTCAGACGCCGGGCCATGAGTCGGCGAGCTTGGTGAGCAGTCGCGCCAGCTCCGCGCGCTCGGCCTCGGTGAAGGCGGTGAGCGCGGCGTCGATCGCCTCTCGCCGCTCGCCGCGGAACCCGCGAACGAGGCGCGTGCCGGCATCCGTCAGCGCCACGCGGGTGCGGCGGGCGTCATCGGGGTCGGCCTCGCGCCGCACCAGGCCGAGCTCGACCGATTGCTGCACGAGCCGCGACGCGCGGGGCTGATCGACCCCGACGGCCTCGGCGATCTCGCCCACCGAGAGCGGATGGGATGCCGCGGCCAGCGCCTCCAGCAGTCGCATGCGCGCGGGGCCGCCGAAGCGCCCGCCGCCGCCCCACGGCGGACCGCCGTGACCGCCCGGCACGCCTCTCCCCCACGGGACGCCGCGCCCGGCGAAGGCGTCCGCGCCGTCCGGGTCGAACCCGTGTGCACCGCGAGCACCGTGCGGACCGCCGTGCCCGCGCGCGCCCGGCGCCTGTCCGCCGTGCCCGTGGGGGCCGGCGCCGTGCGGGCCCTCCGCCCACGGAGGACGGGGAACGCGGCGGCCGCGCAGTCGGGCGAGGGCTGCGGCGATCGCGTCGGAAGGGTCGTCGGGTGTGGACGGCATCCTTCCAATTTACATGTGACTTGACATGTACTCCACATGCATGTCACACTGCATGTACATGCACTACGACATGTAATCCGCGGCCGGACCTCGGCCGCCCGAAAGGACTTCCCATGGACGACATGAATATGAACGAAGAGAACGACAACCCCAAGACCCCCCGCCCGCTCGGCTACTGGCTGCGCGCCGTCGACGGTCTGATCACCCGCGCCTTCGCCGAGGCGCTCGACGCCGAAGGCGTCTCGCGTCGCGACTGGATGGTGCTGAACGTGCTGTCCGGCGATGTCGACGCCCCCGGCCTCGCCGAGCGTCTCGCCCGCAAGGGCAAGCGCCTGCGGTCGCTCGAAGACCGCGGCTGGGTGCTCGAGCAGGGCGACGGCACGTGGGTGCTCACCGACCTCGGCCGCGCCGAGAAGGAGCGCATCGGCGCCATCGTCGACGGCATCCGCTCGCGGGTGACCGGCGCGATCGGCGACGACGCGTACACGCAGCTCACGACCTCACTCGAGGCCATCGCCCGCGAACTGGGCTGGGACGAGACCACGGCCGCCGAGCGCGGCTTCGGGCGCCGTCCGGGCTTCGGCCCCTTCGGACGCCCCGGCTTCGGCACCTTCGGCGCGGGCTTCGGTCCCTTCGGCCCCGGGTTCCGCCCGCAGCCGTTCGAGTCCGAGATCCGCGACGGCTGGGGCCCGAACCGCCACCGCGGCTTCGCGCCGGGTCGCCCCGGCCGCCCCGCCGAGCGCGGCGACGAGCCGATGCGCGGTCGCGACCACGGCCCCGCCGGCGAGCACGGGGACGGCCAGCACGGCCACCCGCACGCCGGCCACAGCCACCACGACCACCCGCACCACGGCCACGGCCGCGGTCAGGGTGGCGGGCGCCGGGCGCAAGAGGCGTACGAGCGCGGCTTCGACGCCGGGTTCGCCCGCGGCCGTGCGGACCGGGACGCCTGAGCCCCGGCATCCGTCCCCCGAAGGGGCCCGACATGTCGCATCACGGTCACGTGACGACACGTCGGGCCCCTTCGGCGTTCGTGCCGGCCGGTAGATGGGGCCTGAATCGCCGCATCGCGGCCGTGATGCGGCGCGAAGGGCCCCATCGCCTGTGCCCGGGGGTGTGGATGCCGCACCCGGCGTCATACGCCCGACATACGCCGCGGGGCACAATGGGGGCGTGACCCGTCCTGCGCTCCTCGCGATCTCGCACGGCACGTCCTCGCCCGCAGGACAGGCGGCCGTTGCCGCCCTCGTGGATGCCGTCGCCCGGCGCCTGCCCGGCACGATCGTGCGCCTGGGGCATGTGGACGTGCAGCAGCCGGATGTGGCGGCATCCCTCGACGCGATCCCCGCCGCCACCCCGGTCGTCATCGTGCCGCTGCTGCTGTCGGCGGGGTATCACGTGCGGGTCGACCTCATCCGGCAGTCCGCGGGTCGTGACGGCGTCACGATCGCCCCGGCACTCGGGCCCGACGAGCGGCTGGTCGACGCCCTCGTCACGCGACTGGCGACCGTCGCACCGGAACCGGAGGACGCTCTCGTGCTCGCCGTCGCGGGATCCAGCGACGACCGCGCGAACGAGGACTGCCGCGTCACCGCGCGCATGCTGGGCGCGCGGCTCGGTCGCGAGGTGGCGATCGGGTTCCTCGCCGCCGCCGACCCGCGCCTGGACGTCGCCGTGTCGGCCGCGGGCGATCGCGTGGTCGTCGCCGACTATCTGCTGGCGCCCGGGTACTTCCACGATCTCGCCGTGACGCTCGCCGGCCCCGCGACGGTGGCACCGCCGCTGCTCGGGAGCGATGAGCCGCCGGCATCCCTCGTCGACCTCGTCGTGGATCGCTACAACGGGTCCGCCGGTTTGCCGGACTGAGTCCACAAAGGCGCCGCACTGCAAGTGTGTGACGCACGGTTACGCCGGTTAACGTCACTTGACGTTCGGATAGGCCGACACGGTCACCGCTTCTAGCCTCACGGAATGGGCTCGCTAGAGTCCCGCCCGGGGCGTGTGCCCCGGGATCCACCCCGGAGGCACCGTGACCATCAGCGACACCGAACCGCACGCCGCGGAGCGGCCGCGCGCAGCCGTGCGCCCTCCGCGTCCCTCGTCCAAGCCCAACGGGCAGTGGAAGATCGACGGCAAGGCACCGCTCAACGGCAACGAGGAGTGGAAGCAGGTCGACGACGGGCTGAGCGTCCGTGAGCGCATCGAGAACGTGTACTCCGTCGGCGGCTTCCAGAGCATCGACCCCACCGACCTGCACGGCCGCTTCCGGGTGTGGGGCCTGTACACGCAGCGCAAGCCCGGCATCGACGGCGGGCGCACCGCGACCCTCACGCCCGAGGAGCTCGAAGACGAGTTCTTCATGCTGCGCGTGCGCATCGACGGCGGCCAGCTGACCACCGAGCAGCTGCGCGTCGTCGCCGGCATCTCGACCGAGTTCGCGCGCGGAACCGCCGACATCACCGACCGCCAGAACGTGCAGCTGCACTGGATCCGGGTAGAAGACGTGCCCGAGATCTGGCGCCGCCTCGAGGCCGTCGGACTGGGCACGACCGAGGCGTGCGGCGACGTGCCGCGCGTCATCCTCGGCTCTCCCGTCGCCGGCATCTCCGTCGACGAGCTCATCGACCCGACCCCGCAGATCGACGAGATCACCAGCCGGTTCCTCGGCGACGAGACGCTGGCCAACCTGCCGCGCAAGTTCAAGACCGCGATCACCGGGCACCCGAGCCACGACGTGGTGCACGAGATCAACGACGTCGCGTTCGTCGCCGTCGAGCACCCCGAGCTCGGCCTCGGCTACGACCTGTGGGTCGGCGGCGCGCTGTCGACCACGCCGCGCCTCGGCGAGCGCCTCGGCACGTTCGTCCGCCCCGACCAGGTCGCCGACGCCTGGCACGGCGTCGCGCAGATCTTCCGCGACTACGGCTACCGGCGCCTGCGCAACAAGGCGCGCCTGAAGTTTTTGCTCGCCGAGTGGGGCACCGAGAAGTTCCGCCAGGTGCTGCAGGACGAATACCTCGGGTACGAGCTCCCCGACGGTCCCGCTGCCCCCAAGCCGACGTCTCACGGCGACCACGTCGGCGTCCACCGGCAGAAGGACGGCCGCTTCTACATCGGCGTCACGCCCATCGTCGGTCGGGTCTCCGGTCCGACCCTCGCGAAGCTCGCCGACGTCATCGAGGCACACGGGTCCGCCCGGCTGCGCACGACGCCGCATCAGAAGCTCGTGATCCTCGACATCCCCGAGGAGCACGTCGAGCCGCTCATCGCCGAACTCGACGCGCTCGGGCTCCAGGCCCGACCCAGCCTCCTGCGTCGCGGCACGATCGCGTGCACCGGCATCGAGTTCTGCAAGCTCGCCATCGTCGAGACCAAGGTCAACGCGACGGCGGCGGTGCTCGACCTCGAAGAGCGCCTCAACGGCTTCGAGCTGCCGCATCCGATCTCTCTGCACGTCAACGGCTGCCCCAACTCGTGCGCGCGCATCCAGACCGCCGACATCGGTCTGAAGGGCCAGCTCGTCACGATCGACGGCGAGCAGGTGCCCGGCTACCAGGTGCACCTGGGCGGCGGTCTGGCCTCGCAGGACCGCGACGAGCCCGGCCTCGGCCGCACCGTCCGCGGCCTCAAGGTGGCCGCCGACGGCATCGCCGACTACGTCGAGCGCGTGGTGACGCGCTTCCTGGCCGACCGCGATGCGGCAGCCGACGAGACGTTCGCACAGTGGGCGCACCGCGCCGACGAGGAGGCGCTCCAGTGATCCGATCCTTCACCCCGCCGACCCCCCTGCTCACCTGTCACGAAGTGTCGCGCGGTTCGACACTTCGTGACAGGCGAGCTGACAAGACGAGTCGTGACGCCGGGAAGGGAGACCGTCGATGACCGTCTCGCTCGCACCCCGCGTCGCCGTCAAGCGTTCGCACGAGGAGCTCAAGGCCCTCGCCGAGCAGGGCAACCTCGAACTCGGCAGCCTCACCGACCACGAGGCATCCGCCGCCGAGGTCGTGGCGTGGGTCGCGCGTAATTTCGGAGTGGATGCCGCGGCCGTCGCCTGCTCGATGGCCGACGCCGCGCTGCCCCATGTCGTGGCCGAGCAGCTGCCGGGTGTCGACGTGCTGTTCCTCGACACCGGCTACCACTTCACCGAGACGTACGCGACGCGCGACGAGGTGCAGCGTGCGCTGGACGTGCGCATCGTCGACATCACGCCCGATCAGACCGTCGCCGAGCAGGACGCCGAGTTCGGCGCCAAGCTGTTCGAGCGCGACCCCGGCCTGTGCTGCGCGCGCCGCAAGGTGGCGCCGCTGCAGGACGCGCTCGGCGGCTACGAGGTGTGGTTCACGGGCGTCCGCCGGGACGAGGCGCCCACGCGCACGAACACGCCGCTGGTGACCTGGGACGAGCGCAACGGCCTCGTCAAGGTCAACCCCGTCGCCGCGTGGAGCTTCGACGACGTGCTCGAATACGCCGCCGAACACAAGGCGCCGGTCAACCTGCTGGTCGGCTTCGGCTACCCCTCGATCGGCTGCGAGCCGTGCACCAAGCCGGTCGCCGCCGGCGAAGACCCCCGGTCCGGCCGCTGGTCCGGATCCTCGAAGACGGAATGCGGGCTTCACGTATGACCCTCTCCCCCACTCACGACGTTTCGTCTCGCTTCGCTCGCTCAACGGCCGAGACCACGAGCGAGACGAAGCACGCCGGCGCCCTCTCGACCCTCGACCTGCTCGAGGCCGAGGCGATCCACGTCATCCGCGAGGTCGTCGCCGAGTTCGAGCGCCCCGTGCTGCTGTTCTCGGGCGGCAAGGACTCCGTCGTCGTGCTGCATCTCGCCACGAAGGCGTTCGCGCCCGGCCGGGTGCCGTTCCCGGTGCTGCACGTGGACACGGGTCACAACTTCCCCGAGGTGCTCGCGTTCCGCGACGAGACCGTCCAGCGCCTCGGCATCCGCCTCGAGGTCGCCCGCGTGCAGGACTACGTCGACGACGGACGCCTGCAGGAGCGCGCCGACGGCACCCGCAACCCGCTGCAGACGGTGCCGCTGCTCGACGCGATCGCCGCGGGCCGGCATGACGCCGTGTTCGGCGGTGCCCGCCGCGACGAAGACAAGGCACGCGCCAAGGAACGCATCATCTCGCTGCGCGACGAGTTCGGCCAGTGGGATCCGCGCAACCAGCGGCCCGAGCTGTGGAGCCTGTACAACGGCCGCCACACGCCGGGTCAGCATGTGCGGGCGTTCCCGATCTCGAACTG
>Ga0160453_100488_pt1 | contig 29941 bp, 23 predicted proteins | sample HID1971K_E6MG_FD_108228 | JGI IMG/M metagenome (GOLD analysis project Ga0160453, IMG submission 108228) | Enriched millipede-associated microbial communities from UW Madison campus, WI, USA - HID1971K_E6 MG | ecosystem: Host-associated > Arthropoda: Insects > Digestive system > Unclassified ...
CGGTGCGACCGCCGACGTGCTGTACGGCGACGTCAATCCGTCGGGCAAGCTCACCGAGACGATCCCGGTGCGCCTGGAAGACAGCCCGGCGTACCTCGACTTCCCGGGCGAGTTCTCGCACGTCCGCTACGGCGAGGGCCTGTTCGTCGGCTACCGCTGGTACGACGCGCGCCGCATGGACGTCGCGTTCCCGTTCGGCCACGGCCTGTCGTACACGACGTTCGCGTACGGGGATGCCGCCGCCTCGGTGTCGCCGTCCGGTGACGTCGAGGTGACCGTGGCCGTCACCAACACCGGCGACCGCGCCGGACGCGAGGTCGTGCAGGCGTACACCGGCCTCGCCGCGTCGCAGGTGCAGCGGGCTCCGCGCGAGCTCAAGGCGTTCGCCTCGGTCGCGCTGGAGCCGGGCGAGACGCAGACGGTGACGCTCACGGTCCGCCGCAAGGACCTCGCGTACTGGGACATCCGTGCCGACCGCTGGGTCGTCGAGGGCGGCTCGTACACGGTGTCGGTCGGGGCATCCAGCCGCGACCTGCGCTCGAGCGTCGAGGTGGCGGTCGAGGGCGATGCGTTCACGCTGCCGCTGTCGCGCACGTCTTCGCTCGGCGAGGTGTTCCGCCACCCGATCGCGGGGCCCGTCGTGCAAGCCGCGATGGCGCAGATGATGGGCGGCGTCGGCGACAGCGCCGCGTCGATCATGCCCGAGGGCGTCGACATGTCGAAGATGATGGAGTCGTTCCCCATCGGCCGCATCGGCATGATGGCCGGCCTCGCCGGCGACGGCGCGGGCGTGAGCCCCGAGATGATCGACGGCCTCATCGCCATGGCCAACGCGGGAGGCGTGCCCGACACCGGTCATTGAGCGAGCGAGGAACGAGCGAGACGAAGCGCCTGACCGCACGAGGTTGCTCGTGCGGTCGGAGCGTTTCGTCTCGCTGTGCTCGCTCAACGAGCGCGGACGGAGTCAACCCGCGAGGAAGGCGAGCAGCGCCTCGTTCACCTCGGCGCCGTGGGTCCACAGGAGTCCGTGCGGGGCGCCCTCCAGCTCGACGTAGGTCGCGCCGGGGAGCAGCTCCTTGAAGCGGCGGGCCGTCTTGTCGATGGGCAGGATGTTGTCGGCGGTGCCGTGGAGGATGAGCGTCGGCACGTCGATCGCGGGGATGTCGGCGCGGAAGTCGGTCGGCCAGGTGAGCGGCGCGGCGGCGATCGCGGTGTTGCCGGCGTGGCCCGCGACCTGCACGCTCGCGTCGAGCGCCTGCTGCGAGATGCGCGAGCCCAGCGTGTCGTCGAGGTTGTAGAAGTCCTGGAAGAACCCGGCGACGAAGGCGTACCGGTCGTCGCGCACGGACTGTGCGATCCCGTCGAAGAACTCCTGCGGCCCCGCACCGTCGGGGTTGTCGTCGGTGATGAGCAGGTACGGCTCCAACGACCCGAGGAAGGCCGCCTTGGCGACGCGGGCCGAACCGTACCGCGACAGGTATCGGGCGATCTCGCCGGTGCCCATGGAGAAGCCGACGAGCACCGCCTCGTGCAGATCCAGGTCCTCGATCAGGGCGTGCAGATCGGCGGCGAAAGTGTCGTAGTCGTACCCCGCGCCCACCTTGCTGGACTCGCCGAAGCCGCGGCGGTCGTAGGCGATCACCCGGTAGCCGGCAGCCAGGAGCGCCGTCTGCTGCTTGCCCCACGACTCGCCGTTCAGCGGGAACCCGTGGATCAGCACGACGGGCTGCGCCTCGGCCGGTCCCTGGTCGGTGTAGTAGAGGTCGATGTCGACCGAGTTCTCGGTCCCGACGGTGATGTGCGCCACGATCGCTCCTTCCGGACCGCGATGGATGCTTCGTCTCGTACCTCGCTCAGCACGAGTGCCGCGACCCTGCGTCCGACGCTAGGCCGCGGCATCCCTCACCGCCAGTGTCTGTGTCGCTGCGCGACGAGCGTTCACGTCCGGTTCAACCCGCCCCCCCGGATGACTTGGCGTATATGTACGCGACACGCCGGCGTGTCGCGTACATATAGGGCAAGTCAGCGATGGGGGGAGGGGGTCAGTCGCGGGCGGCGCCGCCCGACGGGGTGACCGTGAAGATCGTCGGCGCGGAGAATCCGGATGCCGCGAACGCGGCGGTCGCGGCATCCCGGACCGCCTCGACCCGGTCGTGGGCGACGAGGGCGATCGCGGCGCCGCCGAAGCCGCCGCCGGTCATGCGGGCACCCAGCGCGCCGGCGGCGAGGGCCGCCTCGACCGCCGTGTCCAGCTCGGGCACCGAGATCTCGAAGTCGTCGCGCATCGACGCGTGCGACGCGACCAGCAGGTCGCCGATCGCGGTCGGGCCCTGCTCACGGAGGGTGCGCACGGTGTCGAGCACGCGCTGGTTCTCGGTGACGATGTGGCGCACGCGGCGGAACGTGACGTCGTCGACGAGCTCTGCCAGGCGGTCGAGGTCGTCCACCGACACGTCGCGCAGCGCCGGCACGCCCAGTGCCGCCGCACCGCGCTCGCAGGCCGCGCGGCGCTCGCCGTACCCGCCCGTCGCGTGCGAGTGCTTGACGCCCGTGTCGATGACGACGAGCTCCAGTCCCGCCGCGGCGAAGCCCAGGTCGACGACCTCGGCCTCCAGCGAACGGCAGTCCAGGAAGATCGCGGCATCGGGGCGGCCGAGCAGCGACGCCATCTGGTCCATGATGCCGGTGGGCGCGCCGACGGCCTCGTTCTCGGCGCGGCGGCCGACCTGGGCCAGGGCTACCCGGTCGAGCTCCAGGCCCCACGTCTCGGCGAGGGCCACGGCGGTGGCCCCCTCGATCGCGGCCGACGACGACAGGCCCGCGCCGACGGGCACGTCGGACGCGAAGGCGAGGTCGACGCCGGAGACGTCAGCGGGATCGGTTCCGGATGCCGCGAGCAGCGCCCACGCCACGCCCAGGGGGTAGCGGGCCCACTCGGGCACGTCGTCGCGCTGGTCGGGGAACACCACGTCGAGTGCTTCGAGCGCGACCTCGGCCGTCGCGTCGTCGAACGTCGACGCGACGCGCACGCGGAACACGCCGTCGGTGCGCGGCGCGAGGGCGACGTGCGTGCGGTGCTGGATCGCGAACGGCAGCACGAAGCCGTCGTTGTAGTCGGTGTGCTCGCCGATCAGGTTCACGCGCCCGGGCGAGGACCACGTGCCGACCGGCTCGGTGCCGAAGCGTTCGGCGAAGAGGGCGCGCGCGGCGTCGGTGGTGTCGTGCGCGGCGGGGGTGCGGGTGTCGGCGGCGGTCACAGGGTCTCCTCGGGGATGGACGCGACGGCTTCGCGCAGCCTCGCGGCGGCCGTCTCGGGCGGGATGTCGCCGATCCAGGCGCCCATGGCCGCCTCGGATCCGGCGAGGAACTTGAGCTTGTCGGCCGCGCGGCGCGGCGAGGTCAACTGCAGGTGCAGGCGGGCGGTGTCGCGGCCGCGGTGCACCGGCGCCTGGTGCCACGCCGCGATGTACGGCGTCGGCGAGTCGTAGAGCGCGTCGACGCCGCGCAGTAGCCGCAGATACAGCGGCGCGAGCTCGTCGCGCTCGGCGTCGGTGGTCTCGGCGAAGTCGGCGACGTGACGGTGGGGCAGCAGGTGGATCTCGATCGGCCAGCGCGCGGCGAACGGGACGAACGCGGTCCAGTGCTCGCCTTCGAGGATGACGCGCTCGCCGGCGCGCTCGAACTCGAGGATGCGCGCGAACAGATCGGGCCCCTCGCGGTCGATCGAGGCCAGCAGGCTCGTCGTGCGCGGCGTGATGTACGGGTAGGCGTAGATCTGGCCGTGCGGATGGGGGAGTGTCACGCCGATGGCCTCGCCGCGGTTCTCGAACGGGAACACCTGCTCGACGCCCGGGAGCGCCGACAGCGCCGCGGTGCGGTCGGCCCAGGCTTCGATGACGGTGCGGGCGCGGGTCGGGCTGAGGGATCCGAACGAACCGGAATGCTCGGGGCTGAAGCACACGACCTCACAGCGGCCCACGCTGGTGCGGGTGCGCCCGAGTCCGGGGGCGACGAGATCGTCGAGATCGCGCGGAGCGTCGGCGCCGGCCGGAGCATCGCCGTGCGCGACGGCGAGGGCAGGGCCGAACGAGGGCGACTTGTTCTCGAACACCGCGACGTCGTAGTGCGACGGGATCTCTGACGGGTTCGTGGGCGTCTGCGGCGCCAGCGGGTCGAGCTCGGCGGGCGGCAGGAACGCCCGGTTCTGGCGCGCGGCGGCGATCGACACCCAGTCGCCGGTGAGCACGTCGCGGCGCATGGTCGCGGTCTCTGGGCGCGGAGCGAGCTCGCGCGCGTCCATCGTCCGCTCAGGGCCGAGCGTCGTGCCGGGGTCGTCGTAGTAGACGAGCTCGCGGCCGTCGGCAAGGCGCGTCGGTCGCTTGACGACGCCGGCGCCGAGCAGCTGCGGTTCGGATGGACCGGGGTGAGGCGTGTTCACGTCAACACGGTAGCAAGTCGGATATGTTAGCGTCAACACGAACGGGGGAACATGGTCGACAAGCGCGTCTCGATGGCCGATGTCGCCGAGCGCGCCGGCGTCTCGGGCCAGACCGTCTCGCGCGTGGTCAACGGCAGCCCCCGCGTCGATCCCGACACCCGCGCCCGCATCGAGGCCGCCCTGGCCGAGCTCGGCTACCGGCCCCACCGCGCCGCCCGGGCGCTGCGGACCGGGCGCACCCAGACCCTCGGCCTCGTCGTGTCGACCCTGGCGTCGGTCGGCAACTCGCGCATGCTGCAGGCGGTGGCGGATGCCGCCGACTCGCGCGGCTACGCGCTCACGGTCGTGACACTCAGCCGCGACGGAGACGTCCCCGCCGCGTTCGAGCGGCTCGCGGAGCAGGGCGTCGACGGTGCGATCGTGCTCAACGAGGCGACCGCGCGTGTTCGCGGCGCCGATGTGCGCGCCGCCGGCCTGCGCCTCCTCGTCGTCGACTCACCCCGCGACGACCGGTTCAGCGTCGTAGAGACCGACCACGCCGGCGGGGCGGAGTCTGCCGTGAAGCATCTGCTCGGCCTGGGCCACCGGACCGTGCACCACCTCGCCGGACCGGCCGGCTCGTTCGCGGCGGCCGAACGCGAGCGCGGCTGGCGCACTGCCCTGGCGGCGGCTGGAGCCGCTGTGCCCGACGTCGTGCGCGGGGACTGGACGTCGGCGTCAGGGCATGGTGCGGCATCCACTCTTCTCGCCCGCGGCGCGACCGCGGTGTTCGCCGCGAACGACCAGATGGCGCTCGGGCTGCTACGCGGAATCGCCGAGGCGGGCCGCGACGTGCCGGGCGAGGTGAGCGTCGTCGGCTTCGACGACCTGGCGGATGCCGCCGACTACCGCCCGCCGCTCACGACCGTGCGCCAGGACTTCGACGCCCTCGGCGCGCGGGCGGTCGCCGCGCTCGTCGACGGCATCGAGGCCGGGGCTCCGCCGGCGTTCGAGACCGTGCCGACGCGGCTCGTCGTGCGCGAGAGCGCCGGTCTCGCGCCCTGAGACTTCCGCCGCGCGGTCCGGGGCGGTTCTGGCGAGTCGCCAAGATCGGCGGGTTCGGTTGCGATTCTTGGCGACCTACCTCGGGATGGTCGTCGTGGGCCGGCGGGCGGTTCTGGCGAGTCGCCAAGATCGGCGGGGCTGGTTGCGATTCTTGGCGACCCGCCTCGGGATGGTCGTCGTGGGCCGGCGGGCGGTTCTGGCGAGTCGCCAAGAACGGCGGGCCTGGTTGCGATTCTTGGCGACCCGCCTTGGGATGGTCGTCGTGGGCCGGCGGGCGGTTCTGGCGAGTCGCCAAGATCGGCGGATTCGGTTGCGATTCTTGGCGAGTCGCCAAGATGCGTCGGGCAGCGACCGCCCGCCGCAGGCCGAGGACGAGGCCGAGGACGAGGACGAGGACGAGGAGAGCGGATGCCGGTCAGCTCGCGTTGCGGCGGGCCTCCCAGCCGGTGCGGACCATCTCGTCGACGGTGTAGCGGTTCTTCCAGTCGAGGTCGCGTGCGGCGAGCTCGCCCGTCGCGACGATGCGGTCGGGGTCGCCGGCGCGGCGCGGCGCGATCTCGGGCGTGAAGTCGATGCCCGTGACGCGGGCCATGGCGTCCATGATCTCGCGCACGCTCAGGCCGTTCTGCGAACCCAGGTTGTACGCAGGCTCGAGCGGCTCGCCGGCCAGCAGGCGCTGGGCCGCGGCCACGTGGGCGGCGGCGATGTCGGCGACGTGCACGTAGTCGCGCACGTTGGTGCCGTCGGGGGTGTCGTAGTCGTCGCCGTTGATGCGCGGCGTGCGGCCCTCGATCAGCGCCTCGAACACCAGCGGGAACAGGTTGTGCGGGCTGGTGTCGTACACGACCGGGTCGCCCGAGCCGACCACGTTGAAGTACCGCAGCGCGGTGTGGCGCAGCGGGTGCTGCGAGCCGGCCGTCGCGACGGCCTGGTCGGCGATCAGCCACTCGCCGATGAGCTTGGACTCGCCGTAGGGCGAGGCCGGACGCTTGGGCAGGTCCTCGGTGACCAGGGGCACGTCGGGGGTGCCGTACACCGCGGCAGACGACGAGAACACGAGGTTCGACACGGCGGCGGCCTGCATGGCCTCCAGCAGCGAGCGGGTGCCCTCGACGTTCTGCGCGTACGTGTGCAGCGGGCGCTGGACCGAGACACCGGCGTACTTGAACCCGGCCAGGTGGATGACCCCCACCACGCCGTGCTCGCGCAGCGTGCGCTCGACGAGCGCGGTGTCGAGGATCGACCCGTTCACGAACGGCACGCCGTCGGGCACGAACTCGGCGTGGCCGCTCGACAGGTCGTCGATAACGACGGACGCCAGGCCCGCCTCGGCGAGCGCGCGGACGATGTGGGCGCCGATGTAGCCGGCGCCTCCGGTCACGAGCCAGGACATGTCACTCCGTCGGGTCGGGGGCGGGTTCGCGTTCCATTGTGCCCGGTGGTGGTGGATGCCGCGTTCCGACGCCGCCCGGGTGCCCGGGTCTTGGCCGCCGGGGCCTGGGATCTGCGGGTCCGCCGGGTGACGGCATCCGTTCTCCGCGGCCCGCCGCGTCGGACGAGGGATGCCGCGGCCGCGGGCGTCGGACGGGGGATGCCGCAAGCCCTGGGCGTGTGCCCGGGGGATGCCGCGGCCCGCCTGCGTCGGACGAGGGATGCCGCGGCCCGCCTGCGTGGGACGAGGGATGCCGCGGCCCGCCTGCGTCAGACGAGGGATGCCGCGGTCCGCCTGCGTGGGACGAGGGATGCCGCAAGCCCTGGGCGTCTGCCCGGGGGAGGCCGGGGCCCGCCTGCCTGCGTGGGACGGGGGATGCCGCGGACCCGGGCGTCGGACGAGGGATGCCGGGGCCCGGGCGTTCGCCGAGGGATGCCGGGGCCCCGGGCGTCCGCCCGGCTCAGACGCGGGCGGCCCAGCGGGCCGCGCGCTGCAGCAGCGTCGCGAGCTCGGGGGAGTCGTAGGCGTGCTCGTCGTGGCCGAGCGACGACACGACGGCCCGCGTCGGCTGCTCACGCACCCACACGGCGGGGTGCTCGGCGCCCTCGACGTCGTGCACGGCGAGCACCTGTGCGCCGGCGTCGACCACGAGGTCGCTGTACCGCTCGTCGAAGACGTCGAGCTGCGGCATCCCGTCGGTGATCGCGTGGTGCGTGTCGATCACCCGCACGCGCGCGTCGCCGATCGGCGGATGCCACGAGACGTCGGGCACCCATTCGCCGCCGATCGCTTCACGCCAGGCGGGGTGGTCGCGCAGGCTCGACAGCGCGGCATGCACGCCGATGAGCCCGATGCCGCGCGCGATCGCGTCGGCGAGTCCTGCGGCGGCCGCGGGGTCGGCGTGCGGCTCGCCGCCGTTGCGCCACGGGTCGCCCGCGTTCACGATGAGCAGGTCGGCGTCGTCGAGGTGGGCGAGGGCGTGGTCGACGTCGTCGTCGACGACCGCGTCCCAGCCGTCGGCGCGGAGGATCTGGGCGATCCGGGCCGACGTGGCGGGATAGGGATGCCACGGGTCCGCGTAGCGGCCGGTTCCGGTGGCGATGACGACGCGCGGGCGTTCCGGTCGTTCCATGGGTACCATGATCTGCAGGATAGCGCTTTCCCGCCAGTCTCGAGGAGAATCCCATGCCCCGCAGCGTCGTGATCGCCCCGGATTCGTTCAAGGGCACCATCGCCGCCGCGGCGGCTGCGGAGGCGCTCGCCACGGGCTGGCGCGGCGAACGGCCTTCCGACGACGTGCGGCTCCTGCCGATGGCCGACGGCGGCGAGGGCACGGTCGACGCCTTCGCGACCGCCGTCCCCGGTGCCCGGCGCATGCCCGTGACGGTCACCGGCCCCGAGGGCAGCGACGTGGCCGCGACCTGGGTGCTGCTCCCGCCGACGGCCGATGCTCCGCGGGGGACGGGAGTCGTCGAGCTCGCGAGCACGAGCGGCATCGAGCTGCTCGGCACGCCGCCGCGTCTGCGCCCGTTCGACGCGCACACGCGCGGATTCGGCGAGGCGATCGCGGCCGCCCTCGCGCACGGCGTCTCTCGCCTCGTGCTCGGCATCGGATCGAGCTCGTCGACCGACGGCGGCGCCGGAGTGCTCACCGCGCTCGGGGCGCGGTTCGCCGATGCCGACGGCGCACCGATCGCCGACGGTGCACGTGGACTCGCCGACGTGGCGTCGGCCGACCTCTCGGGCCTGGCGGCGCTCCCGGACGGCGGGGTCACCGTGCTGAGCGACGTGACCAACCCGCTGCTCGGCGCGCGTGGGGCAGCCGCCGTGTTCGGCCCGCAGAAGGGTGCGGCCCCGGCCGACGTCGCGACGCTCGACGCCGCCCTCGGACGCCTCGCCACGGTGCTCGCCGCCGAGGCCCCCGGAGCGGATCGGGATGCCGCCGGCGCAGGTGCGGCCGGCGGCACCGGCTTCGGCCTGCTGGCGTGGGGTGCGACGCTCGTGCCCGGGTCGGCGGCGGTCGCGGAGCTGGTGGGCCTCGGGGAGGCCGTGGGACCGGCATCCCTGGTCATCACCGGCGAAGGGTCGTACGACGGGCAGTCCGCCGCGGGCAAGGTGCCCGCGCACGTGGGGGCGCTCGCCGCGGCGGCGGGGGTGCCTGTCGCGCTCGTCGCGGGGCAGATCGCCGAGGACGCCGACGTGTCGGGCTTCGCGGCGACGGCATCGCTCACGGCGCTCGCGGGGTCCGCCGAGGCCGCGATGGCCGACCCGGCACGCTGGCTCGTCGCAGCCGGCGCCGACCTTGCCCGCGCGCTCGGGCGACGCGTTTGACCTCTCCGGACTCGTCGCCTAAGGTGGCGGAGGCCGTTTCGGCCGTACGACCAGGAAGGCAGGTGATGCGCGATGTCCAGTGATAGTTGCCGCGCCACCGTTTCGTCTTCGCTGGTCGGCATCTCGATGCACTGATCCCTCGCGAGCGAGCGGTGGCGCAGGTGCGCGCGTCTGCGCGTGCCCCTTTCGCGGCGCCTTCGGCGCCGTGCCCGCGCGAGCAATCGAGGTGAATCATGATGGCCCTGATCGACAACGCCGTGTACGTCGCCGGACGACGCACACAGGACCCGGCGAACCTGAACGAGACGTACGAGGTCATGCGCGACCGCGGCGGGATGGCCTGGATCGGTCTGTACCGCCCGCGCGCCGACGAGGTGCGCTCGATCGCCGACGAGTTCGGGCTGCATCCGCTCGCGGTCGAGGACGCACTGACCGGCCATCAACGATCCAAGCTGGAGCGCTACGGCGACACTCTGTTCGTCGTGCTGCGTCCGGCCCGCTACCTCGATGCCGCCGAAGAGGTCGAGTTCGGCGAGCTGCACGTGTTCGTCGGACCGGACTTCGTCGTGACGATCCGGCACGCGGAGGCGCCGAACCTCGGCAAGGTGCGCCGGCGGCTCGAAGCCGCGCCCGAGCTGCTCGCGATGGGTCCCGAGGCGGTGCTGTACGCCGTGCTCGACGAGGTCGTCGACGAGTACGGGCCGGTGATCGCCGGGCTCGAGAACGACATCGACGAGATCGAGGACCAGTTGTTCGGCAACGCCGACGCCGACGTCGAGTCGGTGTCGCGCCGCATCTACGACCTCTCGCGCGAGGTCATCGACTTCCAGCGCGCCACGCAGCCGCTCGCGGGGATGCTCGAGGCGCTGCGCCGCGGCTCCGACAAGTACGCCGTCGACCTCGAGCTGCAGCGGTATCTGCGCGATGTGCTGGACCACGTGCTGCGCATCGTCGAGCGCGCCGGGGCGTTCCGGTCGATCCTGGAGAACGCCCTCAACGTGCAGTCGACGCTCGTCGCGCAACGCCAGAACGACGAGATGCGGCGCATGAGCGAGCTCGGCCTGGCCCAGAACGAGGAGGTCAAGCGCATCTCGTCGTGGGCGGCGATCCTGTTCGCGCCGACGCTCATCGGCACGGTCTACGGCATGAACTTCGACCACATGCCCGAACTGCATTGGACGTACGGGTATCCGTTCGCCCTCGTGATGATGCTCGGCCTGGGGTTCGCGCTCTACGGCGTCTTCAAGTTCAAGCGCTGGCTCTGATTCGCACAGTCACCCTCGTGCCGGCGCGCGTTTCGTCTGCGCGCGCCAGAGCGCGCTCCGCTCAACGACCGGGGGCTGATGTCTCCCGGTCGTTGAGCGAGCGAGGTACGAGCGAGACGAAACGCGTCGGACGCCCGGTCGGCCTCGTGTCGGTGCACCTCCTTCAGCGACCGACTCCCGAGACGGACGCCTCGGCAGCACGAAGGACCGGTGCCGGCTCAGGGCACCTGCAGCACGCCGTTGCGGCGGTGCGGCAGCCGCGCGAGGGACTCGTCGCGCAGCACCTCGGGCAGGAGGGCCGCCGGCGCGTCCTGGAACACCACCGGGCGCAGGAACCGGCGGATCGCGGTCGCGCCGACCGAGGTGTGCAGCGAGGTCGTCGCCGGCCACGGGCCGCCGTGGTGCTGCGACCACGTCACCGCGACACCGGTCGGCCAGCCGGCGAACAGCACGCGCCCGGCCTTGCGGGTCAGCACCTCCAGCACGGCGGCGACGTCGTCGGCGTCCTCGGCGTGCAGCGTCGCGGTGAGCGATCCGGGCACCGCCTCCAGCGCCGCATGCAGCTCGGCCTCGGACGCGTAGCGCACGAGCAGTGTCACGGGTCCGAAGCACTCTTCGAGCAGCACGGACGGACGCGCGGCGACGGCCGCGGCATCCGTCGACAGCACGACAGGCTGCGCCGACCCGGGCTCGGCCGGCAGGCCCTGCGCGACGACGGCGACCGACGGGTCGGACTGCAGGTGCGCCACCCCCGACGGGAACGCCGCCGTGATGCGCTCGGTGAGGAGCGGTCCGCCCGCGGCGCCGGTGGCCAAGCCCGCGACGAGGTCCTCGAAGCCGGCGCCCGCGGGCACGAACACGACGCCCGGCTTCGTGCAGAACTGGCCGACGCCGAGCGTGAACGAGCCGACCAACCCTTGCGCCAGCGCCTCGCCGCGGGCCGCGACGGCGGCCGGCGTGATGACGACGGGGTTGACCGAGCCGAGCTCGCCGTAGAACGGGATGGGGTCGGGGCGCCCCGACGCGAGGTCGAACAGCGCGCGGCCGCCGCCGAGCGAGCCGGTGAAGCCCGCCGCCTTGATGACGGGATGCTGCACCAGGGCGTTGCCCGCCTCGCGACCTTCGACGAGCGCGAGCGAGCCCTCGGGCGCGCCGGCCGCGACGAGCGCGTCGGCGACGATCGCCGCGGTGCGCTCCGACAGACGCGGATGACCGGAGTGCGCCTTGACGATGACCGGATTGCCCGCGGCGAGGGCCGAGGCGGTGTCGCCGCCGGCGACCGAGAACGCGAACGGGAAGTTCGAGGCCGAGAACACCGCGACGGGGCCGACGCCGGTCAGCATGCGCCGCAGCTCGGGGCGCGCGGCCGACGGGTCGGCGTCGTCGACGGTCAGCTCGAGGTACGAGCCCTCTTCGACGACCGTCGCGAACAGGCGCAGCTGCCCGGTGGTGCGGCCGACCTCGCCGCGCAGGCGGGTCTCGCCGAGCCGGGTCTCTTCGTCGGCGATCGCGACCAGCTCGTCGAGGTGGGCGTCGAGGGCGTCGGCGGCGGCCCGCAGCCACGAGGCGCGCGTGGCGGCGTCGGCGGCGCGCCACACGGGCGCGGCGGCTGCCGCTGCGGCGGTGAGGGCGTCGAGTTCGGCGGTCGTGGTGGTCATTGTGTGTCCTTTCGGTTCACGGTTCGCCTGTCGCAAGGTGCGGCCGTGAACGTCACTTCGTGACAGGCGAGCGGGATGCGACTCGGCGCGCTTCGCGGGCGAGCGGGATGCGACTCGGTTCCCCTGTCGCAAGGTGTCGTGCGGGGTGGCACTTCGTGACAGGCGAGCGGATGGCATGGGTCAGGGGTCAGCAGGAGAACTCAGCGGAAGCGGATGCCGAGGCCGACGTGCGGCGTCTCGGTGAGGGTCGCGTCGGCGATGCGCACAGGCGACGGGCCGTCGAGGGCGCCGAGCGCGCCGAAGCCGGCGTCCTCGACGTCCTCGGCCATCGGGGCGTCTGCGCCGGGCGCGACCGGCAGTGTGAGCGCGAGCTGGCCGGAGAGTTCGGGCAGCAGGTGCGGGTGCAGCGTCGCGCCGTGCTCGACGGCGACCTCGGCGATGCGCAGAAACGGCGTGATGCCGCCGACGCGCACGACGTTGGGCTGCACGATCTGCGCGGCGCCCGCCCGCAGGAACTCGGCGAACCGGTACGCGGTGTGCAGGTTCTCGCCGAGCGCGATGGGGGTGCCGCTCGTGCCCGACAGACGCCGTGCGAGCTCGGTGTGCCCGGCGAGGTCGTCGGCGCGGAGGGGCTCCTCGATCCAGGCCGGACCATAGGCCGCCAGCACGTCCAGGGCGGCGGTCGCCCGTTCCAGGTCCCACCGCTGATTGGCATCGATCATGAGCGCACGGTCGGGGCCGAGCACGTCGCGCACCGCGGCCAGACGGTCGGCGTCCTCGCGCACGTCGGGCTTGCCGACCTTGATCTTGACGGCGTCGAAGCCGGCATCCACCCACCGCTGCACCTGGGCGACGAGGTCGTCCTGGGGGTAGTGCAGGTTCACGCCCGAGCCGTAGGCGCGCACGGACTCTCGGCGCCGCCCGAGCAGGGACGACACGGGCAGGGAACGGGTGCGGGCCGCGGCATCCCACAGCGCCAGGTCCAGTCCTGCGAGCGCGATCGTCGTGACCCCGCTGCCGCCGGCCTCATGGAGGTGACGCCACGCGTCGGCCCACAGCGCCGACGGGTCGGCGGTGCGGCCCACCGCGAACGCTGTGATGTCGTGCGCGAGCAGGGCGTGCACCGCCTCGGCGCCGATCTGCGGCGTCCACGAGAAACCCCACCCCTCTGCGCCGTCCGAGCGCACCACGTGCGTCGCGATGACGCCGACCGAGGTCACATCCGCCGCCCAGGGCCGGGTGAGCGGCACCCGGATCAGCCGCGCATCCAGCGAAACGACCGTGGCGTCGGTGCGGGATGCCGCGGCCGCCGGTGCGGCGTCGGCCGCGGCATCCCGGATCCGGTCCATGGTCACAGCAGCGCCCGCCCGGCGGCGAGGATCTCGGCGAGACGGTCCTGCTGTGCGGGCGTCGGGTCGACCAGCGGCGCGCGCACCGAGCCGACCGGCAGGCCGCCCAGGCGCAGGCCGGTCTTGATGAGCGAGACGCCGAAGCCCGGGGTCTCGTCGCGCAGGCGCACGAGCGGCGAGTAGAACCCGTCGAGCAGCTCGTTGCGGCGCTCCTCGTCACCCGCGACGTAGGCGCGGTAGTAGGCGTTGGCCACCTCGGGGATCATCGCGAACGCCGCGGACGAGTACAGCGGGATGCCGATGCCGCGGTACGCGCCCTGCGTCAGCTCGGCGGTCAGCAGGCCGTTGAAGAACGCGAAGTCGTCGCGTCCCTCGCCGGCCACGGCGCGCACGATCTGCTGCGCGAGCCCGACGTCGCCGACGCCGTCTTTGAACCCGACCACCTTCGGGTTCCCGGCGAGGCGGCGCACCGAATCGACCGAGAACTGCGCGTTGGCGCGGTGGTAGACCACGACGGGAAGATCGGATGCCGCGGCCACCGCCTCGACGTAGGCCACGAGCCCCGCCTGCGGGCCGCCCACGAGGTACGGCGGCAGCACGAGGAGCGCGTCGGCGCCCGCGTCGGCGGCCGCGCGGGCGAGTGCCTTGGCGTGGCCGAGCGGACCGCCCGTGCCGGCCACGACGGGCACACGGCCGGCGACCGTCTCGGTCGCCACCTGCACGACGCGCGTCGCCTCGTCTGTCGACAGCGCGTGGAACTCACCGGTGCCGCACGCTGGGAACACGCCGCCCGGCGTGTGCCCGAGCGTGGTGTGCAGGTGCTGTCGCAGCAGGTCCTCGTCGACGCGGTCCTGCGCGTCGAACGGGGTGACGGGGAAGAAGAGGATGCCGTCGAAGTTCACGCCAGCACGTCCTTTCGGGTCGAGGTGGGGTCAGCGTCTGCACCCGGTCGTTGAGCGAGCGAGGACACGTCGTCTCGTCGCTGGCGCTCCTGGCTCAGTGACCGACTCACGAGACGAAACGCCTCGGGCACGGCACCGGTCGCTGAGCCTGTCGAAGCGTCCTCGCTCAGCTCGCCGCGCCACGAGTGCGCCGGGCGCCAGCCGAGCACGCGGCGGGCCTTGGCGTTCGAGAACGCGGGCGTCGTGCCGGTGAGCACCGCAGCGAGTTCGGCGGTGCCGGGGTAGAAGCGCGGCACGAGGTCGGCGAGCGGCTCGCGGGCGAGCGCGTCGTCGGCGGCGACGAAGAACGTCTCGCCGTTGGGGATCTCGGGCAGCGCCTGCAGCAGCGTGTCGGCGAACGACGCGACGTCGCGCGCGTCGACGTAGTTGAAGATCGCGGGTGCCGACAGCGCCGGGTCGTCGAGCCGCTCGCGCACCGTGTGGCCCTGCTGGGTGAGCGCACCCGCCCATTCCTCGGGGGCGATGACGTAGCACGGGCGGAACGCCGCGAACCGCGTCGCGCCGCCGGTCTGGCGCGCCAGCATCGCGATCGTCTGCTCGATGAGCAGCTTCGACAGCGCGTAGGCGTTCCAGGGGCGCGGGGGCGTGTCCTCATCGAGCGGGAAGCGCTCGGGAACCCATCCGGTCGGGGCGCCGTACCCGAGCACGGTCGGGCTCGACGCGGCCACGATGCGTCCGATGCCGGCTTTCACCGCTCCGCCGAGCACCGAGACGGCGAGCCCCGCGTTGGTGCGCATGATGACGTCCTCGGGGGCGCTGAACGGTACGGCGATCGCGGCGAGGTGGATGAGCGCGTCGGCGCGGGTCTCGGCGAGAGTGTGGGCCGCGGCATCCGCATCGCTCAGATCGATCGCGATCTGCTCGACCCCCGCGAGCTCGGGGGCGTCGGACACAGCGCGGTCGAGCGAGACGAGGTCGTGACCGGATGCCGCCAGCCCGGCCACGAGGCTGCGCCCGAGCCGGCCCGCGCCCCCGGTGACCGCGATGCGGGTCATGCGCGTACGGCCGCGGCCACGGCGCCCGCCGAGTCGGCGGCGACGTCGTCGGCGAGGAAGCGGATGCCGAGGTCGGCGACCTGGACGGGCAGCCCGGTGGCCAGCGACCGGTTTCCGGCGATGCCGACGGCGATGGAGCGGACGCCGTCGCGCCAGTCAGCCGGGCGGGCCAGCGGGTCCTCGCCCGGACCCTCGAACACGTCCGCGAGCAGCAGGTCGTCGCCGCCGCCGTGGCCGCCGTCGCCGCTGATGATCGGCACCTCGTAGGCGGCCTCCCAGTGCTTCTGCACGATGAGGCGTTCGCCCTCGGGGCGCAGCGATCCGGACTCGCCGGCGTGCACCGCCGACGGGTCGAGCACGGGGTGCAGGCCTTCGTCGGCGAGCACGGCGCCGCGTTCGACGACCTCCAGCTCGGCGCGGCCGAGGGTGCCGTTGACGGCGACCCGGTAGCCCTCCCACGGCGAGTGGGCGTTCAGCGAGTACGACAGGGTGGCGCCGGAGGCGTAGTCGACGACGAGGGCGAGGTTGTCTTCGATGGTGATGCCCTCGCCGAACACGTCGCGGTCGCGCAGGTACCCGTCGTGCTGCTCGGCGTCCAGGTACAGCGCCTTCAGCCGTGCGTCGTCGCGCAGATCGAGCTCGAACGCATCGTGCCCGTCGTGGGTGCCACGGGCGGGACGGTTCTGGATGCCTCGTGCCGCGGCGTTGTCGGCACCGTAGAAGCGCAACCCGCCCGACGCGTACACGCGGCGCGGCGCGGAGCGGATCCACCAGTTGACCAGGTCGAAGTGGTGGCTGGCCTTGTGGACCAGCAGGCCGCCGGAGTGCTCCTTCTCACGGTGCCAGCGGCGGAAGTAGTCCGCGCCGTGCTTGGTGTCGAGCACCCACGAGAAGTCCACCGAGGTGACCTGCCCGATCGTGCCGTCCTGGATCACCTGACGCAGCGCCGAGTTGCGCGGCGAGTACCGGTAGTTGAACGTGATGACGACCTCGCGGCCGGTGCGGTCGATCGCGTCCTCGATCGCGGCGGCCGAGGGCCCGTCGATGGTGAGCGGCTTCTCCACCACCACGTCCGCGCCCGCGTCGAGGGAACGCACGATGAGCGGGGCGTGCAGGTCGTCGCGGGCGCAGATCACGACACGCTCGACCTGCTGGTCGCGGACCATCGCTTCCAGCTCGTCCGGCCCGTACACCGCGGGCGCCGGGAGTCCGGCGGCCACGACACGGTCGACGTAGTACTGCGCCCGCACCGGGTTCGGCTCGCAGATCGCCACCAACGCGGCGTCGTCGGCGTAGCAGCCGATGATCGCGTCGACGTACATCTGGGCGCGGTGTCCCGCACCGACGAGGGCATACCGGCGGTGGCTCATCTCACTCCTTCAGGAAACGTTTTCTCAGAGTATCACGCGCACCACCCTGTTCGCCTGTCGCGAGGTGCGTCCGTGGCCGGCACTTGGTGACGGGGGAGCCGTGGGTGAAAGGTCCTGGATTCGGGCTGCCGACTGTTCGCCTGTCGCGAGGTGCGTCGCTGGCCGGCACTTGGTGACAGGGGAGCGGTGGTGGGCCTCCTGACCGCGCGGAGGAGCATGGCGCGAGCGAGGCGTGCGGAGCTCAGGCGGCGGGGCCGGTCGAGCCGCGCACCGTCAGCTCGGGAAGGAGCGTGAGTGGATGCCCCGGCTCGGCGCCCTCCAGCAGCTCCCGCATGCGCGCCCAGGCCTGGACGCCGAGCTCGCCCGCCGGAACGGCGGCGGTCGTCAGCGGGGGAGTCGTGTACCGGGCGAACGGGATGTCGTCGAAGCCGATGATCGACAGATCGCCGGGGACGCGGCATCCACTCTCCTGCACGGCACTGAGCAGACCCATCGCCACGAGGTCGTTGAAGGCGAGCGCGGCCGTGGCACCCGACGCCAGCACCGCGGCACCCGCAGCCGCGCCGGACTCGAAGTCGACGCCGCAGGGGATCTCGGTGACCTCGGTGTCGGGGTGGCCGGCGACGAACTCGGCGATCGCGGCGAGGCGGGCGGCGTTCGCGACACTGCGCGGGGCGCCGGCGAGGTAGACGATGCGGCGGTGGCCGAGGTCGTGCAGGTGGTCGAGCTCGGCGGTCAGGGCGCTGCGGTAGTCCGCGCGCACCGACGGCGCCTCGCCGGCGCTCCGGTTGATGAGCACGACCGGCCGCAGACCGCCGACCAGGCGGTCGAGCTCGTCCTGCGGCAGGCGCGGCGCGCACAGGATCACGCCGTCGGTGCGGCGCCGCGTGGTGGCGGCGAGCACGCGCTCCTCGTCGACGGACTCCGCCGAGTCGGCCACCAGCACGTGGTAGTCGTCGGCAGCCGCCGCCCGGCTGAGTCCGCGCAGGATCGCCTGGAACGTCGGGTTGCCGAGGTCGGGCACCACCACCGCGACGGTCTGCGTGCGGCCCAGCACGAGGCTGCGTGCGACGGGGCTCGCGGTGTAGTCGAGGGCGGCCGCGGCATCCTTCACCCGTTCCGCCAGCGCGGGATCCACCGTCGGATTGCCGTTGAGCGCACGCGACACCGTCGACAGCGACACCCCGGCCCGCGCGGCGACATCGGCGATCGTGACGCGCGTCGTGCCGTCGTTGCGTCGAGTCATGCGTCTCCTTCCGGTCGGCTCAGCCTAGCCCGGCAGGAAACGCTTCCCGCGGGCGTCAGGTCGTGGCTCGAGGCGTGCACAGTCCTCGCCGAGATTCGGTGATCCGCCGAGAGTCGGCTGTTTCGCGGGTGAAGCGCCGACCTTGGGCAGATGACCGGTCTTGAGCCGATCCCGAGATTCGGTGATCTGTCCAGGATCGGGTCGTTGTGAGCCAGCGGCCCGTCGCCGGGCAGATCTCCGAATCTCGGCAGAGCGTGGGAGATGGATGCCGCCGGCCGAGGTCCGGCGCGCGTCCGGGGCGCGTCAGGCGCGCGGCGGCGTCGAGCCGCGCACGACGACCTCGAGCGGCAGAGGCGGCTCGGTGTCGTCCCAGTCCGCATCGGTGGCGGCGTGCAGGGCGCGGTAGCCCAGCTCCTCCAGCGGCACGTGCACGGTCGTGAGGCCCGGGCGGATGTCGCGGCCCGTCGCGATGTCGTCGAAGCCGGCGACGGCGAGGTCGGCGCCGACCTGGCGTCCGGCCTCCCGGATGGCCGACATGATGCCGATCGCGACCACGTCGCTGATGCCGAAGATCAGGGTGCCCTCGGGCAGGCCGTCGGCGAGAAGCTGCTCGGCCGCCTCGTAACCGGCGTCGCGCGTGAAGCCGGCGCGGCGCACTTCGCGCACGGTTCCGCCCCCCGCGCCGAAGCCTTCGGCGAAGCCGGCGAGGCGATCGTCGGAGGTGCGGATCCCCTCGGATGCCGCCACCACGACCGCTTCGCGATACCCGAGCCGTGCGAGCTCGGCGCCGAGGGCCGCGGCTCCACCGTGGTTGTCGAGGACGACACTGCGCGCCGAACCCCCACCGGGACCGACGACCGCGACGCGTCCGCCCATGCCGACGAAGGCCTCGAGCTCGGCCGCGAGGCCCGCGGCGTCGGCCTCCGTGCGGGATGCCGCGAGGATGAGCCCGCGCGGGCGCTGGCCGCGCAGAGCCCGGACGAGACGCACCTCGCGCTGCGGATCGCGTTCGGTGATCGCGATGGTGACGACGAGGCCGACCTCGTCGGCGCCGCGGGCCACACCGGAGGCGAGCTGCCCGAAGTAGGGGTCGGCGATGTCGGCGACCAGCAGTGCGACGATCGCGGCGGTGCCGCGTGCGGTGGCCTGGGCCGAGAGGTTGGCGGTGTACCCGAGCTTCTCGGCGGCGGCCTCGACACGCTCGCGGTAGCTCTCCGCCACCTTGCGGGTCGAGCCGTTGAGCACGCGCGACGCTGTCGCGAGCGAGACGCCCGCCTCACGCGCGACGTCGTGCAGGGTGGCAGCGCCCCGGGAAGGCGCGGAAGAGTCGCTCACAGGGCAGAGTCTAGGGCCTGTGTCCGGTTCCCGCGGTAGATTGGGAAACGGTTTCCCGCGACGCGGCGATCCGGTTCAGCCTCGCGAAGGAGCGTCATGCCCCTGTCAGTCCCGCCGCGCTTTCTGCCGGCATCCCGTGTGCGTCTCGAACCCGGAGCCGATCTCGACGCGCAGCGCACTGTCGCCGCGACCATCGGGCGCCTCGACCCGGCCCGGCTGCTCGCGCCGTTCCGCCGCGAGGCCGGCCTCACGCACGCCGACACGTATCCGGGCTGGGAGGCCGACGGCCTCGACGGACACACCGCCGGGCACGTGCTCTCGGCCGCGAGCGCACTGGCTGCGGGAGGGGATGCCGCAGCCAGTGCGCTCGTCCAGACGCTCGTGGGCGGCATCCGCGAATGCCAGCTCGCACGCGGGACCGGCTATGTCGGCGGCGTGCCGGACGGCGAGGCGCTGTGGGACGAGCTGCGCGCGGGACGGGTGGAGGTCGGAGCGTTCCACCTCAACGGGCGCTGGGTGCCGCTGTACAACCTGCACAAGATCCTCGCCGGCCTCGTCGACGCCGTCGAGCTCACCGGCGACGCCGTCGCGCGCGCGACGCTCGACGACCTCGGCGCGTGGTGGCTGCGCGTCGACGCCGACCTCGATGACGCGACGTTCGAGGCTGTGCTGGAGTGCGAGTTCGGCGGCATGACCGAGGCGTTCGCGCGCCTGGCCCTCGTGACCGGCGATGCCGCATACCTGCACTTCGCGCGCCGGTTCGCGCGCCGCGGACTCGTCGAGCCGCTTGCCGCGGGCCGCGACGAGCTGGACGGGCTGCACGCCAACACGCAGATCCCGGTGGCGGTCGGGTTCGCGACGATCGAGCGCGCGGCGCGGGTCATCGCGCCCGACCTGCTCCCGGAGGTGCAGGCCCGAGAGGGCGCGGCCGCCCGGGTGTTCTTCGATCGCGTCGCGAGACATCGCAGTGCCGCGATCGGTGGCGACAGCGTGCGCGAGCACTTTCCGCAGGACTTCGCGAGCATGTTCATCGCCCGTGAGGGGCCAGAGTCGTGCAACACCCACAACATGGTCAGGCTCGCCGCCGAGCTGCACCTGCTGACCGACGACGACTCCTATCTGCATTGGGCCGAGCGGGCGCGCGCGAACCATCTGCGTTCGGCGCAGCATCCCGAACACGGCGGACTGGTCTACTTCACCCCGCAGCGGCCCGCGCACTACCGCGTCTACTCCCCGGAAGCCGAGGGCTTCTGGTGCTGCATGGGCTCGGGGTTCGAGGCGCAGGCGCGCCACGCGGCGCTGGTGTATGCCGTCGCGGCGGACGAGCTGCGTGTCAACGCGTTCGTGCCGTCTCGCGCGCGGTACGACGGTGGCGAGGTCGTGCTCGCGGTCGACGCCTCGTCGGATGCCGCCGTCGTGCGCGCGACGCTGGAGGTGCGGGCCGAGCGTGCATCGCGTGTCGCGGTGCTGATCCCGGACTGGGTCGACGGCGAGGCCGTCGTGGACCTGGATGCCGCCACCCGGCGCGTTCCGCCCGGCACCCGCGCGGTGTTCGAGGTCGAGCCCGGATCGACGGTCGTGCGCTTCGCGCTGCCGCGCCGCCTGCGCTTCGAGCGTCCCGCCGACGGGTCGGAGTGGGCATGGATCGTCGACGGACCCGATGTGCTGGCCCAGCGTCTTCCCGACGACGAGGTCGAGTACCGGGGGAGCGGTGCCCGCATGGGTCACATCGCCGTGGGCCCGCTGCGTCCGCTCGCCGAGACGCCCGTGCTCGCCCTGGACACGCTCGACGCCGCGGTGCGCACGGCGCCCGGCCGCGTGCGGGTGCCGACCGCCGACGGCGGTGCCGTCGAGCTGGAGCCGTTCGCCGGCATCCACGACGCCCGATACACGGTGTCGTGGCCGGTCGCCGTGACGTCCGTCGCTGCGCGACGGGCCGCGCTCGCGGCGATCGACGCGGCATCCCTCGGCCTGGAGGCGCGTACGCGCGACGTCGTGACGTTCGGCGAGCAGCAGCCGGAGTCCGACCACGGGCTGACGGCATCCGACGAAGAGGTCGGGGTCGATGCCGCCACGCGCTGGCGTCGTACCCGCGGCGCGATCACGCTGACGCTCCGCGACTGGAGCGGCACGGCCGACGCCCTGCGTGTGTCGTGGCTCGCGTCCGAAGAGCCTTCCTCCGTGCGGGTGAGCGTCGGGGATGCCGTCGTGCTCGACGAGCCCGTGCCTGCCGGGTCGCCCGCGGTGACCCGTGAGGTGCCGCTCGGCATCGAACCCGGCACCGTGGAGGTGCCGGTGCGCATCGAGGCCCGCGGCCCGCTGACGCCACGCCTGACCGAGCTGCGACTGCTGTCGGCGGCATCCGACCGCTGAGTCAGCGCACCGAGGGTGGCGCCGTGGATGCCCGGAGGATGAGCCGCGGCTCGATCTGGAGCTGCACGGGGGGCTCCGCACTGCGTTCGCGGATGAGGTCGAGCAGCAGTCGTGTGGCGTGTGCGCCGACCCGGCGCCGGTCCGGCGCGACCGCAGAGATCGGCGGGTCGGCGTGCGCCGACACGTCGTCGTCGTAGGCCACGATCGACAGCTGGTCGGGCACGGCGAGCCCGCGGCCGCGAGCGTTCTGCACCAGCCCGAACAGCGAGTTCTCGTCGCCGTGGCTGAACACCGCCGTCGCGCCGATACGTTCGACCATGTCGAGGACGACGTCGGCGCTGCCGCGTTCCCACGTCGGGCCGGCGCCCAGCTCGTTCGGCCCGAGGATGGTGCTCTCCGGATCGAGGCCGAGGCGACCGAGGGCGTCCGCCCATCCGCGACGGACGAACTCAGCGCTCTGCGAGCTGCCGCGGCTCACCATCACGAGGCGGCGATGGCCGAGGTCGCGCAGGTGCCGCAGGGCGCTCATCGCTCCGCGCTCATGGGCGGAGCGCACGGACGACACCGTACCGAGACCGCCCCCGGGCGCTTCGCGTTCCACGAAGACGAGCGGCACCGAAAGCCCCGCGACGAACGAGGTGAACTCGGGAGCCTCGTCGCGTTCAGACACGGAGGGCACCCAGAGGAGGCCGTCCACGCCGCTGTCGACGAGTTCGCGGACGAGCCGGTACTCCTCGGCGAGGTCATACTCCGAGATCGCGAGCTTCATCTCGCCGTGATCGGCCATCACGTCGCCGATCCCGTCGACCACGAAGCGGTAGTAGTACGACGTCGGGATGACCACGCCGATGGTCGCGGTCGCAGCGGCCGGGGGGTCGCCGCGATCAGACGCGAGGATCGCTCCGCCCCGCACCTTGTCGAGCATCCGCTCCTCCACGAGCGAGTCGACGTCCCGGCGGATCGTGACGTGCGAGACGCCCAGGTCGGTCACCAGCTGCGAGATCCGCACGGCTCCGTCCTGGCGGGCGAGGTCGAGGATGCGAGCGCGCCGCTCCGCTGCGAGCATGTGTCCCCTCCGTTCCCGCGGGCCCAGACTAACGAACTTCACGTTTTCGAACATCGCGGCACGCATCCGACGCGCTCACGCGATGAACTCCAGGCTCGTGCGATCCACGCGATGGAGCGGCGGCCGGCCTTCAGCGATCCGCGCGAGCTCGTCGAGGACCGTGTCTGCCAACCGGTGGGTCTCGGACTGCATCGCCCCTGCGATGTGGGGGCTCAGCACGATGCCGGGTGTCGTGAACAGCGGCGAGTCCGCGGGAAGCGGCTCGGGGTCGCTGACGTCGAGGATCGCGCGAAGGCGACCCGTCCGGCAGCGCTCGATCAGCGCGTCGGTGTCGATCAGCGACCCGCGCGCGGTGTTCACCAGGACGGCGTCCCGTCGGAGCAGACCCAGTCGGCGGGCGTCGAGGAGCCCGCGGGTCTCGGGCAGCTCCGGAGCGTGGAGCGTCACGATGTCGCTCCGAACGAGAAGCTCGTCGAGCTCGACGAGGCGGACGCCCAGCAGCGCGGCCTCGCGCGGATCCGCGAGTGGGTCGCTCGCGAGCACGTCGAAGTCGAACGGCCGCAGCAGGCCGGCGACGCGTCGCCCGACGCGCGAGAGCCCGACGATGCCCACGGTGCCGCCGAAGTTGACGACGGGCGGGATGCGGTCACGCCACGCGCCCGCGACATCCCGCTCCCGCGCGTAGCCCGCAACGTACTGGGCATTGCGCTTGCCTTCGAGAAGGATCGTGGCGATGGTGAACTCGGCGACCGGGATGGCGTTCGCGTCGGCGGCGCTCGTGACCAGGACGCCGGCATCCCAGAATGCCTGACTCACGTGCCCTTTGACCGACCCGCCCGCGTGCAGCACCGCTCGCAGTCGAGGAGCGGCCGCGAGCACCTCGGCGCCCAGCCGGGGCGTACCCCATCCCGTGATGAGGACGTCCACATCCTGCAATCGCACAGTCGCCTGAGGCGAGGAGAGCTCGTCGAGCCGAACCGGCTCGGCGAGGTGAGCGAGCGTGCGGAGGCGTGCTGAGCGCGGCGGATCGAACAGGTCGGCGAACGCGGACTCGCCCATCGTGACGAGCGCAGTGGGACGCTCAGTGCCGGGCGTGGTGATCATGAAGCGATCTCACCACAATGCGACAGAAAAGCACAAGATTGAAACTTGAACTTAAGAAACTATGAAAAACAGTTGCATACCGTACAGATTCTGCGCATACTGACGAACACACGACGTCGTGTGACCGGATACTCCGATCCCCGTCGGCCGTGGCAGCCGCGGCACCAGCCGCAACATCCCCACATCGGAGGCATCATGCATCAGCGAACGCGCCGCCTGGTCGCGGCACTCGTCATCGTCCCACTCGCGGCGGGCAGCGTCGCCGCGTGCAGCAGTTCGGGTGCGGATCCGGGGCCGACCTCCGACGGCGGACCCGAAGCGGTCACGATCACCGTCATGGGCAAGCCTGCTGCGACGAACACCGCCGCCGTCGCACTGTTCGAACGACAGGTCGCCGAGTTCGAGAAGGCGAACCCTGAGATCACGATCGAGGCGTCGGACGTGCCGTGGGATGCGAAGACGTTCGCGACGCGGCTCGCCGGCGGCAGTGCCCCCACACTTCTGCGCATCCCGCTGACCGAGCCGCCGGCGCTGATCGAGCGCGGTCAGGTCGCCGATCTGTCGGATGTCGTCGACGAGATCGACGGCTTCGACGAACTGAACCCCCGGGTGATGAAGTTCCTCGAGAGCGACGGCGCCGTGTACGGCATCCCCGAGAAGAGCTATGCCTTCGGCCTGGTCTACAACCGCAACCTGTTCGAGCAGGCCGGACTCGATCCCGACGAGCCGCCGACGACGTGGGACGAGGTGCGCGATTATGCCGCCCAGATCGCCGAGAAGACGGGCAAGACCGGGTTCGGCGAGATCAGCACCAACAACAGCGGCGGCTGGCACCTGACGGGCTACACCTATACCGACGGCGGTCAGATGATCGAGCAGAAGGCCGACGGCACGTGGGTCGCCGCCTTCAACGACGATCCGACCCGCGAGGTCCTGGAGACCTGGAAGAAGATGCGCTGGGACGACGACTCGCTGGGCGACAACGTGCTGGGCAAACAGGAGGACCTGGTCGCCGAGTTCACCGCGGGCAACGTCGGCATGTGGGTCTCGGCACCCCCGGATGTGTATCCGAACTACATCGCCCAGGGCGGCGACCCCGAGGCGTTCGGCGCCGGGCCGATGCCGCAGGGCGGGGCGGATGCGACCCTGGCCGGCGCGACGGTGCTCATGGTGAGCGCCGATGCGACCCAGGCCGAGAAGGAGGCCGCGGTCAAGTGGATCGAGTACCGCGCGCTGCGACCGAATTACGACCTCGACGTCGCCGCCGAGACCGCGAAGGCATCCGCGGCGGATGGGCTGCCGGTCGGCGTCCCGGTGCTGCCGGTCTTCAGCGACGAGACGTACGCCGCCTATCGAGACGCGATCTCGGAGTACGTCAACGTGCCGGTCGACAACTTCGCTCCCTACGTCGCGTCGCTCTCGGAGTTCGAGTACGTCCCCGAGCCGGTGGTCGCCTCGCAGGAGATCTATGCGGCGCTCGACCCGCTGGTGCAGGCGGTGCTGACCGATCCGAACGCCGACATCGACGCACTCCTCGACGACGCCGAGAGCCGAGTGAACACGATCCTCGCCCAGTACGCGTCATGACGATCGCCCCTGAGCGTCTGGGCGGTGCGGCACCGAGCCGCACCGCTCAGGCGGGTGCGGTCGACGTGCGGGTCCGGCGCGGATGGGGGATGCGGCGCCGCGCTGCCCTCGCGGGGCTGGTGTTCCTGCTGCCGTCGCTCGTGATCTTCGCGTACTTCGCCTGGTGGCCGATCGTGCAGAGCTTCACGCTCGCGTTCCAGCAGACCAACCTCGTGGAGCCCGCGGAGTGGGTCGGCTGGCGCAACTTCGAGGTGCTGTTCGCAGATCCGCTCCTGTCTCGCGCCGCGTTGAACACCCTGTGGTTCACGGTGCTCTCGCTCGCCATCGGGCTCCCGGTTCCCCTCGTGTGCGCCGTCCTCATGTCGGAACTGCGCCATGGCGGTGCCGCAGCACGAGTCCTGGCGTATCTTCCGGTTGTCATCCCACCGGTCGTGGCCGTGCTGCTGTTCAAGGTCTTCTTCGCGCCGGGCGAGACGGGGGTGGCCAACAGCCTGCTGGCCATCGTCGGGCTCGGGCCGTTGCCGTGGCTGCAATCGGCCGAGCTCGCGATGCCGAGTCTTGTCATCGCGGCGACCTGGTCGGGGGCGGGTACCGCCGTGCTGATCTACCTCGCAGCGCTCACCGGCGTGAGCACGGAGCTGTACGAGGCGGCCGAGCTCGACGGCGCCTCGGTCTGGCGCCGCGTGTGGCACATCACTCTGCCTCAGATGAGGGGAGTGATCCTCGTGCTCCTGCTGCTGCAGATCATCGGGGCGATCCAGGTCTTCACCGAGCCGTACGTCATGACCGACGGCGGACCGGCCAACGCGACGGTGACGATCATGCTGATGATCTACCGGTACGCGTTCCTCTTCGGCAACTACGGCGTCGCGACGGCGCTCAGCGTCCTGCTGGCGATCGTGCTGGTCGTGGTCTCCGCCGTGTATCTCCGACTCACCCGATCCTGGAGCACCCGATGACCGCGACAGCCACCCCCGTCCGCGGCAGCAGGCTCCGACGCTCCGAGGAGTCGCGGGAGCGCGGCATCCTCTCACCGCACGACTGGAAACGGCCTGTCGTCGGAGCCGGATGGACGCTGATGCACGTCGTGCTGGTGGCAGGTCTCATCGGCTTCGGCGCGATCCCGCTGGTGTGGATGCTGCGTGCCGCGATCTCGACGCCCACGGACCTGGTGCTGCGCCCGCTGAGCCTCATCCCCGAGCCGGCGATGTGGGAGAACATCCCGACCGCGTGGAGCCTGCTCGACATCGGCCACTACCTGTGGAACACGGTCGTCCTGGTGCTGGGGTCGTGGATCGTGCAGCTCGTCGTCTCGACGACCGCAGGCTTCGCTCTCGCTGTGATCCGGCCGTGGTACGGCAGATTCGTCTACGGCGCGTTCCTGATCACGCTCTTCGTGCCGGCGACCGTCACGCTCATCGCCCTCTATCTCACCGTGCTGGACCTGCCGTTGCTCGGGATCGGGATCACCGACACGCCATGGGCGGTCTGGCTGCCCGCCGGGGCGAACGCGTTCACGATCCTGCTCGTGAAGCAGTTCTTCGAAGAGATCCCGCGCGACCTCTTCGAGGCGGCGCAGATCGACGGCGCAGGCTGGTTCACGATCTTCTGGCGCATCGTGCTGCCGATGTCGCGCCCGATCCTCGCGGTGGTGTCGCTGCTGGCGATCATGTCGGCGTGGAAGGAGTTCCTGTGGCCGCTCATCGTCTTGACGGACCCGAACACCCAGCCGCTCTCGGTGGCGCTCCCGCGGCTCGCGCAGGCGACGAGTCCGGCGTATCTGATCGCCGGACTCCTCATCGCGAGCATCCCGCCGATCCTGGTGTTCCTGGTCTTCCAGCGTTCGATCGTGCGCGGGATCGGCTTCACCGGGCTCAAGGGCTGACACGTCCGTGCGGGCGGGGCGTTTCGTCTCGCTCGTTCCTCGCTCGCTCAACGACCGGGACTCACGCAATCACCTGGTCGCTGAGCGACGAGACGGAGCGTGCCCGCTGGCTCAACGACCGGGACTCACGCAATCACCTGGTCGCTGAGCGACGAGACGGCGCGTGCCCGCTCGCTCAACGACCCTGAGCCCCGGTCGCTGAGCGAGCGCCAGCGAGACGAAGCGTGACGCACGGACGACGAAGCGCCCGCGGGGCCAAGAACCCGCGGGCGCTCCGAGATGTTGCCGCGTCAGCTCGTGACGCGGGCGCGCAGATGCGGCGAGACGGATGCCGCGAACCCGGCGACCGTGCGGTCCACCACGGTGCGGGGGTCGGTGTCCCAGATCTCCTGGTTGAAGATCTCGACCTCGATGTCGCGGTCGTAGCCGGTCGCCTCGACGGCGGCCGTCAGCGACGCGAAGTCGATGACGCCGTCGCCGGGGTAGTGGCGGCTGAGCAGCACGTCCGCGGCGAGCGGGGTCTTCCAGTCGCACACCTGGTACGTGGCGATGCGGCCCTCACGGCCCGCGCGCTCGATCGAGGCGAGCACGTCCGGGTCCCACCAGATGTGGAACGTGTCCACGGTCGCACCGACGACGGCGGGGTCGAAGTCCGCCGCGATGTCGAGCGCCTGGCCGAGCGTCGAGACGACGCAGCGGTCCGACGCGTACATCGGGTGCAGCGGCTCGATCGCCAGAGTGACGCCTGCGGCGGCGGCATCCGGAGCGAGTTCGCCGATCGCGTCGCGCACGCGCTCGCGTGCACCGACCACGTCGCGCGAGCCCTCGGGCAGGCCGCCGGCGACCAGCACCAGGATGGCCGTCGAGCCGGCGGCCCCGGCTGCGGCGAGCGTCGCGGTCTCTTCGATCGCGACGCGGTTGTCGTCGATCGACGCGCGCCTGGCAGGACCCTCGGGAAGGGTGAAGAACCCGCCGCGGCAGTGCGTCGTGAAGCGCAGGCCCGAGTCGGCGAGCATCGATGCGGCGGTCTGCAGGCCGACCTCGTTGACCGGCTCGCGCCACAGGCCGATGCCCTGCACGCCCGCCTCGGCCGTCACGCGCAGCGCGGTGGCGAGGTCGGCGTACTTGATGGTCGCCTGGTTGATCGACAGACGCGGATCGAGCGCGTTCATGCGAGCACCCCCGGGACCTCGAGACCGTTGTGGCGCAGCATGCCGTGCCAGCGGATCGCCGCGAGCTCGGGCTGCTCGAGCGCCAGCGAGGCGTTGGCCAGCTCGACGATGCGCGACAGGTGCGGAAGGCTCCGCGCCGAATGCAGGCCGCCGACCATCTGGAACGCGGACTGGTGGCCGTTCAGCCACGACAGGAACGCGACGCCGGTCTTGTAGTAGAACGTCGGCGCCGCGAACACCTGGCGGCTGAGCTCCTCGGTCGGCCCGAGGATCTCCAGGTAGCGCGCCGGGTCGCCGGCGTCGAGCGCCTGGATCGCCGCCGACGCGACCGGCGTGATCGCCGCGAAGGCGCCGAGCAGCGCGTCGGAGTAGCCCTTCCCGGTCGCTGAGCTCGTCGAAGCGTCCTCCTCGGCCCCTTCGACAAGCTCAGGGACCGAGGAACCGCCGATGAGGCCGACGTAGTTGAAGTCATCGCCGGTGAACATGCGCACGGACTCGGGGAGCCGCTCGCGCACAGACACTTCGGAGGCGGCATCCAGCAGGCTCATCTTGACGCCCGCGATCTTGTCGACGTTCTCCTCGATGATCTCCAGCAGCACCGCCGACGCCTCGCGCCAGTCGGTCGAGCCGAAGTAGCCCTCCAGCACCGGGTCGAACGCGGTGCCCAGCCAGTGCAGCACGACCGGCGTGGTCGCCGACTGCAGCACCTCGCGGTACACGCGACGGTAGTCGTCCGCCGACTCGGCGACACGCGCCAGGTGGCGCGAGGCCATGAGCACCGGGCCGGCGCCCTGCTCTTCGGTGAAGTGCAGCTGCGTCTTGTAGGCGTCGATCACCTGGTCGATCGAGATGCGCTCGGCCTCGACGTGGTCGGTGTTGACTCCGACCACGACCGAGCCGCCTTCTTCGCGGGCGACCTGCGCCGATCGTGCGATGAGGTCGCGCGTCGCGGCGGCGTCCAGGCCCATGTTGCGCTGCGCGGTGTCCATGGCGTCGGCGACGCCCAGACCCCACGAGTACACGGAGCGGCGGAAGTCGAGCGTGGCGTCCCAGTCGACCTCGGCCGGCTGACCCGGGGTGTTATCGGCCCACGTCTTCGGAACCACGTGCGCGGCGGCGTACGCCACGCGGCTGCGGAGCGGGCCCCCGGGGCGCGTGTAGCCCGGGGCTTCGTTCAGCTCGGCGGCGGAGAGGACCCCGTCCGGCGCGAGGAGGGTGAGGTGCGGCATCCGGTTCACTCCAGGGTGAGCGCGGGGAGCTCGACCTTGCGGCCCTCGCGGCTGGACTGCAGGCCCGCCTCGGCCAGGAGCACGCCGCGCGCGCCCGAGA
>Ga0160453_100499_pt1 | contig 29133 bp, 27 predicted proteins | sample HID1971K_E6MG_FD_108228 | JGI IMG/M metagenome (GOLD analysis project Ga0160453, IMG submission 108228) | Enriched millipede-associated microbial communities from UW Madison campus, WI, USA - HID1971K_E6 MG | ecosystem: Host-associated > Arthropoda: Insects > Digestive system > Unclassified ...
GCCGTGATCGAGCCACCGGGCGAGTTGATGTACAGGTAGATGTCCTTCTCGGAGTCCTCAGCGGCGAGCAGCAGGATCTTCGCGCAGATCTCGTTGGCGTTCTCGTCGCGCACCTCGGACCCGAGCCAGATGATGCGGTCCCTCAACAGCCTGTCGAAGACGCTCGTCGCGACAAGTGGTTCGGCCATGTGTACTCCTGATTCCGTGTCGGTGCCATCGAATCTACCGGCGCGCCACGACCGACCCGCCCTTGTTCGCCCTGGGCAGAGCGCGCCCCGGACGAAGAAGAGGACGGATGCCGCCGGCATCCGTCCTCTTCTTCACCAGGTCGCTGGATCAGCGACCGTCATGCCTGTGTCACTCCGCGTCGGCGGCCTTCTTGGCCGGAGCCTTCTTCGCGGCCGGCTTCTTGGCCGGAGCCTTCTCGGCGGCGACCTCGTCGGTCGCGGCCTTCTTCGCGGCCGGCTTGCGGGCGGGAGCCTTCTTGGCGGGCTTGGCAGCCTCTTCGGCCTCGACCACAGCGTCGGCGTCGGCCGCGGCATCCGCGATCTCCTGCGCCTCTTCCACGACCTCTTCCTCAGCCTCGGTTTCGTCGTCGACGGCGACGAAGCCGCTGAGGTCGACGGGGTTGCCGTTGGTGTCGACGACCGTGACCTTGCCGAGCGCGACCGCGAGGGCCTTGTTGCGTGCGACCTCGCCGATGATGGCGGGCAGCTGGTTGCCCTCCTGCAGCGCGTTCACGAAGTCCTGCGGGGCCATGCCGTACTGCGCGGACGACTGCACCAGGTACTGCGTGAGCTCATCCTGCGAGACCTGCACATCGACCGACTCGGCGATCTTGTCGAGCAGCATCTGCGTCTTGAACTGCTTCTCGCTGGCCTCGGCGACCTCGGCGCGGTGCACGTCGTCCTCCAGGCGACCCTCGGACTCGAGGTGGTTGTGCACCTCGTCCTCGATGAGCTGCGGCGGGACGGGGATCTCGACCTGCTCCAGGAGCACCTCGATGAGCTTGTCGCGCGCTGCGGAGCCCTGCGTGAAGGCGCCCTGCTGGCCGACGCGCTCCTTGAGGCTGTCGCGCAGCTCGGCGATGGTGTCGAACTCGCTCGCGATCTGGGCGAAGTCGTCGTCCGCCTCGGGCAGCTCGCGCTCCTTGACGGCCTTGACGACCACCGAGACCTCGGCCTCGTCACCGGCGTGGTCGCCGCCCACGAGCTTCGAGCGGAACGTGGTGTCCTCGCCGGCGGTGAGGGAGTCGATGGCCTCGTCGATGCCCTCGAGCAGCTCGCCCGAGCCGACCTCGTAAGACACGCCCTCGGCGCGGTCGATCTCGTTGCCGTCGATGGTGGCGACGAGGTCGAGCTCGACGAAGTCGCCTGAGGTGGCGGGACGGTCGACGGTCACGAGGGTGCCGAAGCGGCCGCGCAGACGGTCGAGCTCCTCGTCGATGGCGGTCTCGTCGACCTCGACGGCCTCGACCTCGACGGTCGTGCCCTCGAAGGCGGGCAGGTCGAACTCGGGACGCACGTCCACCTCGACCTCGACCTCGAGGTCGCCCGAGAAGTCCTTCTCGTTCGGCCACTCGGTGACCTCGGCGGCCGGACGGCCCAGGACGCGCAGCTCGTGCGCCGAGACGGCTTCGCGGTAGAAGTTGTCGAGGCCCTCGCTGACAGCGTGCTCGAGCACCGCGACACGGCCGATGCGCTGGTCGATGATCGGCGCAGGCACCTTGCCCTTGCGGAAGCCCGGGATCTGGACGTCCTCGGCGATGTGCTCGTACGCGTGCTTGATCGACGGCTTGAGCTCGTCGGGGCTGACCGTGATGTGCAGCTTGACCCGGGTCGGGCTGAGCTTCTCGACGGTGCTGTTCACCATGCCTGTTACTTCTCCTCTATCGGACCGCGCGACCGCGCGGCTGCTGAAGGTCTGGGGTTCGGAATTCTGAGGGCCGATGTCGGGGCGACAGGATTTGAACCTGCGGCCTCCCGCTCCCAAAGCGGGCGCTCTACCAAGCTGAGCTACGCCCCGGGCGGGTTCGCACGCGTGCGTGCGCCCTTCTGTGCTCCGAAAAGCACAGTGGCCCCGAGAAGTCTAGCCGACGCGCCCGGTCATCGCCTGCGATGCCGGGCTTCGCCGTCATGTGCCATAGACTGACGGATGCCGCGGCTCGCCGCTGCGGGGATGTAGCTCAATGGTAGAGCCTCAGTCTTCCAAACTGATGGTGCGGGTTCGATTCCCGTCATCCCCTCCACAAACCGATCTGCGCACGCTTCTGCGTGGGGCTCCCGCACCGCGCGATCGCGCGGCAGACTGGCATCACCGTTCGATGCCTTCTGGGAGCCGCAATGGACGCGCCGTCATCGTCACGCCCTTCGGGCGAGCCGCGCAAGCTGCCACGTCGCCCTGCGTCGACGCTCGCCGAGAAGTGGACCCGCGTCGACGGCGTCGATGTGTTCTACCGCGAGTCTCCGAATCCGCGCGTCGATGCGCGCGTGATGGCTCACGTACACGGGTTCGGGCTGTCCGGGCGATATCTTCTGCCCACGGCCGAGCGGCTGTCGGACGAGTTCCACACGTACGTGCCCGATCTACCCGGCTTCGGCCGCAGCGGCAAGAGCAAGGGCATGCTCGACATCCCCGACCTCGCGCGGGCGGCGCTGCACTTCTTCGACGACCGCGGCGTCGACAAGGCGACGCTCGTGGGCAATTCGATGGGATGCCCCGTCATCATCGAGTTCGCGCACCGCTACCCCGAGCGCATCGACCGCGCCGTGCTCGTCTCCCCCGCCGGCGGTCTCTACAACCAGCCGCTGCGCCGGGCGATCCGCCAACTCTCGGCCGACGCCCCGCGGGAGCCGTTCAAGATGGCGAGCGTGGCGGTGCCGGACTACGTGCGGTTCGGCATCCCGAGCACGATGCGGATGTTCCGTTCACTGACGCGCTACCCGTCACTGCAGCGGCTGCTCCAGCTGCGCATCCCGACCCTGGTCGTGCTCGGCCAGCGCGACCCGCTGCTGCCCCACGCGCACCGTGTCGACGAGATCGCGAGTCAGACCGACAGCCACGTGCTGGTCGTCCTGCTGGAGGGCGCCGCGCACGCGATCAACTACAGCCATCCCGGCCAGCTCGCGCACGTGATCCGCGCGTTCATGGACGACCGGCCGATCGCGAACGATCCGTCGTGGCCCGGCCATGTGCGGCTCTACGAGGTGCACAGAGGCAAACACCACCCGCCCGCACGGGACTGATCCGGCGCCGCGGGAATCAGACGACCGAGATCGCGCCGCGGTGCTCCTCGATGTGCTGGAGGTAGTGCTCGGCGTTGCGCAGCAGGCCGGCGCGCTCCTCGTCGCTGAGCTCACGCCGCACTTTGCCGGGAACGCCCGCGACGAGCGAGCCGTCGGGGATCTCTGATCCCTCGAGGATGACCGCACCCCCGGCGATGAGGCATCCCGATCCGATCCTCGCGCCGTTGAGGACGACGGCGCCCATGCCGATGAGCGACCCGTCGCCGATCGTGCAGCCGTGGACGACCGCGTTGTGGCCGACCGAGACGTTCTCGCCGATCACGACCGGATGGCCGGCGTCGACGTGGACCGACACGTTGTCTTGCAGGTTGCTGTTCGCGCCCACCGTGATGGTGTCGCCGTCGGCGCGGAGCACCGCGTTGTACCAGACGCTTGCGCCGGGGCCGAGCGTCACTCCCCCGATCACCCGGCCCCCTGCCGCGATGAACGACGTGGGATCGAGCACGGGGGTCCTGCCCGCGGCGAAGAGGACCGAGGCTCCGGGTGCGACCGTCATGGTGCGACCCTACCGGCGAGCGCGCCCTGGATGGCCTCGGTGTACCACGGCGCCAGGGTGTCGACGAAGGTGACGGTCAGGTGGTCCTGGTCTCGGTAGATGTTCGCGCCGCCCACGACCGGCGCGCACGCGTCCTCGCCGCAGAAGACGTCGGTGAAATCGAGCAGAGTCACCGCGTCCAGGCCGATGGCGGCATCCCTCAGCGGATCGTTCTCGACGAGCACGTCCGAGCGCGCGCCGTCGCACTCGGCGGCGTCACGCGTGCGCAGGCATTTGTTGGGGTCGGTCTCCCACACCGGGTTGTCGACCACCGTCACGACGGGGATACCGCGGTCGATCACCGTGCTCCACGCGTCGCGGTAGCCCGAGACGGCCGCGTCGTGCGGCGAGTCGTAGCCGGCCGCCGAGTACGGCGTGTTGGCGATCGCCGCGGTGAACACGACGTCGAGGTCGATGTCGTCGATCGCGCGCTGCACGCCCTCACGCCAGTCCGAGCACGCCGCGCCGAAGGCGCCGGGCGTCGACAGCGGTGTGGTGTTCCACGGGCATGCCCCCTTGAACCACGTGATGAGCTGCCAGCCGTTCGCCTCGGCCATCCGCTGGAACGTCGGCAGCAGCTGGTACGCGTGGCTGTCGCCGATGAGGGCGACGCGCGGCGCGTCGGGGTCGTCCGACCCGAAATGGCACGACACCGGGCGCGAGTCGGTGAGCTGCACGAAGCACTGCGGATCCTCCGGCCGGTCGATGCCGGCGAATCCCGGGGCAGGCAGGATGGTGTCGCCGAAGTCGGTGCCTTCGCACGAAGGATCCAGGACGGATGCCGCACCGAAGCACTCGGGCGGGTTCTGCTGCAGCTGCGCGATGTCGCGCGTGCCCTGGTTGTACAGCGGCGCGTTCACGAACCACGCGGTGGCGGCCACCAGCGCGACCACGATCATCGCAGCCAGTGACGACCACAGTGTCACGCGGGCGCGTCGTGCGGTGAGCACCTTCCATCCGCGCACCGGGTCCTCGACGAATCGCTTCGTCAGCCACGCCAGCACGAAGCACAGCAGGAGGAGGGCTACGCGGTGGTAGATCGTGAGGCCCCAGAACGGCACCGACGGCGCGATGATGATGAGCGGCCAGTGCCACAGGTACAGCGAGTACGAGATGTCACCGACGAACTGGGCCGGGCGGATCGAAAGGATCCGCGTCGGGTACCACCAGCGGTCGCTGTTGGACGCCGCGATGACCGCCGCCGCGCCGAGCGTCGGGAGAGCCGCCATATAGCCCGGGAACGGCGTCTGGCCGTCGAACGTGAAGGTGACGTAGACGAGGAGCAGGATGCCGGCCCACCCGAGCACGAAGCTGCCGATGGCGTTGCGGACCCGCAGCATCGGCACGAGCGCGATCATCGCGCCGATGCCGAACTGCCACATGCGGCCGAACGTGACGAAGTAGGCCGGCGCCGGGTTCGTGATGGTGAAGACGACGCAGAACGCGAAGGACACCACGGTGACGATCCCGAGCGCCACGAGGATGGCGCGGCGCCGCGCCCCGCGGAAGAACTTCACACCGATCCATGCCGCCAGCAGCATGATGAGCGGCCACATCACGTAGAACTGCTCTTCGAGCGACAGCGACCAGTAGTGCTGCACCGTCGTCGGCGAGCCGGAGTGGTTGAGGTAATCGGCCGAGTTCAGCGCCAGGTACCAGTTCTCGACGTAGAACGTCGACGACAGGATCTCGCGCACCTCGTTCGGCAGGGCCGAGGTCGGCATGAGGTACGGGGACATCACGACGACGGCGCAGAACAGCAGGACGAGCAGGGATGCCGGCAGCAGACGCCGGGCGCGGCGCGCCCAGAACTGCCCGAGCTTCAGGGTCCCCGTCGCCGTCACCTCCCGCATCAGATGCGACGTGATCAGGAAGCCCGAGATCACGAAGAAGATGTCGACGCCGATGTAGCCACCGGTGATCCGGCCCGGCCAGAAGTGGTAGAGCACGACGCAGAGCACGGCGATCGCGCGCAGGCCCTGCACGTGCGGCAGGAAGCGCGAGGGTTCGGCGTGCTCGGGCGAACGGTCGTGGGGCTCTCGGGTCACCGTCTTGGCGGGGACACCGAGATGCTGCGGTCCGAGGTCGTGATCTGCGGAAGGCACGCATCGACGTTAGCCGCTCCGGGCCGGGGTGCCTGCACCGACAGGTCGGAACAGCCGATTAGCCCAGCCTTCTCTTGCTTGCGGAATGGCTCCTCGTGAGTAGCGTTGCAGTCATCGGAGGACGACCGCCCGTCCGGCGGCACTCCGCACGATGGAGGCGAGACACATGACCAACACGAAGACCGTTCCCGCAACGGCCGCGAACCCCGACGTCGCCGCCGCGACCGCGCAGTTCCTCACACCCGTGGTCCTCGATCTGCAGGCCCTCGCCGTGAACGGCAAGCAGGCGCACTGGAACGTGCGCGGGGCGAACTTCATCGCGATCCACGAGCTGCTCGACACCGTCGTGGCGAACGCGCAGGCCGGGGCCGATCAGGCCGCCGAGCGCGTCGTCGCCCTGGGGCTGCCGATCGACGCCCGGGCGAGCACGGTGGCGGAGAAGACCGTGAGCACGGTCCCCGCCGGGTTCACCCAGTGGGAGGCGCTCATCCGCAACGTGATCACCGACATGGACGTCGCCATCGGCCACGTCCAGGAGGCGATCGACGGGCTCGACGAGTTCGACCTCACCAGCCAGGACATCGCGATCGGCATCAAGGAGACGCTGGAGAAGGACCGTTGGTTCCTCTTCGCGCACCTCGCCGAGTAACGTCATCCGCTCGTTGAGCGAGTGACGAACGAGACGAAACGCCCTGAGCTTCCGCGGAGGCTCAGGGCGTTTCGTCTCGCTTCGCTCGCTCAACGAGCGGCTCTACGCGCTCTGCAAGAAGGCGAGCACCGCGAGCACCCGGCGGTGCTCGGTACCTGACTCCTCGAGCCCGAGCTTGGCGAAGATGGCGCTGATGTTCTTCTCGACGGCGCCGACTCCGATGAACAGGCGCTGCGCGATGCTCGCGTTGCTGCGACCCTCCGCCATCAGCGTCAGCACGTCGCGCTCGCGGGGTGTCAGGGTCGACAGCGGGTCCGGCCGCGCAGACAGCAGGCCCTGGACCACGAGCGGATCGAGCACCGTGCCGCGCTCGCGGACACGGCGGACGGCATCCGAGAACTCCTCCAGTGATGTCACGCGGTCCTTGAGGAGGTACCCGACCCCGCCCTCGCCGCCGGCGAGGAGCTCGCGGGCGTAGACGCCCTCGACGTACTGGCTGAGCACGAGGATGCCCACCCCGGGGAGCGCGGCCCGCAGCGCGAGCGCCGCCTTGATGCCTTCGTCGCGGAACCCCGGTGGCAGCCGCACGTCGAGGATGGCGACGTCGGCCCGGGCGTCGCGCACGCGTGCCACGACGTCCTCAGCGTCGCCCCACGCGCCCGCGGTCGTGTACCCGGCCTCGTCGAAGAGCCGTACGAGGCCTTCTCGCAGTAGCAGGGAGTCCTCGAAGAGGACGACGCGCAGCCCGGACGGATCGTGGGAGGTGGACGAAGCGGCCATCCCCTCAGAATAGGGATCCGTCACGGCGTTACCGTCAGCGGGATGTGCGCGCCGATCGACGTAGGCCCGCCCACGGGGCTCTCGACGACGAGGATGCCGCGCAGGCCGGCCACCCGTTCCCGCAGACCCTCGAGCCCGTGCCCGGTGGAGACGGCCGCTCCCCCGCGCCCGTTGTCGACGAGCCACACGTCCAGGTGCGTCGGCGCGCCGGCCGCCGAACGACGCAGTGTCGCCCGGAGCGTGGCGGCCGTGGCCCCGGAGTGCTTGACGACGTTCGTCATGAGCTCGGCGACGACGAAGTAGACCGTGCGCGCGACCTCCTGGCTGACGGAGCGGTCGATGGCCGGGTCGACCTCGACCTGCACCCACAGCGGCGAGCTCGTGGCGAGCGCGTCGAGCGCGGCCGCCAGGCCGCGGTCCTGCAGGAGGGGCGGGGCGACGCCGCTCGACAGGGCACGCAGCTCGTCCAGCGCCGCCTTCGCGTGACCTCGCGCCTCGCGGGCGAGGTCGGCGGCGGCATCCGCCTCTCCGGCCTCGGCACGGCGCTCGAGCGCGGCGAGGTCCATCTGCAGCCGCACCAGGCGCTGCTGCGGGCCGTCATGGATGTCACGCTCCAGGCGGCGCAGGGCGACGTCTTCGGCGTGCACGGCCGCTCCACGCGCGGCCGCCTCGGCGCGCACCTCGGCTGCCAGCTCGTCCGAATTCCAGCGGCCGAGCATGGCATTCGCGACGGCATGGTGGCCGCGGGCGAGTCCGCCCAGCACCCACGGCATCGTGAACGTGAACACGATGCCGGCGACGAGGTACAGCACGACTTCGACGGCCCAGGCGTCCCAGCCGCCGAAGAGCCACGGCACGCCGGTCGCGACGTACTGGCCCCAGTCGCCGTTGTCGGCCCCGCGCGGCAGGAACATGCCCCAGAACCAGTACGTGAGCCCGCCGAGACCGAGGCTCAGCCACACCGTCGTGATCGCGAACGAGACGGTGCTGATGATCGGCGTGACGATCATCCCGTGAGTGAGGTAGACCCAGTAGTGGGCGTTGCGGAGGGGACGCGTGAGCGTGGCCCAGAAGCCGGTGTTGCCCGGCGCGTCGCGGTTCCACTCCGGCTCGGTGATCGCACGCAGGCCGGTCAGCTGCAGCATGAAGCGGTCAGCCACCCCGAAGCCGCGCGCGATCAGCAGCGTCAGCACCATGAGCGGCAGGCCGATCACGAGGATCAGGAGCCCGACACTCGTCCAGAACAGCGAGGCGAGCACGCTCACCGAGATCATCGCGAGAACGAACACCGCGAGGAGGTAGAGGGCGCTGCCGGGGGTGTGCACCCAGGCGCGTCCATACGATGCCCAGAACCCGGTGGTCGCGGTGCGCGACACGTCGGGCCGGAGCGGGACCGGTTCAGTCGTCGTGGTGGTCAACGGTGTCTCCCTCGGGGCGAGTCAGGGCGGGCTGCCGGCCCGGCTCGACGACCAGGAACTTTCCCATCATGCCCTGGTCTTCGTGCCACAGCAGGTGGCTGTGCGACATGCCTCCAGCCTCGCGAGGGCGCCGGCGTGACGGCATCCGATGCTCTCCCGAACCGGTACGGGGGCAGACCCCCGTATGCCCCTCGGGTCAGGCCACGTGGGTGAGGCGGCCGCCCACCAGCGTCGCCGACACGCGCATGCCCCGCAGCGCGGCCTCGTCCGCGGCGAGCGGGTCGTGCTCGCACACCGCGAGATCGGCGATGTCGCCCGGCTGCACACGTGCCGCGACGGCGGAACCGCCTCGCGTGGATGCCGCCAGCGCAGTGGCCGCGTCGACCCGCTGCTGCGGCTGCCAGGCTTCGCCACCGTCGCGTGTGCGGAACACCGCCGATGCCATCGCAGCCCACGGGTCGAGTGGGGCGACAGGCGCGTCGGAGCCGAACAGCAGGTTCGCGCCGGTGTCGGCGAGCGCGCGCAGCGGGTAGGGCTGCGCCGTCTGCCCGGCCCAGACCGTGTCGGTCAGGTCGCGGTCGTCCAGCGCGTGCTCCGGCTGCACGCTGGCCCCCACTCCGAGCCGAGCGAACCGGGGGATGTCGGCGTGCGCCACGAGCTGGGCGTGCTCGATGGTGCCCCAGGCGCCCGTCACGCCGAACGCCTCCAGTGCGTGCGAGTTGGCGACGTCGCCGATCGCGTGGATCGCCGAGGCGATTCCCGCGCCGGTCGCACGCGTCATCAGGTCGACGAGGGTCGCGAGGTCCACCGTGATGAGGCCGTGGTTGTGCGCGTCGCCCGGGTAGGCATGGGAGCATGCGGCCGTGCGCGTGCCGAGCGAGCCGTCGGTGATCACCTTGAGCGGCCCGACGCGCACGAGATCGGATGCCGCGCCCTCCGCGCCGAGGACCGCGTCGCCGGTCTGCAGCCCCTGCGCGATCGCCCGCTCGAGGAACTCCGGATAGATGCCGTACGAGACGCGGAGCGCGTCGAAACCGCCGGCGAGCCGTCGTGCCCAGGCATCGTCGTTCCACGCCATGTCGAAGTCGACGAGCCCGGTGACACCCCGGGCCGCGGCATCCTGAGCCATCCGCGCGACGAGCGGGTCCGACACCGAGACGTCGACGGCGTTGAGGCGCCGCGAGATCTCGAACGCGGGCTCTTCGCGGAGCAGGCCGACGCCGTCCGGCTCGATGCCCTCGCGTCGCAGCGCCGCGGAATTGAGCCACACGCTGTGCACGTCGGCGTTGATGAGGTAAGTCGGGATGTCGCCGGTCGCAGCGTCCAGCACCGTCAGCTCGGGGACGTCCGGCCAGAACGCGTCGCGGAACCCGCTGCCCACGCGGCGCCCGTCGGCGAGCGCTGATGCGCCCGCGATGAGGGATGCCGCGTGCGCGGCCGACGTGGCGCCGCCGAGCGGCACACGCTGGGCCGAGAGCGCCCACTGCACGACGTGGACGTGATGGTCCCACAGCCCCGGGATCACCCGGCCGCCCTCCGCGTCGACGACCGTGCCTCGACGCGGGAGGGCGCCCGCGGGCGCGATGTCGACGACGAGTCCGTCGGCGAGGTGCACGTCCACGACGTCGTCGCCGAACGGGTCGGTGCGCTCCGAGCCGGTCAGCCGCGCGTTCGCGATGACGTCCGGGGCGTCGCCGCGCGTGACCGTCACCGCGCAGCCTTGCGGGTGTCCACGTCGCGACGCATCTCGGCCGCGAGCCTCGGGTCGGCGTACGGGCTCGCGCCGGCCGCGAGCTCGGCGATCACCGTCTCGACGATCTCGTCGGACTTGTTCTGGCTGAGCTTGCGCTTGCCCACGACACGGGTCGGCGTCAGCCGGAAGCCCACGGTGCCGCGCTCGAGGCGGCGCACGAAGTCGGGATCGTTCGGCGGCTCCCACATCAGCCGGGGCTGCGGCATCCCGCTCTCGAACCGCGCCACGAGACGCTCGAGCACCTCGAGGTTCTCTTCGGGGGTGAGGATCTCGGGGATGCCGGTCAGATGCGCCGACACGAAGTTCCAGGTGGGGACGCTCTGCACGTCGCCGTACCAGCCGGGCGACACGTACCCGTGCGGTCCCTGTACCACGACGAGCAGCTCGCGCTCGCCGAGGCCGTGGACGAGGTCGTCGGGCTTGCCGACGTGACCTACGATCGTGAGGTCGTCACGACCCTCGTCGAGCAGCACCGCATAGTGCGAGGCGACCAGTCCCTGCTCGGTCCCGCTGACGATCGTCACCCACGGGTTCTGGTCGATGAGCCGGCGGATCTCACCGACGTCGGTCATCGCGAAGCTCGGGTTCTGGCGCATGCGCTCAGCCTATTCGCGCCGCGCTCGACGACGGCTCACGCCTGGCACGACGGGCACCAGTACAGCTTGCGCCCCGCGGCCTCCTCCACGACGATCGCCGTGCCGCAGACGCGGCACGGCAGGCCGGCGCGGTGGTACACCCAGTGCCGGTCGTCGCGGCTGGCCATCGCCGCGCGGTACGCGTCGGGGTCGAGGTCGTCCATGGTCATCATCTGGCCGGTCTCGACGCCGATGGCCAGCAGTCGGACCCAGTCGCGCCACAGGTCGCGCACGATCTCTTCCGGCACGTCCCGGCCCGGGGTGTGCGGGTTCTGCCGCGCCCGGAACAGCAGTTCGGCGCGGTAGACGTTGCCGATGCCGCTCACGACGCTCTGGTCCATGAGCAGCAGGCCGACCGCCGTCGGCTTGCGACGCACGACGGCGGTGAAGCGCTCCTCGCCCTGCGCCACGTCGTCGACGAGCGGATCGGGGCCGAGTTTGGCGATCGTGGCGGCGACCTCGTCCGGCGTCTGCAGCTCGCACGCGGTCGGTCCGCGCAGGTCCGCGCAGGTCGCGTCGGTCAGCAGCCGGAGGCGCACCTGACCGACGACGGGCGGCGGCCATTCATCGCCTTCGTCGGCGAGCCCGGTGGTCTGCTCCGACATGCGCACGTGCACCCGCGCACGACGCGGAGCCCCGATCGAGGTGAGCGAGTTCTCGCCGGCGGAATCCAGGATCGGGTCGCCCAGGTCGGTGCCGCGCTGGTTGGTCTGGCCCATGCGGCCGTTGGCCGAGGCGATCGTCGGATCGACCAGGATCTCTCCGGCGAAGTCCCACGCGCCGTACATGCCGAGGTGCACGCGCAGCCACAGGTCGTCGTCGAACTCGAGGAACATCTGCTTGCCGACCGCCCGCACCGCGGTCGCCGTGCGGCCGCTCAGGATCGCCGCGCCCTCGGCGAACCGGCCTTGCGGGCTGGAGGCGGCGACCGCGCGGCCGACGAAGTTGCGGTCGAACTGACGGGCGATGCGGTGGACGGAATGGCCCTCGGGCATCGGGTCAGCCGGCTTCGGGGTCGAACGAGCTGTCGTCGGCGGTGAGCACGTCCGGCCGCCCGGCGTCCGGTCCCTGAGCCTGTCGAAGGGCCCGCGGGTCGGGCAGCAGCGAGCCGTCCTGCTCGTAGGCGGCCAACTGTGCGATGCGGCGCGCGTGGCGCTCCTCACCCGAGAACGGTGTCGCGATGAACCGGTCGATGAAGGTCGCTGCCTCTTCGAACGTGTGCTGACGGGCGCCGATCGCGATCACGTTGGCGTCGTTGTGCTCGCGCGCGAGCTCGGCCGTCGCGATGCTCCAGGCGAGCGCCGCACGCACGCCGACCACCTTGTTCGCAGCGATCTGCTCGCCGTTTCCCGAACCGCCGAACACGACGCCCAGCGTCTCGATGCCGGCCGCCTGGTCGCGCACGACCGCCTGCGCGGCGCGGATGCAGAACGCCGGATAGTCATCGAGCGGGTCGTACTCGATCGGGCCGTGGTCGACGACGTCATGCCCCGCCGCGGCGAGGTGATGCTGCAGCTGCGTCGAGAACTCGAGGCCGGCGTGATCGGTCGCGATGTGGATGCGCATGGGCTCAATCCTAAAGAAGGGCGGGCAGGTGGAGACGGGATGCCGGCGGTCGCGGCATCCCGGTCGGAACAGGTGAGGATCAGGGGGCGACGCCCGCCGCGGCGGGCTTGAACCCGGCGCGCACGTTCTCGCAGCACGCGGGACGGCACACGTCGAACCACGGACCGAGCCCGGTGGCATGCGGTCGCTCGGAGGCGGGCGTGCCGCTCAGGCGCTCCTCGACGAGGTCGACCAGGCCCGACACGAACACCGGATCCACGCCGGGGGTCGGGGTGCGGACCGCGCGGATGCCCGCTTCTTCGGCCGCCTCCATCGCCTCGGTGTCAAGGTCCCAGAGCACCTCCATGTGGTCGCTCATGAACCCGACAGGCACGATGGCGACGGCCTGGACACCGGCGGCGGGAAGCTGTGCGATCACGTCGTTGACGTCGGGCTCCAGCCACGGCTGACTGGCCGGACCCGAGCGGGACTGGTAGACGAGGTCCCACCCGATGCGCTCGGCGCCGGGGATCTCGGACGCCACGGCAGCCATGACGACCTCCGCCACCGCGAGGTGCTGTGCCGCGTAGGCGCCGCCCTCACCGAGATCACGGTGCAGCGCGTCGCCGTCGCGCGGTCCGGACCGCTCGGCATCCGCCGTCGGGATGCTGTGCGTCGAGAACAGCACGCGCACGGCCTCGGGGGCCACGCCGTCGCCGAGGAACCCGGCGACGGCCGCACGCACACCGTCGATGAACGGCTGCACGAAACCGGGGTGATCGAAGAACTGGCGCACCTTGTCGATGCTCACGGTGCCCGCAAGGTCCGTGTCGGTCAGCACGCGCGCGAAATCCTCGCGGTACTGCCGGCAGCTCGAGAACGACGAATAGGCGCTGGTCGCAAGGGCCAGGAGATTCGTGTCGCCTGCGGTGGCGGCATCCCTCACGGCATCATCGAGGTACGGCGACCAGTTGCGGTTGCCCCAGTAGACCGGCAGATCGATGCCGCGGCGGGCGAGCTCCGCTTCGAGCGCGGCCTTGAGCGCGCGGTTCTGGGCGTTGATCGGACTCACGCCGTCGAAGTGACGGTAGTGGTGGGCGACCTCTTCGAGGCGTTCGTCGGGGATGCCGCGACCACGCGTGACGTTGCGCAGGAACGGGATGACGTCGTCCTGCCCCTCGGGACCGCCGAAGCCCGCCAGCAGGATGCCGTCGTACGCGACCGGCTCTTCGACGAACGGGGCACCGGAGGCGGCGGCGGGAGAGGCGAACGGGACGAGGGGCTGTTCGGCAGAGCTCACCCCTCCATCCTGACACCGCCGTCGGGGCCGATTCGTCGATATGATGATTTCATCATGCCGCTAACACGTCAGCAGCGTCCGCTGTACGAAGTCAAGGCCGGGCTGTTCAAGGGCCTCTCGCACCCGTTCCGGATCCGCATCCTGGAGCTCCTCGCGGCCGCCGACGAGGTGAGTGTCGCCGCCCTCCAGGCCGAGACCGGGCTGGAGGCGTCGCACCTGTCGCAGCACCTCGCGGTGCTCCGCCGCCACCGTCTCGTCGAGTCCGAGCGCCGCGCCAGCCACGTCTACTACCGCCTGACGGACGACAAGGTCGCCGAACTGCTCGCGGTCGCCCGCGCGCTGCTGCTCGACGTGCTGGCGAACGACCGCGACCTGCTCGCCGACGCCGGGTCGCTGCCGGCCCTGCCCGCCAGATGACCGGTATGGATGCCGCACCGCCCGCGCGGCCGGCAGCCCGCGTGCTGAGCTCGATGCGTGCGCTCCTTCCGTCGGTCGCCGACTACCGCGACCTGAAGCGCAGCTGGCGCGGCGACCTCGTGGCGGGTGTCACCGTCGGCATCGTGGCGCTGCCACTCGCCCTCGGGTTCGGAGTCAGCTCGGGACTCACCGCCGAAGCGGGCCTCGTCACGGCGATCGTCGCGGGGCTCCTCGCCGCGGTGCTCGGCGGGTCGAACGTGCAGGTGTCGGGGCCCACCGGGGCCATGGTCGTCGTGCTCGTGCCGATCGTCGCGTCGCACGGGGCAGGCGCCGTCGCCGCGATCGGCGTGCTGGCCGGTGTGGTGGTGCTGGCGGCCGGGCTGCTGCGGCTCGGGCGCGCGGTGTCGTTCATCCCGTGGCCGGTGATCGAGGGCTTCACGCTCGGGATCGCCGTCATCATCTTCCTGCAGCAGGTGCCGCTGCTCGTGTCGCCGACCGTGAGCGGTGCCGGAGAGCACAGCTCCAACGCCGTCGTCGCCGCCGTGCAGGCCGTCGCGGCGGCCGATCCGGCCTATGTTCTCTGGGCGCTCGGCGCGGTCGCGATCGTGGTCGCCTGCATGCTGGTGGCGCCCCGCATCCATCCCGCGGTGCCCGGCTCGCTCATCGGCATCGCGATCGTCACGGTGCTCGCCTTCGTGCTGCCGACCCCCCTCGCGGTGATCGGTCCGCTTCCCGCTTCGCTTCCGGCTCCGACGCTCCCGGCGATGGACCCGGGGTCGCTGGGCGACCTGGCAGTGCCCGCCGTCACGGTCGCGGCCCTCGCGGCGATCGAGTCCCTGCTGTCTGCCCGGGTGGCGGCATCGCTCGCCGACACGGGCCCGTACGACCCCGATCGCGAACTCGTCGGACAAGGACTGGCCTCGATCGGGTCGGGAGTGTTCGGTGGGATGCCGGCGACCGGCGCGATCGCCCGCACCGCCGTGAACGTCCGCTCGGGCGGACGCACCCGACTCGCCTCGATCGTGCACGCGCTCGTGCTGCTGTGCGTGGTGCTGTTCGCCTCGGCGCCGGTGGGCGCCATCCCGCTCGCCGCGCTCGCCGGTGTGCTGATGCTGACGGCGGTGCGGATGGTGCATGCCGGCACCGTGCGCTCCGTCCTGCGCTCGACGCGCACAGACGCGATCGCATTCCTGCTGACCGCGGTGGTGACCGTGTCGTTCGACCTCATCGTGGCGGTGGTGATCGGCGTCGTGTTCGCCGGCGTGTTCGCCCTGCGCGGTCTCGCCGGCGCCACGTCGGTCCACCGCGAGCAGCCGCCGGGCTCGGCTCAGCCGGAGGACGCACACATCGCGATCGTGCGGGTCGACGGTCCGCTGTTCTTCGCGGCCGCCGACAAGGTGTTCGACGCTGTCACCGGGCTGCGCGACGTCACCGTCGTCGTGCTTCGGATGTCGCGGCTGGAGCTCGTCGATGCAACGGGAGCCCGCGTGCTCACCGACATCGTGCAGACACTCGAGCGCCGCGGTGTCACGGTGCTGATCAAGGGCGTGCAGCCGGGGCACGAGGAGCTGTTCCGCACGGTGGGCGTGCTCGACTCGCTCCGCCATCACAAGCATCTGTTCGACGACCTGCCGGCTGCGGTCGAGCACGCCCGCAGCCACGTCAGAAGGCGATTCGGCGCGCATACCACGTAGGCTGGGACGGTTGTCGTGGGCGCCAGCAGCGCTGACGGCGGCCGCCGGAACGGGCCTGCGCATCGCGGAGGCGTCGAGATCATCCGTCATCCTCACCCATGGGAGCCACAGCAGTGCCTGGAGAGAACCTCACCCGCATCGAGGCGCAGGAGCGCCGCGCGCTCGTCGACACGCAGTCGTACGAGGTCGCGCTCGACCTGACCAAGGGCGCCGAGATCTTCGGATCGCGCGCCGTCGTGCGCTTCACCGCGACGCCCGGCGCCGCGACCTTCATCGACCTGATCGCCCGCGACGTACGCGAGATCACCCTCAACGGCCGGTCCATCGACCCCGCCGGCGTGTTCGCCGACTCGCGCATCGCGCTGGACGATCTCGCCGCCGAGAACGAGCTCGTGATCGACGCCGACTGCCTGTACACCAACACCGGTGAAGGTCTGCACCGCTTCGTCGACCCCGTCGACGGGGAGGTCTACCTGTACTCGCAGTTCGAGGTGCCCGATTCGCGTCGCGTGTTCGCGGTGTTCGAGCAGCCCGACCTCAAGGCGACGTTCCAGTTCACGGTCACCGCGCCCGAGCCCTGGAAGGTCGTCTCCAACTCCCCCACGCCCGAGCCGAAGAAGCACGGCGACGGCAGCGCCACGTGGACCTTCGAGGCCACGCCGCGCATCTCGTCGTACATCACGGCCCTCATCGCAGGTCCGTATGAGGCCACGTTCTCGGAGCTCACCAGCTCCTCGGGTCGCGTCATTCCGCTCGGCGTGTACGGCCGCAAGAGCCTGTGGCAGTTCCTCGACGCCGACTACATCTTCGACAAGACCCGTCAGGGCTTCGCCTACTTCGAGGAGAAGTTCGACTTCCCGTACCCGTTCGCCAAATACGACCAGCTGTTCGTGCCCGAATTCAACGCGGGCGCCATGGAGAACGCCGGTGCGGTGACCTTCACCGAGACCTACGTCTTCCGCTCGAAGGTGACCGATGCCGTGAAGGAGCGTCGCGTCGTCACGATCCTCCACGAGCTGGCCCACATGTGGTTCGGCGACCTGGTGACCATGAAGTGGTGGAACGACCTGTGGCTCAACGAGTCGTTCGCCGAGTGGGCGTCGACCATCGCCACCGCCGAGGCCACCGAGTGGACCGAGGCCTGGACGACGTTCAATGCCATGGAGAAGACCTGGGCGTACCGGCAGGACCAGCTTCCCTCGACGCACCCGGTCGTCGCCCAGATCAACGATCTCGAGGACGTACAGGTCAACTTCGACGGCATCACGTACGCCAAGGGCGGATCGGTGCTCAAACAGCTCGCCGCGTGGGTCGGCATCGAGGCCTTCTTCGGCGGCGTCGCGGCGTACTTCAAGAAGAACCAGTGGTCCAACACCGAGCTGTCCGACCTGCTCACAGAGCTCGAGGCGACCAGCGGACGTGAGCTGTCGACGTGGTCGAAGAAGTGGCTCGAGACCGCCGGCGTCAACACCCTCGCCCCGGAGATCGTCACGGACGTCGACGGCAGGATCACGCGCTTCGCGATCGTGCAGACCGCGCCCGCCGACTATCCGACGATCCGTCCGCACCGCCTGGGTGTCGGGTTCTACGAGCTGCAGGGCGATGCGCTGGTGCGCGTGCACCACATCGAGCTCGACGTGGACGGCGACCTCACGGAGGTGCCCGAGCTCAAGGGTCACCAGCGCCCGGCGCTCGTGCTGCTGAACGACGAGGACCTGGCGTACGCCAAGATCCGCCTCGACGCGCAGTCGCTGCAGACGGCGATCGACCACCTCGGCAAGATCAGCGACCCGCTGGCACGCTCGCTCGTGTGGGGAGCCGCGTGGGACCAGACGCGCGACGCCGAGGCATCCGCATCGGACTACGTCGACCTCGTGCTGCGCAACATCGGCGCCGAGACCGAGTCGACCACGGTGCGCACCACCCTCGGTCAGCTGCAGCTGGCCGCCAACTCGTACGTCGCACCCGAGAAGCGCGATGCCACGCGGGCCAGGGTCGCCGATGCGCTGTGGGACCTCGCCCAGGCGGCCGAGGCCGGCAGCGACAGCCAGCTGCAGTTCGTGACGGCGTTCGCGTCGGCCGCTGCCACCGCCGAGCAGTGGGACAAGGTCCGCGCCGTGCGTGAGGGCGAAGTGACGTTCGCCGGTCTCGAGATCGACACGGATCTGTCGTGGCAGCTGCTGGTGTCGCTCGCCGCGGGCGGCGTCGTCACCGGCGCCGACATCGACGCTGCGCTCGAGGCCGACAACACCGCGAAGGGCGGCGAGTTCGCCGCGCAGGCCCAGGCCGCGCTGCCGTCGAACGAGGCGAAGGACGCCGCCTGGGCGTCGCTCGTCGACCGCGACGACCAGCCCAACACGATCGTGCGCTCCGCGGCTCTCGGGTTCGTGCACCCGGCCGGTCGCGACCTGCTGGACGGCTACGTGGCGCGCTACTTCGACGCGCTGCTGCCGATCTGGAACTCGCGCACCTACCAGATCGCGCAGTACCTGATCGTCGGCCTGTACCCGGCGCCGCTCGCCGACGTCGCGCTGCGCAGCGCCACCCGCATGTGGCTGGAGGCCAACGCGGACGCCGCGCCGGCCCTCCGCCGGCTGGTCGCCGAGAACCTCGCCGGCGTCGAGCGGGCACTGGCCGTCCAGGACCGCGACGCCCAGTAGTCCTTCGGACTCGTCGAGCGGATGCCTCGACCCGGCGCACGCGCCGGGTCGAGGCATCCGGCGTTCCGGCTCGGCGGATCATCCCGTGGTACCGCGCGCCGGGCGGACGACGGCACCGCGGGAGGACGCGGGCGACGGCAGCCGTCCGTAGTGTCGGATGCATGATCGTTGCAGAACAGCTCACGAAGCGATTCGGAGACAAGACCGCCGTCTCGGAGGTGTCGTTCACCGTCCAGTCCGGGAAGGTCACCGGGTTCCTCGGCCCGAACGGTGCCGGCAAGTCCACCACCATGCGCATGATCGTCGGGCTGGACAGCCCCACGGCAGGCAGCGTCACCGTGAACGGCACGCCGTACCGGCAGCTGCGCGCCCCGCTCGCAGAGGTCGGCGTGCTCCTGGACGCCAAGGCGGTCCACACCGGACGGTCGGCGCGCAACCACCTGCGCGCCATGGCCGCCACCCACGGCATCGGGCGCGCACGCGTGGACGAGGTGATCGAGCTCACCGGCATCGGATCCGTCGCCGACAAGCGTGCCGGCAAGTTCTCGCTCGGCATGGGACAGCGCCTCGGCATCGCCGCCGCCCTGTTGGGCGACCCGCACACCCTGATCCTCGACGAGCCCGTCAACGGCCTCGATCCCGAGGGCGTGCGCTGGGTGCGCCAGTTCGTGCGGCACCTCGCCGCCGAAGGGCGCACCGTGCTGCTGTCCAGCCACCTCATGAGCGAGATGGCGCAGACGGCCGACCACGTGATCGTGCTCGGTCGCGGAAAGGTGCTGGCCGACGCGGAGCTGTCTGCTCTGGTGCGGGCATGGACGAGCAACACCGTCCTCGTGCGCTCACCGCGCCTGAGCGAACTGGCCGCCGCCGTATCCGGCCCCGACGTCACCGTGACCGCCGCCGAGCCCGGTATGGCCGAGATCACCGGCGTCAGCGCCGCGTCGATCGGCGACCTTGCCGCGTCGCTGGGCATCCCCGTGCACGAACTCACCTCCCGCACCGGCTCGCTCGAAGACGCGTACCTCGCGCTCACGGGCGAAGCCGTCGAGTACAAGTCCAAGGAGATCTCATGACCGCCCTCGCCACCGAGCCGGCCACCCGCTCGCGCACCACGTCGCCGTACCGTCTCACCTTCGGCCATCTGCTGCGCAGCGAATGGATCAAGCTCGTGTCCCTGCGCTCGACGTGGTGGTCGCTGGGCGTCGCCGCGGCGCTCTCGATCGCCATCTCGATGATGATCGCCGGAGCGTCGTCGAGCTTCGGCCCGGGCTTTCCGGCGGTCAGCGCCGTGCTGTCGCCTACCCAGTTCACCATGCTCGTGGCGGGCATCCTGGGCGCCATCGTGATCACCGGCGAGTACTCGACGGGGATGATCCGCTCCACCCTCACCGCGGAGCCTCACCGCGGTGCCGTCGTGGTCGCCAAGGCGGTCGTCGTCTCGGCGCTCATGGCGGTCGTCACCATCGCGACGTACGCGGTGTCGATCGTCGCCACGGCTCCGCTGCTGTCCGAAGGCATCGACTGGTCGGAGCCGTCGCAGTCGATCGTCCCGCTCGCATTCGGCGTGCTGTCGATGGTCGCCTTCACCCTCATCGGCCTCGGATTCGGATTCATCGTGCGCAACGGCGCCGGTGCGATCGCGACGACGGTGGGTGTGCTGTTCGTCCTGCCGATCGTGGTCACCATGTTCACCATGGCGGGCGAAGGCTGGCGTTGGATCGTCGATCTGGGTCAGTACCTCCCCATGAACGCCGCGGCCAGCCTGACCACACCGGGTGGCGAAGACCTCGTGCCCGCCGTGCTCGCCCTCGCGGGATGGACCCTCGTTCCGCTGCTGATCGGCTGGGGAGTCCTGCGCACGCGTGACGCGTAGAGTCGACCGCATGGCCGCGCCTGGCAGCTCCGCATCCGCTCCTGCGGATGCGGAGCTGCTGTTGCCGCGCCCGCCCGGCGTCATCCGGCAGTTCTGGGCGAGGCATCCACTCTTCACCGACATCGTGGTCGCGGCGATCGGCCTGCTCATCGCGCTGACGACGGCCGGCCCGGTCGGCACGACCGGGGCCGACCTGGGCGCACCGCTCCACATCCTCTCGATGGTGATCGCGATCGGCGCCGCCGCCGCGCTGATGCTGCGACGCCGCTGGCCCCTTCTCCCGTTCGGGCTCGCGGTGCTGCTCCAGATCGTCATGCTGGCGTATCCCTCGGCGGCGGGGTCACCGCTGCTGATCCTCGCGATCTACGCCGTCGCCGTATACGGTTCGAGCCGGCTGTGCTGGATCGCGTACGGCACCGGGATGGGCGCGATCGCCCTCGTCGGCGGACTGCTCGTCCTCGCCGGCGCGGTGAGCTTGCAGGACGCCCTCAACGCCTTGCTGGCCGCTGCCGTCGTGACGCTGGTCGGCGCGCTGGTGGGCATCAACGTGGGCAACCGCAAGAGGTACCTCGAGGCGGTCATCGAACGGTCGCGTCAGCTGGTCGTCGAACGCGACCAGCGTGCCCGACTCGCCGCCGCGGACGAACGTGCGCGCATCGCCCGCGAGATGCACGATGTGGTGTCGCACTCGCTGACCGTCATCGTCGCACTGGCCGAGGGCGCGATCGCGACCTCCGACATCGAACGGGCCCGGGGCGCGATGGAAGCCGCCGCCGGCACCGCGCGCGAAGCCCTCACCGAGATGCGCACGATGCTCGGAGTGCTGCGCGACGGCGATGTGGACGCACCGCTCGCACCGCTCGCCGCGGTGTCGCCCTACGACGTGGTCGCGGCGGCGCAGCGCGCCGGTTACCCCGCCACGCTGGTCGTGACCGGGTCCGCAGAGCTTCCCGAGACAGCGCAGTACGCGATCGGGCGCATCGTGCAGGAGGGGGTCACCAACGCCATGCGGCATGCCCCGTCCGCCACCGCGATCCGCGTGCAGCTCGACCACGGCGCGGATGCCACGACCGTCACCGTCCGCAACGACCGGGCCGAGCCGTCCCGCGCGCCGGGCGGGTTCGGGCTGCGCGGGATCGCCGAGCGCACGGCGCGCATCGGCGGCACGCTCTCGGCCGGACCCGACGGCCACGGCGGCTGGGAGCTCCGAGCGACGGTTCCCGTGCCGGTCTCGGATACCGATCAGACACCCGAAGGAGACGACGCCTGATGACCGATGCCGCCCCGATCCGGGTGCTGATCGCCGACGACCAGGCACTGATCCGCGTCGGCTTCCGCCTGGTGCTCGAAGCCGAAGACGACCTGGTCGTGGTGGGCGAGGCCGGCGACGGGCAGGAGGCCGCGGAACTCGCCGCACGGCTTCGTCCCGACGTGGTGCTGATGGACGTGCGGATGCCGGTGCTCGACGGCATCGCGGCGACCGCGCTGATCGCACGCACCGCCCCCGACACCCGCATCCTCGTGCTCACCACGTTCGACCTCGACGAGTACGCGTTCGGCGCGCTGGATGCAGGTGCGAGCGGCTTCCTGCTGAAGGATGCACAGCGGGCCGAGCTCACCTCGGCGATCCGCGCCGTGCACCGCGGCGACACCCCGCTCTCGCCACGGATCACCCGGGTGCTGCTCGACCGTCTGGCCGCCCAGCCTCCCGCCCGCCCCGGCATCGCCGATCCGACAGGCGACCTCACCGACCGCGAACGCGAGGTGTTCCTCGCGATCGGCCGCGGCTACACCAACAGCGAGATCTCGCAGCAGCTGTTCCTCAGCGAGTCCACCGTCAAGACGCACGTCGGCAGGGTCCTGGCGAAGGTGGGCGCGCGCGACCGCATCCACGCCGTCATCCTCGCCCACCGCCTGCGGCTCCTCGGCGACGACGACCCGATGCCGCCCACGCACTGAGGTCTTTCCAAGGCCCCGCTCGTTAGGCTGGGGGCGATGACTTCCCTGCCCCTCGAAGACCTTCCCCCCGTCACCTCGCCGACGTTCTGGCAGAACATCGGCGACTTCTTCGTGTCCATGGGGTGGAACGTCCTGACCGTGGTGTGCATCATCGTCGGCGCATTCCTGCTGGTGTGGATCCTGCGGCTCGTGATCCACCGGGTGGTGAGTCGCATCGTCAACGGTGCGAAGAGCAAGGCCAACGTCGACGACACCCAGGCGCTCGAGCGTTCTCCGCTCGCTTCGGTGCGGCTCGTGCAGCGCACCCGCACCCTCGGCTCGATCCTCGGCAACATCGTCAACGTGACGGTCGTCGTGATCGCGCTGCTGCTCATCATCAATGTGCTCGCGCCCACTGCGCTCGGTTCGCTGACGCTGCTCACCGCTGCAGTGGGTGCCGGTCTCGGTTTCGGCGCGCAGAACATCGTCAAGGATGTGCTCAACGGCATCTTCATCGTCGCAGAGGATCAGGTCGGAATCGGCGACGTCGTCGACCTGGGCCTCGCGACCGGCATCGTCGAATACGTCAGCGTCCGCGTCACACACGTGCGCGACGTCAACGGCACGCTCTGGTATGTGCGCAACGGCGAGATCACGCGCATCGGCAACCTGTCGCAGGGCTGGTCGCGCGTCATCCTCGACCTGTCCGTGTCGGTCGACTCCGACATCGACGAGGTGGAACGCGTCATGCTCGACACCGCGAGAAACCTCGCGAAGGACCCGAAGTGGCGCACGCGCGTCATCGAACAGCCCGAGGTGTGGGGACTCGAGTCGATCTCGGGCGACGCGCTCGTCATCCGCTTGGTGATGAAGACCCGCGCGAATGCCAAGGACGACGTCGCACGCGAGCTGCGCATGCGCCTCAAGCACGCGATCGACGAGATGGGCATCTCGCTGCCGTCTCTCACGGCCGTCATGCCGACGGGCATCGAGGGCGCCCAGCGCGTGCGCGGAGCCAACCCTCCCAAGACGCGGCCGAACCCGGTCACTCCTGCGGCTGCCGCTGAGGGCGCCGTATGGAAGCCGAAGCGCACCAGCAAGAAGAAGGCATCGCCGGGCGAGGAGCCCGGCTCGAGTCCCGGAGCGACGTCATGACGGATGCGACCCCGATCAGCTTCTACGAGGAGGTCGGCGGCCACGACACGTTCGTGCGCCTCGTCGACGCGTTCTACCGTGGCGTCGCCGACGACGAGGTGCTGCGTCCGATGTATCCGGAAGAGGACCTCGGCCCGGCCAAGCACCGGCTGACGATGTTCCTGGAGCAGTACTGGGGCGGGCCCACGACGTACGGCGAAGAGCGCGGCCACCCGCGCCTGCGCATGCGCCACGCCGCGTTCCACGTCGACCCCGACGCGCGCGACCGGTGGCTCGCCCACATGCGCGTCGCCGTCGATGCGCTGGAGCTCCCCCCGCTTCACGAGACGACGCTGTGGGACTACCTGCAGCGCGCCGCATACGCCATGGTGAACACGTTCGAGCCGTCGGGCATCGGCCCCGCCGCCGGCGACCGGGCCGTAGGGACCCTTCCGGTCACCGCTGCACCGCCGACCGGCACCGAACCCACCCGCTGATACCCCCTCCCCCGGCCGACGAAGGAGTCGACATGCCCGCTGCCACCCACCACACCGACGTGCTCGTGATCGGATGGGGGCTGGCCGGACTCGTCGCGGCCGCCGAAGCCGTCGCCGCGGGCAAGAAGGTCACGATCGTCGACCAGGAGCCGCGCACCAATCTCGGCGGGCAGGCCTGGTGGTCGTTCGGCGGCCTGTTCTTCGTCGACTCGCCCGAGCAGCGCCGGCTCGGCATCCGCGACTCCATCGAGCTCGCCCGCCAGGACTGGTTCGGCAACGCCGGGTTCGACCGCGACGAAGACCTGTGGCCGCGTCGCTGGGCCGAGGCGTACCTGCAGTTCGCGCACCAGGAGAAGCGGGCGTGGCTGCGCGAGAAGGGCGTCGGGTTCTTCCCGATCGTGGGGTGGGCCGAACGCGGCGGCTACACCGCCATCGGGCCGGGCAACTCGGTGCCGCGCTTCCACATCACGTGGGGAACCGGCCCCGGACTGGTCGCCCCGTTCCAGGCGGAGGTCGAGGCCGCCGAAGCCGACGGCCGTGTCACGATCCTGCCGAGGCACAAGGTGACCGCGCTCACGGTGCAGGACGGCGTCGTCACCGGTGCCGAAGGCGAGGTGCTCGAGCCCTCCGGTGCGGGTCGCGGCGTCGCCAGCACGCGCGACGTCGTCGACACGTTCGCCATCACCGCGCAGGCAACGATCGTCGCGTCGGGCGGGATCGGCGGCAACCACGATCTCGTCCGCCGTGCCTGGCCGGAACGGCTCGGCACTCCCCCGCAGACGATGATCACGGGAGTCCCCGCCTACGTCGACGGGTCGATGCAGCCGGTCACCGAGGCCGCCGGCGCGCGCCTCATCAACGGCGACCGCATGTGGCACTACGTCGAGGGCATCCAGAACTGGGATCCGGTGTGGCCGGATCACGGCATCCGGATCCTCCCCGGCCCGTCGTCGGTGTGGCTCGACGCCACCGGCGCGCGGCTGCCCGTCCCGCTCTTCCCGGGCTTCGACACGCTCGGCACGCTCGCGCACCTGCGTTCCACCGGGTACGACCACTCGTGGTTCGTGCTGTCGCAGAAGATCATCGAGAAGGAGTTCACGCTGTCGGGCAGCGAGCAGAACCCCGACCTCACCGGCAAGGACGTGCGTCTGCTGGCGAAGTCGCGGCTCGGCAAGGGCGCCGCCGGCCCCGTGCAGGCCTTCATGGACAAGGGTGCGGACTTCGTCGTGCGCGAGAAGCTCGACGACCTCATCGCGGGCATGCAGGCGCTGCCGGGCGGCGAGGCACTGGATCCCGAGCGGGTGCGGCTCGAGGTCGAGGCCCGCGATCGCGAGATCGACAACGACTTCACGAAGGACGCGCAGATCGCGATGCTGCGATCGGCGCGCGCGTTCCGCGGCGACCGGCTGATCCGCACCGCCACCCCGCACCGCATCCTCGCCCGCGACTCCGGTCCGCTCATCGCGGTGAAGCTCCATGTGCTGACCCGCAAGTCGCTGGGCGGCATCGAGACCGACCTGTCGGGTCGTGCGCTCGGCGCCGACGGGGCGCCGGTGCCCGGCCTGTACGCGGCCGGCGAGGCAAGCGGGTTCGGCGGCGGCGGCGTGCACGGCTACCGCGCGCTGGAAGGGACGTTCGTGGGCGGATGCCTCTTCTCGGGGCGTGTGGCCGGCCGAGCCGCCGCGTCCGCCGTGTGAGGCTGTCGACGGCTGCAGCCGCTCCGGCCGTCAGACGGCGGCGGGACCGGTGCGTCGCACGGGCGTGAGACCCGACACCATCGGCCCGCGCACGACGATGTGGCCGCGGTCGAGCGTGACGCGCGTCCAGGGGCCGCTCGAGAAGACGCGAGCAGTCTCGGCGCCGCTGATGAATCCCATACTCAGCGCCGCGAACGCCACGCCCAGGGGCAGACCGCCGAGCTCGTCGTCCGGCGCTCCCCAGACGGCGGCGCGCACGGCACGGACGACGTCCTCCCCGGCATCGGTCGGCACCACGTCCGACACCCGGGCGATGCCGCCCTGGGCCTTGGCGGCCAGGACCGAGGCGTCGATGCCGGCCCGCGGCTCCCACCCGCCGCGCGGCGGAGCGATCCCCGCCCACGCGGCCGACAGCGCGGTCTCGGGCAGGGTCAGCGCGAGCGGATCGTCGGTGACGGCTGCCAGCGCCGACGCGTCGACGACGAGGTCGCAGACCAGCTCCGGGTCGGCTGACAGCGTGCGCATCGCCAGCACGGTGGGCGTCGCGTCGCCGAGACCCCGCGGAGCCAGCGGCGCGGCCGTCATCGCCAGCACGCCACCCGAGGCCTGCAACCGCAATCCCTCGACCGTGAAGCGGGCCGCCCGCGCTGCGAAGGTGAGTGCGTCGGCGGTGGAGGCGGGATCGGCGAACAGCAGGCGGGGAGACATCGCCCCCTAAGCTACCAAGCGGAACGACGGGCGCACGCCGCCCGGAGAGGAGACCCGTGAACGCCGAGCACCCCGCCGAACCCCCCGCCGACGCCGTCGCGTCGATGCTCTCGGTGCTCGACCTCAACGGCTCCGACGCGCGCACGACGGAGGACATCTTCACCGGCCGGTCGCAGTCGATGCCGCTCGGCCGCGTCTACGGCGGCCAGGTGCTCGCGCAGTCGATCGTGGCGGCATCCCGCACCCTCCCCGACGACCGCAAGGTGCACTCGATGCACGGCTACTTCCTGCGGCCGGGCGACTCGGCGAAGGGCATCACGTTCTCGGTCGACCGCATCCACGACGGCCGCTCGTTCTCGACGCGGCGCACGCAGGCGTACCAGGACGGCGTGCCGATCTTCTCGATGATCGCGTCGTTCCAAGACGAGGACCCCGGCGTCGAGCACCAGGCGCCGATGCCGTCCGGCGTGCCGCATCCCGACGACCTGCCCGACATCGAGGCGCGACTGGACGGCCTGCACCCGATGTCGAAGAGGTTCTTCACCGACCGGCCCGTCGAGCTGCGCCACATCCCGTCACCGATCTACACGACCGTCGAGGGCCCTCGCCGGCCCGACCAGATGGTCTGGATGCGGGTGCGGCGCCCGATCCCCGACGATCCGGCGATCCACCGTGCGGCGCTCGCGTACCTCACCGACCTCACGATCCAGGAGTCGATCCTGCGCGCCCACGGCATCGCGTGGACCACCCCCGGCTTGAAGGTCGCGAGCCTCGACCATGCGATGTGGTGGCACCGGTTCGGCCGCGTGGACGAGTGGATGCTGTACGTCCAGGAATCCCCGAGCGCCCGCGGCGGCCGCGGGCTGGCGACCGGTCGCATCTACGGCGCCGACGGCGCGCTGCTGGCCAGCGTCGCGCAGGAGATCATGGTGCGGGTGCCCGAGGACCGGCCCACTCCGGGCTGACGCCGCGACGGGCCTACCCTGCGTGGCCTCGCGGGCCCGTGCTCAGCGGCGGTGCGCGTACCGGAGCGGCTCGCCGACATACGGCGCCCACGCCTCGCGTTCGGCGGCCGTGAGGCGCAGCGGACGCCCGGTGGCGGCATCCACTTTCACGATCACCGTCGTGGCGCGTGCGTAGAGCACGCGCTGCAGGTCCGCCGTCTCGGCCGGGCTGTAGACCTCGTAGCAGACCTCGATGCTCGACCCGCCCACCTTGCCGAACCACATCTGCACATCGAGGGGATGCCGCTGGTAGGGCACGGGGGCGAGATACTCGATCTCCTGCCGGGCGATGAGGGTCAGCACGCCACTGAAGATGCTCGAGTCGAGCACCGCCGTGGAGGGAGCGTGCTCCCCCGGCGCAGGCACCCAGAACGCACGGACGCGGGCCTCTTCGAGGAGCTTCAGCATCGACGTGTTGTTCACGTGGTTGAACGCGTCGAGGTCTCCCCACCGCAGGTGGATGGGGATGTGCAGCCGGAGGCCGCCCCCATCGGGAGCGGCCTCCGTGCGCGCCGTGTCAGTCACGGGTGAGCTTGCGGTACGCGGTCCGGTGCGGGCGGGCGGCGTCGGCGCCGAGGCGATCGACCTTGTTCGCCTCATAGGCCTCGAAGTTGCCCTCGAACCAGTACCACTGGTCGGGGTTCTCGTCGGTGCCTTCATAGGCGAGGATGTGCGTCGCGATGCGGTCGAGGAACCACCGGTCGTGCGTGATCACCACGGCGCAGCCGGGGAACTCGAGTAGCGCGTTCTCCAGCGACTGGAGCGTCTCGACATCCAGGTCGTTCGTCGGCTCGTCCAGGAGCAGCAGGTTGCCGCCCTCCTTGAGCGTCAGCGCGAGGTTGAGGCGGTTGCGCTCACCGCCCGAGAGCACACCGGCCTTCTTCTGCTGGTCGGGACCCTTGAACCCGAACTTCGACACGTACGCGCGCGACGGGATCTCGGTCTTGCCGACGGTGATGATGTCGAGGCCGTCCGAGACGACCTCCCACAGCGTCTTGTTGGGGTCGATGTTGGAGCGCGACTGGTCGACGTAGCTGATCTTGACCGTCTCGCCGATCTTGAGGTCGCCGCCGTCGAGCGGCTCGAGGCCGACGATGGTCTTGAACAGGGTCGTCTTTCCGACGCCGTTGGGGCCGATGACGCCGACGATGCCGTTCGGCGGCAGCGTGAAGCTCAGCCCGTCGATGAGCGAACGGCCGTCGAAGCCCTTCTGGAGCTTCTTGGCCTCGATGACGATGCTGCCCAGGCGCGGGCCCGGCGGGATCGAGATCTCTTCGAAGTCCAGCTTGCGGGTGCGGTCCGCCTCGGCGGCCATCTCCTCGTAGCGGGCCAGGCGCGCCTTCGACTTGGCCTGGCGACCCTTCTGGTTCGAGCGGACCCAGTCGAGCTCCTCAGCGAGGCGCTTGGCGAGCTTGGCGTCCTTCTTGCCCTGGATCGTCAGGCGCTAGGACTTCTTCTCCAGGTAGGTCGAGTAGTTGCCCTCGTA
>Ga0160453_100503_pt1 | contig 29017 bp, 35 predicted proteins | sample HID1971K_E6MG_FD_108228 | JGI IMG/M metagenome (GOLD analysis project Ga0160453, IMG submission 108228) | Enriched millipede-associated microbial communities from UW Madison campus, WI, USA - HID1971K_E6 MG | ecosystem: Host-associated > Arthropoda: Insects > Digestive system > Unclassified ...
CGTCAGCCCCGATGCAGTGACGATGCCAAGCCTGATCTATTTCCTCGTCGGTGGCCCAGCCTGTGCCAGGCTCTGCTTTCCGAAGTAGTTTGCGCAGCAGCCCAAGGGCGACCGGAACTATTTGGTCGTCGGGTTGAGTGGCATATCTGTCGACCTGTTCAACGGCGGTGATGTGGAGCTTGTTCATATGTATGCCGGGTGCGCTCGTTTAGGGCATAGCTTTGTGATGGTGCGACTTTGGTCGCGACTGAGAAGTCTTGGCCCTGCGAAGGCATCTTGTTTTTCGATGTATCGAGCCGATCCGCCTTGGATGATGCCCAAAGTCAATGTGCCTATGGTGAAAGGATTGGCAGGAGGCCCAGCATCGGCGAATGTTGCAGTAGCTTGCTCGAGGACAGATCAGAAGCCGGGTATCTTGCTGTGGCCACGGTGAATGCGTATTCCGGCGGACGTGACCGATGGTTCCGCTCGATCGTGACCGGCCGTTATGCGTGCTGAGTTGCGCGTTTAGATTGTAGAAGTGGCGGTCACGATGGGTCTTTGTCCTTCTCCTTTTGCCACGTTTTCGCGTGCTGGCGCAATGCTCTCCCGTGAGGGTGAGTCGGTGGTTCTGCTGCATCAATCGTTCAAGGATCGCGTCAGCGATCGTGGCGCCACCCACCCATGCGTGCCAGTGCTCAATCGGCAGTTGGCTCGTGATGATGGTGGCTTTGCTAGTCGCCCGTCCGTCGATGATGTCCAGCAGATCGCTGCGGGCTTGAACGTCGAGCCGGCCATGCCACGGTCGTCCAACAGCAGCACATCGGTCTTGGCCAGTTGGATCAGCCACTTTCCGAAGGTGCCGTTGCCGTGGCGGATGCGCAATTCCTCGCCAAGCCGCGGCATGCGCTGGTAGTAGGCGGAGCGACCACGTCGGCACGCGTACTGCGCCAGCGCGCAGGCGAGCCATGACTTGCCCGCGCCAGTCGGCCCGGTGATCAGCACGCTGTGGCCGGAGTCGATCCAGTCGCCCAGCGCCAGGCTCATCACGGCCTTGTGATCGACGCCGCGGCCGGCGCGAGTGTCCATGCCCTCAATGGCTGCTTGTGGGTACTTCAGGCGCGCGTCCTTCAAGAGTCGCTCTCGGCGTTTGTCGCTGCGCCAGTGGGCTTCACGCTCCACCAGCAAGGCTATGCGTTCCTCGAAGCTCATCGCCGTCATGCCGGCGCTGGTGAGCTGGTCCTGCAGTCCCGCTGCCATGCCATCAACTGCAAGCCGCGCAACTGGTCGAGGGTGGTGTTCATCATCATTTCGATTTCTTCATGTTCAGGTCTTGCACGCCGTGCGGCGCTCATTGGTAGTACGCGGGACCGCGAACGTGTTCGTGGGGCGGGCTGGTCCAACTCGGTGCCGTGCTCTCGGCCGCCTTGTGGCGCTCGTTGACCAGGATGGCCTTCACATGCACGTATTTCGCCGTGCTCAGTTCCAGCGCAATCAGGCTGGCCGCCTCCAGGCGCTCCTTGCCGTACCGACGCGCCAACAACAGCAGCCCCAGGCAAGCCCGGGAGCCGTGCTCGGAATGGCGACGCTCCCCGATCAGGCGTGTCACCAGATGCCCCACAGCCGCGCCGATGTTCTGGCCGCAATGCACCAGGCGCTCGGGCGTGCATTCGCGATGCGCTCGGTGCGCTGATGGCAGGTGGGCGACGACCGTCGTGACGCCACCTTGTGTGCGCTGGACTGATGCGCGGCCACAAGCTGTCCGCGGTGCAGCACCTCGACCGCGTGTGCTGTGATGCGCGCCTCGAGCAACAGTCCCACCCGGTTCTGCGGCACGCTGTAGCGGTGGCCCTCGATCTCTACGTGATGATCGATGTGCACCCGCACGCTCTTGAAGGCCGCCCACTCCCAGGGCTGCAGCGGCAGCGCCTGCAGTGCTGGCGAATCCAGATCGGCGAAGGCGCTCGCGCGGCTGCCGGGCAGCTTCTGGAAGGGCTTGCCGTTGAGCTTGGCCAGCAACGGCTCGATCGCCTCGTTCAAGTCGTCGACGGTGGCGAAGCGGTGATGTCGCAGGCGCATCAGGATCCAGCGCTCCACGACCTGCACGGCCGACTCGACCTTGGCCTTGTCCTGCGGGTGGCGAGCTCGTGCCGGCAGCACCGAGGTGCCATAGTGCCGTGAGAAGTCTTCTACCGTGTCGTTGGCACGAGGCTCATAGCGGTGGGGGTTCGCGATCATCGCGCGCGGGTTGTCGGGCCGCGATGCGCTGCAGCATGCCGCCGGAGAAGCTCATGGCACGCGCCCAGCCGTGAAGCCAGTCGGCCATGGTCTCGCGCGGCGTGGCGCAGACGAAGGTGTAGCTGGAGGCGCCAAGCGCGGCCACGAAGATGTGTGCTCGGCTGCTGTCGACGAGCTCGACCGTGGGGCCCGCGTCGTCTACGAAGAGCTTCTCGCCGGTGCGGTGGATCTGGCGCATCGAGCGCTTCAGGCGCAGTGCATAGCGCCGATACTTCTCGTAGAACTGGTTATAGCGGTAGTTGGACTGCCCGGGATGGGCCGCGACGTGCTCCTCCCACAGCAGCATGAGGGTCATGCCTTTGCGTCTGAGCTCCTGGTGCACGCGACTGTAGTCCGGCAGCACGTAGTGCGAGGGGCGGTCCCAGTCGGCCTTGCACGACACGACGCTCCAGCGCTGTGTCGCTGAGCGTTTGAATGATGGCCAGTCCAGGCCCGCGACGCCAGCGAGGCCGACGTACTTGGCCACGACGCCCTTGGAGATGCCGAGGTTGCGATTCGCTCATGGGAGAGGCGGGCCTCGAGTTTGAGACGAAGGACGTCTCTGATCTTGCGCATGTTGATCCTTGGTGCGGGCAAGCCTGTCTCCGGCAAAAGCCGGGCAGGCTACCCGCATGGGGTGGATGAAATGCGCAACACCAACACGCTGCATACGGCAGCGTTCTGCTACCGCGACCATTGATCCTGCCATCGTGACCGGTGATTCCGGGCCTGCCAGAAATCGGTCACGTTGAGCCCGGGATCACCGGTCACGTTCGCGCGGAATCACCGGTCACGATAGTTCGGAATCGGCGGTCACGATGGTCCCGGAATACCCAGTGAACACAGGGGGCACGGGATCAAGACTGGAATCGGGTAGGCAAGAAAAAGCCTCGCAAGGCGAGGCAAATCTCTAACAAGCGGGAAGCGCCTACCTAGGCTTTGCCCGAAGCATCGTCTTTCAGATCCTTCAGCCAGCTGCGGATCGTGCGGATCGCGTCTTCTTCGTGCCCTGCGAACACCGCAAGACGATGGGTTCTGGCAAAAGCAATCACTTGCGACATGATCTCGCGGATCGCTGCGGCGGTACTTTTCCACCCCTGCGGCGGGCGGCGCTGTACGTACAGATGGCGCGCGTATTCTCGCGCGGGGTTGAGGCGGGCGGTTCGTGCCTTACCGCCTTTCGAGCGGTCTTCGAGGCGTTTGTGAATGATTCGCTTGAGTTCCTCGCGCTTTTCGTCGAAGAGCAGGCAGTAGTCCTGTGCGGTTGCAAGAAGTCCTCGGGTCGGCCTCGGCACGTCTGCCGTCGCCGCGATAGCGTAGGCGACCCCAAGCTCGAGGATGGCGAGCATTTCGAGCTTGAGGGTCCTCTGATCGCGGCCCCACGAAGCAGAAGATTGCGGTAGGACGAAGGCGGAGCAGTATTGCTCGCGGCGATGTGTTCCGGGGATCAGACCGGAGATTGTGTAGGTAGTTTGACGGACTTGCGGCGTTTCGCGGACACATGGCCGCGGCTGGCGGCTGCGCACATACGCGACAAGCGACTGAAAGGACTCGTCGGGGGCAAGTTCCTTCCAGCGCTCTCCTATTCTTTCAAGCTGTTCGGACGCCGGAAAGAAGGCGTAAGAGGGGGACGGTTGTGCCTGCAAAGGCCGGGTGGGAGCGAGCGCTTCGCGGCAGCGGCTGGAGGCTGGTTCCCGAAACTCCTCGGTCGGCTCGCTTGCATACAAACCAGCGTGGTGAAAGATTGAGTAGGGCATAAATTTTCGTTCGTTGCGCAGGAAGACACCTTCTTCGGCGTCGCCTGTCGCTATCGGCAGAGGCCGTTGTTGGACAGGAGGCGGAATTTGCCCAAGTCAAAGTGCCCGGCCAGAGCTGTGACATAGATGAGGAAAAAATCTATGTGCGACAAGTACTTAGGGAATTTCTCGCGACATCGATGCGACACAGTCTTTATCGGTTTTCAAGTTGTCATCCAGACGAGGGGGTCATTGACACCGACTAGGGCAAGGACCAGCCAAGTGCAAACCGCAGCGGTCGCATCGATCGACCGGGCCAGTCGACGCGAACCCTGGTTGAGCTATTAGCGTTTGAGGAGGCTCGCATTTCTGTCGAAGTTCGCTTGGCAAATCGCTCAACGGCGCGCCCTGGCGCAGTCCGCGCGAGCCGGGTCAGCTCAGCGAGCTCGCGCTGTGGCTCATCCGCCTGGGCGTGCGGGTGAGCTTCAGCAGCCCCTATCACCCGCAGACCAATGGCAAGGACGAGCACTTCCATCGCAGCCTGAAGGCGGAGTTGCTGGCCGAGCGCAGCTTCCAGGATCTGGCGCAGGCGCAGCAGCGGTTCGATCGTGCAGGCGTGTCTACAACCATGAACGCCCACAACAAGCACCGAGGCATGGACACCCGAGCGGGCCGGTACCGCGCCAGCGAGAAGGCCTATCCGAGGACGCTGCCACCGCTCGAGTACGGCCCGAACGACACGGTCGTGAAGGTTGGCTGGGTGAGTGAGGGAGATGCGCTTTAAGAGCAAGTGCTTCAAGGTGTCCGCAGCACTCAAGGACCACGAGATCGCGCTGCGCGAGCAGCCCGGCAGAGAGGGCTGCTACGACGTCTACTTCGTGCACCACAAGCTGCGCGAGATCGACCTGCGTGAGGCCTGAATCACCACGCAGAATGTGTCTACCATGTCCTCGCACATGTGTCACCCATGTCTCCGTCCATACAGGACCCAAAAGACAGCAGCATCAAGACGCGGGAGATGCACCTGCATGACCTGCCCTGGCCAACCGACCTATTGGCAGGCCTGGGCAATGTGCAGGTCACCTTGCGTGTGACCTTGTCATGCATCATTGAGTCGAACCCAGACGATCGCGGCGGAATCGACGAATACGCCTACCAGTCACATGCGTTGGCTTTGCGGTGCGCAGGCTGTTGGAGACCGAGGCCTCGTTCAAGCGACTGATCACCGCACAGACCAAGGCCGCCGAGCAGAGGCTGCCCGACGGGGCGACTGGTAGCGATCCCGGCTGGACCATCGGCGAGAAGCTGCGTGCCCGCGGCTCCTTGATGTCCGACAGTTGGACCGGCCCGGCCGTCCAGTTGGCCAACCGCGGTCAGTTGGCGCTGTTTCCTGCAATGAGCTGGTGGCGCAACCGCAGTTCGCACCGACTCTTCGTCCGCTCGGCCCGCTATTGCTTGTTGCCCTCGATCGAAGCACCCACGGTGGAGGAGGACCTGTATGTGAAGGTCGCGGAGCAGATCGCAGCCGCGGCGGCCGTTCATGCGGAGATACAGATCCCCGGCGGAGCTTGGCTGAGGCTGCGCGGGGTATCGTTTCGCAGCAAGGTGTGGACCTGGCCCACCCGGGGCCACTTCCAAAATCAGCTTTAGTGACGCCTTGCGTCCCCACAATACAGCTAGGTACTCGCACTACATACGCGATTCAGCCTGCTTAGAAGACGCGCGAGCCTCTGCGAGAACAGCGCGGTTCCATGACTGGTTTCCTCAGATGCCGGGGGCGATTCAGAACCCGCGAAGGTTTTGGCCTTCAGCAGAACTGAATGTGTTGCCTAAGACGGAATCGAGCCATCGACACGCAGACCTACCATCGGCGTGCCGGGCCCGTCGAGCGAGCCGGAGTGCGGCAGATGAGTCGCTGGCCGAACGAAGAGCGGCGAACTTCGCTCCCCCCAGCTCGCGCCGCAATCGCATGTTTGGGCGCCAGCGTAGTGGCTGATAGCTGTCTTTCGACTAGGAACGTCGATCGACCGAAAGGTATCCTGCATGGGGGCGTTCATGCCCTGGTCTGCCTCCGCGCGGTGCGTGGAGCACTCATCGCCGACGATGAGTACTTGCAGCAGACTTGACGCAACCTGCGCTACCGGCACGTCGTCGGGGCGACTCGTCACGCGCTGGCCAAACTGGTTGGCCGCGAACCACGCACCCCTCTTCACGTCGAGCGTGTAGGGATGCCGGTCGCCTGCGATCTATGTTGCCCTGGGACCGTGGTCAATTCACTGCTACAGCTCTACAGCCGCCGCGGTTTGCGCTTGGTCTAATACGACTTCATCGGTGCGTCATGCACCACTTGGCCCGCCCCAAAAGTGTTGATCGCGGATCCGGGGATCTCCATCAGCAGCCTGGCACGATCCGCCGCCAGATAGGTCTCGAAAAGCTGGACCGGCCGATCGTTCTCGTCGTGAACCAACCTAAACAAGCGGATCAACGGTAGCCCCACGTCCATCTTCAGAAGCCCCGCGCGAACTGGATCCGCGATGACCCCGCCGATTTCCTGTACAACTCGCCCGAACCGAATGCCCTCGGCCGTGAGGATCTCATAAAGTGGCTTCTTGTTCAGGGACGCTACCGTTATTTTGCGGCCGAGCGGAAGCGGCACCCAAGCCTCGATCAATTGGCTCGGCGGCCCACCCTTGGGGCTGCGCAACCGCAAGGAGTGCACCGCCTTCGCGCCATCGCCAAGGCGTAGCAACGCGGCCACCTCCGGGTTGGGCACGGCATGATTGACTTCGAGCACCAGCACGTCTGTTTCGACTGCAGTGCGTTGCAGCGATTCGATGAGCCCCAGCATCGGCCTGCTGCGTTCGACCGAGACATGAGATGACACCCGCGCCGCCGTGCCTTGTCGTCGCTCGATCAGGGATTGGGCTGCCAGATCGGCGAGTGCCCGGCGCACAGTAATCTTCGAGACGGCGAACCGCTCGCACAGCTGGTCTTCCTTCGGCAAGGTCTCGCCCGCCTTGAACACTCCGCGCATGATCTGATCGCGAAGGACGAGAAAGAGCTGTCGGTGCAGGCTCGTTCCCTGGGAAAACGAGACACTCTGAGGACGGTTCAGGGAGGTAGACATCGGGCATCAATTTGTGTTTCTTATTATGCCTTCATAAGAGGTTGCGCTAAGCCGCTAGGGATAACCCGAATAGCGATGACATTTTATAATCACATAATAAGCGGCTATCTTTACCGATTCAGGAGACTACATGAAACCACTCATCAAGCTGCTCGGCAAGCCGCTAGTCGCGCTCATCGCCGCAGCCTCCCTATGCTCCCTCGCGCGCGCCGATGAGATCGTCGGTACCCATTACGGATCGCAGATCTACGGGGCTCCTTTCGCGGTCGCGCTGAAGAAGGGATATTTCAGACAGCAGGGCCTCGACATCTCGGGCATCTTGACTGCCAAGGGTGGTGGAACGAGCGTGCGAAACTTGCTCGCCGGCGACACGCTCTATGCCGAGGTCGCGCTGCCGGCGGCGCTGAGCGCGATTCAGGAAGGCTTTCCTATCAAGATCGTCAGCGGAGGTACCGACGGCAATCCTGGGTATTGGGTTACGCGTGTCGGTGAGTCGATCCAGAGGCCCGAGGACTTGAAGGGGAAGCGCTTTCTCTATACCCGGCCGAAATCGGTTACAGAGAGCGTGATCATCGCGATCCTGCGCTCCCACAATCTGAACGCCGCTGATGTGAAGCTGGTGGCCCTTGACCAGAGCGCCGGGCTCGCAGCCCTGGAGCAAGGCAAGGTAGACATCGTGCCTTTGCCCGAGCCTATGTACACGCAAAAGGTGCGCGAGGGCGTGAAGCTGCAGGTCATTCCGTGGCTGGAGGCCAAGCTTCCTCCCTACACGCAGACGGTGGGCGTGGCCACCGACGAGACAATCGCCAAGCGCGGCGACAAGCTACGGGCAGCAATTGTCGCTCGCCGGCAGGCTGTCGATTTTATCTATGCTCATCCGCAGGAGGCGGCTGCGATCGTGGCCGAGGCCTACAACATGCCGCCTGACTTGGTTCGCACAGTCATGGGCAACACGCTCAAAAGGTTTCCCGCATGGTGGAGCCCCGCGCACATCCGCCAGGGGCAGATGGAGAAGATGGCGGAGGCCTTGGCGTCCGTCGAGGCACTGAAGTTGCCTATTCCGTGGAAAAACATCGTGGACGATCGCTTCGTTCCGATCGACCAGAAGGGAATGTAATGGCAGCCATCGCAATCGCGCGCATCCGGCCGGTGCAAAACGATCCAGTCCATGCCATCGAGGCTCGTCTGGAAGGCGTGACTCGGGTCTACCCGCCACGCGGAAGCCATCCGGCGCTGCATGCGCTGGGCCCGGTGTCCCTGGAGTTACGCAAGGGTGAGTTCTTCAGCGTGGTGGGGCCTTCGGGGTGCGGCAAGTCGACCTTGCTGGATGCACTGTCCGGCTTGGCGCGGCCCACCAGCGGCACAGTCGAATTCGAGGGGCGCCCTGTGGGTGCCTCGGTACCCGACGGCGTCGGCGTCGTGTTCCAGGAAGACTCCAGCTTTCCCTGGTTGACCGTCGAAGAAAACATCGCCTTTGGCTTGCGGCGCAACGGGGTCGACGCCGCCGAGGTGAAGCGGCGGGTCGACTACGCCGTCGGCTTCATGGGGCTGGGCAACTTCCGCCAAGCCTATCCGAGCCAGCTTTCCGGCGGCATGCGGCAACGGGTCTGCATCGGGCGCACGCTGGTGCAGCGTCCGCGGCTGATCCTGCTGGACGAGCCCTTCGGCGCGTTGGACCAGCAGACGCGGCTGCTGATGGGGGACGAACTGCTGCGCTTGTGGCGGGAAACCGGTGCAACCGTGCTGCTGATCACGCACTCGCTCGATGAGGCGGCGCTGCTCTCGGATCGCATCGGCGTGATGTCGGCACGGCCCGGAACCTTCATCGAGGTCGTTGAAACCGCTTGGCCACGCGAGCGAGATTCGAACTTGGCGGGCCATGCAGATTTCGGCGCAGTGACGGCTAAATTGTGGACCTTGCTGCGTGCCGAGTCGCAGCGTGCAATGGGACTGGGGGCCCGACCATGATGTCGCGTGCAGCGTCGCTGCGCCTGGGTATCGTGGCCATTGCGCTGGTTGCGCTGGAAGTTGCCTGCCGCAGCGGCGCCATCTCCGACAAGGTGCTGGTCGCGCCGAGTCGAATGGTGATCGCTATGGCCGAGCTGCTGGCTTCCGGCGAACTTCTCCCCGATCTCGAGCAGACCTTCAGCGCCGTCGGCATCGCGCTTTGTGCGTCGGTGGCCGGCGGCGTGGCCGCGGGGCTTGCCCTTCACGCAATGCCGGTGGTCCGACACGCCCTGGAACCGTACCTTGGCGCGTACTATGCCATCCCCCACTTTGCGTTCTATCCGCTGCTGGTCGTCATGTTCGGCCTGGGTGTCATGCCGCTCGTGCTGCTCGCAAGTCTCTTCTCGATGGTGGTGGTCATCGCGGCGACGCTAACCGGCCTGGACCGCGTGCCGCGGGTGCTGCTGAAGACGGCACTGCTCTATCGCATGACGCCCTGGCAGTCGTTCTGGTCGATCCGCTTGCCGGCCGCGCTCCCACACCTGCTATCCGGCGTGAAGCTCGCTGTCTCATATTGCTTTATTGCGGTGATCGGAGGGGAATTCATCATGTCGACCTCCGGCGTCGGGCACCAGATTGCACTGGCCTACGATAATTTTCAAGGTGCGCGGATGTACGGGCTAATCGTGCTGGTTCTCCTAATCACCGTCACTACCAACATGCTGCTTTACGGCTACGAGCGGTTAGCCGCACGACGGAGGGGCGCATGACCGAACGCCTTCGAAGCGCGCTGGCGCCAATCGCAGTGTTGCTCTTTCTGCTGCTCATCTGGCAGCTGATGCACAGAATCGTGGGCAACCAGGCGCTGACCGCGCCGGTGCCGACGCTGGAGCACTTGTGGCGGCTTGTCGGCGAAGCCCGCTTTCTGCCGCACCTAAGGGAGACTTCATTCGCTTTCTTGCAGTCCCTCGCGATCGTATGGGTCGCAGGTGTGTTCTTCGGTGTCGTGCTCGGCGCCCACCGCTTCGCAGGCGAGGTAATGGAACCGCTCATCGTGGGCTTGTACTCGATCCCGAAGGTTACCCTGTACCCGGTGATCCTCCTGCTGTTTGGGCTGGGCATGCACGCGAAGGTCGCCTTCGGCATCTTGCAGGGGATCATCCCTGTCGTGCTTTTCAGCATGAACGCGGTTCGGAACGTGAACCGCTCTTACCTGCGCGCCGCGAGCGTGATGCAGCTAACGCCGCTGCAGAGGGGATGGTTCGTGCTTATGCCGGCCGCCTTGCCCGAAATTTTTTCGGGACTGCGCATCGGCTTCTCGCTCACCGTGCTGGGCACCATGCTCGGCGAGCTGTTTGCGTCACAGCGCGGACTTGGCTTCTTACTGATGTCCGCGATCGAGTTGCAGGACACCAAGACCATTTTATCGATCGCCTTGTTGATCACGACCTTCGCCGTGACGGCGAACATGCTGCTCGGCGCCGTGGAGAGGCGACTTCGCCGCTCGCAGGCAAGCAACGCGGAGCGCCGCTGATCGCCACGAACTTTTTTTGATGACATTAGATAATCACATAATAGGATAAAGACCATGACCGCTTTCGCACCTGCCTCCACGCTTCGTGCCTTACTGGATGTCGGCCAGATGATCGTTGCGCCGGGCGCGATGGACTGCATCACCGCACGGCTAATCGAGCACGCGGGTTTCCCGGCCGTGTATATGACAGGCGCTGGCACCTCGCTCTCCCTTGGCTATCCGGACTACGGTCTCATAACGATGTCCGAGATGGTGGCGAACGCAAGTCGTATCGTCCAGAGCATCAAGGTGCCCCTGATCAGCGACGCCGATACCGGCTACGGTAACGAGCTCAATGTATATCGCACGGTGCAGGAATTCGAGCGCGCGGGCGTTGCAGCCATTCACATCGAGGACCAGGTCTTCCCCAAGAAATGCGGACATGTCGACGACAAGGAATTGGTCTCCGAAGATGACTTTGTGCGCAAGATCCGCGCAGCTGTCTCAGCGCGTCGCAGCCGTGAGTTCTGCGTGATTGCACGCACGGATGCGCGTGGCGTCATCGGGTTAGATGCGGCGATCAGTCGCGCTAATGCCGCACTGGCGGCGGGCGCCGACATGGCTTTCGTTGAGGCACCGCGTTCGATCGAGGAGATGGCTGCAATCCCGCGCCAAGTGAAAGGCCCATGCCTTCTCAACATTGTGCGAGGCGGCAAGTCGCCCGAAATCGGCCTCGAGCAGGCGGCAGAAATGGGCTATGCCATGACCATCCTGCCAGGGCTTCTGGTTGGCAGCATCATTAGCCACTGCGAGAGGGTGCTGGAGGAAACCTTGAAGGTCCAGGCGCAGCCCCCATCGCTGCAGATGCCTTCTCCGGCTAGCACCTTCGCCAAGTTCGGCGCTGCGGAGTGGGACCTGCGTCGCACGGCGTTCCATCAGCCGGCCCCTGCCGTCGAGGCCTGAATGAGTGCTGAGCCCGATATCGCGCGCCCGCTCATGCCTAAGACCTTGTTCGACAAAGTCTGGGATCGGCATGTGGTTGCGGCGAACCAAGACGGCTACCAGCTGCTCTATATTGACCGTCATCTGTTGCATGACGGCTCCTTCGAAGCTTTTAACGAGCTGCGTCGCAGGAATCTGCCGGTGCGCAGGCCGGACCGCTGCTTCGGCACGCCCGATCACTTTACGCCGAGCAGTAACGTCCGGCTGGAGGACATCCAAAATTCGCATCAGCGCGACCACGTGATTCAGCTGCACCGCAATGCGAAGGACATCGGCTTCGCCTGCTTCGACCTCAGCGATCCGCGTCAGGGGATCGCACACGTGGTGGGGCCGGAGCAGGGGATCTCACTGCCGGGAGCGACGGTCGTGTGCGGTGATTCGCATACGTCAACGCACGGTGCCTTGGGTGCACTCGCCTTCGGAATCGGCACCTCCGAGGTGACGCAGGTGCTAGCTACGCAATGCCTATGGCAGAAGAAGCCAAAGGCGATGCGCATTAGCATGGAAGGGCGTCTGCCGTATGGAGTCACCGCGAAAGATCTCGTCCTCGCATTGATCGGCCGGATCGGGACAGCAGGCGCGGTCGGCCACGTAATCGAATTTGCGGGCAGCGCGGTGCGCGCTTTGTCCATCGAAGGCCGACTGACGATGTGCAACATGTCGATCGAAGCCGGCGCTCGCGCCGGCATGGTCGCGCCGGACGTGCGCACCTTTGAGTACCTGCGCGGGCGGTCCTATGCGCCCGCGGCAGCCGAGTGGGACCGTTCAGTCGCGGCCTGGAACTTGCTCGCTACCGAGCCCGAGGCAGCATTCGATCGCGAAGTCTCCTTTGACGTGGAAGGGCTGCTTCCGATGGTGACCTGGGGTACGAGCCCGGAGCAGGTGCAGGCCATCGATGGGTGTGTGCCTGACCCGGCCGATACGCGTGATCCGCTACGCCGGCGCAGCATGGAGCAGGCGCTCGACTACATGGCCTTGACGCCGGGCATCCCGCTGGAGCAGATACCGGTGGATCGCGTCTTCATCGGATCGTGCACCAACAGCCGTATCGAGGATCTGCGTGCGGCAGCAGCCGTCGTGCGCGGCCGCATGGCGAAGGTCCCAACTTGGGTTGTGCCGGGGTCGCGGCCGGTGCAGGCGCAGGCTGAAGCCGAAGGACTGGACCGCGTGTTTACGGATGCCGGCATCGAATGGCGCAGGCCCGGCTGCAGCATGTGCGTCGGCATCAACGGCGACACGGGGCGCCCCGGCGAACGGATCGCATCGACCTCCAACCGCAACTTCGTTGGCCGCCAGGGGCCGGGCGTGCGCACGCACCTGATGAGTCCATCTATGGCCGCGGCGGCCTCGGTGGCAGGGCGACTGACCGACGTGAGGCGCCTGCTGGGCGCAGGACGCTAACCATGCAGGCGATCACGCTGCTGACCGGCATTGCCGTGCCGCTGGACCTCGTCAACGTCGACACAGACCAGATCATCCCGGGCCGCTTCCTTGCACTACCCCGGAGCGAGCAGGTGAGCGGCATGTTCCGCGACCTGCGGCAAGACGAGAGCGGAGCGCCGAGGCCGGACCTTCCGTTGAACCGCCGCGAGTACCACGGCGCCAGCATTTTGGTGGCGAATGAGAACTTCGGCTGCGGCTCATCGCGTGAGACGGCCGTCACTGTGATGGTGGATAACGGAATTCGCGCCGTTATCGCGCCGAGCTTCGGCGACATCTTCTACAACAACTGCTTTCAAAACGGCGTCTTGCCCATCCGTCTTCCGCGCGAACTTGTGACGGCGCTCCGATCAAGACTCGTTGAGCAGCCCGGATCGAAAGTCTCAATTGATCTATTTAAGCAGGTAGTCACTACTCTTGACGGCGCAGCCATTCCGTTCGAGATCGATGGCTTCCGCAAGGAGTGCCTGATCCACGGCACCGACACATTGGGCATGGCGCTTGCCTTGGAATCAAAGATCGCTGCCTATGAGTCCCGGAATACCGAGTCTTGAGCGCCTTCGGGCTGTTGTGGGAGGAAATTATGATCACGTCAGAATATCAAATGCATGTCACGGAAGCTGAGATCGAAGATCTGCATCGCCGTCTTGCCGCCACCCGGTTTCCTTCGCCTCTTGCAGATGGTAGTCGCAAATTCGGGACTGAAGTCTCTTGGGCGCGCGAACTCCGGGACTACTGGCTGAACGAGTTCGACTGGAGGCACCACGAGGCAAAACTTAATGCCTTTCCGCAGTTCAAGATGAGAGTGCGTGGTGCGGACATCCATTGGCTCGAGGTGCCTGGAAAAGGACCTAACCCGACGCCACTTTTGCTGTTGCATGGTTGGCCAGGCTCGGTCTTCGAATTCATGGACATCCTGCCACGACTCACAGATCCCGCGTCCCACGGCGGCAATCCAGAAGATGCGTTTACGGTGGTTGCGCCGAGTCTGCCTGGTTATGGCCTCTCCTTCGGCGAGGGAAGTCCTAACCTCTCCATACAGCAAATGGCGCCGCTGTTCATCGAACTCATGTCGTCGGTGCTGGGATACCAGCGGTTCGGCCTGCAGGGTGGTGACTGGGGCGCATGGCTTGCGTCCCGTATCGCCTTGGAAGCGCCGGACCGCTGCCTCGGGTTGCATCTCAACCTGTTGCCCCGCAAAGATCTCGCGGGCGTCGTGGCAAGCACCCCCGAGGAGGACGCCTATCTTAGGCAAATGGACCTCTGGACGCGCGATGGCACAGGCTACGGCCACGAACAGTCCACACGCCCCCAGACCCTTTCGTTCGGATTGACAGACTCTCCAATGGGCTTGGCGGCATGGATCGCTGAGAAGATGCGGGATTGGTCAGATCGCAACGAAAGTGGTGATCCTGCCATCAGTCTTGACCAAATTCTGGCAAATGTCAGCTTCTATTGGTTCACCGGTGCTATCGCATCATCGTTCTGGCCATACTACGCCAAGTGGCACTCAGAACCCATCATTCCCGCTGAGGCGCGCATCGCCGTCCCAATGGCGTACGCCGAGTTTCCGGCAGAGGTCATGCGTCCTCCCCGAAGCATGGCGAGCCGCACCTTCACAAACATCCGACGTTGGTCTTCTATGCCATCGGGCGGTCACTTTGCAGCTTTGGAGCAGCCGGCTGCGTTGGCGCGCGAAATCGAACTGTTCTTTCGAGAGCTACGTGAAGCCGGGCGATGCGCACTGGCAGACAGCGCGCCAAAAACGACAAATCTCTGAGCGTATAGGACAAGACGCGACGTGGTCATCGCCTTACGCTTGCATTTCGCACGACCTCACCACAGGCTGGACACCAAGCCAAAGAATCCATGCAAACAATCTATCCAGACACCCAACTCTTTATCGCCGGCAACTGGGTGGACGGCACGGGGGGGCGAACGATCCCCGTCTTCAATCCTGCGACCGACGCACAGGTTGGACGTGTTGCGTACGCAACCCCGGAAGATCTCGACCGAGTTCTTGCATCCGCTGAAGAAGGATTTCAAGTCTGGCGCCGGGTCCCTGCCGTCGAGCGAGCTGCCATCCTTAGAAGAGCGGCCTCACTTTTGAGGGAGCGGGTCGAAAGCATCGCGTACGTCATGACTGTTGAACAGGGGAAGCCTCTCAGCGAATCGCGTATCGAGATCTTGGCCGGTGCAGACATCATCGACTGGTTTGCCGGAGAGTCGCAACGTGTTTACGGTCGCGTCATTCCGCCGCGGGCGGCAATGTCGCAGCAGCTAGTGCTCAAGCAGCCCATCGGAGTGGTTGCCGCATTCACGCCGTGGAATTTTCCTATCAATCAGATCGTTCGCAAGTTGAGCGCAGCCCTCACCACTGGCTGCGCCTGCATCGTCAAGGCCCCGGAGGAAACACCGGCGTCGCCTGCGGAACTCATACGCGCCTTTTCGGATTCTGGCGTGCCGGCCGGTGTGATCTCCCTTGTCTTTGGAGATCCAGCACAGATTTCCGAGCACTTGATTGCTAGCCCCGTGGTGCGAAAAATCACCTTCACTGGTTCGACACCCGTCGGAAAGCATCTGGCGTCGCTTGCCGGACGGTACATGAAACGGGTCACCATGGAGCTCGGTGGACACGCGCCCGTGATAGTCGCAGAAGACGCGAATGTTGAAACCGCAGCTGAAGCATTGACCGCCGGCAAGTTCAGGAATGCGGGGCAAGTCTGCATCTCGCCGACGCGGTTCCTAGTCCACAACAGCATTCGAAGTGCATTCACCAAGGCGTTTGTAAAAAGAACAGAGAAGCTTCGCATTTCTGACGGGCTGCTCGATGGCGCCCAGATGGGTGCGCTTGCAAACGATCGTCGGCTCGAGGCGATGTCTCGTCTTGTCACCGATGCGGTTCAACGCGGTGCCTCAATTGAAACCGGAGGAGAGCGGTTAGGACAAACCGGCAATTTCTTCAGGCCGACGGTACTTGCGGATGTGCCCGTCGCCGCGGATCTCTTCAATCATGAACCTTTCGGTCCTGTGGCAGCGATTCGCGGGTTCGACTCGCTGGATGAAGCCGTTCGCGAGGCAAATCGGTTGCCGTTTGGCCTCGCTGCTTACGGGTTCACTGGTTCAATCGGCATATGCAGACGGCTTTCGGAAGAGGTCGAGGCGGGAATGCTTTGGGTGAACCAGCCTGCCGTAGCGTATCCTGAGCTTCCATTTGGAGGTATGAAGGATTCGGGATTCGGTTCAGAAGGGGGGCCGGAAGCGCTTGAACCCTACCTGCTCACAAAATCGGTTGCGATTCGCGATGCGTGAGCCGCAATACGATTTCGTTGTCGTCGGCGCCGGGAGCGCGGGCGCGTTGCTGGCGAGTCGGCTGAGCGCCGACGGGCGCTATACCGTGTTGCTGCTGGAAGCTGGAGTCAAGGATAGAAGTCCATGGATTCACATACCACTTGGATATGCCAAGACGATCCTAGACAAGCGGGTGAACTGGGCATATCACACGGAACCAGAGCCTGAGCTTTATGGGCGCCGCGTTTACTGGCCGCGCGGCAAGGTGCTGGGCGGCTCAGCGGCAATCAATGGGTTGATTCACATTCGCGGACAGCGCGCCGACTACGACGCGTGGCAAGCGAGCGGTTGCACAGATTGGGGCTGGGACGACGTGCTCCCCTATTTCAGAAAGGTCGAAGACCACTACCTTGGCAGCAGCGACTTGCACGGCGCCGGCGGCCCGATCGCTGTTCAAAAGCCGCTGGACCGTTCGGAACTCTGTGAGACCTTCATTGACGCTGGTCGTACGTGGAATCTTAATCGCAACGATGATTTCAATGGACTGACCCAAGAGGGCATTGGCTACTATGACTTGACCGTTCGCAATGGGCGCCGCTCCAACTCGGCGATCGGCGCCCTGAGGAATGCTGCGCGACGCCCGAACCTGACAGTGGTCACTCAAGCGCAGGTATTAAAGGTCCTGTTTTCGAATCAAACAGCCTGCGGTGTGGAATACGTCGTGCCGAATGGCGGGAAGTGCACGGCCACCGCACAGCGGGAAGTTGTGCTATGCGGCGGTGCGATCAATAGCCCTCAGTTGCTACTGCTGTCAGGAGTCGGCTCGGGCGAGCAACTGCGCGCGCACGGAATACCAGTCACCGCAGAGATCCCCCAAGTCGGCGAGAACCTTCAAGACCATCTCCTGGCCCGACTAGTCTGCCGAGTCCGCAAACCCATAACATTGAACGACGAACTAGCAACACTATGGGGAAAAACGAAAATCGGGTTGCAGTATGCGTTCAAGAGGCGAGGCCCCTTGACATATGCGGCAGCGCAGGCGGGCTTCTTCATCCGCTCAACACCGGACGCCATCCAACCGGATACACAGGGAATTTTCTCACCCTACAGCGCGCCAGCGCTTGGCCAAGCTACTCACGGCTTCTCAGCATTCAGCTTGGCGGTCACGCAGTCGTGGCCGCTAAGTAGGGGAAAAATCACACTACGCAGCGCCGATCCCTTTAGCCCTCCGGAAATCCGCGCGAACTATTTGTCAGCATCAAGCGACGCCCAACATCTGTTGAGAGCGTTGAAGCTCGCGCGGGAACTGTTGAGTCAGAGCCCAATGCGGGAACTCGTTGCCGACGAGCACCTTCCGGGCCGCCATTTAAACACCGACTCTGGGCTGATGGACTACATCAGGCAGACCGCCAGTACCTGCTTCCACCCTTGCGGTACCTGCCGGATGGGAAACGATGAAGACGCAGTGGTCTCACCCGATCTGCGGGTTCGCGGTGTGAACGGCCTCCGTGTGGTGGACGCTTCTGTTATGCCGAGAATAACCTCGGGAAACATCAATGCACCGGTACTGATGATCGCGGAAAGAGCCGCGGATCTTATATTGGGCCATCACCAGACGTTGGCGGTCTCGAAGAATCGACCAGATGCAAGCGCGGCGAATGTAGTTCTGGACCCTAAATCAAGAAGAAAAGAGCGAAATGCAAATCACTAGTCTTTTCCACGTGGCCATCAAGACGGCGCGCCCACAGGCGAGTCTTTGGTTCTACAAAGATGTTTTAGGTATGTCGGAGGCAGAGCGTCCTCCCTTCGAATTTCCTGGATTCTGGATGCAGCTGAGCACGCCCTACGGCGGCGCTGTGTTCCATGTCTACACGGGCAAGGCGGCGCTTGGAAGCGACGGCGCGGTACCCACGGGAAGCGGTGCGCTTGATCACATCGCATTAACTGCCTGTGGATTCGACGTGTACAAAGCCCGGTTTCGGGATTTTGGTATTCCATATCGTGAGCGCTCTGTGCCAAGCATGGAACTGTGGCAGCTCTTTGCCTACGACCCGAACGGAATCCAGTTTGAGTTAAATTTTCATGCCAGCGCGGAAAAGGCATCTGGTGGACAAGTCGATCCCGACAACTTTCCTCCAGCAGGGCTCGAGTGGTTCAACCCTGCTGTTTTCGAGAGATTTGAAGAATGAGCAGGCTCTCTGAAAGTTCCAATGATCAAGCCTTAGAGCAGGCGCGCAGTTGGATGATCGGATTCGAGCGGGCTCTGTCTTCCTTCGACTATGAACGCCTTGCTTCGGAATGCTTCGAGCCGAAGGGATTCTGGCGCGATCTTCTCGCTTTCACTTGGAACATCAAGACGCTGGAGGGGCCGGAGTCTATCCAACAGATGCTGGACGCTGTCGCCCCGAAGATCGCTGCCTCAAATTTCACCATCAGCTCTGCAACATTCAACGACAAGGGATGGCTTGATGCATCTTTCACGTTTAAGACGTCGCAGGGTTCAGGCGACGGGTTGGCCAGGCTCCGCGCAGGCAGATGTTGGACGCTGCTGACAACGTTGCGGCAGTTGGATGGCCATGAAGAGCCAAGCGGCCCAAAGCGAGAGCTCGGGACGCAGCATGGTGCCACTCTCTGGCGGAAAAGCTGGGGCAAGGAACGGAGCGAGCAACGTAAGGCGCTCGGCCATGAAATACAGCCCTACTGTTTGATTGTTGGTGGAGGGCAAGGGGGTATAGCGTTGGCTGCTCGGCTCAAGCGCCTCAACGTGCCGACGCTTGTAATCGAGAAAAATGCCCGTGCCGGAGACTCATGGCGCAACCGTTACCAAAGTCTATGCTTGCATGACCCCGTTTGGTACAACCATCTCCCGTACATACCCTTCCCCGATCATTGGCCAGTTTTCACCCCAAAGGACAAGCTGGGCGATTGGCTGGAAGCATACGTCCAAGCGATGGATCTCGACTATTGGACGTCTACGATCTGTGAAGGAGCACGTTTTGACGACAGTCGCGGCGCGTGGGAGGTTAATGTGTTGCGGGACGGTCAGCCAATGGTCCTGCGTCCTCAACACTTGATATTCGCGCTGGGGGTCAGTGGTTTCCCCCGAATTCCGGACTTTCCTGGGGCAGCATCGTTCCGTGGCGTTCAACTTCATTCCTCCGAATACAAGGATGGCTCGGAATTCGAAGGAAAACAATGTGTTGTGGTTGGGGCGAACAACTCTGCTCATGATGTCTGTGCCGACCTGTGGGAGCACGGTGTGAGCGTGAGCATGATCCAGCGCTCTTCGACTCTGGTGGTGCGCTCGGAGACGTTCATGAAGCAGGTCCTAGGTGACCTTTATACGGAAGGGGCGTTGTCCCGCGGCATTACGACCGACCGTGCCGATACATTGATGGATTCATTCCCGTTCAAAGTCATGGCTGAACAGGCCCGTCCGGTCTGGACCGCGGTTGTGGAGAGCGACCGGCCGTTCTATGACCGCTTGCGCAAGGCGGGGTTCCAACTGGATTTTGGTGTAGATGGGTCGGGTCTGAGTCTGAAGTATCTCCGGCGGGGGTCCGGGTACTACATCGATGTTGGGGCGTCCGATCTCATTGCGAGCCAGCGGGTGGCTCTCTATTCCAATGTGAATGTCTCTCGGATTCTTGAGGATGGCCTCGAACTATCGGATGGCCGAATACTGAAGGCCGACGCGATCATCTATGCAACAGGCTATGGCGCGATGGATCAGTGGGTCCAGCGATTGTTGCCACAGGATCTTTCCCGCCGGATTGGACGTTGTTGGGGACTTGGGTCTGACACGCCTGGAGATCCGGGACCTTGGAAGGGCGAGCTCCGCAATATGTGGAAACCGATGGCACACCATCGGCTTTGGTTGCATGGAGGCAATCTGCGCCAATCGCGCTTCTACTCTCAGTTCTTGGCGCTGCAGATAAAGGCGCGAATGGAAGGGCTTGGCATCGCTGTATACGGGGAGCCAGACCAAGACCCCTTGGATCCCACATGATGAGGATGACGATAAAAGAACATGTATGCAGGAGACTTTTATGAACCGAATGGGTGGTTTGAAGGGACTTATCACCGGCGCTGCAGGAGCGATCGGGAGTGCAACCGCAAGGCGCTGTCTCAAGGAGGGCGCCCGTGTCCTGCTGGTCGACCACGATGCGAGCAAGCTTAATAGCTTGAGACGCGAACTATGCGAGGAATTTGGCGTCGATGGCGACTACATTCTGTGCCAACAAGCGGATGTAACAGACCCCGACCAAATGCAGAAACTTGGCGCGGCCGCCGTGCGTGCATATGGCCAACTGGACTTTATGTTTGCCAACGCCGGGGTCGAAGGGCCGGTTCAAGATATCGGAAGCTACCCCAATGCGTCCTTTGAAAGTGTTCTCAAGGTAAATGTGTCGGGCGTCTTCTACACGCTGAAATACTTGGAGGCGACTATCGCCGATGGAGGCAGCATACTAATCACCTCCTCAGTGGTAGGGCTTAAAGGAAGCGCGCGCAGCGCAGCGTACGTGACTAGCAAACACGCAGTGGTCGGGCTCATGCGCACGGCGGCCAAAGGCCTCGCCGCCCGACGTATCCGCGTGAACACGGTGCACCCAGGCCTGGTAGATAGCGACATGTTGCGCCGCATTGAAGTCGGACTCCAGGAATTAGGTGTTGATGATCCACGAGGGTCGTTTATGAGTGCGACTCCGATGGGAACGACAATCACGGTCGACGACGTAGCCCATGCCGCCGTCTTCCTCTTCTCCAATGAAAGCCGGTTTGTGACGGGACAGACTCTGGCGATCGACGCCGGGTATTTGTTGTAGCAAGCCTCCTTGACATTACGTGGCGCCCGCCCGTCGATCAATTGCGTTGCACCGATTGGCCGATGCTCACGGCGGTGCGTTTCCTTCCTCATTGGTCGTGGAGGATCTGGCCGAAGCGTTTGTGCAGCAGAGTCATCGCGCGCATGCGCCCCATCGCCATGACTATTTCGAAATTTTCATCCTCAACGCAGGAACTGCTCAGCTCGAAGTAGAGACTACGAAGCTTCACGTTCATGCGCCGGCGATCTGTATGCTTCCACAAGGCGCCGTACACGCCTGGGGAGCGTTGCAAGACGCCACAGGCTATATCCTTAGGGTGTCGAAAGATGCCATCGAACAGAGGTCACGGCAGGGCGGCGAACTTGGAATACCCCTTGATCCAAGGGTCATCCCTCTGCCTGCCCGGACGGCTCAGCGCCTCAGCCAAGTTGCGGACTGGTTGGCTGAAGAATCTAATTCGAGTCAGCTGCTGCCGGGTTCCGTAGTGCGGGCCCAACTCCATCTGTTCTTTGCGGAAGTTAACCGTCTCGTACAGCCTTCCAAACATGTCGATGGAGTGCAGCCTGACTTGGCGCTGGTGGCGCGCTTCCGCCAGTTAGTCGACGCGCATTTTAGCGAAGACTGGAGCGCCAAAGACTACGCAAAGGCAATGCGTATAGGGCAGGCCCGCCTGAGGCGAGTCGTCAAAGAATGCCTCGGGTATTCGCCATCACAAATCTTGCGTGACCGCGTTATTACCGAGGCAATCAAGCTGACTACGTACACAAGCGATTCCTTCAAGCGCATTTCCGACGATCTGGGCTTTCCGACGCAAGCGTACTTCACGCGGGTATTCAGAAACGCCACGGGCCTTACACCTACGGAATTTAGAAGAAAAGGACAACAACCGCACTCGTAAAGACAATTCTGGCTGGCTACGCAAAGTTAACCTGAAGGCTTCAACATCGCGCCCAAAAGTATTTTAGGGCACGGACTATAAGCGTCAGAAGAGACAAGAAGATGAATCTGAAACCGGATGACGGCGGCCTGCGCACTTCGCAGTCGCTCCTCGATGTCGACGATGTCAGTGTCCAGTTTGGTGGAATAAGGGCCCTCGACGGCATTTCATTCAGGATCAATGCCGGTGAGACCTGCGGACTCATTGGTCCTAACGGCGCAGGAAAAACCACGCTCTTTAACTGCCTGAGCAGGCTCTACGAATACTCGAGTGGAGACATTCGGTTTCGGGGAGGGTCTATCACGGATCTGCCAGCTCATCGGATGGCGGGGATCGGAATCGGTAGAACCTTCCAGAACCTGGCCATCTTCAGGTCGTTGAGCGTGGAGCGGAATGTCATGGTGGGCTCTCATTGCCGATCGACTGCCGGTTTCGCGTCAAGTGCGTTCAACTTGCCATCCGTGCGTCGTGAGGAACAGCGGATTCGGGAAAAGGCACGAGAGATGATGGCCTATCTCGACATCGGACGGTTCGCGGAAACTGTTGCGGGAAATCTGCCATTTGCCGTGCAGAAACGCGTTGAATTTGCACGCGCCCTGGCGGCCGAGCCGTCGCTGCTCTTGCTTGATGAGCCGGCTGTCGGCCTGAACCACGAAGAACTTGCAGATCTCGCCCGACTCATTCGCGACGTTCGTGATCGTTTTCAAGTCACCATTCTGCTTGTAGAGCATCACATGGGGCTTGTGATGGATGTGTCCGACAAGGTGGTAGCCATCAATTTTGGCAGAAAGATCGCGGAAGGTACGCCTGTGGAGATCCAGCATCATCCGGCGGTCATCGAGGCCTATTTGGGCAAAGCGAAATGAACGATCTGCTTGTTGTGAAAGGCCTATGCGCCTACTACGGCGCGTCGCAGGTCCTGTTCGACGTCGACGTGACTGTGCGGGGAGGAGAGGTGACCGCGCTCCTAGGTGCAAATGGCGCAGGCAAGACCACGTTGCTGCGCGCCGTGTGTCACGCCGTCAAAGCCAATGGCAAGATGCTTCTAGATGGAAAGGACATAGGGGGTTGCTCCACCGAGAAGATGGCTCAACTCGGGGTCGCCCATGTTCCCGACGACAGAGGAACGTTCACCGATCTTTCGGTCAACGAAAACTTGTTACTCGGCGCCCACACACGGTCGGACCGTAAAGCTGTGGCTTCGGATGTCGAGAAGATGTTTGATCGCTTCCCCCGGTTACGGGAACGACGTCATCAACAAGCCGGAACCTTGTCCGGCGGTGAACAGCAGATGGTGGCCATTGCTCGTGCACTGATGTTGAGACCGCGGCTTCTTCTCCTCGACGAGCCGTCGTTCGGACTAGCGCCACTTGTCATCGCTGACATCTTCCGCATCCTGCAATCGATCAATCGCGAGGAGAAGGTTGCCATCTTGCTGGTCGAGCAGAACGCGAAGCTCGCATTGGACATATCGCAGCAGGCCTATGTGTTGGAGACAGGAAGAATCGCACTTTTTGGCCCTAGTCAAAAGGTCGCCGAGGACGAAAGCATAAGAAGGTCTTATCTGGGCCACTAAAAATGGAATCTCTTCTTTACCAGTTGTCTACCGGTGTAGCGAACGGATGTATCTACGCGTCTGTCGCGCTGGCCCTAGTGATGATCGATCTTGCAACCCATCACATCAACTTCGCGCAGGGCGAGATGGCCACGATGGGAACGTTCACTGCATGGGCACTTTTACAGGCCGGCATGCCGTACTGGATGGCTTTCGGACTAGCCGTCGCTATTTCGACCGCGGCGGGGTTCGCAATTCAGCGCGTGATCATTCGACCGTTCGAGAAAGCCCCGGTGCTCAATAACGTCGTCGTGTTTGTAGGACTCCTAGTAACTCTTAACGCCTTGAGCGGGTGGATATTTGGCCACACCATCAAGGAGTTTCCGAGCCCGTTCGCCAGCAGCAAGTGGTTAGGGAATAAGTATCTTAGCGCGCATTCGATGGGTTCGCTGCTGGTTATGCTGACCATGCTGCTTATCCTTTTTTCGTTCTTTCGATTCACTCGGCTGGGTCTGGCGATGCGCGCGGCGGCGTCGAATCCGCTTTCGGCGCGTTACAGCGGCATCCGGGTATCTTGGATGCTGGCGCTCGGCTGGGGCTTTGCCGCTGCGATCGGGAGCGTTGCGGGAATGATGGTTGCGCCGGTTCTCTACCTCGACCCCAACATGATGTCAGGGGTGCTTCTCTACGCGTTCGCTGCGGCGCTTCTCGGAGGCATTCACAACCCGTGGGGAGCCGTCGTTGGGGGATTTATCGTGGGAATCATGGAAAACATCCTCGGTGCTTACGTAACAGGGACGGAACTGAAGTTATCGGTTGCTCTTGTTCTGATTGTCTCCGTTCTGATGTTCAAGCCCAATGGCGTATTCGGAAAAAAAATTGTGAGCCGAGTCTAATGAAAGCATTGAACTATCGTCTTTGCAGGTTTGCCTTAGCGGCGACACTTTTTGCCTCTCTTTGTGTGTTCCCGTTTCTGTTGCCCGACTATCGAGTCTTCCAGCTTACGCTGGTTCTAATCTATGCGATAGCGATCATCGGCCTTAATCTTCTTACCGGATATAGCGGCCAGATCTCGCTCGGGCATGGAGCTTTTTTCGCCATCGGGGCCTACGTTACGGCGGTGATGGTGAGTCAGGACTGGGCCAATGCATATGCGTCGCTTCCCATTGCCGCGCTCTTTTCGTTCTTGATTGGTATATGCATGGGGTTTCCTGCACTACGACTTGCTGGACATTACCTGGCTCTTGCTACATATGCCCTGGCACTTGCGGTGCCGCAGCTCCTGCGATTTCGGGGGCTTGAACCATGGACGGGTGGGGTGCAGGGGATTGTCCTTTCTAAGTTGGATCCACCCTGGGCAATTGAGCTCTTTGGGCGGAACTTATCCGCTGACGGCTGGCTATACCTAGTATGCCTAGCGTTGCTTGCTGCAGCAATGTGGCTCGCGCTGAATCTGGTGCGCGGGCGGGTTGGACGTGCGCTGCTGGCGATTCGCGAGCATCCCGCCGCGGCAACGGCGATGGGCGTAAATCTGGCTTCGCTGAAGACGCTCGTGTTCGGTGTTTCTGCCGCCTACACCGGGCTGGCGGGTGGGCTGAGTGCGTTGGTGGTAGCGTTTGTTTCGCCGGACAGCTTTACCGTCTTTCTCTCCATCACTCTGCTTGTTGGTGCGGTCGTCGGCGGACTTGGATCGATATGGGCAACGCTGGCCGGTGCCGTCTTCGTCCAGTTCGTTCCAAACTTGGCCGAGAGCCTTTCGCAATCGGCTCCGTGGGCTGTCTATGGGGTGATTCTCATCGCGTTGATGTTCTTTTTCCCGGGCGGGCTGGCCGGTTTCGTCACGAAGTTGCGCCAACGACGGAGGGCAGCCGGCCACGCTTTGAGTTTTCGACAACCTGATTCGACTGGAGACAAAGATGCTTAGACGAGACCTTCTGGGAAGCCTGGCCGCGGCGACTGCGGGTTTGATTGCACCGCGGGCATTCGCCAAGGGCACCTATGACAGTGGGGCGGATGATCGAGAGATCCGGATCGGCAACATCAGTCCCTATTCGGGACCCGCATCCGCATTGGGCGTTGCCGGCCATGCTGCGCGCGCCTACTTCGCGAAGATCAACGCGGAAGGGGGGATCAATGGACGCCAGGTCAAGTTCATTTCGCTTGATGACGGATATAACCCTGCACGAACCATCGAACAAGCCCGCAAATTGGTGGAGCAGGAGCAGGTCCTGGCATTGTTTTTTCCCTTGGGGACAGCGCCGAATTCGGCGATTCATCGCTACATGAACCAAAAGCGTGTGCCGCATCTCTTTGTATCATCGGGTGCGACAAAATGGGGCGACCCAGAGCATTACCCATGGACCATGGGCTTCCAGCCGAACTATCAACTTGAAGCACGCTTGTTCGCAAAAGATATCATCGAGCGCGTTTCCAATCCTCGGGTCGGGATCCTGTACCAGAATGACGACTACGGCAAAGATTATCTGAAAGGCTTTCGCGATTACCTCGGCCCGCGGGCCAAAGACATCGTTGTGGCTGAGGTGAGCTACGAAGTCACCGACCCGACCGTAAGCAGTCAGATTGTGCAGTTGAAAGGATCCGGTGCAAACGTCTTCTTCAATGTGACAACGCCGAAGTTCGCGGTGCAAGCTCTGTCGAAAGCGGCTGAGATTGATTGGAAACCCGCGCAGTACCTAAACTCCGTATCCAACAGCGCCGCGACTGTTATGAGACCCGCGGGAAGAGAGGCAACCACCGGAGTGATTTCATGCACCGCTTTCAAGGATCCGTCGGACCCACAGTGGCAAAAAGGGCGCGAGTGGGAGGAATACGAGAATTGGCTGGTCAAATACTATCCCAATGCGGATCGCAACGATATTACTGTATTGATAGGATACACCCAGACTCAAGCCATGGTTCAAGTGCTCCGCCAAGCGGGCGATAACCTGACACGTGCAAATGTGATGCAGCAAGCCGCCAATCTAGATCTCCAGTTGCCTATGTTGGTTCCGGGCGTGCGAGTGAGAACGTCGAAGGCCGATTTTTTCCCCATTGAACAAACACAGTTCATTAAATATGACGGCCAGGCGTGGGTCCCTTTTGGGGATTTACGAGGTAAAGATGCAACCTGATGCGGAACTCATGTGGACCGCTACTCGGAGGACGTGTAGACGCTTCTGCGGGGTGGTGTTGGCCAACCCGCGGTGGCGAAACGCACGTCAACCCGCTCCACGGTGGACTCCGCGGCCGCGAGGTAGGCCTGGTCGTTGTAGGGGGGCGGCGGATTTGATGGTCGCAGGCTTCCCGGGACCTAACAGCTTGATCTTCCAGCTGTACAAGGTCGGCCTGCACACGCCGAGTTCCGGCGCTACCGTCTGAGGCTGTCCTGGTGCGTGCATGGCGCGATGACCCTCACCTTCTTCATCGCCGGTGGCCGCGCTGCGCGTCAGATCGGCCGCCGGCATGCGTGCGTAGCTCGGGATGCAACTCGTCAATCCACGCACGCAGAAATTCCTGTGCCGGACATCTTGTCAGCTCACGCAGCTTTTCCCGAAAAGGGCCAGGCGCTTTTCGCAGCACTGCTCGTCCGACCTAGTGTTCTACGCATTTCAGCATCATGGTCGCTCAGCGCCCGAGGACTTATGATTTCAAACTTGCTGAACCTGTAGGCATGGGCTCGCATGAGAGCTCGGCGCGCTTTGGCGTCAGAGTGGTCAGTGCAGTATTCCCAAATTGGCCGGCCCGTCCTCTTGTCCTCAGCGAAGACGGCCCAGGGTTTCGCCTCGCTCGGAATTTCTAGACCTCGAGTCTGGTAGTCCGGGCAATCGATAAAGAGCGCGGAACGGTTTGTGAAAAATTCGAGCAGCGTTCGAAGCAACATCACCACCAAAGCAACAAGCTTGCGAACGTTCGTCATTGGTGCAGGTCTCGGGGGACAGCAACGTCCAGGCCACTTCCATAACCAAGCGGTCCTTTCCCTGCCGCGGCTCGAAATCAACTTCTGTTGCGCCGACGTCCAAGCCTAACTTTCGGGCTTCCATTACGGCTGAACAGGTCAAGATACGCGCCGAGATGTCAATGACATCGAGCTGGGCCGAGCTATAGCCCTCATCGTTGCAGAAAACAACGTGAAACCACGTGAGACCTTCTTGAAGTTTTGCGTGGTTCATAACGAACCTTCGCATAGACACGTGATGCCGGGCGCCCTGCTTTGCTAGCAAGGCTTCACCGTCCTTTAGCGCCTGGGTTACCGTAAGTGTCCTTTGGCAGTCGAGGTCCTTCATGCGCTCCACCCCCAGAAAATTGAACGAGCCAAAGGTCGCCATCGTACTTGCGGGTAGGGCCACAGGTTGGCGTCATGCAGGCGCAGGCGAGAATGGGTGTTCGTTTGAACCGAATTCTGCCTCGGAGCCGATCCGCTGCGAACGTTCGCGTCCCCAAAAAATAACGTTTCTAGGTGGTCGGCCAACTGGCTTGGCCGGTTCGATCCCTGATCGCATTGTGACGTTCCTGGCCGGCGCGGGCTGCTGAGCGAGATTCTCATCGGCTAGGCGCACATTCCCCTTTTCGGGCCATGCCGTTGACGCCGAGATGGCCTAAGCCGTCACAGCTTAAGTGATCACGCCGATCAGCACGCCCGCCAGCGATGACAGCATTTATCCAGCCGGCGGTCAGGGATGCAAATGGATGGGCGCGAGCACCGCGCGTACATACGCTCTAGGATCATGGGCAGTTGAACTGGATAGACTGCACTCAGGATCATCACCACCGCGGCGCTCCGGCCGGCCAACTTGCCGCCTACGAAGAGACAGTTCTTCGCGCCAAGCTTCAGGGGTTGATCAGTCGCTCTCCTTCGAGCGGTGCCTCTGGGCGACAGCCGAGTCTCGCTGCGAGAGTAATGCATTTTCTCGGTTGTCGCACACTGATCCAGGTCTGGGACATGCGTAAACGCTTCGTGCTCATGCATGGCTGAGAGCTTACCGGCAAGGGCGATGGAGCTGCGTCGTGGACCGCCGGAACCTGCAGACCACGTGCAGCGCTACCAAATACGGCTCCTCTAAACATGACATCCATTGAAGCGACGGAGGATTCGCTTGGCCCAGTTTTCATTTAGGCAAAAGGTCTTCCCAAATCGCCTTCTGCTTCGTAGGCGAATTTGATCGTGGTGCAGAGGTCGCAGGGCTGAGTTTTTCCTTCCAGCGCTGGACACCCTTTGCGAACTGGGCGCGTGACATACCGTGCTTCTCGGCAGCTTTTGGATATCCAAGAACAGCTGCATCGACCTCCGCTAGTCGCGAGAATTCTGGTGTCCATGCTTGCCGAGGCGCTCTTGTTGATTCTTTTGTACCACTGCCGCCCAAGACTTGTTGCAAATCCATTAATCTCTC
>Ga0160453_100504_pt1 | contig 28896 bp, 21 predicted proteins | sample HID1971K_E6MG_FD_108228 | JGI IMG/M metagenome (GOLD analysis project Ga0160453, IMG submission 108228) | Enriched millipede-associated microbial communities from UW Madison campus, WI, USA - HID1971K_E6 MG | ecosystem: Host-associated > Arthropoda: Insects > Digestive system > Unclassified ...
CCCGACGGGTACGACACCGACGTGAACAAGCGCGGCGGCCGCGTGTCAGCGGGTCAGCGTCAGCTGATCTCGTTCGCGCGCGCGTTCCTCGCGAACCCGGCGGTGCTGATCCTCGACGAGGCGACCGCGTCGCTCGACATGCCGTCGGAGCGCCAGATCCAGGACGCCCTGCAGACGCTGCTGGCCGACCGCACCGCGATCATCATCGCCCACCGTCTGTCGACCGTGGCGATCGCGGACCGCGTGCTGGTCATGGAGCACGGCCGCATCATCGAGGACGATGCCCCCGCCGTGCTCATCAGCGGCACCGGCAAGTTCGCGCAGCTGCACGCCGCGTGGCGCGAGTCCCTGGTGTAGTCCCACCCCGAGCCCGGATGCCCCGGCCCCTCTGTCCACACACAGGGCCGGGGCATCCGTCGTCTGCGCCCCCCTGGTCGACTTGCCCTATATGTACGCGACACGCCAGCGTGTCGCGTACATATAGGGCAAGTCAGCGACGCTCGGGGGCACACCCGACGCCGAGCGGCCGGAGGTCAGGCGCGGGCGCTCCAGACGGCGGGGGAGAGGGGATGCCGCGGGCCGAGGTCCGCGAGGGCGACGGCGCCGTCGATGCCATGGCCGCGAGGCTCGACGAGCGCGACCTCGAACTCGCTCGCGGCGATGTGCGACCCGAAGGCCTCCCGCAGCTGCGGTGAGCGGAAGACGCCGCCGATCGCGCACACCGAGAAGTGCTCGGCGTCATCGGTGCGCACGCGCCGCAGCGCGGTCTCGACGCTGTGGGCCAGCTCGCCGCCGGCGCGCACCGTGATGTTCTGCGACACCGCATCGCCGGCGGCGGCCAGGCGCGCCACCTGCTCGGCGAACGAGGCGACCACGCGCACGCGCTCGTGGTCGGCCTGCAGGTCGATGTAGGCCTGGGTGAGGTCGGGCCATCGTTCCTCCGCGACGGCACGCAGCGCCGTCGCCGGGCCGCGGCCGTCGAACTCGCGCATGACGGCGTCGAGCGCTTCGCGTCCGATCCAGTACCCGCTCCCGGCGTCGCCCATGAGGTAGCCCCACCCGTCGACACGCGCGACATCCGTCGCGCCGACGGCCAGAGTGACGACACCGGTGCCGGCCGCCACGACCGCGCCCCGGCTGTCGCCCAGCGCGCCGAGGAACGAGGTCGTCGAGTCGTGCGCGAGGATGACCTCGTGCACGCGCGGGTCGTCGATCCGCGCGAGGAGGGCGGCGGCATCCGCTTCTCTCGTCGTCAGTCCCGACACCCCGGCCGTCACGACGGACGCCTCGGCTCCGGTCCGCTCGAGGGCGGCGCGCGCGACGGCGGCCAGCTGCGGCAGCAGCTCCTCGTGCGTGTCGATGCCGGGGAACACGAGGTCCTCCCCGCCCGCCCGCACCTTGATCCCGGTCTGGCCGGCGTCGATCGCCAGAACTCTGCTCATGCGGCTGTCGCCCCTTCTGTTGCCTGAGTCGATTGTCGCGCCGATGCGGCTCATCTGTTGCCGTCTACCGGGGTGGGGGCTCCGCGCACGACGGTCCACCCACAGGCCGGTCCGCCGGATGCAGCCCGAGCTCCAGAGGGAGCGCTGCAGTCACGAGGCGATCAGCTCGTTCGCAGTGCGCAGCACGCGCGGATCCGAGAGAGCGGATGCCGCCAGCGCCGGTCCCTCGTGCCGCACCAGCAGCGTCGCGCTCTCGCCAGGCAGCAGTGTGAGAAGGGCGTCCGACGCGACGGCGTCGGGGTCGACCTTGTCGACGAGAAGCGTCAGCTCGCGCACGAGGCTCCGCGCGGTCACGGTGACCAGCGTGCCGCCGGCGGTCGATGCGGTGCCGACCTCGACCTCGGCGGCGCCGAGCGACGAGTCGCGCGGCTCGGCGAAGAACCAGAACCCGCGCACATCGTCGACGCCGGCCACGATCAGCTCGCCCGCGGTGTCCTCGGTGCGCGCGAGCTCGGAGGGGAGGGGGACGGTCACCGTCTCGCGCGGTGCGAGCGACACCGCGGTGGCGAAGCGGGCGCGCTCGTCGCCGTCGAACCCCAGGCGACGGGCGAGGAGTTCACCCGTCCACTGCTCGGCGGTGTCGTTCGAGAGCACGGCGACGAGCTCCGGGCCCCGCGGCTGGATCGTCACGACTCGCGGTGCGAAGGCGTTCTTCAGCCCGTAGTACAGCGGCTTCGGGCGCTCGTCGCCGTCGATCGCCGCCCACGACGTGACGGGCCAGCAGTCGTTCAACTGCCACACGATCGCGCCCTGCGTGTGCGGCGCCCAGGAGCGGAAGTGCTCCAGCGCGGTGCGCACGGCGAGCGCCTGGTTGAGCTGCATCGCCCAGTGCCAGTCCTCCATCGCCTCCGGCAGCCGGAAGTGGGGGAGCAGACCGTTCGTGAGCTTGACGTTCCCCTCGCCGGCCTTCTGGTGCACGATCATGCCGGGCGACTCGGGGGTGAGCGGGTCGTCGCCGATCGATCGGGTCAGGGTGGTCCAGGTGGGCGGACCCTGCCACCCGAACTCGGCCACGAACCGCGGGGTGTGGTCGCGGTAGGTGCTCCAATCGAACCGGTTCCATTGCTCCCACAGGTGCACGCTGCCGTGCTGCTCGTCGTTGGGGTGCGGCCCGGTCTGCTGCTCGCCGTCCCACCCGAGACCCGGGCTGAAAGGACTGCCCGGCGCGTACGGGACGTGCGAGGCGAGCTCGGCGATCAGCGACGGGAAGAGGTCGTAGTAGTAGGACGCGCCCCAGGTCTTGCCGTCCAGCCGGAGCTTCCAGCCCCAGTCCTCGAAGCCCCACAGGTTCTCGTTGTTGCCGGTCAGCAGCACGAGCGAGGCATGGTGGGCCAGGCGCGCGATGTTCTCGCGCGCCTCGGCCTCGACCTCGGAGCGCAGCGGCTCCTCCTCGGCGTACGCGGCGCACGCGAACAGGAAGTCCTGCCACGTCAGCAGGCCCAGCTCGTCGGCGAGCTCGTAGAAGTCGTCCGACTCGTACAGCCCGCCGCCCCACACCCGGATCAGATTGAGGTTCGCATCCAGCGCCTGCTCGAACCGCCGCCGTACCCGGTCGCGCGTGACCCGGACCGTCAGCGCGTCGTCGGGGATCCAGTTGACGCCCTTCACGAAGATCGGCTGGTCGTTGACGACGAGGGTGAACGGCGTCCCCGCCTCGTCGGGCGTCATGTCCCACCGCACGTCGCGGAAGCCGACCGACCGGTGCGTCGCATCGAGCGTCTGCGGCCCTCCGGCTCCGTGCAGCCGCACATCGACCACATACAGCGGCTGGCCGCCGTGGCCGGCGGGCCACCAGCGCTCCACCTGCGAGAGGTCCAGCACGACGCGTGCGCGGTCGCCGACGACTTCGGCGCTGGTGCTCGGGGTCGTTCCGTCGTCGAGTCCGAGACCCGGTCCGGCGACAGCCACGCTGACGAAGAGCGGCGTGGTCGCCACGGCCTCTCCGCTCACCGCCGGCGCGTCGAGCGGAGCCTCCGGTCGCGTGGGCCCGACCGCATCCGCCCGTTCGACGGTGACGTCGACGACGACCGTGCCACCATCGCCCACAGGCGTCGCGACCACCCGGGTCTCGGCCAGCCGCGCGACCGACCAGGACTCCAGGCCGACCGGCTTGACGATGCCGCTCGTGTACGTCGCGATGCCCCAATCCCATCCGTAGCTGCAGGCGGACTTGCGGATCGCATCGTTGGGGAGGCCATAGGCTCGCGGCCGGACGCCCAGGGCGACGCTCTGCTCGTTGGCGTACTTGATCGGCGAGCGGAACGCGACGACGAGTTCGTTCTCGCCCTCGACGAGCAGGTCGCGCACGTCGAACCGGTAGGACCGGTGCTGGTTGGCCGTCGCGCCGATCTCGCGGCCGTTGAGGCGGATCGTCGTCACGGTGTCGAGGCCTTGGAAGACGAGGTCGGTGCGGCCTCGGGCATCCCGGGTCCATTCGAACGTCGTCGCGTACGTCCAGTCGACCAGGCCGATCCACGCGAGCGCCGACTCGTTGTCGTCGAGGAACGGGTCGGGGATGCGGCCGGCCGCGATCAGATCGGTGTGCACGCAGCCGGGGACGACGGCGGGAACGGCCGCCTCGAAGCCCTCGGGTGCGGGGCCGGCGGCTGCGCGCAGCGTCCATCCGGTGTCGAGGGGACGGAAGGTGAGGGCAGTGGTCACTTGACGGCTCCTGCGGTCAGGCCCTTGTAGATCCAGCGCTGCAGCAGCAGGAAGGCGATGAACGTCGGGATGATCACGAGGAGCGTCCCGGCGGCGATCACCTCCCACTGCGCGCCGTACGGTCCCTTGAACCGGAACAGCGACGTGGAGATGAACCCCTGCGACGGCAGATAGAGGAAGGGCAGGTAGAACTCGTTGTAGATGGCGATGCCTTTGATGATCACGACGGTCGCGATCGCCGGGCGGAGGAGGGGCAGCACGATCCGCCAGTAGATCGTCCAGCGGTTCGCGCCGTCGATCATCGCAGCTTCGTCGAGGGAGACGGGGATCGATTGCATGAACTGGATGAAGAGGTAGATCGCGATGATGTCGGTGCCCATGAACAGGATGATCAGGGCGACCATCGAATCGTAGAGCCCGAACGCGTTGATGAGCTGGAATGTCGCGACCTGCGTCGTGACGCCCGGAATCAGCGTCGCGATGAGGAAGAGCGCCAGCACCAGCCGTTTGCCGCGGAAGTTGAAGCGATCCAGGGCGTACGCGGCCGCGGTGCCGATGAAGATCGTGCCCACGAGCGACACCGCGAGCACGATCGTGGTGTTCACGAAGCCCTCGAGCATCTTGCCGCTCACGAACGCGGTGACGAAGTTGTCGACGTTGAGCCAGTTCTCGGGCAGCGTGAACGGGCTGGTCTGCGCGTACTCGGTCTTCGTCTTGAGACCCGCGAACAACAGCACCGACAACGGCAGGATCGTGACGATCGAGGCGACGATGAGGCTCGTGTACTTCGCGGTGGTGGCGGTGCCGCTGCGCAACCGCTGCCACGGCGAGCGGCCGCGGATCTTCCGCTCGGGCGGCGCGGTGCGCACCGGCATCGTGCGGACCGGATCGGTGGTGGTGGTCATGTCAGATCGACCTTCTCGTCGGGGAAGACCTTGCGCTGGATCCAGGTGACGATCAGCACGATGAACAGGAGCACGACGGCCATCGCCGAGGCGAGTCCGACCTGCCGGTAGCTGAACGCCGTCTGCAGCGTGTTGATCACGAACGTGTTGGAGCCGTTCGCTCCGCCGGTCATGATGAACGGCACCTCGAAGACGCTGAGGCTGCCCGAGATCGCCAGGATCACGGTGAGCCCCACGACCCGTCGGATGCCCGGGAAGATGATGGCCCAGAACTGCGCCCACCGGTTCGCGCCGTCGATCTCGGCGGCCTCGTAGAGCTCATGCGGGATCGACTGGATCGCACCGAGGAACAGCACGAAGCCCATGCCGGTGTAGCGCCAGACCGACGTGCCTGCCAGCGACCAGTTCACGATGTCGGGGTCGCCCAGCCACTGCGGGGGGTCGGTGACCCCGAACCAGCTCAGCGCGGTGTCGAGCGTGCCGCCCGGCTGGAACAGGTACAGGAACACGAAGCCGACCGCGACGCCGTTGATCAGGTAGGGGAAGAACAGCACGCCGCGGAAGAAGCTTGAGAACCGCGTCGAGAAGCTCAGGATCGTCGCGAAGTACAGCGCGATGGCGATCTGGAAGAACGACGCCACGAAGTAGTACAGGCTCACGAAGAACACCGGGAAGATGCGCGGGTCGGTGAAGACCTGCACGTAGTTGTCGAAGCCGACGAGGTTCTTCGTCTGGTCGAAGCCGTCCCAGTCGGTGATGCTGTAGTAGAACAGGTTGGCCGCCGGCCAGTACGTGAACAGCAGCAGCAGGCCCACCGCCGCGGCGAGGAACAGCCACGGTGTCAGGTGCTTCATGAGTCCGCCGCCGGCGGAGCCGCCCTGCCGGCCGCGGCGGCCGGCCCGCCGGGTGATCCCGGCGAGCCGACCCCGGACCGGGGCGGAGAGGGCAGCAGGGGCGTCCGCCGGTGCCGCGCCAGGGGTTGCGATGGCCATGTACTGGCGTCCCCTTCCGTCAGCCCTTGAGACTCTCGACGGCGGCGCCCCACTTGTCGTTGAGCTCGGCGAAGTAGCTGTCCTTGTCGCCGTCGGCGGCGCCGCGGGCGATGTCGATCATCTTCTGGCGGTAGATCGGGCCGTACAGGTCGATCTGCGCCTTGTCGGCGGTCGTGTTGAGGAGCGCCTCCTTGCCGGCCGGTGCCGGGTCGATCTCCATGAGGTCGACGCCGGCATCCTCGAACGAGGTGAGCGCCTCGGGCAGCGGCTGGCTCTTGACCGTGGGCACCATGCCCTGCACGTCGGTGTAGTCCGACTCGCCGACGATCCACTGGATGAAGGCCCATGCGGCGGCCTTGGCCTTCGAGTGCTTGCTCACGCCGAGGTTGTAGTCGCCGCCGATGACCGCGTACTGCTGGCCGTCGACGTTGGCCGGGAATGCCATGAAGCCGATGTCGTCGGCCGACGCGCCGTTGTCTTCGGCGGCGGCCTTCATCTGTGAGACCGCCCACGAGCCGAGCGTCATGGCGCCGATCTTGCCGGTGCCGATGAGCACCTTCGACTGCTCCCAGTCGGTGGTGAGCGGGTCGTCCTCGGTGAGGTCGGCGGCCACGCTGTCGTACAGCAGCGAGTCGATCGCGTAGACGTCGGTGCCCTCGCTCCACGGCGCCTCGTCTTCGGCGAGGGTGATGGGGGCATCGGCATCGTCGGTGACGCCGCCGAGGTTGCCGAAGCTCTGCGTCAGGGTCCAGCCGGCCTTGTAGTTCGTGTAGAGCGGAACGGCGTCGGTCTTGTCCTTGATCTTCTGGAGGTCGTCGAGCCACTCCTCCTCGTTCGTCGGGAGATCGGTGATGCCCGCTTCTTCCCAGACCTTCTTGTTGTAGACGACGCCGTTGGCATTGCCTCCCCAGGCGATGCCGTACTGCGTGCCGTCGTAACTCGCCGCCGGGAGGAAGCGGTACGTGTCCTCGAAATCCGCGGTTTTGCCGAGTGGCTCCAGGAACTGATCGAACTGGTCGGGCTTGATGGTGGGGATGCCGATGACGTCGCCGTAGTTGGTCGTCGACATGCGGGTCTGCATCTCGGTCGCGTAGTCGGTGACCGCCTCGATCTTCACCGTCACGTCCGGGTACTTCGTCTCGAACTCCTTCACGTAACGGTCGTACGTGCCGTCCTGAACGAGGTCGGTGCGCCACGTGAGCACCTTGATCTCGCCCTTGATGTCGCCGTCGATGGTGTTGCTCGCGTCGTCCGCTCCGCCGCCGGCGCAGCCGCTCATCGCGACCGCGGCCGTCGCCAGCAACGCGATGCCCGCGAATGTCTTCTTCGCCATGTGAATCTCCTTGTCAGGTTCGCCCTTGAACTGCCGGTGCGGATCACCGCACCGTCGCGTGGTTCGTCGCGCCGTCAGGCTAGAGGGTGTCGAAGCGTTTCCGCAAGAGGGCGATGTCAGCGCTGTCTTGTCTTGTCCGCCGTCAAATGCACGGACGTAAACAGCGTTTGATCAGGGATTGCCCTTTCGGTGCCCGGATCCGGGATCGCGCGATGTCTGAGGAATGTCTTTCGTAGCCATCTCGTCACGATCACTGCTAGCGTGAACCCGCCCGGCGAGGAGGCCACCGATGAACGTTCAACAGCGCGCGACCCTCGAGGACGTCGCGCGACTGGCCGGAGTGAGCTCGAAGACCGTGTCGCGCGTGTTCACGCACCGCGACCTGGTCGCACCAGAGACGGTGGAGCGAGTGCTGACGGCGGCGAAGCGGCTGCGGTTCCGCCCGAACCGGCTGGCGCGCAATCTTCGGCGCGGCGGCCCGACCGACACGGTCGGCTTCATCATGGGCGAGCTGAACAACCCCTTCTACTACAAGCTCGCCGCCGGCATCGAGCGTGAGCTGTCGTCGCACGGGTTCTCGCTGGTCGTCGCGACCACCGACGACACCGCCGCAGGCGAGGAGCGCGTGGCCGATGCGCTTCTCGGGCAGCGACTCGGGGCGCTCCTGCTCATCCCGGTCGCGGAGGACCAGTCGTACCTCGAGGGCGAGCGGCACCTCGGCACGCCGATCATCGCGATCGACCGACCGGCGCGCAACCTCGTCGCGGACTCCATCGTGCTGCAGAACCACCACGGCGTGTTCGACGCGACCACGCGGTTGCTCGAACGCGGCCATCGACGCATCGGCTACATCTGCAATCCGGCGTCGGTCTATACCCAGGTCGAGCGACTGCGCGGTTACCGAGATGCGCTCGCCGCCTACGGCATCGCCGACTCGTCCCGGTGGGAGCGCCTGGCCGACGATCTGACACGTCCCGCCGACGGACTCATCGCCGATCTGCTCGACCGGGACGACGCGCCGACAGCGATCATCACCGGCAACAACCGCGTCACCATCGGAGCCCTGCGCGTGCTGCGCGACCTCGACGACGACGGCCGCACGGCCCTGATCGGCTTCGATGACTTCGACACCGCCGACGTGCTGAACGTGTCGGTGATCACGTACGACCCGCTCGCCCTCGGCACGGCAGCCGCGACGATGGCGATCGAGCGGATGCAGGACCCCGCCGGCTTCACCCGCCAGCTCGAGATGCCCACGTGGCTTGTCGAGCGCGGCACCGGCGAACGACCCCCCACTGAGAGGACCCCCGCATGATCTCCGGCTTCGTCCAGCTCGAGCACGACGGCATCGGCGTCGTCGTCGACGCCCGCGGACCCGGCCTGCCGTGCGTAATCCACTGGGGTGCGGCACTGGGCCGGCTGACGGATGCCGACAGCGAGGCGCTCGCGCGCGCCGTGAGCCGCCAGACACACCCCCGCACGCTCGACGCGGCGTGGCAGCTCTCCGTGTCGCCGCAAGAGGGCGACGGCTGGACGGGCCGTCCGGGTATGCAGCTGCGTGCGTCGGGCATCGTGCACCACCCGCGCTGGCGTCTGGACGGCGTGGAGGCGGACGGACAGCGTGCCATGTTCCGGGCGCGGGATGCGGCATCCGCTCTGCTGCTGACCTCCGAGATCTCGATCGAGACCGGCGGGCTGGTGTGGGTGCAGCATGCGCTGCGCCACGACGGCGGGCAGGATGCCGAGCCCGTCGATGTCGACTGGCTCGAGGCCACGCTCCCGGTGCCGACGACCACCGACACGCTGCTGACGTTCGACGGGCGCTGGTCGCGTGAGAAGCGTCCGGTGATCACGGCGATCCCGGCGGGTGCGACCGTGCGCCAGTCGCGGCGCGGTCGTCCCGGCCACGACAACCCGATGGTCGCGATCGCCGGAATCGGAGAGCCCCGCTGGGCATCGGGTGAACTGTGGGGCGTGCACCTGGCGTGGTCGAGTGACCTGACGACACGCGTGGACCGCGTGACGGACGCCGTCACGCTGATCGGCGCGGGCGAGCTGCTGCGGCCGGGTGAGATCCGTCTGGCGCCCGGCGACGAGTATCGCGCACCGCGTGCGGCATTCGTCCACACCGCGGCCGGGCTCGACGGGTTCGCCGGCCGCGTGCACACGTGGATGCGCGCCCGGTCGCAGCATCCGCGGTCGATGCGGCCGCTCGTGCTCAACACGTGGGAGGCGGTGTACTTCGACCACGACCCCGCGCGGGTCGTAGCGCTCGCCGAGCGGGCCGCCGCGGTCGGCATCGAGCGATTCGTGCTCGACGACGGCTGGTTCCTCGGTCGCCGCGACGACTCGACGAGCCTGGGTGACTGGGTGGTCGACCCCGCCGTGTGGCCCGACGGACTCGCGCCGCTGGCAGGCCGCGTCCACGAGCTCGGCATGCAGTTCGGGCTGTGGTTCGAGCCCGAGATGATCAGCCTCGACTCAGAGGTCGCCCGCGCACACCCCGACTGGCTCCTGCACGACCCCGGTCACCTCGACCACGATCCGGCGCTCTCGTGGCGTGGACAGTACGTCATGGATCTGGCGAATCCGGATGCGTACGCCCACGTGCTGACGCAGATCGATGCGCTCGTGCACGAACTCGGCATCGACTTCATCAAGTGGGACCACAACCGCGACCTCGTCGAGAGCGTCCACGCCGGACGCCCCGGCGGGCACGCCCAGATGCGTGCGGTGTACGCGCTCATCGCCGAGCTGAAGTCGCGGCATCCATCCCTCGAGATCGAGTCCTGCTCCAGTGGCGGTGCCCGCACCGACCTCGGGATCCTCGATGTCACCGATCGGGTGTGGGCGAGCGACTCCAACGATCCCGTCGAACGGCAGGACATCCAACGCTGGACGGGGCTGCTGCTGCCGCCCGAGCTGGTCGGCGCCCATGTCGGCCCGACGACGTCGCACTCGTCGGGTCGCACGACGGACCTGTCGTATCGGATGGCCACGAGCCTCATGGGCTCGGCAGGGTTCGAGTGGGACATCTCGGCGTGCGACGCCGACGAGACGGCCGCGATCGCGCGCTTCGCGGCTCTGTACAAAGAGCTGCGCCCCATCGTGCACGCCGGCCGGGTCGTGCACCCGGAGCTGCGTGATCCCGCGTGGCGCGTCACCGGATTCGTCGGGGATGCCTCGGCGGTGATGGTCGTTGCGACCGTGGCGAGCCTCGAAGACGCGCGCGCCGAACGCCTGCGCATCCCCGGGCTCGACCCCGGTCGCCGCTACCGTGTGCGCGTGCGCGACGAGATCGGCGCCGCGAAGTACGGCGGGGTCGCGCCCGAGTGGTTCGCTTCGGGCGCGATCGAACTGCCCGGCGCCCTGCTCGCCGACGTCGGACTGCAGCTGCCCACGCTGTGGCCGGTGCAGGCGTTCGTGCTGCACCTGGAGGCCCTCTGACCGGCGTTCAGGTGTCACGAATCGTGGCTTCGCGTCCGGCGTTGCCGCGTGTCGTGACACCCGAACGGGCTTCAGACGAGTGCGGAGAGGAAGCGAGCCTGCTTCGGGAACTGGAACGCCTGCCCGCCCTCGTGGCCGTTGTGCGTGTACACCTCGATCTGCTTCGTCGACGAGGTGTGCCGGTTGAAGGCCGCGTACACCGTCGACGGCGGGCAGACGGTGTCCATGAGCGCGACCGAGTAGAGGGCTGCGGCGTCGGTGCGCGTGGCCATGTTCGCCCCGTCGAAGTACGACAGCGTTTCGAACACGCGGTCGTCGAGACCGCGGTGCACCGATAGGTACCGCACGACCTCCTGGTACGGGTCGGCATCGGTCAGGCCCACGGCGCGCTCGAAGTGGCAGAGGAAGGGCACGTCGGGCATGACGGCGACGATGCCGTCCGACAGGCCGGCGGCCGCGATCGCGATGCCGCCGCCCTGGCTGGCACCGCACACCGCGACGCGGTCGGCATCCACCTGGGGGAGCGTCCGCACCGCGTCGATCGCCCGCACCGCGTCGGTGAACACGCGACGGTAGTAGTAGTCCGCGGGGTCTTCGATGCCGCGGGTCATGAAGCCGGTCGACGACGGCCCGGTGCCGTGGGGGTCGGGGGTGTCGCCGCCGGATCCCCACATCGACCCCTGGCCGCGTGTGTCCATGAACAGGTGCGCGTAGCCGGCCGCGGCCCAGCCGAGGCGCTCGCCGGGGAGGCCGCGACCGCCGCCATAGCCCTGGTACTCGACGACGGCCGGAAGCGGCCTGTCGGCCCCGGCGGGCAGCGTCAGCCAGGCCTTCACGGGATCGCCGCCGTAGCCCGGGAATGTCACATCGAACACGTCGAGTGCGGTGAACGGGGTGTCTTCGGCCACGACGTCGGGTGCGGCATCCCATCGACGAGACTCGGTGAGCGTCGTCGCCCAGAATTCGTCGAAATCGGAGGGTTCGCGGACGTCGGGCGCGTACGCCTCGAGCTCCGCGGGGGATAGATCGAATCTCGGCACGGGCCTACCCTAACGCGTGCCGGGAAGCGCTTCGATGAGGCGGATCAAGAGGCGACGAGGCCTCGATGGGGGAGGGGTATTCGAGGCCCCGCCGCCGGTCTCAGGAGCGCCGACAGGCGCTGTTCGTCCGTTCCCCAGATCGGACGCCGGTTCGCCGGATCAGAGACGGATCTCGGCGATGACTTCACCGTACTCGGTCTCACCGACCGGCGTGAAGCCCACACGCTCGAAGAATGCCTGCGGACCGCCCTCGCCCGCTTCGTAGATGACGTTCACGTGGTCCATGCCGCGGTTGCGGGCCTCTTCGATGAGGGCCTCGACGGCGAAGCGGCCGATGCCCTTGCCCTGGTCGTCGGCGTCGACGTTGATGCGCCACAGCACCGAGCGGAAGTGGTCCTGCGGGTCATCGAGGTCGAAGTTGCCGCTGATGAAGGCCACGACCTGCTCGCCGTCCAGGACGACGCGCTGCCACGTGGTCTGCGGGTTCACGACCGTCGCGGCGATGCCGTAGCTCACCGGGGAGAGGAACTCCTCCTGGCCGGGCTTGAGCGACATATTGTTGACCGCCACGATGGTCGAGGCGGACAGTTCGACAAGTCGCAGATCACCCATGGGGCCCAGGCTAGCCCGGATGGCGGCATCCGGCACTGTGGAATTCACACGGAAACACAATGTTCACCCATCGAGATATCTTGACGTCGAGATATCTCCCCAGGCGCTTGCGATAGGCTGTGCGCGACCCGTCCGAAGCACTGACAGGACCGATTCCGGTGACCGACTCCACCATCATCTACACCTACACCGACGAGGCTCCCGCCCTCGCGACCGCGTCTTTCCTCCCGATCGTGCAGGCCGTCGCAGGCCAGGCCGGGGTCGAGATCGAGACGCGCGACATCTCGCTGGCCGGCCGCATCCTCGCAGCCTTCCCGCAGAACCTCACGCCCGAGCAGCAGGTGGGCGACGCGCTCGCCGAACTGGGCGGCCTCGCGACGCTGCCCGAGGCGAACATCATCAAGCTGCCGAACATCTCTGCCTCGATCCCGCAGCTGAAAGCCGCGATCGCCGAGCTCCAGTCCCAGGGCTACGACATCCCGGACTACCCGGACGACGCCCAGAACAGCGATGGAACGCTGTCCCTCGAGCAGAAGGACGTGCGCGCCCGCTACGACCGCATCAAGGGCTCGGCCGTCAACCCGGTGCTGCGCGAGGGCAACAGCGACCGCCGTGCACCGCTGTCGGTGAAGAACTACGCGCGCAAGCACCCGCACCGCAACAAGGCCTTCGGCGAAGAGTCGAAGACCCGCGTCGCGACGCTCGGCCACGACGACTTCAAGTCGAACGAGAAGTCGACCGTCATCCCGTCCGACGACGTGCTGACGATCCAGCATGTCGCCTCCGACGGCACCGTGACCGCGCTCAAGACCGGCCTCAAGGTCCTCCCGGGCGAGATCGTCGATGCCACCTTCCTGTCGGCGGCGGCGCTGGACGCGTTCCTCGCCGACACGCTCGAAACGGCCAAGGCAGAGGACGTGCTCTACTCGGTGCACCTCAAGGCGACGATGATGAAGGTCAGCGACCCGATCATCTTCGGCCACGTCGTGAAGGCGTACTACGCGGACGTGTTCGACACCTACGGCGCCAAGATCGCCGAGGCGGGCCTGACCGCGAACGACGGTCTCGGCGCGATCCTCGCCGGCCTCGCGAACGTCGAGGGCGGCGACGAGATCGCCGCGGCGATCGCCGCGGCCACCGACTCGCCGCGCCTGTCGTACGTCAACTCCGACAAGGGCATCACGAACCTGCACGTGCCCTCCGACGTGATCGTCGACGCGTCGATGCCGGCGCTGGTCCGCAACGGCGGCAAGCTGTGGGGCGTCGACGGCGGCGAGGACGACACACTCGCCGTCATCCCCGACTCCTCGTACGCGGGGGTCTACCAGACCGTGATCGACGACGTCATCGCGCACGGCCCGCTCGACCCGGCCACCATCGGCACCGTGCCGAACGTCGGGCTCATGGCGCAGGCCGCCGAAGAGTACGGCAGCCACGACAAGACGTTCGAGATCGCCGCCGCGGGCACGGTGCAGGTCGTGAACCAGGCCGGCGACGTGCTCATCGAGCACGATGTCCAGCCGGGCGACATCTGGCGCGCGACGCAGACCAAGGACGTCGCGATCCGCGACTGGGTGAAGCTCGCCGTCACGCGCGCCCGCGCCACCGGCTCGCCCGCCGTGTTCTGGCTCGACGAGAGCCGCTCGCACGACGCCGCGCTCATCGCGAAGGTCACGACGTACCTCGCCGAGCACGACACCGACGGCCTCACGATCGAGATCCTCGCCCCCTCCGCCGCGACCCAGTACTCGCTGGATCGCCTGCGCAAGGGCGAAGACACCATCTCGGTCACCGGCAACGTGCTGCGCGACTACCTGACCGACCTGTTCCCGATCCTCGAGGTCGGCACGAGCGCCAAGATGCTGAGCATCGTGCCGCTGCTGGCCGGCGGCGGCCTGTTCGAGACGGGCGCCGGCGGCTCGGCCCCCAAGCACGTGCAGCAGCTCCTCGCCGAGGACTACCTGCGCTGGGACTCGCTGGGCGAGTTCTTCGCGCTGGCAGCGTCGCTCGAGCACCTGTCGGAGTACACCGGCAACGCCAAGGCGAAGGTGCTCGCCGACACGCTGGATGCCGCGACCGGCACGTTCCTCGAGAACGACAAGTCGCCCGGCCGTGCCCTCGGCACGATCGACAACCGCGGCAGTCACTTCTACCTCGCGCTCTACTGGACGCAGGAGCTCGCCACGCAGACCGGCGACGCCGAGCTCGCAGCGGCCTTCGCCCCGGTGGCCGAGACCCTCGCCGCGAACGAACAGCAGATCGTCGATGAGCTGATCGCCGTCCAGGGCGCCCCGGTCGAGATCGGCGGCTACTACCGTCCCGACGCGGATCTCGTCGCCGACGTCATGCGTCCGTCGGCCACCTTCAACGCGGTGATCGACGGTCTCTGACCCGCGACGACGGTGAATCGAGCGGATGCCGGGGTCCCGGCATCCGCTCGATTATTGTGGCGGCCGACGCCGGCGTCCGGTCGTTGAGCGAGCGAGGAACGAGCGAGTCGAGACGCCTCCGGGCGTCACGCCAAGGAGGTTTCGACTCGCTCAGCCTTGACGCGCACCGCATCAATTCTGGACGGTGACCTCGGTGCCCATGGGCGCCCACTGGTAGAGGAACTCGGCGACGCCGACCGGCAGGTTGACGCAGCCATGGCTCATGCGGTTGCCGAAGTTGTTGTGCCAGTACGCGCCGTGGAGGGCCTGGTCGCCGTTGAAGTACATGACCCAGGGCACGTTCGTCGTGTAGTAGTACGGCGCCTTGGTGAGATCGGGGTTGCCCATGTTCTGCATGCGCAGCTTCGCGGTGATGCGGAAGCTGCCGGTGTGCGTGTCGTGCCCCGGCAGGCCCGACGACATGCGCGTCGAGTTGACGACGACGCCGTTCTCGTAGAAGTACGCAGCCTGATCGCTGAGGTCGACGACGACGTTGCGGGCGAGGGTGGTCGTGCTGACGGGCACCTCGTCGACCGGCAGCTTGTACACCGGGTCGCCGCCCGCCAACTGAGACGCGAACGCCGCCGCGATGCCGGAGGTGGCGCCCAGCTGACGCCCGGACTGTCCGGCCGCGATGGTCTGCAGCACCTTGCCGGCACGATCGGTGATCTCGACCGCGTTCTGGGGTGCGCGGTCCACGGCCGCGGCCAGCGTGTCGACGACCGGCTGGATGGCTGCCGCGTCCGCGGTGATCGTGAACGCGCCGTCCTCGGGAGTGACGGTGAGCCAGGATGCCGCCACCGCACGGTCCACCGGCACGGTACGCTCATCGCCGACGTAGAAGCCGATGTTCGAGATCATGCCGTTGAGCTTCGTCGCGGTGTCGGCGGCGGTCTCGGTGGAGATCTGCGCGGGGACCTCGGCGATGACCGGGTCGAGGTTCACACGCGTCTTGCCGGCCTCGAACGCGGCCTGCAGCGCCTGCTGCACGGTGGCGACGTCGATCCCGGTGCCGGGGGTCGCCGGCGTCGAGACGTAGGCGGTGGAGGCGTCGTCGTACGCGAGCGTCGCGTCGACCGGGTCGGTGAAGAGGGCGGGAGCGGCGTCGCGCAGCGCCTCGACCGCGGCGGTCGTGTCGAGTTCGACCTCCGCGCCCGTCTGGGCGAACCATGCCGTCGGGTTCCACATCGGGTGCTCGGCGAACGCGGTGTCGGCGAGGGCCTGTGCGTCGACCGAGGCGCCCAGCTCGGCGCCGGTCACCTCGACGTCGCCGCCGTCCCCGGTGAGCACCACGGTGGTCTCGGCGAGCCGCTGCTCGATCGCGCCGGCAGCGGCACCCGGGGTCATCCAGCCGACGGGAACACCGGCCACGGTGGTGCCCGGAGCGATCAGCAGCAGCGACGTGACGACGAGGCCGACAGCGGCGACACCGGCGCCGATGCTCAGCCACAGGCCGGTCCGCTTCTTCTTGGGCGTCGGATCGGGCTCGGCCCACGCGTAGACGGCGCCGTCCGTCCCCGCCGGCGGTGCGGCGGCAGCGGCCGCGACGCCGGGCAGGGCGGTGGTCGCATCGTCGGCGTCGTTCGCCTCGGGCTCGGCGGCGGGAGCGAGGACGGCGGTCGCGACGGCCACGGTGGCGGCCTGGTCGGCGTCGCTGGACTCGGCGGCGGGGGTGACGTCTTCGGGCTCGGCATCTGCCGGAGCGTCGGGCTCGGGCTCGGGGTCGGCGGCCTCCGCCAGCTCGGTCTCGATCGGTGGGGCGTCGCTCTCGGCGTCGGGGGCGTCGCTCTCGGCGTCTTCGGCCGGGTCCGTCTCCTCTACGGCCGCGGCAGCGTCTGCCTCTTCCGCCTCGACCGCTTCGGGTTCGGCTTCGTCCGTCTCGGGTTCGGCTTCGTCCGTCTCGGGTTCGGCCTCGTCGTCGGTGTCGGCCTCGTCGACAGGCTCGACATCCTCGGATGTCTCGGCCTCGTCCTCTGCGGGCTCGGCTGGCTGCTCAGGCTCGGCCTCGTCCTCTGCGGGCTCGGCGGGCTCGGCGGGCTGCTCAGGCTCGGCCTCATGCTCGGCGGGCTCGGCCGGCTGCTCAGGCTCGCCTTCGGCGGGTTCCGCCGGCTCGGACTCGGCGGCCGTCTCAGCTTCCGCAGCCTCGGCTTCGGCGTCTGTGGCAGCCTCTTCGCCGGGCTCCGCATCGGCGGCGTCCTCGGCGTCCTCGGCCTCGTCGGCCGGCTCGGTCTCGGCGGGCGAGTCGTCGGTGGCGGAGCCCTCGAGCTCCGCGTCCGTCGCGCCGTCGACGGTCTCTTCGACCTCGACGTCGTCCTGTGCGGACGCCTCGTCGGCCTGCGGCTGAGTCGCCAGATCCGTCACGCCTTCACCCCCCGAATGTGATTCACGCTTCCGACAATGGTAAGCGACGCCCGCGCGCGCGTGGGTCACGTCCTCATCACGCACGAATCGCCGGTCACGGCACGAAACCCGTGGACTCGCCACGGCGGCTCGCGAGAGCGTGCATCACAGTTTTGTAAAGCACCCGACCAAAACGGCTCCCGGACTTGCAAAAAGTTTGTTCGTAAGGTCTACTAACAAACATGCCAACTTCGGAAGCGCGACGCGGCCCTTCCATTATCGACACGCCGCAGAGTCCCACCGCGAATGCCCGCGCATTCGCCCCCGGTCGCACCCTGCGGCAGGGTGCCAAAGTACTGCCTGAGCACGCCCGCGGACACAATCGTTCGCTCGTGCTGCAGACGCTGTTCCACCAGGGTGCCATGAGCCGTGCCGACCTCTCTCGCGAGACCGGCCTCACGCGCGTCACCATCTCGGACCTCGTCGCCGAGCTGATCGCGGACGGCTTCGTCGCCGAGATCGGCGTGCGCGAGGCATCCGGTCCCGGAAAGCCCGCGATCCTCGTCGATCTCGACCACGCCGGCCACCGGATCGTCGGGCTCGACCTGTCGGGCAGCGAGACGTTCATCGGCGCGGTGCTGACGCTCGACGGCAGCATCGTGGCCCGCCGCGAGGTGCCGCTTCCGGCCGACGAGGACGTGGTGTCGACCGTGGTCGACCTCGCCCGCGGCCTGGTCGCCGAGGCGCACGCGCCCGTGCTCGGCATCGGCGTCGGCACCCCGGGTGTCGTCGACGACCGCGGCGTGATCCTCACGGCCCCCAACTTCGGCTGGGCAGGCTTCGACCTCGAGGGCGCACTGCGGGGCGCCCTCGGGCTCCCGGTGCTCGTCGCGAACGACGCCAACGCGGCGGTGCTCGCCGAGTACACCTTCGGCGGCGCACCCGACGATGTGCTCCTCGTCAAGGTCGGGCGAGGAGTCGGCTCGGGCCTGCTGCTGGCGGGTCAGCCCATGCGCGGCAGCCGCTTCGCCGCGGGCGAGATCGGCCACGTCACCGTCGGCACCGACGGCGGTCCGCAGTGCGCCTGCGGGAAGGTGGGATGCCTCGAGGCGTGGCTGTCCGTCCCGTCGCTGACTTCGCGCCTGGCCGCGGCATCCGATCCGGGTGCCCATGAGGGGATCCTCCGCGACGCGGGGGAGCGGCTGGGAATCGCCCTCGCACCCGTCGTCGGCACCCTCGACGTGTCGGAGATCGTGCTCTCCGGTCCCGCTGATCTTCTCGGCGGTCCCCTCGCGGACCAGGCCGTCGAGGCTCTGCGTGCGCGCACGCTCGCGCCGTCCAACGACGACGAAGGCGTGCGGGTGCGGATGACGGAGCAAGGCCAGGACATCGTCCTGCGCGGCGCGGCCGTCATGGTCCTGTCCGGACAGCTGGGGGTCTCCTAGACCTCCGGCGGACTCCGCGAATCACAAAGCTTCACCTCCGGGGTTCCCCAAGAACCCCAAAACCCCCTGGATGGGCCACCCGGCCCACCCGAACACCAAGAGAACATGAAGGATCACACCATGAAGAAGACGCTTGGAGCGGTGGCGCTCATCGGCGCCTCCGCACTGGTGCTCGCCGGCTGCGCCGGCAGCGGCAACGCGGGCGGCGATTCGACCGGCGACGCTTCCGGGTTCGACCCCGAAGCTGCCAAGGGCCAGAACATCACGTTCTGGGTCATGGGCGGCGACACCCCCGACGAACTGCGCCAGTACCTGAAGGACGAGTACAAGACGGCCACCGGCGGCACGCTGACCATCGAAGAGCAGTCGTGGACCGACGCGGTCACCAAGCTCGCGAACCAGCTGCCCGACGCCAACAACACCCCCGACGTCACCGAGATCGGCAACACCTGGTCGCCGACCTTCACCACGGCGGGCTCGTTCAGCGACCTGAGCGGCATCTACGACGAGCTCGGCGGCAAGGACCTGCTGCAGTCGTTCGTCGACGTCGGCACGGTCGACGGCAAGCAGTACGCGCTGCCGTACTACTTCGGCTCGCGCTACATCACCTACCGCAAGGACATCTGGAGCGCCGCGGGCCTCGAGGTCCCCAAGACGCTCGACGAGTTCAACGAGGACGTCAAGACGCTCCGCACCGACGGCCAGTCCGGCTTCTACATCGGCGGCGAGGACTGGCGCAACGGCGTCTCGTGGATCTTCGCGAACGGCGGTGACCTGGCCAAAAAGGACGGCGACAAGTGGGTCTCGACCCTCAGCGACGCCAAGACCGTCACGGGTCTCGAGCAGTTCCAGGACCTGTTCCAGAACGCGTCGAACGCCCCGGCCACGGAGGACGACAGCACCCCGTGGGTCAACATCAACAACGACAAGAACGGCAACCCGCCGACTGCCGCCACGATCATCGCACCCGGCTGGGCGCACTGGTCGATCGGTGACTTCGTCGAGGAGAAGACCGGCGACGACGGCAAGGTGACCGAGGTCCGCGAGTGGAACGACGACACGTTCGGCGTCTTCCCGCTGCCCGGCACCACCGCGGGCGAGGCCGCTCCGGTCTTCGCCGGCGGCTCGAACATCGGCATCTCGGCCAAGAGCAAGAACCAGGCCGGCGCCAAGGAGCTGCTGAAGATCATCTTCTCCGACGAGTACCAGCAGATGCTCGGCAAGAACGGCCTGGGACCTGCGAACACCAAGTTCGTCGACTCGCTCGGTGACGACATCTTCGCCACGGCTCTCATCGACTCGGCGCTGAACTCGAAGCTCACCCCGGCCGCGCCCGGCTGGGCGGCCGTCGAGGGCCAGAAGATCCTCGAGGAGTTCTTCGGCAAGGTGGCCGCCGGTGGCGACATCGAGGCACTGGCCAAGGAGTACGACCAGAAGATCGACGCCATCATCAACGGCTGAGAACCTCTTCACCAACCGGGGTCGCGGGCAGCGCCCGCGACCCCGGTCCCCTGCGAGACCCCCTGAAGGAGGCGGGCATGGCTGTTCCTGCCCCCACCACCATCGAGCACGACCGGAGGCCCGACGAGTCCGTCGGAGCCCGTCGCCGCTCGCCCGTTCCCTACTTCCTGCTGATCCCCGCGGTCGCCATCCTGCTGTTCGGCATGGGCTACCCCGTCGTGTGGCAGGTCATCACGTCCTTCCAGAAGTACGGCGCCCTGCAGCAGCTCGGCGGCAAGGCCCCCGACTTCGTCGGACTCGAGAACTACATCGCGGTGGCGACGAGCCCCACCTTCTGGCAGGTGGCGGTGCGCTCGGTGATCTTCTGCCTCATCACCGCGTTCATCACCGTCGTGATCGGCATGGCGCTCGCCCTCCTCATGACCCGGGTCTTCGGCTGGGTGCGCATCACGCTGCAGATCGCGCTGCTGCTGGCCTGGGCGATGCCCGTCGTGGCGGCCATGACGGTGTGGATCTGGCTGTTCGATCGTCGCCGCGGCGTGGTCAACTACCTGCTCGACCTCATTCCGGGGGTCGACATGAACCAGTACAACTGGATCGGCGGCGACCCGTTCGTCTTCTTCCTGGTGGCGTCGATCATCGTCACCTGGATGTCGGTGCCGTTCGTGGCCTTCTCGGCCTACGCGGGCCTCACGCAGGTCTCGACCGAGATGGTCGAGGCGAGCCACCTCGACGGCGCCAGCGGCTGGCAGCGACTGCGCTTCATCGTGCTGCCGATCATCCGTCCGGTGATCATGATCGTCCTGCTCCTGAACCTCATCTGGGACCTGCGCGTGTTCACGCAGATCACGATGCTGCAGGACGCCGGCTCGAAGACCAGCGACTACGACCTTCTCGGCACGTACATCTACAAGATGGGCGTGGCCGGTCTGAACTTCGGCCAGGGGGCCGCGATGGCGATCTTCGTGCTCGCGCTCACGATCGTCCTCAGCTGGTTCTACATCCGCAGTCTTCTGAAGGAGGACCAGGCCTGATGTCCGCCTCTGCACAGCTCGCGCCCGCGCCCACCCGCGCGTCGCGCGCGTCCCAGCCGGCCGCGCCGGCCGCCAAGCGCCGCCCCCGCGGCCGGGGAGCCAAGTGGGGATGGAGCGTCCTCGCGATCATCCTCGCCCTCATCTGGGTGTTCCCGGTCTACTGGATGGTCAACTCGTCGATGCTCTCGTCGTCGACGCTCGAGTCCTTCACGCCGACGTTCCTCCCGTTCGGAGGCGACCTCGACAACTTCAGCGCGGTCATCAACGACAAGTTCCTCAGCGCCCTGGGCATCAGCCTCGCGGTGACACTCATCGCGGTGTTCTGCTGCCTGCTGTTCGCGTTCCTCGCGTCGGTCGCCATCAGCCGCTTCCGCTTCCGCGGTCGCACGACGTTCGTCCTGGCGATCCTCATCGTCCAGATGCTGCCGGCGGAGGGCCTGTTCATCGCGCAGTACAAGATGATGAGCGAGCTCGGCCTGCTGTCGAACATCCTGGGCCTGAGCCTCCTCTACATCGCTGCGGTCGTGCCGTTCACGGTGTGGATGCTGCGCGGCTTCGTCGCCGGCGTCCCGGCCGAGCTCGAAGAGGCCGCGATGGTCGACGGGCTCAGCCGCACCCAGGCCTTCATGCGGATCACGCTGCCGCTGCTCGCGCCCGGGCTCGTGGCATCCGGCGTGTTCGCCTTCCTGCAGTGCTGGAACGAGTTCACGGTCGCCCTCGTGATCATGAACGCCGAGAACCAGACCCTTCCGCTCTGGCTGCGCGGGTTCGTGCAGCAGAGCACGAGCCGCGCGATCGACTGGGGCGAGGTGATGGCCGCGTCGACCATCGTCGCGATCCCGGTGATCGTGTTCTTCGTGATCGTCCAGGGCCGCATGACCAGCGGTCTCGTCGCGGGCGCGGTCAAGGGCTGATGGGCGCGCACCGAGTCGCCGCCTCCGGTGCGGAGGTCGGCGGATGAAGGTCGGGCTCGACGTCGGCGGCACCAAGACCGACGCGGTGGCCGTCGACGACGCGGGTGCGATCGTCGGCCGGCTCCGCATGCCCACCGGGTGGGGTCCGGATGCCGTCGCCCAGACGGTCGTGGACGCCGTGCGCTCCCTCGGGGCCGAGGCCGGTGTGGACCTGACAGCCGTGCGGTCCGTGGGCGTCGGCATCCCGGGTCAGATCGAGCCCGGCACGGGCCGGGTCGTGCACGCCGTGAACCTCGGCGTCGAATCGCTCGACCTCGCGGCGGTCGTCGCCCCGCAGCTGGGCGTTCCGGTGCAGGTCGAGAACGACGTGAAGGCGGCGGCGCTCGGTGCGCACGCGCTCCACACCCGCGACGGCGCGCCGGCGCCGGGGTCGATGGCCTACCTGAACCTCGGCACCGGCATCGCGGCGGGCATCGTCTCGGACGGCGTGCTGTGGCGCGGTGCCCGCGGCACGGCGGGCGAGGTCGGTCACATCTCGGTGGACCCCAACGGCCCGCTCTGTCGCTGCGGCCAGCGAGGCTGCATCGAGTCGTTCGCGGGCGGCGGGGCCGTCGCCGAGCGCTGGGGGCGTCGCTCGGCGCTGCCGGTGCGCGACGTGTTCGACGCCGCCGACGGGGGCGATGCCGAGGCGAAGGAACTGCGCACCGGCCTCGCCCGCGGTGTGGCCGCAGCCATCCGGGTGCTGGTGCTGACGGCCGACGTCGATATCGTGGTGCTCGGAGGGGGTGTGACGGCGTTGGGCGATCGACTGATGACGGATGTCGCAGCCGAGCTGGCGGCCAGTGCCGAGGCATCCCCGTTCATGCGCTCGCTGCGTCTGCAGGAGCGGGTCGAGCTGTTGCCGCCGGGGTCGCCGGCAGCCGCGCTCGGTGCCGCGATCGTCGGCGCGCAGGGCGACATCACACACGACACCGAGGAGGCTCTGGTCCATGGCTGAGATCGTCATCGTCCGCGACAAGGCGGAGGCGGGGGCGCTGGTCGCCGACCACATCGCCGCGCTCGTCCGCGACAACCCCGAGACCGTGCTGGGTCTTGCAACCGGTTCGACCCCGCTGCCCGTCTACGAGGCGCTGCGCACCCGCCTGGACGGCGTCGACGTCTCGCGCGTGCGCGGCTTCGCGCTGGACGAGTACGTCGGCATCGATCCCGCGCACCCCGAGAGCTACCGCTCGGTGATCACGCGCGAGGTCGTCGAGCCGCTCGGACTGAACCCGGCGCTGATCCGCACGCCGGACGGCACGCCCGAAGGGATCGAGCACCACGGCGAGGAGTACGACGCGGCCATCCGTGAGGCGGGCGGCATCGACCTGCAGATCCTGGGCATCGGCACCGACGGCCACATCGGCTTCAACGAGCCCGGCTCGTCGTTCGCGTCGATCACGCGCGTCAAGACGCTCACCGAGCAGACACGCCGAGACAACGCCCGCTTCTTCGACGCGATCGAAGACGTGCCCATGCACTGCATCACGCAGGGCCTGGGCACGATCCTGCGGGCGCGCCACCTCGTGCTGCTGGCCTTCGGCGAGGGCAAGGCCGCCGCGGTCGCGGGTGCCGTCGAGGGGCCGCTGTCGGCATCGCTGCCCGGCTCGGCGATCCAGCTGCACGCGCGCGCCACCGTGGTGGTCGACGAGGCGGCGGCGTCGCAGCTCACCCGCGCCGACTACTACCGCTACGCCTACGCGAACAAGCCTGACTGGCAGGGCATCTGAGTCCTATGCTGACGGCATGACACAGCCGTCACAGCGACCGGCGGCGGGGGATGCCGCATCCTCCGCCGCCGCTCAGACCCGTGCTGCGGCGCCCGCACCCGGTGCACCCGAGGTGCCGGTGCGCGCACGGCCGGGCGCCGAGGTGCACGACGCCCGTCTGGCGTGGCTCGTCGGCGGCTCGCTGCTCATCGCCCACGCCGTGCTGGTGCTGGTCGCGAACGGCTACCCGCTGCTCGCGTTCCCCGGGGTCGGTATGGTCGTCGACGCAGTGTGGGCCGCCGCGTTGCTGGTGCTCGCGTTCGGAGTACGCCGTCAGGGCAGCGTCGTGGCACGCCGCCCCCTGGGCATCGTGGCGATGGTGACCGCTGCCGTGATCCCGCTGCTGTCGGCACTGCTGTGGTCGTTCCTGCCGGCCGGACCGGCGGACCCCACCGCGGCGACCATGATCTCCACCGGGGCCGCGGTGCTCTCGCTCGGCGCCCTCATCGTGACGACCGTGGTGATCGGCCGTGCGGGTGCGGTGCCGCCCCGCGTGCGGTGGGTCCCGCTGATCGTCCTCGCCGTGGTGGCAGGCGCACAGGTCGCCGTCCAGGTCGCGTCCGTGTCCACGGCCGACAACCTCGTCCGCCCCGATCTCACGGCCGCATACTTCGGCGCGTCGATGCTCGGCACTCTCGGCGTCCTGCTGCTCGGCATCCTGGCGATCGTGTGCGCCCCACGAGAGCAGCCGCGGCCGGTCGCGCCGACGCAGGTCTACCCGCCGGCGTCCTGATCTCTCGGCCGCCCGCGCCGCTCGTCGGTCCGCCCGCGCCCGCCGCTCGTCAACCCGGGGAGAGGGACCAACCCGGGTGCGCCGGGCTCAGCGCGCGAAGACCTTGCCGGGGTTGAGGATGCCCTGCGGGTCGAACACGCGGGTGATCTGCTGCTGCAGCTCCCACTGGTCGTCGCCGAGTTCGTCCGCGAGCCAGCGGCGCTTCAGCACACCGACGCCGTGCTCACCGGTGAGGGTGCCCCCCAGGCGCAGCGCGGCGCGGAACAGGTCGTCGGCGGCGGCCCAGATGTGCGCGGGCGCCTCGATGACCCCGAACTCGTCCGGCTCGGCGTCGAAGATGAAGTTGGGGTGCAGGTTGCCGTCTCCGGCGTGCGCCACGGTCGGGATCACGACCCCGTGCTCACGCTCGACGCGGGCGATCTCGTCGAACATGGCGGGCAGGGCGCTGCGCGGCACCGACACGTCCTCGATGAGCGCGGTGCCGAGCGTCTCCATCGCGGGGTGCATCGCCCGGCGGATGGTGAGCAGCCGCTCGCCCTCTTCGCGGTCGTGCGAGAGGGTGACCGTGCCGCCTGCGCCACGCAGGACTTCGGCGATCGTCTCGGCCTCGACGCCGGCCGCCGGGCCGTCGGTCTGGATCGTGAGCTGCGCGACGCCGGGGGCCGGCGTCGGGAGCGCGAGCATGGCGTGCACGGCCGCGAGGGAGGCGGCATCCATCAGTTCCATGATCGCGGGCTGGATGCCGGACGCGGTGACGGCGGCGGATGCCTCGGCCGCCGCGCGCACGTCGGCGAAGGTCGCGGCGATCGTGCACACCTCGCCGGGCACGAGCCGGCGGAGCTTGAGGGTCGCGCCCACGACGACGCCGAGCGTCCCCTCGGAGCCGATGACGAGCGAGGTCAGGTCGAGACCGGTGACGCCCTTCACAGTGCGGTGGCCGAGGCGCAGCAGGCGTCCGTCGGCGAGCACGACGTCGACGCCGAGCACCGCATCGCGCACGACGCCGTACTTGGCGCACAGCAGGCCGCCGGCGCCCGTGGCGATGTTGCCGCCGACGGTCGAGATCGCCCGGCTGGCGGGATCGGGCGCCCACCAGAGGCCGTACCCGGCGAGCGCGGCGTTGAGGTCCGCGTTGAGGATGCCGGGCTCGACGACGGCGAGCAGGTCGTCGGGGCGCACCTCGAGGATGCGGTCCATGCCGCGCACCGAAAGCGCGATCTCGCCGGTTCCGGCGTTCGCCCCGCCCGCGAGTCCGGTGCCGGCGCCCCGTGTGACGACCGGGGTTCCGGTCGCGCTCGCGATACGCAGCGTCTGCTGCACGTCCTCGACGGTGCGCGCGTGCACGACCGCGAGCGGGGTGCCGGGCGCGGCATGACCCGACTTGTCGGCGCGCGCCGCGTTCAGCGCGGCGGCGGAGGTGTCGACCCGATCAGGGACGGCGTCGCGCAGCTGAGCCAGCGCGTCGGCGGCGGTCACGCGATGCGCCGGCGACCCGCGATGACACCGACGGCTACCGCGACGACGCCGAAGCCGAGGCCGATCCACGCGTTGCCCATCAGCCACCACGCGACGGTCGCCGACGCGTAGACCAGCAGCTCGACGATCGCCCGCACGAACGGGTGGACCCCGAAGACCGCACGGGGTGAGACGAACAGCGCCCACACCAGGATGGCCAGCGCGGGCGCGCCGAGACCGGCGAGGATGTTCCACGCGAACGGGAATGCCGTGAAGCCCCACAGCGCCAGCGTCAGGATCGCGAAGATCTCGCACACGAACGCCAGCACGTCGATCGCCGACAGCGGCGCGCGCATTCCCGGCGCCGGTTCGGCGGACTGAGGAGGAGTGGCGTGCGGCATGTCGGACATGGCTTCCAGTCTACGTCGAGGCATTTCGCGCACCCCGCGTCATGAAACCGGGGACGGCGCGTCCTGCATCGTGACGGATGTTCGGTCCGGGGGCGGATGCGGTCGCGTGCTGGGGGCAGGCGCGGCCGGGGATGCGGAGGCTGCTCGGGGGAGGGGCCTCCGCATCCACACCCACGGCCGGGTGGCATCAGCGCACGGCGGTGCCGTCGATCCACACCCGCTGCACGGCGAGCTCGGCGTCGAGCAGCAGGGCATCGGCGACGGAGCCGACGTCGAGTCGGCCGAGGTCGGGGCGGCCGATCGCGAGCGCGGGGATCTCGCCGGCGGCACGCAGCGCGTCGGCCAGCGGCACGCCCGCGCCCACGATGTGGCGCACGGCGGCATCCTGCGTGAGGGTCGAGCCGGCGATCGAGCCACCCTCGACGAGCCGGGCCACGCCGTCGGTCACCCGCACGGCCAGCCCGCCGAGCTCGTACGCACCGTCGGCGGCGCCGGCGGCGGCCATGGCGTCGGTGATGAGGGCGATGCGTCCACCCGCGGCGGCGAACAGCGTCGCCACGAGGTCCAGATCGACGTGCACGCCGTCGGCGATGACCTCCAGCGTCACGCGCTCGTCCCGCAGCGCCGCGACCACCGGGCCGGGGGCGCGATGGAGGATGCCGGGCATCGCGTTGAAGGCGTGCGTGATGATCGTCGCACCGGCGTCGAACGCGCGGCGGGCGGTCGCGGCATCCGCGTCGGTGTGGCCGACCGCGACGGCCACGCCGGCCTCGGTGAGTCGCCGGATCGCGTCGAACGCACCGGGCCGCTCGGGCGCCAGCGTCACCTGACGGATCGTGCCGCGCCCGGCCTCGAGCAGCCGAGAGACGGTCTCCTCGTCGGGCGTGCGCAGCAGCGACTCGGTGTGGGCGCCCTTGTGGCCCGGGTCGAGGAACGGCCCCTCCAGGTGCGAGCCCAGGATCGTGGGGTCGGCCTCGGTGAGGTCGGCCACCATCGCCACGCGCCGGGCGAGGTCGTCGATCGACGCGGTGATCAGCGACAGCACCGCACGGGTCGTGCCGTGCGCGCGATGCACGGCACGAGCCGTGCGGACGGCCTCAGGTCCGTCGTCGAAGCTCGCACCCGCGCCGCCGTGACCGTGGATGTCGATGAACCCGGGGGCCAGGCATCCACCTCCGCCGTCCACCGTGTCGTCGGCCGGCGGGCGTCCCTCGCCCACGCCGACCGCGGCGACGCGCCCGGCGTCGAACAGCGCCCACGCATCGGGGGCGTCGCTGTCGACTGTTGCCGAGCCGAACAGGCGGACGGAGTGGACGAGAGTGCTCATGCGGTGCTCCGGACTACGCGGACGGGCGGATCACTCGGTGACCCAGGGGATCTCTTCGGACGGGTGGAAGCCGATGCCCATGCTGGTCCACAGCGGGCCGAGCGCGCCCACACGGGTGCGGAACGACTCCCACGTGCGCAGGTCGCTCCGGCCGGTGCGGGGCGACCAGCCGGCCTCGGCGGCCGCCGCGGCGCGCGGGAAGGCCATCGTGTCGATGTCGGCGGCGGTGCGGATCGTCTCGGTCCACAGCGGCGCCTCGACGCCCAGGATGCTCTCGTCGTCCACGCCGGGGAGGACGTCGGCGGGCTCCCACGAGTACGCGTGCTCGACGCTCGTCGGGCCGTTCGCCCACGTGAGGCCGAGCTCCGGCACGGCCACGTCTGTGGTCGAGGCGGGATACTTCATGTCGAGGTAGATCGCGTCGGCCGGCGACAGGATGACGCCGGCGCCGTTGTCGACGAACGTCTGCGCCTTCTGCGCGAAGCCGTCCAGCGGCGTGACGTAGCCCCAGTACTGGCCGATCGTGGTGTCGGCGACGTCCTTCGCCGAGCCGGCCTCGTGCCAGGCCATCGGCGTCTTGCCGAGATCGGCGACGATCGCGCTCACGCGCGTGACGAAGTACGCGAAGTCCTCGTCGGTCGTCGCAAGCGACTCGTCGCCGCCGAAGTGCAGGTACGGCCCGGGCGTCATGGCCGCGAGCTCGCCGAACACGTCCGCCACGAAGTCGTACGTCGCCTCGTCGTGGATCTTCAGCGACGAGAACCCGACCGCGAGGGACTGGAACGGCACGCCGGGCTCGGGCAGCGCGCCGCCGTACTCGTCGACGATCTGGCGCATGTGGTCCGAGATGACGGGGTCCTCGGCGAGCTCGGGGTATGCCAGGCCGACCGCGTGGGTGTGGCCGGGCATGTCGATCTCGGGGACCACGATCATGTGATGGGATGCCGCGTACTCGACGATCGCGCGGTAGTCGTCCTTCGTGTAGAAGCCGCCGCTGCGCTCCGCGCCTTCGGTGATGTCGCCGCCGATCGCGCTGGCCGACGCCTTC
>Ga0160453_100508_pt1 | contig 28841 bp, 27 predicted proteins | sample HID1971K_E6MG_FD_108228 | JGI IMG/M metagenome (GOLD analysis project Ga0160453, IMG submission 108228) | Enriched millipede-associated microbial communities from UW Madison campus, WI, USA - HID1971K_E6 MG | ecosystem: Host-associated > Arthropoda: Insects > Digestive system > Unclassified ...
CGACTGTGATCACGATGATTATGCTAACGTAGCTTATTCGGCAGCGAAACTGCCATTCATCGGTTGCTCCAGTGCTCACGTACCAAGTGCGTACGCTGTGCGCTTCACTTCCCTAGCTTCATGTCATCTTCTTGGTGCTGACAGCCGAACGTTTAGAACCTTTATTGGAAGAGGAAACTGGAAAAAGCTCAACTTTGATCACAATGACTGGCTACGAAGTTAGCCTTTTACACCTAATAATAGGAGGTTTCACCATGTCAGAAAAAATATTGGTTGTTTTACCGCATCCTGATGATGAAGCATTCGGATTATCAGGTACTCTTGCGAAATTCATTGATGAAGGCGCGCAAGTAACATATGCTTGTTTAACGTTAGGGGAGATGGGACGAGGTCTCGGTAATCCCTTAATTGCTGACCGAATTAGCTTACCGCATTACCGTAAGCAAGAATTGATTGAATCTTGCAAAGCGATCGGCTTTGAAGATATACGTATGTTAGGATTTCTTGATAAAACCGTTGAGTTTGAGCCGAAGGAATTTATCGATTCGGTTATAAGAGAAATATATAACGATGTACAACCAACATTAGTATTTACGTTTTTCCCTGGATTTAGTGTACATCCAGATCATGATGCTACTGGAGCTTCAGTCATTCGTGTACTTCAGAGTATTCCTGCCAATGAACGTCCACCAGTATGGTGTCTAGCATTTGCACATGACATGTATGATGTTAACGGAGAACCTGATATTACTGTGGATGTGTCATCATATCTCACTCAGAAAAAAGAATCCATTGTTGCACATGCAACGCAGTTCCAAATCTCTGAGATGTTTGGTAATGGCGATACGAATTCACCAGAAGTGAAACTGAAATTCGGTAAAGAGAACTTCTGGACATACCATTTCAATAATTAGAAAAATGATATAGTGGATACAAGAAGAGTCATCTTACGATGGCTCTTCTTATATCCTTACAACTAGGAGAGATCGTATTGGAACAAGATATACAGTTGAGAAAAGCAGTGCAAATTCAAGCATTTAAGTATCCCAATCGATTACATTATGAATGGGGAGCCGATTTAATAGAACTTAATGACCAATATGCGATGGTAGCATGTCATGCTGGTAGAGCATTTCAACATCATACGAAACACAAGCAATTTATAATGCCCTATCCATCTATTGAGATTTTCTTTTTTGATGAATGGTATACATTTTCAGTATCGTTTCGCGAACATGGAGAGATGATGCATTATTGTAATATCGCTATGCCAGCACAATACAAAGATAATATTATATCATTTATCGATCTGGATCTTGATTATTTGCAGGAGCCTCAAGAGGATTGGAAAGTTGTAGATGAAGATGAGTTTGTTCATAATCAACATGCATTAAAATATCCTGAGGAATTAATTGAAGGAGCAAGATTAGGGCTAGTAAAATTGCAAAAAATCGTCGCAGCCCAAAAATTTCCGTTCAACGGAAAAATAGATATCCAAAAGTATGAAAGCGTTTTATAATAGTGATAATTTAATTTTTATAATAACACCATCTATCTTTGCAATATTAACTTTTTACCATTAATACAAGCGGGACATTATGCCAAATCGCGTATTGAAAAATTCCGGAGGTGTAGATATGCAATACGAAATTGTTACGCCAGGCCCGCTACTTAATAATGATGGTATGTTGAACCAAAAGGGTTATAGTACCTCAGCAGTATTAACGTATAATCGTGAGCATATCAATGCACTTCCTTGGCAAATTAAAGAGTGGGATTTCTATCAAGTTAATAATGCCGATTATTGCATGCAGATGACTATTGGTCATGTAGGGTATGCGGGTCATGTGTCAGTTAAACTGTTTGAATTTGCATCTGGCAAGCATTATGAAATAACTAAAATGCTAGTTCTTCCATTCAATAGATTGAAAATGCCTCGCTCTGCAGAAAAAGGTGATTTACATTACCATAGTAAAGATGTAGAGATGCACTTTGAGGTCTATGCTGGAGGAAGAAGATTACGTTGTCGTTCAACAAGTAAGAAACATCCCACGATAGAAGTGGATGTTACACTGTCTCAACCCGATCTAACCTCACTAGTTGTTGCTACTCCTTTTACAGGGAAGAATACACAATTTTACTACAATCATAAGACAAATTGTATGCCTGCAACAGGTATTGTAAAAATTGGGGATGGTGAGAAGGAGTATACATTTGTACCGGAAACCGCTTTTGGTCTAATTGACTGGGGTAGAGGAGTATGGCCATTTAGTCATGAATGGATTTGGGGTAGTGGAAGTAGTTATGTGAATGGGAAGCGTTTTGGTTTCAATATCGGTTTTGGTTTTGGTGATACTACCGCAGCTACCGAGAACATGTTGTTCTATGACGGCAAAGCCCATAAAATCAGTAAGGTTAATATTACTCTCAATGAAAATGGCTTTATGGCTCCTAAGAAGATTACGAGTGATGATGGTCGCTTTGAGATGATATTCACTCCGATATATGATCAACAAACGGCTACTAAAATGTTATTTGTCGATAATAGTTGCCATCAAGTATTTGCTAAATTTGATGGCAAAGTAGTTTTGGATGACGGGGAAGTATTGCAGATTAATAATCTTGTTGGATTTGTCGAGCATGCAATTAATAATTGGTGAATGGTTTATATAGAGTGGGTGGGGCAGTGATGAGTCGCTTCGCTGCGAGAATAAAAACTGCTTCAATCGCCTTTTATGCTCCCATTTGTTCGATTTGAACAAGGTGGAAATGGGAGCATAAGGGCGAACGTATTCACTTTTCCGCCAGCTTTTATTCTCTCCGCTGTGAAGTATTTTCTAAGTGTCATTGGTCAACATCAATTTGTGTGTGAGTGGAGTGTAGTGAAGGAAGTGATTAAGCTAACTGGCAGTTAAATTGAGATTAAGAACGTTGAACCGTACCATAAGTAAATGCAAGTTTTTTGCTGACTTTTTCGTGCAGAAATTGCAAGGTATTCATTTTTTATTTCCCATAAAATTACCTTGAAGGGAGGGAATACGATGGATTGGTTGGACAGGATGAATAGTGCCATGGAATATATCGAAACAAATCTAGTGGACACTATTTCATTTGATGAAATAGCACAGAGAGCCTGTTGCTCTACCTATCATTTTCAAAGAATGTTTCCATTTATTACTGGCGTATCGTTATCGGAGTACATTCGACGTCGACGGTTGACATTGGCGGCATTCGAACTGCAGACAACAGACTCAAAGGTTATAGATGTAGCTATGAAATATGGATATGATTCTCCGGAGGCGTTTGCACGGGCCTTTAAGAATCTTCATGGTATTATGCCGACATCTGCGCGCGATACAGGCGTTTCTCTAAAAGCCTATCCTCGAATGTCCTTTCATATTTCAATAAAAGGGGATGTCGAAATGAATTACCGTATTGAGCAAAGAGGTTCTTTTGAGATGTTTGGAGTATATGGAATTATAAATGCAGACCAGAAAACAGCGTTCTCTGAAGTTCCTCAATTCCGTATAAAATGTGATGATGATGGCAGCGTTGATCTTATGAACGACTTACTGGGACGTTTTGGTGACACCATGTTACACGCCGCCCTTTACGATCACACTAAAGAATCTTTCAAATACATGGTCTGTTATCATTTACCTAAGGGTCTTGAAATTCCGGAGAGATTTACAAAACTTTCTGTCCCAACATTAACGTGGGCGATTTTTCCGGAGCCGCAATGTGATATGCAAAAACTATGGCAACGAATCTATTCTGAGTGGTTTCCGACATCTGAATACGAACAGGTTGAGGGCCCTAGTTTCGAAATGTATTATGGAATGGCACGGCATGGGAATGTTTCAGGAGAAATCTGGATACCGGTGAAGAAAAAATAACGCTCTTATGCGAACAAAATATAGGCGTTAACGAAGATGACCACTGAACAAATCTAGATTAATAAAGGGTCATCCCCACAAAGGATGGCCCTATAAATTGCCGTTACAGACAGCGTGGTGAACCGTACCATAAGTAAGTGCAGTATATAAGCCATAGGCATTGATAAAACTTGCCTATGGTAATTTTTCGTTTGAAAATACCTTATCATAGTTAAATAGCGGTTATATTTATTATATATGTATAATTATATATAAATTAAACGATTTGAAGAATGGAGAAATACAATATGTATATCATTGAAGAATACAATTATTCACTTGATGAATATATAGGACATATTGAAAAAATAGGAAAGAATAATCCTCAAGAACGAAATTATCAAGAACTTATATCTTATTTCTTGAAGAGGATATTCATAAATACAGATATTGAAGTAATAGATGTTTCTACTAATCGCAATACAAAACTACATAATCGTGATAATTATACTGGTAATGGCGGTACACCAGATTTATTGTTGGCGCGCGGATATCAATATGTAAATATTGGTATTCAAGAACAAAGCATTGAATATATTGCAGCAATTGAAATAAAGGCATATAAACACTTGAATGAATCAAAACTTATTAAGGTTCATGAAAAACAATTAGAGTCGCACTTATTTAAAAATAAAAAAGTAATATTTACAGATTGTGTTACATGGTGTTTTTTTCGAAATTGCAATCTTGAGCCTGAGAGAAGTTTTAATTTAAAATGTAATCCTAATGAATGGAACGAACTACAGAATTATATTAGAGAATTTGTATATAAAAAATAGAAATATAAAACGATACAAAGTAGACATCATTGATTATAAATATGTCGGTCGTACTGATCTACCATCAAAAGGACTGAGGAAAAATTCAAACTTTGGATTAGAAACAAAGAAGTTAACGAATTCAGAGTTTATGTATCTATTCAATTTTACGTTAAGCAAATATCCACCTTGTGGTAGGTACGATAGAATAGTAAGCAAAAAGGAGTTCTCCAGCGTGGGAGAACTCCTTTTTGCGTATCGATGCACATTAGTTATCTGCATCGACAGGTCGTACTTTTTCATCATCAATCTTTTGTTGATCATAAACTTCTTGCAGATCATCCTGCACACTAATTGGGGCCAGTGGTGTGCCGTACCGATGTGCAGAACGAGTAACGAGATGTCCAGCAACTGGAGCGGTCAGAAATACGAAAACAATAGCTAACAATAAACGAATACTTGAAACGCCATGTGTGAAAAAGAAATAGATAAATGCACCTGATAATATGGATAGTATTCCTAAAGTCGCACTTTTGGTTGTTGCGTGAGCACGATTATATACGTCCGGCAATCGTATGAGTCCGAATGAACTTAACAAACTCATCGATGTGCCAAACAATACAAGGATAATAACGATCCATTCAATCATTCCGTTTACGCCCAATGACGACACCCCTCTCCATATATCTGCTTAATGCAATTGTACTTAGAAATGCCAGAATACCTATTAGCAAAATCGTTTCAAAGTAAGCATGAGAGTTAAGATGTACCGATAATATAGCAACTATTCCGATAATAATATAGGCTATAGAATCGAGTGCCAATATTCGATCATGAATCGTTGGCCCTTTTATAATTCGATATAGTGTAATAATGAGTGAGATCGAAAGTAGAAACATCGCAAGTAACATAATTTTATCAAACATTATCGCATCACCTCGATAATCGCATTTTCGAATTTCTTCTTAGTTTTTGTTATGTTATTATGAAAATCTTTTGCATCCATTGCATGGATATACATTACCTTTTGTTTTGGATCAACTTCCATTACGACAGAACCTGGAGTTAAAGTCAGTAATGATATAAGCAAAGTTATTTCAAAATCAGTTTCCAAAATCGTTTCGGATTTGAAAATACCAGGTTCAATCGTTAGTTTAGGACGAAGAATTTCTTTCAATACCACGATGCTTGATTTGAATAATTCAACTACAAATAGTATTAATAACTTTATGACAGCATACAACTTCTTCCCATAGAAAGGTGTCGGGAAAAAGCGTCTCATGGTTAGGATGATGATAAAGCCAACTACATAGCCGACTGCAAATATAACGATATTCCAGCTTTCATTGAGTAACATCCAAATAAAAGCAATTAATAGGTTAATCAGTATCTGCGTTGTCATTGATTTTCACTTCCCTTTTACTTAGGCTGGGGTCAAGGACTAATCTGCTGGAGTACAGCCTCGATATATATACTTGGATTAACCATTACTTCGGTAGCTTGTGATATAAATGTCATTATCCATTCTGCACCAATACCCATACCAGCAATACAGATGACAAGAATTGTACCAGGTAATAATGCGTTCGTTCCAGTTGAATACTCTTGCCCTTCACTCATAAGAGTCTCGCCCCAGAAGCTATGGATAAATATTTTCATTACAGAGTAAAGCACGAGTAAGCTTGTTAATAATCCTACAATCGATACGATCAATTCTCCTGCACTTACTGCACCTTTTAAGATCATTACTTTACCTACAAATCCACCAAGTGGAGGCACGCCTGCTAATGCTAGCACACCGATAAAGAATAACCAACCAAGTAGTGGACGGAATAGTATTAATCCACTGAATTCTTTAAGTTTGTCTGTACCGAAGATGCTAATAATGGCACCACCAGTAATAAAGATCAATGCCTTAGATAACATATCGTGAATGAGATAGAAGAGTGAACCACTCAAAGATTGATCGGTAGCTATCGATACACCGAATAAGATGAATCCAACGGAAACGATAACATTATAGGACAGGATCTTCTTAATTTCCCATTGTGAGACGGCTCCTAATGCTCCGAGAATCATCGTAATGGCTGCCATCCACATCATCACCGTATGTGTAAAGTCTTTATCGTGGTAGAAGATAAGCGTGAATACACGAATGACAGTATATACACCAACTTTTGTTAGCAAGGCAGCAAACAATGCTGCGATTGGTGCAGGTGGAGCACTATATGAACCAGGTAGCCAGAAGAACAGGAGTAGTCCTGATTTCAATCCAAATACAGTTAAGTATAAGAAGCTTATTGCTGTAAGCAGGCCGTCTTGGCCAGCCATTGCAACACGTTCAGATAGATGAGCCATATTCAGTGTTCCAGTTACAGAATATAAATATCCTGTTGCGATAACAAATAAAGTAGATGAAATAACATTAATAAGTACATATTTAATGGACTCTCGAAGTTGAATTTTTTTGCCACCAAGTACAATAAGTACGTAAGATGCAATCAACATAACCTCGAAAAATACGAATAGGTTGAAGATGTCACCCGTTAAGAAACTGCCATTCACCCCTGAAAGTAAGATTAGAATCATAGGATAGACGAAATGGCGTTTATGTCCAATCTCGAATGAATTGAAACCGAATAATAAACACATCAATGTAACGAAGCTGGCTACCGTAACTAGCAATACAGCTAACATATCACCAACGAGCACAATACCATATGGTGCGGACCAACCACCAAGTTCTAGCACGATAATACCTTGCTCAGAAACATGATAGACAGTGAAGGCAGATATCGCAATTACTACGAGTACACTTATGCCAGTTAACCATTGCTGTAACTTAATGTTCTCACGGAAAAATACGAGCACCATTGCCATCAGCAAAGGAATGAGAATAGGATAGATAACAATATTACTCATGCGATTCTCCTTTCAGCTTTTTCATGTTGTCAGTTCCAAGCTCAATATAAGTTCGATAGCCAAGCACAAGCAATAATGCTGTAAGTGCGAAGCTAATGACAATAGAAGTTAGTATAAGCGCTTGTGGAATGGGGTCTGTATAAATGTCACCATTTTCACTTAATAATGGCGCATTTCCTTTTTTAAGCCCGTTAATAGCCATTAGCATAAGATGGGTAGCGTGACTGAACAACGTTACGCCAAGAATGATACGTAAAAAGTTTTTATTCAAAATAAGGTATACTGCAATCGTGAAAAGTATCCCAGAAATAATAATAATAAACGTTTCCATTAGATATCATCCTCACTTATGCTCGTAATGATCGTCATCGTTGTTCCTAGAACTGCTAAGTATACCCCTAGATCAAAGATCATAGCAGTAGCAAGTTCCGTTTTTCCGAGGAAAGGTAGATCGACGTATGTGAAGGCTTGAGAGAGAAAAGGGATATTCAGCACAAGAGATGCTACACCCGTTAATAGAGCAATTAGTACACCTGTTGCTGCAAGTTTTTTGAAATCAACGGGTATGATGTCACGTACCGATTGGAGATCAAAGGCAATATAGAGCAATATCAGTGCAGAAGCAGTAATAAGCCCTCCAATAAAACCTCCACCTGGATTATTATGACCCGCAAACAGTACATATATAGAGAAAGTCATGATTATAAATACGAGAATTTTCGTAGCTGTCTGCAAATAAACATCAGTAAACTTCATATTCTAATCATTCCTCCCCGCATGTCTTAGTTTAATTAGTGTATAGATTCCGATACCAGCAGAGAACAATACAACAATTTCAAGCATCGTATCGAATGCTCGGAAATCTACAAGGATCGAATTTACGATATTTTTTGCTCCTGCTAATTTATATGAATCATTAAAATATTCTGCGATAGGTACAAAAATACGATGACCATAAGCAGATAAACCAATTAATGTTAATGTAGTTCCAACCCCTAAAGCGATAACAGCATTAGTTAGTTTGAATTTTAAAGAAGTTATACTTGTCTTCATCTTCGGTAAGAAATAGAAGCATAGTAAGAACAGTGTCGTAGAGATGGTCTCAACGACTAACTGTGTTAAAGCTAGATCGGGTGCTCGGAATATAACAAAGAAGAGAGACACTGTAAATCCAATAACGCCGATTCCCATAATTGACATAAGACGAGATGTGGAGAATAGAACAAATACTGCCGCTGCAACCGTTGCAATACCTAATACGAATTCATACCATTCTATTGGTGAATCATTAGATGTATCGAGGTAGAACGAATTAGTAACTAGCAATGTTCCAAGTACCGTAATAATTAAGAAACAGAAAATATACGTTAGATAATGTGTTGTAGAACCAGTCATATAGCTACGAGTAACGGCAGTACCGAATTTCTCAAGGTTTATCATCCCTTTATCATATACCTGATTCAAACTATAACGTTTAGATATTAAAGAGAAGATTGGAGTTTTCCATTTCTCGATTCTCAAGAATAGCAATATGCCGATAATGACGAGCCCTATTGTCATAAATAATTCTAAGTTAAGTCCATGCCAGGCGGTAATATGAGCGTGCCAGTCGGGATCCTTTGCAAATACATTAGGTGCCATCCCTTTAACCGTAGGTTCTAAAATAGACGTTACAATCAGACCAGGGAATAAGAATAGGGCAATTGCAAGGATAGAAAGTGTTGCGGGTGATGCTAACATACCCACTGGAGCCTCATGAGGCACACGTTCTAACAGGTTCGCGTGATAGGTTCCTGTGAACGATTTGAAAATAATAATCATACAGTAGATAAATGTAAAAATACTTGCTACCCAAGCTATAACAGGAATGATGTTGACCCATGAACTGTTATTTTCAGATAACGTAAGCATGCTCGTAAAGAACATCTCTTTACTAATAAATCCGCTGAATGGTGGTAAACCTGCCATAGAGAAGGCACCTATCATCGTCAATGTGAATGATATTGGCATAAGATGCATAATACCACCTAGTTTACGGATGTCACGTGTACCTGTTTCATGATCCAGTATACCTACCATCATGAACAGACTACCTTTGAAGACAGAGTGATTAATAAGGTGGAAGATCGCTGCGAGAAATGCCCCCATAAAGGCAAAGCTTACTTCATCCCCAAACATTCCATTCATCCCCATGGAGCCGACTCCGAGTAAACTCATAATTAATCCGAGTTGACTTATGGTGGAATAAGCAAGCAAAGCTTTTAGATCGTATTGTTTGAGTGCGTTGAAAGAACCCCAGAATAGCGTAATAATACCGACAATTATTATTGTCCATGACCACTCAAGTTGTGCTCCGAAAATCGGAGTCATTCGTGCTACTAAGTATACTCCTGCTTTGACCATCGTTGCCGAATGCAAGTATGCACTAATAGGTGTAGGAGCTTCCATAGCATCAGGTAGCCAAATATGAAACGGAAACTGAGCTGATTTCGTAAATGCTCCTAGTAGTATAAAGAACATCGCAGGGATGAAGAGGTAATGTGCTGATATCGTATCACCCATTGCAATAATTTCACGAATGCTGAAAGTGCCGGAGGCTACATATAGAATAATGAAGCCTAAGAGCATGGAAAAGCCACCAGTCATCGTAATATACATCGCTTTTTGAGCACCATATCTTGAACGTTGACGTTGATACCAGTATGCGATTAGTAAAAATGATGAAACGCTAGTGAGTTCCCAGAACGTATACAATACAAGGAGATTGTCTGATAGAACTGAACCAAGCATAGCGCCCATGAATAACATTAGGTATGCATAAAATAGATGCAGTCGCTCACGGTCTTTTGACAGGTAAAAGATGGAATACAGAACTACTAATGATCCAATACCTGTTATTAACAAGGCAAATAGCAATGAGAGGCTATCTAAATAAAGTGTAAAATGAATATCGATCGAAGGGATCCATGGGACAGAGACCGTTATTGGTTCAATCGCGTCATAAATCGAGAAGTGACCTGCGAAATATACAAACAGGGCTACAGGAACAATTAACGCAATCCAGCCTGTATGTATAGCTGTTGTGTATTTGTATAATAATGGGATTATTACGACAAATACAAAGGGAAGTAAGATCGCTAGATGTAAAGTAGACAAAAAGGCTTCCTCCTTAAACTTTTTATTTTCTACTCACGATGCAACTTCTTGTATATAAAAAGTATCATCGTAAGCGTGAGCTTAAACTTTTTATTTTCTACTCACGATGCAACTTCTTGTAAATAAAAAGTAACATCGAAAGCATAAGCTATAAACTTTTTATATTCTGCTCACGATGCAATCTATTGTACATGAAAAGTACCATCGTTAGCATAATCTGAATTAATTTCTATTAATTATACAACAACTACATTGACAAGAGCACCCCAGTTATGTAGGCTAAAGCTATTATTAAGATGAGGTGAATGAGTAATCATGAAGACTGCAGGTATGGATGAATGCATACTGGTCTGTGTGTATTATGGGCCAAACGGTGAACGACTTATTCGGAGAGGCGGCAAAATAGCAGAAATGCTGCAATGTCCTCTATATGTGTTGACAGTAGACGCTCAACCAGAAAGTGAATGGGATATTGAAAAGATTCATTATATCTCGGCTTGGAAAAAAATTGCACAAGAGCATGGCGCAGAACAATTTATTATTAAATACAACGAGAAACGACCAGTTGCAAAAGTTATTGCAGAGGTTGCAAAAGACAAAAAAATTACTCAAGTAGTGCTAGGTCAAACAGCGCAAAATCGTTGGGAAGAGATTACACGTGGTTCATTTATCAATGTGTTATTGAACGAAATTCCTTTCATAGATTTGCATATTATTTCCGTTTCTCGTGATGTTAAGAACCAAGATGAGTTCTACGAAAAAGGAATTAGAGCATATCTGACATGTGTTGAAGATGAGTATAAGCTTTGCTTCAATCATACACATTATGCAAAATACGAAGGCATCTTCTATAAAGAGGTTGGAACTGACTTTAATAATGGGGTGTTTAAGTTTTTGAAAGAAGATGACATGATTGAGGTTCGTATTGTTGATGATTATGTGAAAAATATTAACGAACGAATTAATGTGTAATTAAGAACCCACTATATAAACTACAACCAAAAGAGTTATCAACGTAGTACTACGTTGATAACTCTTTTTCGTTTCAAAAAAATTAGAGAATATTCTTATAGACTCAAGGAGAACCTATGCTTATTAGTAATTTTTCTGGAAATGAATTGGACTAAATTTGGAGAAAAGGAGTGAGATGTAAAAAAAACGATTGTCAATTATAAACGTCTGTGATACCATAAGTTTGCGAGTGAAACCGTTTTCGGTATCGTTTCCGATAAGCTTTCCGGAATACGCTTTCACTATAGATTTTCATTTTAGAGGGGGATTTTAGAATGAAGAAAGTTAACAGAGTATTAAGTATGCTTTTAGTAATGTCGTTAGTATTTATCGCAGCTTGCTCAAACAATGCAGGCACGAATGATCCAGCAACAACAGACAACAATAAAGGTGCTGAAGGTGCCAAGTCAAATGAAACAATCTATTATCTAAATTTCAAACCTGAAATTGCAGAAGTATACGAAAAAATTGCTAAAGATTATGAAGCAGAAACAGGTGTTAAAGTTAAAGTTGTAACAGCTGCTGCTGGTACGTATGAGACAACTTTAAAATCAGAAATTGCAAAATCAGAAGCTCCAACAATTTTCCAAATTAACGGTCCTGTTGGATATGAAGCTTGGAAAGACTACACACTTGATTTGAAAGATACTAAATTATACAGCTACCTTTCTGATCAAAGTCTTGCAGTAACTGAAGGAGAAGGTGTGTATGGTATTCCTTACGTTGTAGAAGGATATGGTATTATTTACAACAACGCAATTATGGAGAAATACTTTGCACTTGGTACAAAATCAACTGCAATCTCTTCAATGGAAGAAGTAAACAACTTCGATACATTGAAATCAGTAGTTGAAGATATGCAAGCTAATGCTGAAGCGCTTGGCATCAAAGGCGTATTCTCTTCTACTTCTCTAGGTGCTGGTGAACAGTGGAGATGGCAAACGCATCTTGCGAACATTCCTTTGTTCTATGAATTCAATGATATTCAAGGTTTTGACAATGCTACAAGTGCTGGTCTTGCTGCTAACGAGATTAAATTCTCTTATGGCAACAACTTCAAAAATATTTTCGATCTTTACATCAACAACTCTACTGTAAAACCTACACTTCTAGGTAGTAAAACAGTAGCAGATTCTATGGCTGAATTCGCTCTTGGTCAATCTGCTATGGTTCAAAATGGTAACTGGGCATGGAACCAAATTAATGAAGTAAGTGGTAACACTGTAAAAGCTGAGGATATTAAATTCCTTCCGATCTACTCTGGTGTAACGGGTGAAGAAAAACAAGGTTTAGCTGTTGGTACTGAAAACTACTTCGCAATTAACAGCAAAGTTTCTGAGGCAAAACAACAAGCTTCTATCGCATTCCTTGAGTGGTTGTTCACAAGTGATACTGGTAAAGCATATGTAACGAATGATCTTGGTTTCATCGCTCCATTCAATACGTTCAATGACGATGAAAAACCTGCTGATCCACTTGCGAAAGAAATTTTAGCTTGGATGGAAAAAGATACAACATCTGTAGCTTGGACATTTGCTGCATTCCCAAGTGAAGACTTCAAAAATAGCTTTGGTGATGCATTACTTCAATACGCTCAAGGCAACGAAGCATGGGATAAAGTATCCTCTGTAGTAGTTGATTCTTGGAAAAGTGAAAGAGCTAAGTAAAGAATAAGTAATTCATGCAGATGTCACTATACGCAAGTCAAGTATAGTGACATCTGTTATTACAAGAGATAGCAGAACAGGAGAGAACGCTATGCAGAAAATGATTCAGAAATATTTTGCTCTTTTTGCATTGCCGACATTAATTGCATTTACACTAGCTTTCGTCGTTCCGTTTATTATGGGTATATACTTGTCATTTACACAGTTTACAACTGTAAATGATGCTACGTGGGTTGGATTAGACAACTATATTAAAGCATTTTCAGACAAGGACTTTCTTAATGCCTTATGGTTTACAGCTAGATTTACAATTGTGTCTGTAGTATTAATTAACGTTTTTGCATTTTTGATTGCCCTATTACTAACCAAAAAAGTACTAGGAACAAATGTATTCCGTACAATTTTCTTCATGCCTAACTTAATTGGTGGTATTGTATTAGGATATATCTGGCAATTAATATTTAATGGTATTCTGTATAAATTCGATGTAACACTTACGAATGATCCAGCCTATGGTTTCTGGGGACTAGTTATTCTAATGAATTGGCAACTAATCGGTTACATGATGATCATCTACATTGCTGGTATTCAAAATGTTCCGAAAGAACAGCTTGAAGCAGCAAAAATTGATGGTGCTACGAACTGGGTTATTCTTCGTAAAATCATTTTGCCACTCGTAATGCCTTCAATTACGATTTGTTTGTTCTTAAGTATTTCAAATTCATTCAAATTATTTGATCAAAACTTAGCACTGACAGCAGGTGCTCCTTCCAAACAAACGGCAATGTTAGCTTTAGATATTTTCAACACATTCTATGGTAAAACAGGCTTTGAAGGTGTAGGTCAAGCTAAAGCGGTAATGTTCTTCCTAATGGTAGGTATTATTGTTATCGTACAACTTGCGATTACTAGAAGAAAGGAGATCGAAAACTAATGGATGATACACAACAAAAGCGACCGTTTCTCTTTCTCTTTCTTGTCGTATTGGCAGTAGCATTTCTATCCCCAATACTTATCGTTTTGATGAACTCCTTTAAGGGTAAATTTTTCATAAGTGATGCACCGTTTGTATTCCCAAACAGTGATACGTACGTTGGACTTGAAAACTACACAAGCGGTATTCAGAAAATTAATTTCTTTTCAGCTTTCGGAATGTCCTTGTTCATTACAATAGGTGCAGTTTCATTAATTGTATTTTTCACTTCAATGACGGGTTGGTATCTAACTCGTGTGAAAACAAAATGGGCTAGCGCATTGTTCTACATGTTTGTCTTTTCTATGATCGTACCATTCCAAATGGTAATGTTTACAATGACTAAAACAGCTAACGTAATAGGTTTAGACAATCCTATTGGAATATTAATTATTTATTTAGGATTTGGCTCAGGTCTATCGGTCTTCTTGTTCAGCGGATTTGTTAAATCAATACCACTTGAAATAGAAGAAGCGGTTATGATTGATGGTGGGGGACCGCCACAAATGTTCTTTAAAGTTATTCTTCCTATATTGAAACCAATCGCTATTACAGTTGCTATTCTTAATGTTATGTGGGTATGGAATGACTATTTACTTCCTTATCTAATTATCGGTACAGAGTATAAAACGATTCCGATTGCTGTCCAATATCTTAAAGGTGGATATGGATCGATTGATATGGGTGCAATGATGGCAATGCTAGTTCTAGCTATTATTCCTATTGTCATTTTCTATTTATTCTGTCAGAAATACATTATTGAAGGCGTTGTCGCTGGTGCAGTAAAAGGTTAATTCTCAATGGATGACGAATAAGTAGTAGTGTAGATTTTTGTTTATTCATTAATCTACATTCAAATAAGGCATAAAGGAAGTATGATTATGGCTTCTCTTACTATTGTTGATATTGCGAAAATATGTGGTGTAGGTATAACCACAGTATCTAGAGCGATTAACAACCATCCTGATATTAGCGACGAGACAAAGGCAATGATTATGAAAGTTGTGAAAGAGAACAATTATGTTCCTAATAACAACGCTCGTAATTTGAAACGTACTGCATCGAAAACGATCGCTGTATTAATTAAAGGGATGAACAATCCTTTTTTCATTCAAATGATTGATTTATTTGAAAAAGGAATAAAAGATAAGAAGTATACATTTATTTTACATCGTGTATACGAACATCAAGACGAAATTGATGTGGCAATAGAGTTAGTTAAAGAAAAGAAACTAAAAGGTATCATTTTTCTTGGGGGCTATCTATCTCACTCTCAGGATAAATTAGAGCGACTAACTGTACCTTATGTTCTTTGTACGGTTGGGTTATCTTCTGAATTTGATACGTATAATTACTCTTATGTTTCCATAGATGATTTTGCAGAAAGCTATAAAATGGTTGATTATTTATGTAGCCAAGGACATAAGCGAATTGCACTTATCTCTGCTTCAATGGAAGATCGAAGTATTGGTCAATTGCGATACCAAGGGTATAAGCAAGCACTAGAAGATCATGGTCTAACTATAGATGAACAACTGGTACGTCCTATGAAAGCTCATCTAGAAAGTTATTCAATGGAAAATGGGTATGTTGTCACCAAGGAAATGTTAGAAGAAAACTTAGAATTTACGGCGTTATTTGCCATTTCTGATTCAATGGCAATAGGTGCAAGTAAAGCTTTGTTAGAAGCAGGTCGTTCTATTCCAGAGGATTGTTCCGTTGCAGGTTTTGATGGGCTTGATATGTCATTCTATTATCATCCTTCTATAACTACAATTAGGCAACCGATAGCTAGAATGGCGGAGGAAACGATAAAAATCATGTTTGACCTTATTAACAAAAAAGTAACACATACTCAGCTTAAGTTTCCTGCAGAATTAATCGAAAGAGATTCAACAAGAATCATTCATAATTAAACAATATAACTAATTGCACCAAAGTGGTGCAGAATCGTCAAATGAAGAGTAAAACTGCCATTCATTTCACCAAAGTGGTGCAGAATCATCGAATGAAGAGTAAAACTGCCCTTCATTTCACCAAAGTTGAGCAGAATCGTGAAATGAAGAGAAAAACTGCCCTTCATTCCACCAAAGTGGTGCAGAATTATCGAATGAAGAGTAAAAATCCTCTTCATTTCACCAAAGTTGAGCAGAATTATCGAATGAAGAGAAAAACTGCCCTTCATTTCACCAAAGTTGAGCTGAATCATCAACTGAAGAGAAAAACTGCCCTTCATTCCACCTGAAGAAGTGTTTAAGCTAAGCGGCGACCACTTTTCGATATTATATCGAAAAGTGGTCGCCTATTTTTTAGCTTCATTGTTATAGCGATACTATGAATTACGGGATAAAGATACAATAGAGGGTTTTTGAAGAGTATTAGTACTAGTCCTTGCATGATAGATGGAGCTTCTATGTGAATTAAGGGAAATAATTGCTTTGTTGTATACACAAACCACTTAGAGTAGCGGAGAGGGCGAATCGCTGTGGGAAAGCGATAGCGGTCGTTTTTATCCTCGGATTTATACCACTGTTCCTTTTACTATAAATCCGAGGCCTACGGCGATTGGTGCAGCTATTTGTCATCACGTCGGTCACCAAGCACAACCCGATTGGAACAGCGATTTGTCATCGAAGCGCACCCAAGCTAATTCGTACTACTACTCAAACGCGAACGTTAGTCCAACTACAATTTAAAACAAAAAAAGAGTCCCGAAGGACTCTATGTCGTTAAAATAATGGCGGAGCTGACGAGATTCGAACTCGCGGTCTCCTGCGTGACAGGCAGGCATGTTAGGCCTCTACACCACAGCTCCGTGTATTAAATATCTCTTAGAGACAAGTAGTATCTTATCACGCAGGAGCTATATAAAGCAATAGTTTTTTTGAAATAAATAAAATTATTGTCGAATTTCTCGTAATTGTGCCGTTAGGAGTGGTACAACCTCGAATAAATCTCCAACAATACCATAATCTGCAATAGAGAAGATGGGGGCTTCACGATCTTTATTAATGGCTACAATGGTGCGAGATTGACTCATACCTGCAAGATGTTGAATAGCACCACTAATACCGCAAGCGATGTACAGTTGAGGGGTTACAACTTTTCCGGTTTGGCCAATTTGCAGTGCATAGTCACAATAGCCAGCATCGCAAGCTGCACGAGAAGCTCCAACTGCTCCACCCAGCTCATCAGCTAATTGCTTTAATATTGCAAAACCTTCAGCTCCTCTAACGCCTCTTCCTCCTGCAACAATAATTTCAGCCTCTGTGAGATCAATCCCTTCATTAATCCGCTTAACTACATGTTGGACGATTGATGATAGCTGAATTCCTTCACATTTGACCTGGTGTATGTGCTCGTCTGGATTAGTAATTGTTACAGGTTCAACTAATGTAGCAGGGACATTATTATTTGGACGGATGGAAACAACATAAGGGGCAACGCCTTGAAATTGTCTACGCTCAAATGCTTTTCCCGCATAGATGGGGCGTATGAAGCTAATTTTGTCTTCGGACGATTCTATCGATGTAACATCTGCGATATAACCACTATGTAAAGCTGCTGCAAGACGAGGTGAAAGTTCACGACCGTAGGACGTATGCCCGATAACGACATATGTTGGCTGCAATTCTCTAATAACATCTGTTAGTGCAGGTAGAATAATTGTTGCTTGAGAGGGTTCAAAATGTGCGTGTTTTGCGATATATACTTCATGAACACCATACTGTAGTATCTCTTTCGCAGAAGCAATAAGGCTATTATCATCATCACTGCCTGAAAGGAAGGCGTGAATCGTACCTGAATGTCCAATTAATAACGTGGTTGCAGCAGTAATAGCTTCTAATGTAACTCTACGTAATGTTGTCCCTTTTCGTTCAGCGACAATAACAATGTGATTACTCATTAAGAATCTCCACCTTTCTTGATAATAGAACGTTCTATCAATTGTTCTAGTAGAGAAGATGCTTGCTGCTGGGCTGTCCCTGTAATGAACTGCCCTGGAGGTCTAGCGTCAGGTGGGAGAATCTGTTCACAACTTGTCGCGCTTGCTGAGATTTTTGTTAAATCTTCTGATTGTAACAAGTCGGATGAGAATAATTCTGTTAACGGTTTTTTCTTGGCCTTCATAATGCCTGGCAAAGAAGGATAGCGAGGATCATTCAAACCTTGTTGTGCTGTTATAAGAGCAGGAAGTGGGAGAAGGACCGTTTCTGTATCACCTTCAACATCACGTTCAATTCGTGCAACATTTCCATCCCATGGTAACTCTTTTATATGTAGTTGTTCAGCATTTCCAAGTTGAATTTTAATAGCAGCAGAAGCGTGAGGCAACTGGAGTAATTGGGCTACTTGCAAAGCGACACTCCCACTACCACTATCTACTGCGAAAAGCCCTGCTAATATAAGATCAACTTTCATTGGTCGTATAGTAGCTGCTAGTAAATGAGCAACGGAACTACTTTGACTATAATTTGTATGATCAGCAATTAGGATAGCTTGATCTGCTCCTACTGCAAGTGCGGAGCGCAAAGCATGAGTGCTGCGTTCTGGACCTACAGAAATTACGATGATCTCTGCGTCATGCTGCTCCTTAATTCGTAATGCTTCTTCAAGTGCGTATTCATCATATGGATTTATAATGAACTTTGCACCTTCCTCATTGACGGCCCCATTAACAATATGAATCTTTTCTTCTGTATCAAATGTTTGTTTCAACAAGACAACAATTTTGAACATACGGATGCTCCTCTCATATCGTTGTAAATTTTCTCTTAAATTGCAAGGTGAAAAAGCAGGAGTTCGTAAGCCGAGTAGATGGAGCTAATTTTCGGAAGGAGGGCACTCCAATGTGAGTAGCTGGCTCGTGAACCTACGATGTTTCTGCAAGTAACATACATCGAAAGCTTATACTACGCTTCACAAGCTGGCTACCTTTTCGACGTTGAGTAGGCTCCATGCAACACTTCGTTATGAACGACTGCAAATGTCATAACAAAGAAGCATTGATCCATATCGTGCACATGCTAATAGGGGTAGCATGTGCAAAGTAGGAACATATGCCTTCATTGAACTTGTTAATTAAGCAAGTGTTAGTGCTACAATATGAGAGTTTGTGTGGAAATAGACCGTTAGATTGTAAGCGAAAATGTACAGTTATCAATAGGGCTATGCTTCAAATGGCAAATAAATGTCTATAATGTTGTCCTCTTTCTCCAAAGAATCAAAATCCGCCCAATACTCCATATCAAAAGATCTGAAAGCGGCTATACCTTCTTCACGGATTGAATGATAAGTTTGTTCTATTTCAGATTCAGGTCCTTTGTGAGAAACCTTCACATATGTTCCAGCTGGTATTATTCTTCGAACGAATCCTTCAGGAATAGGATCAAAATCTATGACCTCCACGGCAACAATACTTTCGAAAGCAACATCTGGCGTCCATTCCTCATCGGGGTAAATTTGGACCAAGTAAAATCCTTTATGTTCTGAGCGCTTAGTAACTTTATTAAGATTCTCAATGAGCTTTTCTCGTAAATTTACTACGATTCCAGTTTCTATATCTTCATTTAACGATACCGTCACCGTGTAACCAACTAGCTTAATTTCCGTTCGTTCTACTGTTTGCATGTTCTTTATTGTCATTTATGACTAGGCCCCTTATCGATAACGAATTTGAATGATTATACATTCTCTCAAATATCTTCACCCCCATAGATTAGCACTAGGTATAAGCGATGACAACTGAAGATAGCACGCAATTGACCGTTAGTTTTTTGTCGAATTGAACGCATGTTAACTCTTTTGGCAACATATAAATAAACAGTGCTATCGAATAATCAACAAGACCACAGAAAAGGAGGATGAATATGGGAACTGGTGATTACGTAAGACTGTTTTTTACACTTTGTGTAGCTGGATTATCGATATGGATGTTTGTAGAAATCTTAAAGCGAAGAATTCAGTACATAGCACTTGCAACACCTGTGACATGGAGCAAAAGTGAACCTTCCTCAAAAGTAACCTTTGAAATTATTACTCATAGTAAATTACTCCGAGACATTCGTAGTGGACTACTTCATATTATATATTTCTATGGTTTTCTATCGCTTCAGCTCGGAGCATTAGATCTAATGTTAAAAGGTTTATTTGGCGTACCATTAATTCCTTGGATGCCGTTATATGGCTATTTTAGTTGGTCACAAGAATGGATTGTGGTAATAGTGCTAGTAGCTATTATATTAGGTGCATTTCGTCGTTACGGAGAGCGACTGCCACGTTTAAAGCGCGGTGCCAAGCCATCACTAGTTTATTGGTTTATTGGATTGCTTATGTTAAGTGTCTTGTTCTCTTTGAGCTTTGAAAGATTATTACATAATGAAGCATCTGCAAGCTCTGCAACATATGCTCCAATTAGTCATGTAGTGGCTACTGGTTTGCAGTCGTTAGGGGTAGATCAAGGAAGTGGGATCGCAGAGATCGGATTTGAGATCAGCTGGTGGTTACATTTGCTCATTTTATTGAGTTTCCTTATCTATGTTCCACAGTCCAAACATTTTCATTTACTAGTAGCGCCAATTAATCTATGGTACAGACGATCTGTTCCAACTGGACAATTAAGTCACATCGATCTTGAAAATGAGGAAGCAGAAAGCTTTGGCGTAGGTCATATTCACGCATTTAACCAGAAGCAAATGCTAGATTTATACGCCTGTGTAGAATGTGGCCGTTGTACCAGCGTATGCCCCGCAACAAGTACTGGGAAAATATTATCTCCGATGCATATGATTATTAAACTTCGTGATCATGCAACGGAAAAAGGGGCAGCTATAACTTCGAAGTCACCATGGCTACCGCAAGGGCTATGGAAACAACCACCTTGGGGTATGGGTGATCTCACTAAAGGGGCACATGTAATGAACATGATGTGCAGTACAGGTGATCAGCAACAATTACAAGTAAGTGAGAGCCGACAATTACACAAAAGCGATAGTGGGGTGAATCATTCACAAGTTACAACAATGCCAAACGACACAAAGTGGAAAACAGATATTTCGACAACGATGAACAAGCAAAGTAAAGCATGGCAATATGAAGAGAGTCGTAATCCATTGCAATTAGAGCTAATAGGAGATGTAATGACAGAAGAAGAACTATGGTCATGCACGACCTGTAGAAATTGCGAAGAACAATGCCCAGTAGGTAATGAACATGTTGATAAAATCATCGATATGCGTAGACATCTGGTATTAATGGAAGGAAGTATGCCAGCTGATGCACAACGAGCACTGCAAAACATTGAACGACAAAGTAATCCATGGGGGATAAGTCGAAGCGAGCGGGCAGACTGGCTGAACGATTGTCAGAAAAAGACGGGAATAACCGTTGAGACAATGAAGGAGCGCCAAGCTTCTGCTACTAAGACAGATATACTACTTTGGGTTGGTTCAATGGGTTCTTATGACAATCGTAGTCGAAAGTTACTTTATGATCTGATCAGGCTACTAACCCATGCTAATATCAACTTCGCTGTACTAGGTCTAGAAGAGAAAAGTTCAGGCGATACCGCTCGCAGAATAGGTAATGAGATGCTCTATCAAGAGCTTGCGCAGCAAAATATTGAAACGATCCATCGTTATCATATTGAACGTATCGTCACACCTTGTCCTCATACTTTCCATACTTTTAAGAAGGAATATCCTCAGCTTGGACTTGCACCGCATATTGAAGTGTTTCACCATACAGAACTTCTCGATGAATTAATTCTGCAAGGTAGGTTAAAGCCGAATTATCGTTTAGATGAAACGATTACTCTGCATGACTCTTGTTATTTAGGACGCTATAACGGATTATATGATGCACCTAGAAGGATATTGCAAGCAATACCAGGTGTCATACTGAAAGAGATGGAACGATCCAGAGAAAATGCGATGTGTTGTGGTGCTGGTGGTGGGTTGATGTGGATGGAAGAACATAGTGGTACTCGCGTGAACTATGCTAGAACAGCGCAAGCACTTCAGGTACAACCAACAATGATAAGCTCGGCATGTCCTTATTGTCTGACGATGTTAGAAGATGGTGTAAAAGCATTAGTGGAGGACGGAAGTATTGTAACGAAAGATGTTGCTGAAGTTTTAGCTACTAGCGTACTAGGCGTTATAGATAGCGAGAGAACGATGTAATTGCTAAATCAAGCAAACTCCATGCAGAAAAGAACTAAATGGATCTTTAATATAATTAATAAATCAACAGTGATGTGAAGGAACCATCATGAGATATGCTCCCTTCACATACATATAGTAGTGAGGTAGCCGGCAAAGCTCGACTGTGATCACGACATACTGCTATGTAGCATAATCGGCGGCGAAACAATTAAAGAAGGAAAGGAGTGGATCTGCTATGAGTTCATCCATTGTGAACAATGAGAAAACAAGTTTACCTGTTCGCAAAGTAGCTGTAATCGGTTCAGGAGTAATGGGAGCTGGAATTGCTGCTCATATGGCTAATGCGGGATATTCTGTATGGTTGTTGGATATTGTACCTTCTGCTTTAACAACAGATGAGCAATTACAAGGTTTGTCTTTACAATCTTCATCGGTACGTAATCGACTTGCTATTGCAGCGATTGGAGCTATGGTAGGGCAAAAACCTGCACCGCTCTATGACAATAGTTTTGTCAAAAATATTACAGCTGGTAATCTAAGCGATCATTCGAAGCAGTTAAGTGAAGTAGATTGGATTGTTGAAGCAGTTGTGGAACGACTAGATATTAAGCAACAAGTATTTACTCTTATCGACCAAGCAAGACGAGTAGGCACACTTGTCAGTACAAATACATCAGGATTATCCGCTCATCAAATGGTTGAGCATTGTAGCAAAGATATGCGCGAACACTTTGCAGTGACGCATTTCTTCAATCCACCTCGTTATATGAATCTCGTAGAAGTTGTCCCGACCTCAGATACACTACCTCAAGTCGTAGATACTCTTCATTACTTATGTGAACAAAAGCTTGGTAAAGGAGTTGTACGTGCGAAGGATACTCCCAACTTTATTGCTAATCGTATAGGTACATATGGCATGCTCGTTACATTAGAGTCAACTGCGCAATTTGGATTAAGTATAGATGAAGTCGATGCACTTACTGGTATCGCAATGGGACGCCCTAAGACTGCAACTTATCGCATGCTTGATCTTGTTGGTCTGGATACTTTATTACATGTTGTTGATAACGTACACAGTCGCAGTAGTGATGAACAAGAGAAAAAGGTGTTCACAAGACCACCAATCTTAGAATCGCTTGTTAAGAAAGGTGCACTCGGTCAAAAGAGTGGAGAAGGGTTTTATCGCAAATCAAAATCACCTACAGGAAAAAGCATCGTTGAATCATTGCAGTTAGATACACTCACTTACGAGATCGCAGAGCCAATTGATTCACCGGTCATAGAGGCAGCTAAGAAAGGTAAAGGTGTAGCGGGTAAAGTAAATGCTCTACTTCATGCCTACCCAGACCATGTTCATGCTCTTTTTGCATGGAGTACAATAAAGCCCATTCTACTTTATTCTGCCAAATTATTAGGTGAAATTGCTGATTCCATTGTAGATATCGACAAGGCAATGAAGCTTGGTTTCAACTGGGAACTAGGTCCTTTTGAATTATGGGATGCGATTGGAGTGCAATCTTCAGTAGCACGTATGAAGGCGGAAGGAGAGGATATCCCGCTATGGGTAGAAAAATGGCTCGCTAGCGGTCTTACTCAATTTTACAAGAAGGACTCGGGTTATACATGGTATGTACACCACCAACAATTTGAACAAATAGAGGAAGATCCTAATGTAATCTCACTTAGTAAGTGTAAGGAACGTGGGGCAACGATCTGGAGTAATTCTGGGGCAAGTCTTATCGACATTGGTGATGATGTCGTGGCACTAGAATTTCACTCTAAGAGTAATGCGATTGGGTCGGAAGTATTAAGTGCGATTCGCTATGCTAGCAATGAAGTATCTCGTAATTGGCGTGGTCTCGTACTCGCCAATGAAGGTAAAAATTTCTGTGTAGGCGCTAATATTATGTTGCTACTTATGGAAGCTCAGAATGAAGAGTGGGATGAAGTAGAGGATATTATTCGTTTCTTCCAGCAAAGTATGCTGCAGTTGAAACGATTAGATCGACCAGTTGTTGCTGCACCACATCGTATGACTCTAGGAGGCGGAGTAGAGGCTTGCTTACCAGCAGATGTCATTATTGCTTCTCCTGAAACTTATTATGGGCTAGTAGAGACAGGAGTAGGATTAATACCTGCAGGTGGTGGTAGTAAAGAAGCAGCGATATTTGCGATGAATCGAGCTGCAGCAGGTGCAGGACCTAATGGAATTAGCGAACGAAAATTACTAGCTGGTGACTTACAGCCTCATCTTAATCATATGTTTGAAACGATCGCTATGGCCAAAACGTCAACAAGCGGTCATGAAATTGCTCGACTAGGTTTTGCAAGACCACAGGACCGTGTCATTATGCGTCAGGAAAATCGAATTTCAGAAGCAAAAAAGGAAGTGTTGAGACTAGATCGTGCAGGTTATGAAGCTCCTAAGGAACAGCTTGTAACAGTAGCTGGTAGAGAAGGGAAAGCAGTATTGAAGCTTGCAATTCAGTCGATGAAGTTAGGGAAATATATTAGTAATCATGATGAATTAATAGCTACTAAGTTAGCCCATATCTTAAGTGGCGGTGATCTTTCTTCTGGTGCGATCGTAAGTGAGCAGTACTTACTTGATCTGGAATGTGAAGCATTCTTGAGTTTATGTGGAGAACCGAAAACTCAGGCAAGAATGAGCCATATGTTAACGACAGGTAAACCACTTCGCAATTAATAGAAATCGAGTTAGAAAGGAGTAATAGAGATGCCGAGCAAATATTTCGATGATCAAGATACTGATGCGGTAATTGTAGCTGCGGTACGAACGGCAGTTGGGAAAGCGCAAAAAGGGAGTCTATCGGATACACGAGCCGAAGATCTGGGAAAAAGTGTTATCCAGGGATTGCTTGATACAGTTCCGACCTTTTCAAAGTCATTAATTGACGATGTCATCATCGGCTGTGCAATGCCAGAGGGTGAGCAGGGGTTGAATATGGCAAGAATTATAGCTCTTCATGCTGGTTTAGAGCAATCTACACCTGCAGTAACCGTAAATCGATTTTGTGCATCTGGCTTACAGGCAATTGCGTATGCAGCTGAGCGGATTAAGCTTGGTGAGGCAGAAGTTATATTGGCAGGCGGCGTAGAAAGTATGAGTCATGTTCCTATGACAGGGTTCAGATTATCTCCGCATCCCGATATTGTTGATCGTATTCCTGAAGTGTACATGGGAATGGGGCATACTGCAGAGGAAGTTGCTCGAAGGTATGGGGTCAGTAGAGAAGATCAAGATGAATTTGCTACTGGTAGTCATCAGAAAGCGGCTTGGGCGATTGCTTCAGGTGCATTTGAAGATGAGATTGTACCGATTGAGGTGACGAGATCCGTTCGTAATGATAAGGGAGAATATCGTAAAAAAAGTTTTGAATTCAAGCTTGATGAAGGGGTTAGAGCAACGACATCACCTCAAGGATTAGCGGCACTTAAGCCAGCATTCACCGTTGGTGGGTCGGTTACAGCAGGTAACTCTTCGCAAATGAGTGACGGTGCAGCTGCTGTGTTAGTGATGAGTAGAAGTAAAGCAAAGGAATTAGAACTGAAGCCGCTAGCAACCTTTCGTCACTATGCAGTAGCGGGTGTTGCGCCAGAAGTGATGGGAATTGGTCCAATCGCAGCGATACCTAAGTTATTAGATAAGGCCAAAGTGACGATCGAAGATATTGATCTATTCGAGCTGAATGAAGCATTTGCTGCACAATGTATTCCTATAATACGTGAATTATCAATTCCTATTGAAAGGGTAAATGTGAATGGGGGAGCTATCGCACTCGGTCATCCGCTTGGTTGTACAGGAACGAAGCTGAGTGTAACACTCATCCATGAATTAGCGCGTCGTGGAGGTGGTTTGGGCATAGTCACGATGTGTGTCGGAGGAGGGATGGGGGCAGCTGGGTTACTAGAAGTATACTCCAATTGAGCATCTCGCTTGTGATCGATCGTCAGAGCGATGATTATGCTTACGATGTGTATTCGGCATCGAATATCGCATTCATCGCTAGCGCAAGTAGCCGCGTACCAAGTGCGTACGCTCCGCGCTTCGCGTCACTAGGTTCATGTGATCTTCTTGGCGCTGACAAGCGAAATCGTTTGTGGTCGCAATGATTATGCTTACGTTACTGAAAGGATAAGGTCATGTATTTAGTTTTGGAGGTGATTAGAATGTCTACAACTAAGGCAACTTCCTTCGGCGGACGATTCATTATTGAGAATAGTGATCCTATGTTAACTACAATTCCAGAAGATTTTACAAGTGAACAAAGACTAATGTCTGAAGCGGCGCAGCAATATATGGATGCTGAAATAACTCCGAACGATGCGGATATTGAGGCACTTAATTATGAATTAACGGTTGAATTAATGCGTATTGCAGGAGAGCAAGGGTTGTTAGGTGCTGATGTTCCAGAGCAATACGGCGGGCTAGGTCTCGATAAAGTGAGCACAACATTACTTGCTGAAACGTTAGCCAAAAGCTCATCATTTGCACTCTCAGTAGGTGCTCATACTGGGATAGGAACGCTTCCTATTGTTTTTTTTGGTACAACAGCGCAGAAAGAAAAATATTTGCCGCTACTTGCTACTGGAGAAAAGATCGCTGCTTATTGTTTAACTGAACCGGCTTCGGGTTCAGATGCATTAGGGGCAAAATCGAATGCGAAGTTAAGCGAAGATGGCAAACATTATATATTGAACGGTTCAAAAATATTTATTACAAACGCTGGCTTTGCTGATGTTTTTATCGTCTATGCCAAAATTGATAATGAACTTTTTACGGCATTCATTGTAGAGCGGGAAATGGCGGGATTCAGTATTGGCCCAGAGGAACATAAGATGGGGATAAAAGGTTCATCCACATGTCCACTATATTTTGAAGATGTGTATGTTCCTGTGGAGAATGTATTAGGTGAAATTGGTAAAGGACATCTTATAGCCTTTAACATATTAAACATTGGCAGGTTTAAACTCGGTGCAGCATGCCTTGGTACAGCGAAGGAAGCGATTCAATTAGCTGCTTCATATGCCAATGTTCGTAAGCAATTCAATCAGCCAATCTCTTCATATCCACTGATAGGTGCTAAATTAGCAGATATGAATATTGTCACTTTTGTAACAGAAAGTATGGTGTATCGGATCGCTGGCTGGATGGATGCAATGCTGTCCCAGATTGATCAAACTGCATCCCATATAGCTGCTGATAGCGGTAGGCTTGCAGCTAAAGCCATTGGTGAGTATGCGATGGAGTATTCAATGATAAAAGTGTTTGCATCGGAAGCGTTAGATTTTGTAAGTGATGAAGCCGTGCAGATTCATGGTGGCTATGGATTTATTAAAGAATATAAAGTTGAGCGAATTTATCGAGATTCAAGAATTAACCGCATATTTGAAGGGACAAACGAAATCAATCGCCTATTAATTCCGGGGACGCTCATTAAGAAAGCGATGAAAAATGAGTTACCGTTACTTGATAAAATCCAAGAGTTACAAGCGCAGTTATTAGAGCCACAAATAACTCCTAATCTTGAAGGACTCTTAAGCTTAGAAAGTCATCGCATAGAGCAAGCGAAGAAGCTGTTTTTGATGATTGGTGGCGTCGCTGTTCAAAGATATGGTGTAAAGTTGGAAAGAGAGCAAGAAATATTAGAGTTACTCGCTAATATGATGATTTTAACGTTTGCAATGGAGAGCGCTTACTTAAGAGCTCAGAAACGTATATCCCTTGGATTGGATCAAGATGAGTCTTCAATTGTAGCATTGATGACTAAAGTGTATGTGCAAGAAGCGATGGAACAGATCGAAGGCATTGCTAAAAAAGCACTTGTACGTATGGAGTCAGGTGATGCCTTGCGAATGCAACTATCGATCGTGAAGAAATTAACAAAAGCATCTCTCACAGATGTCATTACATTGAAACGAAAAATCGCTGCAAAGGTTATCGTAAGTGAGCAATATATTGTGTGAAGGAGTGATCTAGTATGGAATCACAAAATCCTCAACAATCCAATGTTCATGATGAGAAACAGAAAGAGACCGAAATAGAGGGATCAAGCGAAGAAATAGTTGACAGTAATGGAGTTGTCGAGGATACTTTCGCAGAAGCAGAAGCAGAAGCAGAAGCAGAAGCAGAAGCAGAAGCAGAAGCAGAAGCAGAAGCAGAAGCAGAAGCAGAAGCAGAAGCAGAAGCAGAAGCAGAAGCAGAAGCAGAAGAAGAAGCAGAAGCAGAAGCA
>Ga0160453_100516_pt1 | contig 28327 bp, 33 predicted proteins | sample HID1971K_E6MG_FD_108228 | JGI IMG/M metagenome (GOLD analysis project Ga0160453, IMG submission 108228) | Enriched millipede-associated microbial communities from UW Madison campus, WI, USA - HID1971K_E6 MG | ecosystem: Host-associated > Arthropoda: Insects > Digestive system > Unclassified ...
CGCGTGCGTGCGGGCGAAGACCTGCCACGGGTCCTCCTGCGTCGCCTTGAGCGACAGCGAGACGCGCTCGCGGTCCAGGTCGACCTCGAGGATCTCGACGGTGACTTCCTGACCGACCTCGACGACCTCGGACGCGTGCTCAATGTGCTTCCAAGCCAGATCCGAGACGTGGACGAGACCGTCGACGCCACCGATGTCGACGAACGCACCGAAGTTGACGATCGACGAGACCGTGCCCTCGCGGACCTGGCCCTTGTGGAGGTTGTTGAGGAACGTGGTGCGTATCTCCTGCTGGGTTTCCTCGAGCAGGGCGCGGCGCGAGAGCACGACGTTGTTGCGGTTCTTGTCGAGCTCGAGGATCTTCGCCTCGATCTCCTGGCCGAGGTACGGCGTGAGGTCGCGGACGCGGCGCAGCTCGATGAGCGAGGCGGGAAGGAAGCCACGCAGACCGATGTCGACGATCAGACCACCCTTGACGACCTCGACCACGGAGCCGGTGACGACACCGTCGTTCTCCTTGATCTTCTCGACGTCGCCCCACGCACGCTCGTACTGCGCGCGCTTCTTGGACAGGATGAGGCGACCTTCCTTGTCCTCCTTCTGGAGAACGAGGGCTTCGACCTCGTCGCCGACCTTGACGACCTCGTTGGGGTCGACGTCGTGCTTGATGGAGAGCTCACGCGAGGGGATCACGCCCTCGGTCTTGTAACCGACGTCGAGGAGCACCTCGTCGCGGTCGATCTTCACCACGGTGCCCTTGACGAGGTCGCCGTCGTTGAAGAACTTCAGAGTCTTCTCGACCGCGGCCAGGAAGTCCTCGGCAGATCCGATGTCGTTGATCGCGACCTGGCTGGGTCTGCGAGATAGCCGCACCCTGGCTACTGCTGCCGCGGTGGACCACCCGACGTACTCTCCGCGTGTGGCTCCACCGCCAGTCCGCTGACGTATCGATGTCCGCTTCTTGACCAGGGTTGCGCCAGACGCATCCTCGTCGTGGTCGGCCTCGAGCATCTGCAGCTCACGAAGAAGTAGGACGGCTGCGTCCGTCCCAGCGCCGAACACGCTAACAACCCGTCTTGCCGCGTCTTCAATGAGCTCCCGGACCTCTGGAAAATCACCAGTTGTTCTCGCATACTCGGCTGCAATGAGCGCCATGTTTACCGCTCCATTGATTGACCGCCGATCGAGAGATCCGAGTACACGATTCAGGCGTTCAACCGATTCGCGGAGGTTCTCCAGACTTGCTGTGGTGATTCCTCCAGTTAGACGTGCGTACTCGACACGCAGGGCCGCGATGTTGTGTGCAAGCACGACAGATTGGGAGTCAGGCAGCGAGGTGGTGCGATTGCGAAGGTCAGATAGGCGATGAAACGAGCCACTCAGCATTACTCGATTGCCTCTGGCTACCGCGTGAGACGCCTCGGCGAGGGCATACGTAGTTGACATCCACGTAACGATTGGTCTGCTTGGGAGTTCTTTCGCCCGTACTAGCTGCTGGATCAGCTCCATCTGGTGGAGGGCGCTCTCGGCAGAGTCAAGCTGGCCGACGCTCTCGGCGATCCCAAGGCGGATGTACGCCGAGGTGAACGCTACATAGTTGTTGGCGAGCTCGGACGGCTCAGGCTCAGAGTTCGCGCTCCGCACCTGCGATTCCGCGATGTCGACCAATGCGGCGGCTGGTTCGAGCGGCGTCGCGCTGGAAACAGCACTCCAGTAGCGATTGGCGATCTCCATCGCCTGCGCGGGGAGGGCATTGGCATCGCTCCCGTGCTGTGCGCGTCGCCACCGCGCGAGCGCCCGCCGATCATTGGCAGATAGTGCGATTGCGACGAGATTCGCCAGGGCTTCCGAGTCCGGGCTGGAGGGATTGCGTAGGAGCGCGTCCTCGAAGAAGTCCGCAGCAGCAACCAGGTCCCCGCCCTCGTGAGCGAGCCTCCCGGCGTACTTCAGTGCGTCCGGCCGCTGCGAGAGCAGGCCGGTCAGGTGAAGCTTGACGTACCTGAGAGCCGATGCAGGGCCGTACAGCTCTCGGATCAACCCGATGAGGTACCCGATATTCGACGGCGTCAGATCCTCGGAGTCAGGCGAAGGGGCAGACTTCATCGACGAGCTTCTCGCGGTCGTGCCGCGGGCTTGGCCCTCTAAGAAGTCGGTGAGTATCACCGCTGCTCGCCTCCATCGAGGAGTTCGAATATCTGCCGTTGAACACGCGCCTTGTACACCTCGTAATCGACTGCTTCGATCAGGCCTTCGTCCGCCCATCGTTTCGCTCGGCGAAGCACCGCCTCGTGTTTGTCCAGCACGATATCGTGAGCGACTTTCCCATCCGCTCGCGAATCGCTGTCGAGGCCGTGCCGCGTGCCGGCAAGGTGGGTCAACTCAGCGAAAGCTCCGAAGGCCTGATCAATTGCGATTGCGAAGAGAACGTTTGCGGATCGGGTCTCCTCAACAGCATCCGGAAGCTGCTCCAGGATCACTCCCACCACTTGATGAGGTGGCGCTCTCCTGGTGACAACGGGCCCGCCGGAGTAGCCGTGATGACTTCCCAAGTCCTGGTCGACGCAAAGTTGGTGCACGGAGACGAGGTCGCCGGACTCGAGTTCAAAATCGAGGTCAACGGCGTCGATCGTACCCGTCAACACCGCGTTGTTCAGTTCTGGACGGGCTGGTCCAGACCACTTGGACTTCTCCACTGCTCGGCCGGCCTGGGGTGGGAGCAGCCCGTGGTCGAGAGGTCCCTCAACCACCAACAGTGTCAGGTCACCGGACGTCGCCAGGATGCTTACGTCGAGCGTCGCACTCCTGCCAGATCGAGCTGCGAAACGGTGTCCCAGTTCCCGCTTCCCCAGAACGTGGGTAGCCGTGATCGCGTACCGCAGCGTAATCAAGAAGCCCACGCCCACGAATTCCTCGTCTTCGAAGATTCTCAGCCAAGGGTCGACGGCCGCCTTGGAGGTCACGTTCCCGATCGGGTGGCGCGGATGGTCACCTCGAGAGAGGCTTCTCCGCTCACGCTCGACACGATGATTCCCGCTTCGGAGGCGACCTTCACACCGAAGCTGAGCTCGATCTCGGAGAGCCGCCATGGCCCGACATTCTCGTGCTTTGCCGCAGAGGAGAGCGCAATCTCCACCCCCTGCTGTACTGCAGCCTCGACGATGGGGCGCGCCTGGGACAGGGCTTCGAACTCGCGCTCTGACAGCTTCCGAACCTGGCGATTGGAGGTCGACTTCTCGACAACCTCGATCAATACTTCGGTCGACATGCGTGCCCCCAGACACTGTCAGCGGAATTGCCAATCGATGTGCATGCTAGCAGGGCACTACGCCACCGGATCGGCAATTCTTCGGCTCGACCGAGTCTCGACTAGTTTGTCGCTTCCGCGTCGGTGACCATTACGGCGATGCAGTCGAGGGGGCGCGCTTATTGCAGGTTTGGAAGTACCAGTAGTCCGCGTCTGCTTCGGCGCGGAGCCACGCTTCCTCGAGGTAGGCCACCTGGGCTCGTAGCGCGCGGGCCTCGTACGCGGCTTCGAGCCAGAGGTCGATGATCGTGGTCATGTCCGCGCGATCCGGTCGATCTGGTCGGGACGGAATCCGCTCCAGTGGTCGTGCTCGTCGACGACGACCACGGGGGCTTCGGTATAGCCGAGCTCGTCGACGACGTACTCACGTGCGGCCGGCTGCTCCCGGATGTCGACCTCGATGAACAGCACACCCTTGCGGGTCATCACGTCCTTGGTGAGCTTGCAGCGCTGGCAGCTGGGTCCGGTGGTGTAGACGGTCACCGTGTTCATGCCTTCCCCTTCCCTTGGGTGCTGCGTGGGTGCCGGATCGGATGGGCGCCCGTTCGGGGGACGCCCACCCGCCCGCGGCTATTCGGTGGGGTTGTCGTCGGTGAGCATCGCGGCGATGCGTTCGACTGGGCACAAGGTGTAGCCCCAGTCGGCGAGGGTGCGCAGATACCAGGCGGTGTCCGACCCGGGCGCACGCCAGCTGTTGCGGCTGGTGTTCTGCTCGATCCCACCGAGCACGACCGCGAGGGCGACATGCACGGCTCGGTTCGGGTGCGCGGTCAGGTACTCGGCGATCTGTTCGCCGTAGTCCGCGTCGTCGATCCCGAGGAGCGTCTTTGCCGTGGTGGAGCCGCGGATGAGGCCGTCCGCGATCTTCCACCGGGCACCGGTGAGGGCTTCGGCGATCACGGTCTGCGCGTCCTTCGGCGCGGTCTTTCGGGCCAGGAACTGGGTGAGCCATTCGCGGCGGACGGTTTCGGCGGCGTCCCATTCCTTGTTGTGGGCGATGAGTTCTTTCCGTGCCGCCTTATGCTCGTCGGTCATCGGCCCCGACTGCGCACCGCTGCTTCCGTAACCCGACTCTTCGCGGACCGTGTACCCGAGGGCGCTGGGGTCGTCGAGGTAGTACTCGGCTCGCGCCTCTCCCCCGTAGTAGGTGGCGACGTAGACGGCGACGCCGGGCTTGCCTTGGATGGTGTCGGGGTCGACGGGTTCGTCTTCGGCTGTGCGGAGCATCCGCACCCGGTACGGGGCGGTGGTGTAGTGGCTGGGCCGTTCGTCGAGGATCCGGTGCCCCTTGGCGGCTTCCTCCTGTTCGACCTTCCCCTTCGCCTCCCGCGCGACCCGGTCCTGCCGTGCTCGCTCGACCGCGACGGGGAAGTATCCGGGGTCCGTGGTCGCGACCTCGGTCAGTTCCGCGACGGTGTCGGTGTCGCCGTCGAACTCCAACAGGATCGCCGCCTGATCCAGCGACAACCCGCCCTCACTGACGGCATCAGTCGCGGTGGCGCTCTGAGCGACGGCGAGGCCGGTCTTGACCCGGTTGCGTTTGGTGCCGGTGCGCTTGGCGATCGTTGTCGCGGAGAGCCCTTCGAGTTCGAGGGCACGCCAGGCCTGGATGCGATCGGCGTCGGTGAGTGCTTCGCGCTGGTCGTTCTCGATCAACTGCTCCACGATCCGCCGCGCCGTGTCATCATCGGCCGCGTCGACGACGTAGACCGGAATTGTGGCGATGCCGGCCTCGGCTGCGGCGAGGGTGCGGCGTTGTCCGGCGCGGACGTGGACTCCCCCGTTCTGGTCCCGCCACGCCAACAGCGGCGTGAGGACCCCGACCTGTCGGATGCTGTCCACGAAACCCGGATCGAGCGGCGCGGTGGTGCGCACGTTGGTCTCGACGATGAGCGTGCTGGGGTCGATGTGTTCGACCGTCCCGGTGGGGCTGGTGTTGATGGTCATGTTCTTCTCCCTTTCGTTGTTTGCCGTGAAGGCACGAAGTGCCTGTCAGGGAGCGCGACGCGGAGTGCAACCCGAAGGGCGGAGGGGGAGAGAGTTTCGGCGCGAAATAAGGGAGCTTGCGACCGCGTGGCGAAAGTCTCGGAGGAGCCGGCGGCGTCAGCTGCTTGCGCGCAGCGGCGCCGATCGTAGACTGCCGCAGGCTTCACGGCGAACAACGCCCGCCGGGCGGGCGGAAAGCACCGCCAGCCGCCCGCGGCTGACCGACCGGACTCGGCGATCAACACCAAAAGAGGGAGCACACCCTTTTTGGGGCACTCGGTACGATGGGCCTCGAGGAGGGTCGATGCCCGGAGCGACCTCGCCATGGCGAGTCAACGATGTGGTCACCTACGACCGAATGCGCAACGCCGCCACAACACTGTCCGCGCTGCTGCTCGCGATCGCGAATGCGAACGGCTCCGACGCGGAGCAAGCGCGGGTCGAGCAGGCGGAATGGCGTCGCGAGGTGGCGGCGGTCGACGGTTACGACCGGGCGGCGGTGACCGATCTCGCCGAACGGACCGACCGTCGCATCCGTGAGCTCGAGGGGTCGTCGTGAGTACGCCCGCTCTGGACGACGCGGGGCGCGACGAGATCCTGCGTCGCGACATCCTGCCGCTGTACTTCCCGGGTCAGGACGAGAGTTTGGAGCCGGCGTTCACACTGCTCTCCGGGCAACCCGGGGCGGGTCGTAGCCGCGTGACCCTCAACTCGCACGGCGAATCGGACTCCGAGGTCGCGGCACTGAACAGTGGCGAGCTTCGCGCGTTCCATCCGGCGTTCCTCGGACCGGACGTGGACGCGACGGAGGTCGCGCAGGCGGTCGCGGGGTGGCTGAGCGGGTGCATCCGGCATGCCCGTGAGCATCACCGTTCCATGGTGTTGGAGGGGTCGTTCGGCAACGTGCCGGCCGCGGTCGGCACCGCGGAGCGATTCGCGGCGGAAGGATTCACGACCCGCCTCGTGGTGGTGGGATCGACGCGAGCGGAGAGCTTGCTGTCGGTGACCTCTGGCTATCTGCGGGATGTGAAGGCGCGACGCAGGTCGACGCTGCCCCGCCGGGCGGAGCACGACGACGCGTTCCATGCCACCCGCCGCCTGGTGGAGTCGGTGGAGCAGTCGGGATGGGTGGACCGGGTGATGGTGGTCGCCCGCGATGGCCGGAATGTGTTCGACGCGACCCGCACCGAATCGGGGTTCGCCGGGGCGGGGGCAGCGTTGGTGACGGCGCAGTCGGCGCGGATGGGTCGGTTGGACGCAACCCAGTGGCTGAGCGAGCTGCACCACGTCACCGACTTCGCCGCCAGCCTGCGATCGATGCCGGACGGGGTCGGTGAGCTGCTGGTGGACCTGCACGAGACCGCGCTGCGGGAGGTGATCCCGCAGCTGCACATCCCCGCCGGCGGGAAGTTCGCGACCGCGATCGAGCAGAAGACCGTCGCCGCTCTCGTGAGCCTTCGCCGCGAGGTCACGCCGGCGATGGGGCCCATCGATATCGCCGCACCCGTGGTCGTGCCGGGTAGTCCGGAACGTGGGGGCGTGTCGCGGTGACCCGCCTCGTCGGCTACACCCGCCAACTCGCCCCCGACCTCGACCCCGCCGCCGACGCGGCGGCGTTGACGACCGCCGGGGCGGTGCGGGTGTTCGTGGACGACAGGACCGTGGACCCCCGCAAACGCCCGGCCCTGACCGAGTGCCTGGCGTTCCTTCAGCCCGGCGACGTGCTGGTGGTGCGAAGCGCCGCGCATCTGTCGCACGCCGTCACCCACTTCGCGACCACGGTCACCACACTCGCGACGCGGGGGGTGGGGTTCCGGTCACTGACCGAGCCCGCGTTTTGCACCGGTGCGGACCACGCGGTGGACCCGGCCCAGGTGTTGGCGGCGGTGGAGGGGCTGCGGCGCCGGCTGGTGAGCCTGCGCACCCGGGCGGGGATGGCGTCAGCGGCGGCCGCAGGGAAACGGCCGGGCCGGCCGACGGTGATGACACCGGAGAAGGTGGCGATGGCGGTCGAGCTGCGTAACCTGGCTCGCCCGATCACCCACATCGCGAGGGTGCTCGGGGTGAGCGCCAACTCGGTGCAACGGGCACTCGCCCCGCTCCCCCGCCACCCGGACCCCACTAGTTAGCGGTCCACGCCCGGCAACTGCGCGTGACCGTCGAGGTCGAGCCAGCCGCGCACGATCTCTTCGTGGGCGCGGTCGTCTCCCCAATCGGGTTCGGTGAGCGCCCACCGGTGCATCAGCCTCGCCGCGGTGGGGGTGTGCCTGCCCGCGTCGAGCACCTCCGCGAGCGCTTCCGCTTCGGGAAACTGCAGGCTGCACACCAGCTGGTCGTCGCGGCCGGCGAGTCGCTGATCGATGATGTCAGCGAGCCGGTCGATGGTCTCCTCGAGCCGATCCCACGCGACGATGCTGTCCGGGTGCGCTCCCGCACCCTGGTGACTGCGGGACGTCGTTGTCGTGTTCATGATGGTTCCTCGTTTCGTGACTTCGGTGGTGCCTTTCCTGGCAGGTGGCGTCGTGTGCGACCGGAGGGTGCGCAGTGCCGGGACCGTGGAATACCGAGGCCCGGAGCCCTGGCGGAGGGGTGAGGCTATGCCGCGAAAGCCCGGAACGGGGCATCCAGAGGGAGCTACGATGAGCGGCCAGGAAAGACCCACCCCCCGCGGCGATCCGGCCCTCTCGCCTATCAGAAACTCCCGACGCGGCTGATCAACCTGCTGGGGACGTCGAGGCCGCGAGGCTGATGGCGAGCACCGTCACGACGACGACGCAGAACACCACGGCGCCGATGGCGCGGGCCGCGTGCGACGGATGGCCGCGAATCAGTTGGCCGGCGGCGACGGGCAGCAGCAGCACCGTCAGGGCGGAAGCGATCACGGTCGCCGCGACCAGGGGTAGCAACTGGGTGGGGATGTTCATGGCGGTTCCTTCCGTGTTGCGCGCGGTGCGGCGGCTAGAGGTTGTCGAAGGAGGTGTCGCCGCTGAGTGCGGCGAGGTGGCGGATGAAGGACTGCCGGTCCGCGGTCGGGGTGGTGATCAGGGTGTGGATCGTGGTGCGTAGGTCGGCGAGCTGGTCGGTGGGGAGCCCGGTGAGTGGGGCGAGGCACCAGTCGAGGTCTTCGGTGATGGTCCAGCCGGGTTCGTCGACGTCCTTGTCGGGGTGCCACAAGAAGGCGCAGATCGCGACCCGGTACAGTGCGGCTTCGGCTGCGGCGGGGTCGAGGATGATCGTCTTTCCGATCGGGGTGGTGGTCATCGGTTCATTCCCATCGTGGTGTTCGGGTTCAGCATCGGGTGTGGTGCGGCGGGGTCGGCGTCGAGGTGGTGTCGGCGCCGCGGCGGTTCGCGGTGGCGGAGTCGGTCGTTGACCTGTTTGCCGATTGCATTCATGCGGGCGTCTTCGATCGCCTGCCGTTGCTCACGGCGCGTCGGTTGCTGCGCGGCGAGCCACCGACGCGCCTCGGCGATCTGCCGGCGGCTGGCGTAACTGCCGTCGGTGGCGAGGGTGTGTTCGATTCGGGACCGCTGGCTGTCGCGTTCGAACGCCGCGACCAGCTCCGGTGGTGTCGGCTGCAGCAACTCCACGGGAGAAGCCGGCTTGCGCCGTATCGCGGCGATCTCCTCGGGTGTCCGCTCCCGGGCGAAGAACGCGTCGGCAGCCGCGGTGTTGGCGCGGCGCTCCGCAGCGCTGATCGTGCGGGTCCGGCGGGGCGGGAGCCCCGCCTCACGGCGCCGCTTCTCCCGTTCCTTCCATGCCCGGTTGCCCGCGAGTACCTTCTCGCGATTCTCGGCGTAGTAGGCCCGCTTCTTCGCCTTCAGCTCATCGGCGTGCGCGGCATAGTACGCCCGTGCAGCAGCGCGTTTCGGTTGCGGGTTCTCCCGATGCTGCGCACGAAGCTTCGCGTTGTACTCATCCTTGTGCGTCTCCCACCAGCGCCGTTGCGCCTTGGCACGCATCGCCCGGTACCCGTCCGGGTCCTCCGCGCGCTTGCGGGCCTGCCACTGCCTTGTGTATTCGCGGTGCTCGGCCTTGTGCGCCTCGTAGTACTTCTTCGAACTCGCCCGCTTCGCCTGCCGGCGTCGCTGCTCGGCCGCCCTCCGCGCAGTGTACCCCTTCATGTACGCCCGCTTCTTCGCGGCCACTTCCTCACCATGCTCCACGTTGTAAGCGGCGCGGTACGCGCGGATGTGTTCCTGATTGCGCTCCCGCCATGCCCGCTGACCCTCGCTGATGCGCTCGGCGTTGCGCTCCCGATAAGCGCGGCGCGCCTCCCGATCCCGTTCCACTCGGAACTCGCCTTCCTCCTCGGACGATCCCTCCCGCCGCAGGCTCACCGCATGGCCCCTCGCGAAGCGAGGACTGCGACAGAAGTCCCGGAGTCCGGAGCTCCCGAAGCCCCGGACTCCGGAACTCCGGAAGTCGAATCAGCCCGCGGTGTCAGGCCGTCACCGCACGTGCTATCGCAGGTCGCGGTCCCGGTCGATGTGGAAACTCGGAGATTCGCGAGTGCGGAAGTCACGGAGTACCGGAGCTCGTCCTCCGTCGAGCCGCGCAGCTGCTCGGCATGAGCGAGGAGCAGATCGACCCCAACACGGATGAGCGTGTTCACAGTGATGCGCTCAGCCTTGAAGCGGCGGCGCCTCATCACCGCGTCAGCCAGGGCCGTCAGCGCAATGAGCTGATCGCCACGGAGGCGCGCATCCTTCCGCGACAACTGGGCGAACATCGCCACCGGGGCCTCAGCCGGCGGCACCTCCGCCACCACGCGAGCGCGTACGTCGCTGAGCCTGCTGGCGAGGTCGATCTTGGCCATCGTCACCACGCTCCCGCGAGCGTCGGCGAGAGCAGCCGCTCGAGTTCACGTCCGATGGCCGCGATGTCCGCGATCGGCCCTTCGGTACGGCGGTTGCGCCGCAGACTCGTCACCAGCTGCCCCAGTACGGGGGCCTCCGCCTGGACCTTGTACTGCCGCAGATACGATTCCAATCGCGGCACCCCGAGCTCGGAGTCCAGTAGTCGCTGCCAGGTCTCCAGTTGGTTCGGCACGCGTGGGTCTATCCGGTTCAGCAGCACACCATGGCGCAGCCGGCGCGGTTCGATCAGCCGGCTCAGCGTGCGCAAAGTGGGCTCAACAGCGAGCGGCTCAGGCGTGACCGGCACGAGCACGTAGTTCGCGGCATCCAGCACCGTCTCCAACACCGCGGTGTCCTCGAGACTGCCCGGTGTATCGACCAGCACGATCTCGTAGTCGGCTCGCAACTCTTGCAGACGGCTCAGCATGTTCGGGTGCTGACTGCCGGCGAAGTCGAACGGCAGCCGGTCGCGGGCATTCTCCGCCCACCACACCGTCGATTGCTGCCGGTCCACATCGACCACCAGCACTCGATGCCGGCGCGACAACTCCGCCCCCACCTGCATCGCGACGGTCGTCTTGCCGACACCGCCCTTCTGATTCGCTATAGCGACGATCTTCACGACGACCTCCGAACTCCGATACTGCGGAACTACTTTTCCTATTGACAGTAGTACATCGCTTAGTCGTATAGTTTGCAAGAGGCAACTGCTGAAGGCTTCTCGAATAAGGCAAGCTGAGGGGGTGAAGGTCGAAGTGAAGACGCTGCACGGCAACGACATGACAGCGACGGACGCTACTGAGGCGGTTGGCGCGACGCTCCGCATCGCACCTGGGTTCGTCGCGATTGCCGTCGACGAGGAGTCCGGCATCCAGACGACCATCGAGGCGCACTACGAACCCGATCGCGGGCGCTACGTGATCACGAAACTCACCAACGAGGCAGTCGCCGCCGAGTTTCTTGAAGACCGACTGAAGTACGTCGCAACTCAAGCGATACTGCAGGTCGCAATTCCCCGGTGCATCGCACTGCTCCTCGACGACAGCCCGGAAGCAAGGCCGACTACCGTCGCTGACCTCACATCATCGGAGGGCCGAATCATCCCCGTATGGATGGCGCAGGCGGTCATCAAGCGCGGCGTCAAGGACGAGCGCTGGGAGGTCATCGAGATCCTCTATGGCACTGCAGCCCTCGCCGGACTCGCTCCCCTGAAGCTCATCGCCCAAGAGCTCGAGATTCCCGAGCGCACCGCGGCGTACTGGGTCCAGGAAGCGCGTACTGCCGGCTGGCTCGCCGGCCTGACATCGAATCTTGGGCGGCCCTCATCCGACCGCCCGGATGCTGCGACACCACCGAGCAGCTGACCATGAGCATCTTGACCGCCGACACCGACTCGACGCAGGCCGTTGTGGCATTGGATCACGCCTCGGCCGCCGCGGCGGTCGGGATGAGCCCGTCGCGCCTGCGCCAGCACGTTCGCCTTGGAGACGTCGTTCCGCACTTCTCCGGCACCAAGCCGCTGTATCTGGTGTCGGACCTCCAAGCGTTCATCGAGCGCCTGCCTACGCACCCCGAGCACCTGCTGAACGGGTAGAGCCCTGCACACCCTCCCCGATGCCACGGTGGCTCGTTCGCCTGGTGATCCGTGGTCGAGTTGACGCCGACCGAGCAGCCGTCCATGACAGTGATCTCGCGCACATAGCCCTGACGGCGCTCGCGCGAGATTCGCTCACCAGCCGCCGGGCGACCCGTCTTGCGAGAACCGGAGATTGCGGCGTTCGCCGACGCAGCAGGTACGCTGAAGGGGTGACGCCGAGCAATTGGACGTCACGGCCATGTGTACACCAATGTGTATACCCCGCCTTGACAGGGATCCTTGATCCCAGTAGTTTCAAGGCCTCGGGGCTGTAGTTCAATGGCAGAACTTCTGCTTCCCAAGCAGATAGCGCGGGTTCGATTCCCGTCAGCCCCTCCGATGTGAAACCCCTCCTCTGCGGAGGGGTTTCGTCATTCCGTGGCAGACGCTCTGCGGTACACGGCGCGGACGAGCGGCGCGAGCGGTGCATCGGCGGGTACGGCGGTGTCGAGTTCGACCGCGAGACGCTCGCCGTCGACACGAAGCCGCATGACCGTGCGCCCACGGTCCGAGCGGCGGTCGAGCACGAGGACATCGCCCTCCCAGGCCGCGGTTCCGGGAGCGAACGGTGTGAAGCCGTACGAGTCGAACCACCAGAATCCGGTGCCCGCGACGACGGCGTGCGCGTCGAGTCGTCCGCCGTCGCGGATCTCGACGTAGTCGAAATGGATGCCGTCGGGCCCCGGTCTCACGATGATCGAGCCCTGTGCGACTCCTGCGGCCGTCCAGGCGGTCGCGAAGAGCTCCTCCTCCCCTGTCCACTCGCCGAGCACGGACGCATATCGCGGATCTGAAGTCACGATCCGAACCTATCGGCCGTACGATCGACCGCGCGGATGGCGCGACGCCGCTCCGGCCATACCGGGGTTTCGGCCGGTCCGACACGGCCGACTCGAACCATACTGGGATATATGCCCGCCATCGCCGCCCACGAATACTCGCCCTGGGACTTCTGGCGCGAGGCCTCCGTCGACGACCGCGAAGCGCAACTCGCACTGCAGCGCGCACTCGTCGATGGGCGGCCCGCCCATGAGCTCGGCGAAGAGTGCTTCGTCTCGGGACTCGCGTCGATCGACAACGACTCGCTGCGGCTGGGCGATCGCACGTACGTCGCGGCGGGCGCGTACCTGACCGGCGATCTCGTCACCGGAGCGGACTGCAGCGTCAATCCGTACACCGTGATCCGCGGACGCGTCACGATGGGCGACGGCGTGCGCATCGGAGCGCACACCTCTATCCTCGGGTTCAACCACTCGATGGAGTCGGGCACGCCCGTCTTCCGCCAGCCACTCACCTCCAAGGGCATCGAGATCGGCGACGACGTCTGGATCGGATCCCACGTGGTGATCCTCGACGGCGTGCACGTCGGCTCGCACGCCGTGCTCGCGGCGAGCGCCGTCGTCACGAAGGACGTGCCCGAGGGCGCCGTGGTCGGCGGCAACCCCGCCCGGTTCATCCGGTGGCGGGTCGAGCCCGACGACACGGGAATCGCGCCCGACGCCGCCGGCGAGGCGGCGGCACGTGCGGACGACGACGCTCCCGCGGAGCCGGCGGAGGCGGATGGCCCGGCCGCCGTGGGACTCATGCCCGCGCTGGCCGGCGGCCACCCCGGGCGCGCGCTCGGCGACGCGGCGCCGGAGTCCGACGAGACCGCGCTGGCCGGAGCCCCGGACAACCCGGGCCCGTACGCCGCGGACGACGTCGATGCCGACGCCGGCGTCGACATCGATGTCGACGGTCTCGCCGAGCGCGTGGCCCGGTTCGCCGCACGTGCGAAGGCCGAGGCATCCACTGTTCTTCAGCGCACGTGGCGCGAAGACCTCGGACTCTTCGCCGACAAGCCGGGCGCCGCACCCACTGTGCGGGCGCAGTGCGATGCGATCGAGATCGCCGACCTGCTGCTCGGCACGGCACCGGCGCAGGCGACAGCGGCCGCGCAGGTCCGACGGCTGCAGGACTGGCAGGATGCCGCGACCGGCGGCGTCGCGCCCCTCGATGCCGACGGGCGGCAACAGGTGGGCCTCGGCTTCTCGCACGGCGACGTGGCGTACCACGTACTGAGTGTCGGGTACGCGCTGGATCTGCTGGGGTCGTCGTTCCCGGCTCCTCTCACGTGGGTGACGGCGGCGACCGCCGACCGGGCGGTCGCCTTCTGCGAGAGCCTGCCGTGGGCCACCGACGCGTGGGGTGCCGGACACCACGTGGACGGCTTCGGCACCGCGATCCTGTGGACAAGACGCGCCGGCCACGAGATTCCGGCGGGTGTGGAGGAGGCGCTGTTCGGGTGGCTGCTGCTGCACACCGACCCTCACACCGGCATGTGGGGCTCTCCCGCGCCCGACGGCGACCTGCTGCCCGTCGTGAACGGCTTCTACCGCGCCTCGCGCGGTACGTTCGCGCAGTTCGGGGTGCCGCTCCCCCGCCCCGAGCGTGTGATCGACACGGTGCTCCGTCACGCGCGCTCGCCGCGATGGTTCGCCCCCGGCGCGCGCAACGCGTGCAACGTGCTCGACATCGCGCACCCGCTGTGGCTCACCCGCGGCACCGGCTACCGCGGCGACGAGGTCCGGACCCTCGCGGCCCGCCTGCTCTCAGACGCACTGCCGACCTGGGTGCCGGGCACGGGCTTCTCATTCCGTGAGCCGTCGCCCGCCGCGCGCGGACTCGCCGACACCGAGCCCGGCCTGCAGGGCACCGAGATGTGGCTCGCGATCCTGTGGTACCTCGCCGACCTCGCCGGCGTCTCGGACGCGCTCGGCTACCGCCCTCGCGGCGTGCACCGGCCGGAGCCGGCGCTGACGCTGCCGTAGGCGCCGCGCTCACTCCCCCGCCGGAGTCGACGGCCAGACCTCGGGCAGGCCGCCGTCCGGCCCCGCACTGAAGACGCCCTGCCACGGGGTGAGAGCGCGCCAGCCGACGTCGGGGTCGTGGTGCAGGAACACGATCACCCGATCTTCGTCCCGCATGGCCAGGAACGGGTCGGGCGGCGGCGACGCCTCGCACGTCGCAGGCGTCGAGACGACCTCGACCTCGTCGTCGCCATCCCCTTCGATCCACTCGTCGACGGCGACGGTCCAGATCGGTGCTGCTTCACCGAACATCGTGGTGCTGCCCGACTGGGCGACCAGGTGACCCGCGACGACGGCATCCGCTTCTTCCATCGCGTCCGCCGGGCTGTCGAACCAGACCCAGTCCACGCACGTGTGCGACTCGAACGGGCCGGCCATCGTGCACCCGGTGAGCGACGCTGCGGCGAGCACCCCGACGGCGAACCCGCTGAGCACCCGGCGACGTCGCATGAGACGAGTATGCACGGCCGCATGACAGAGACGGCATCCGCCCGCTGCGCGATCAACCGCGCGAGCTCGACCAGATCCGTCGTCTGGGCGCCGGATGCCATCACGCCGCGACCAGCTCCACCTTGAAGCGCTCGGCGTTCTCCAGGAACCCCGCGTAGTGGGTCTCGCCGCCCGCGTACGGGTGGCGTTCCGTGTAGAGCCTGCGCCAGCCGTGCTGCGGCGCGAGCTCCCAGAGGCGATCGACGTCCGCGCGGGTGCCCGCATGGAACGCGAGGTGGCTGAGACCGGCGGTGCGTCGATCGTGTGCGCCTGCCCGCGGGGCTGCGGCGAGCACGATGTAAGTGGCATCCCGCCGCCAGCTGCGGCCGTCCGGCCACTCCTGGAACGGCTCGTAGCCGAGTTCGCCCAACAGCCAGTCGAATGCCGGAATCGTCGTCGGCAGGTCGAGCGACTGCAGTTCGACATGATGCAGGATGCCGCGCCCCGGCGCGGCGGCGGCGGCGGCGGCGGTCATCGCCGGACCGCCTGCGTCGGCCGGCGGGCGGGCGTCTGTGAGGCGACGCGAGGCGACGGAGCGAGGACGAGGAGCCACGATGAGTAGTGCTCCGTGACGGAGCCGTCGAGGTCTGTCGCCGCAGCGACAGACCGCTCGGACCAGTCGCTGAACGTGCCGAACAGGCGGCCGACCGCAGCCGCGTCGGGGTACGGCGGCCGCGCGCCCGCATACGCGTCAGCGCGCGTTTCGACGTGCATCGGATCGCCCACGCGCACGAGCCTATGTCGTAGCCCGGGCGGCGGCCGCCGGCATCCCTCCCGCGAGATGGAATGTCGGAGGTCTTTCGTATCTTTGTTCTATGACCTTCTCGGCGTCGTCATCCCCCGCAAAGCGGTTGATCGACGCCGCAGCGCGCGTGGCCGAGCACCTCGTTGAGGGCGGGGCCGGCGTCGCCGGTCTCGGCGACGACGAGCTGCTCGGCTTGCTCGCGGACGCGGCCGACACCCGCAAGGCGCTCGAGCTGATCGTGGCCGGCGCGTCCGCCGAAGTGTCTCGCCGGTCGTCGCGCGAGCTCGGGTACACGGGCCTTGCGCAGCGCAGAGGCCTGCGCACCGGTACGGCGCTCGTCCAGCAGATCACCGGCCTGGGTCGCGCCGATGTGGTGCGCGCCGTCGATGCGGGCGCCGAGCTCGCGTCCCCCGCACCGGTCACGGAAGGAGTGGATGCCGCACCCCACGCCGACCCGACGACACCGGTGTGGTTGCGACAACTGCGCGACGCCCTTGCGTCCGGGGTGTTGTCGCAGGCGCAGTTCCACGCCATCCGGACGGGCCTCGGCGATCCGCCGGTCGAGCGTTACCCCGAGCTCGACCCGGACTTCCTGCCGCAGGCGTGGGCGAGGGCGGTGGCGCTGCTGCTCGATGAGGCGACCGCTCATCCGGTCGAGGAGCTCCGCAACCAGGCGCGCATCGCACGCGATCGGCTCGACCCGGCCGGTGTGACGCTGCGGTTCGAGGAGCGATTCTCGGCGCGGTCGTTCCGTGCATGGACTGATGCGCAGGGGCGGCGCCACGGGCACTTCGACTTCGACGACGAGGCCGGCGCATGGGTCGACGCGCTCCTGCAGGCCGCTCTGCGTCCGCGACGCGGGCCACGTTTCGTCGGAGCGGATGCCGCCGGCCAGACTCGTGCGGCTGAGTCCGATGACCGCACGAACGAACAACTGCAGTACGACACCCTCGTGGCAGTGCTGCGCACCGGCGCGAACGCCGACCCGCATCAGGCGTTCGGCGACCGGCAGCCGGGGGTGCGCATCATCGTACAAACGTCCGCGATCGCGGCGACGGATCGACGTGGCGAGATGTCGGTCACGGGCGTCGGTCATCTCGAAGACGGCGGCGCGGCCGTTCCCGCGGGCGTCGTCGAGGCAAGGCTCTGCGATTCCGGCGCGATCCCCATCGTCTGGAGTGCCAAGGGCCGACCTCTGGACGTCGGTCGCGAGCTGCGCCTGTTCACCCGCGCCCAACGCATCGCGATCGCCGCCCGCGACGGTGGTTGCATGTGGCCGTCGTGCTCGGCGCCGATCTCGCAGTGCGAGTATCACCACATCGACCATTGGTGGCAGAACCACGGGCGCACCGACGTCGACGACGGCATCCCCCTGTGCCGCAACTGCCACCTGCGTCTGCACAATCAGGGATGGCGGATACGGCGCACCCGAGATCCGATGACAGGCGCCGACAGCTACTGGCTGCATCCCCCTCCGGATCCGCGCACCGGCGAGATCGGCGCACCGACACGACTCGCCTCGAAGTCACCACATCGTTTCGAGGTGGCGTGAGACGCGTTTCCGCGGCCGCCATGGTGCGGCGGACGGAAGGGCTGGTGGGATGCTGGACGGCATGGCCATCACCGTCGTGCCGTACTCCCCCGAGTGGCCCGTGCAGTTCGCCCGAGTCGCGGACCAGCTCGGGCGGGCGCTGCGGGACGTGCCGATCGTGTCGATCGAGCACGTCGGGTCGACCTCGGTTCCGGGGCTTGCCGCGAAGCCGATCATCGACATCGACGTCATCGTCGAGCGCAAGCACGTCGGCGCCGCGATTGCGGCGCTCGTCGCCGCCGGGTATACGCACCGCGGCGACCTCGGCGTCGCCGACCGCGAGTCGATGGCCGAACCCGACGAACCCCGCCGCAACGTGTACGTGTGCGTCGAAGGCACACTGCACGTGCGCAACCATCTCGCCGTACGCGACATCCTGCGCCGGCGGGCCGACCTCAGGGACCGATACGGCGCAGTCAAGAACGCGCTCGCCGAGGAGCCCGAGCTCGACATCGACGGATACCTCGCTCGCAAGTCACCCGTGCTGCAGGACGTGCTGGCAGAGTCAGACCTCACCCCCGCCGAGAAGCGGGAGATCCTTCGCCTCAACACCGGATCCTGAGCTACGCGGGCGCGACCACCGCCGGATGCAGATGCTCGGATGCCAGCGCGACGGTCGCTTGCCGGGCGCCGGCGGCAAGGCATCCGGTCACGTCCTCGCCGGCCAGCGACGCCGTGAGGAACCCCGCGAAGAACGCGTCGCCGGCGCCGTTGGTGTCGACGATTTCCATGGGCACCGCGCGCACCTGGGCGCGCTCGCCGTTCGCCGCGAGGGCGCTCGCACCCTGCGCCCCCTGCGTGCACACCGCGAGGCGCGGGCCGCGATCCAGACAGCTCTGCATGAGCGCCCACGGGTCGTCGGTGCCGTCGTCGTTCATGAACACCACGTCCGCGACGCGCAGAAACGGCTCGTGGAAGGCCGCGGCACCGTCGTAGTCGTGCAGATCGGTCCAGATCGGTGCGCCGGCGGCGCCCGCAAGGCGGCGCGCGACGAGGGCGGCACCGAGCTCGCTCAGATCGATGACGGCGACCTCCGCCTTGCGAAGCGCGGCTTCGATGCGGTCGACATCGCGGGGCGCGGGCGCGGATGGAGTCGAGAGGTAGATGCTCACGCGCTCCCCCGCCGACGTCATCAGATTGGTGTGCCGCTCGGTGCGCGCCGAGGCATATGCCGCAAGCGGCACATGCGCTGCCGCCACCGCGGCCTTGATGCGTCGACCGTCGTCGTCGTCGCCGACCAGAGCGTGCAGCGTCACGTCGACGCCTTGATCGACGAGGTGCAGCGCCTTGCCCGCGGACGTCCCGCCGAGCGTATGCCGGTCACCGAGCGCGAACTGCATGTGCGGCACCGGCTCGGGAAGACGATCGAGGACGATCAGGTGATTCCAAGACGCGGGCCCACAGACGGCGACCCGAGCGGCAGCGGTCTGAGGAGTGACGGAGGCGGGAGGCATCCGCTCAGTAAACCAGCATTCGCCGCCGACTGTAACCGCTTACAGCGCACGTCCCGCCGGTTCGGATTGAACGATGCCGGAGATGCCGGATCGTGATGTTGGCCGCGCGTGACACGAGATAGATTTGCCGACGTGAAGCGATATGCCGCAGCGTTCATGCTCGTCGCCGGGCTCGTCCTGACCGGGTGCGACTCATCGCCCGTCGCATCGGGGGATCCCGGAGGCTCCCCTTCCACTGCGCCTCAGACGCAGCCGTCCACCCCGACGCCGACCCCCACACCTGCGGACTCGATCTCTCTCGAAGTCGACGGGCTGGTCACGATGTATGACGGTCACGCGGTCACGTTCTCTTACACCGACCCCGAACCGTTGCTCACCTTCATCGAGGAGCTCACCGGCGTGCCCCGTCACGGCGAAGACTACGACGATCCCTGGGGCAATGGCACAGTCTTCGGCACCAGCTATACCTGGGACGAGATCCGCGTGTCTGCCTGGACCGACGGCCAGACCTGGGTCACGATCACCGCCGACGCGATCGGCGACGTACCCGTCACGACGGTGCCAGGGATCACGATCGGCTCGACACGCGACGCGGTGATCGCCGCCGGCGGCTGGGAAGGCTGGGATCGAGACGGCGACGGCGCCCCCGACTACTACGGCATCGACCCGCAGCCGGTTCCAGGCACGGAGTCGCTGTCGCGCCCCGATGAGGTCGGCCGCCAGTACGTGGACGTCGAGATCAGCGGTGACGTGGTGACCGCGGTCTCGGCGCCTGCCAACGACTTCTCCGACATCTGAGCCCGCGCCGCACTACTCCTCGAGCGGCCCGAGGGCGGCTTCGGCGACGAAGCGCACGACGGGGGCGGCGACGCGGTCGAGCTCGATGAGTACGACGGTGTTCGCCCCCGGTGCAAGCGCGGCCGCCGGCACGTAGAGCGTGCGCTGCGGGCCGTTGGACCAGTACCGGCCGAGCAGGAAGCCGTTGACGAGGGCATACCCCTTGCCCCAGCCCGTGGTGTCGAGGAACAGGTCAGCCGGCTGCTCGAGCGTGAAATCGCCACGAAGCACGAACGGCCCCACGGCGGCTGCCTCACCGGTCGGCCCATCCGTCGGCACTGCGGGCGAAGCCGCCGCCTCCTCACCGAGCGCAGCGACGTCGATCGGCGCGGCCGTCCATCCGGAAAGCGGGGCGTCGTCCAGGAAGACCCCGTCGACCAGGCCTTTCGCCTCCCCGAGGCGCGCGTCGTAGTTGACCCGGCCTTGCTCCTCGACCAGCACGCGCAGCCGCCCGGCGGTAGGCACGACGAGGGCATCCTCGCCGCGCATGCGCGACAGCGTCCCGACGGGCGCACCATCGACCGACACCCATGCGTGGTCTCGCACCTCGCCGAAGCGCAGCACTCCCCCCGCCGGCAGGTCGGTCTCGTACGCGACCAGTGCACTCAGGTGCCCGAGCTCTTCGAACGTCGGCGGCTCCTCGTGGCGAACGGTGGACGCTGCGAGTCGTTCGTCGCTCAACGCACGTGCCATCGCAGACCCCGCGTTGACCGACTTCAGTGCTACGTCGAACACAGGCGCCGGCGCCCCGGCCGTCGGCACCTCGTCGGGCACCGGCGCGTACTTCGCGATCACGTCGCGGAAGGCGAAGAACTTCTCGGTCGGTCGGCCGGCCTCGTCGAGCGGAGCGTCATAGTCGTACGACGTGACGATCGGCAGGTAGCGGCCCTTGTGGTTCGCACCGTTGGTGAGGCCGAAGTTGGTGCCGCCGTGGAACATGTAGAAGTTCACCGACGCCCCGGCCGAGAGCAGAGCCTCCAGCTCGGCCGCGGAGTCGGCGGCCGACGTGGTGTGGTGCGTGGCGCCCCACCAGTCGAACCAGCCGTCCCAGAACTCGGCGCACATGAGCGGGCCGGTGGGCTGATGCCGGCGCAGCGTCGCGAGCCGCTCCGCGGCACGCGACCCGAACGAGCCGGTCAGATGCACGCCGTCGACGCGGCCGTCGCTGAGCATCTGATCGGTCGGCTGGTCGATCGTGGTCAGGGGCACGGTGATGCCGGCATCCCTCGTCACCTGCACGAGGTGCTCGAGATAGGCGGTGTCGGAGCCGTATGCGCCGTACTCGTTCTCGATCTGCACCAGCACGACGGGTCCGCCACGGTCGATCTGCCGCGGCGCGACGATGTCGTACACGCGCTGCAGATACGTGGTGACCTCGGCGAGGTACAACGGCTCGGAACGGCGCAGCCCGATGCCCGGCATCCCGGTCAGCCACACCGGCAAACCACCGTTATGCCATTCCGCGCATATATAGGGACCGGGGCGCACGATGGCGTGCATCCCTTCGGCTGCGACGAGGTCGAGGAAGGCCCCGAGGTCGTTCCAGCCGGTCGCGTCCCACTCGCCGCGCACGGGCTCGTGCGCGTTCCATGCGACATATGTCTCGATGGTGTTGACGCCCATCAGCCGGGCCTTGTGGATGCGGTCGGCCCACTGACCCGGATGCACGCGGAAGTAGTGCAGCGCCCCAGCCAGCACGCGGAACGGCTCACCGTCGAGCAGGAAGTCGCTCTCACCGATCGCGAACGAACGCGGTTCGCCTGTCACGAGGTGCCGCGCCGAGCGACCCGATGCGACAGGCGAGCGGAAGTCTTCGGGCTGCGCGGGTGTCACTGGGTCGAACCCGCGCGACTGCGGAGCACCTCGGCGAGACGCTCCAGTTGCGACGCGTCTTCGAGCGCCGAGCCGACGGCAGCCACACGCACACCCGCGGCGAGGTACTCCTCGACGTTGGACGCGTCGAGGCCGCCGGTCGCGACGAACCGCACCTGGGGGAAGGGGCCGCGGATGTGCTTGAACCAGCCGCTGCCGAGCCACGTCGCGGGGAAGGCCTTGAGCCACGTGAGCCCGAGCGACACCGCCAGCTGCACTTCGCTGGGCGTGGCGACACCGGGGAGGATCGGGATGCCGGCGTCCTGAGCGGCGCGGACCACGACGGGGTCCAGGCCGGGCGACACCAGGTAGGCCGCACCGGCCTCCGCGGCGAGCGCGACCTGCCCGGGCGTGATGATCGTGCCGGCGCCGACGATCTTGCCGCGCGCGCCGGCTTCGGCGACCACCGCGCGCAGGGCACGCTCGTCCTCGTCGGTCTGCAGCGGCACCTCGACGGAGTCGATGCCGAGGTCCCACGCGGTCTCGGACAGGCGCACGGAGCGTTCGACGCCCATGCCTCGCAAGATCGCCATGAGCGGCGCCCCCGCGAAGGCGGTGTCGAACCAGTCGCCGCGGGCGGCGGCATCCAGTTCCGTCGTTTCAGCAGTCATGAGCGGTGTCCTTCTGGTCGATCGTGTCGGGGGTGATCGGGTTGGGGCGGGTCCGCCCCGAACCCGTCATGTCGGGATGCCGGCGGCTGGGGCCGATGCAGGAGCCGGAGGCGTGGACGGCTCGTCGATCGAGTCCGTCGTGGTCTGCAGTGTGCGAGCGGCGCGAGCGTGGCCGGCGCGCAGGCTGTCGGCCAGCGAGTCGCCGGACAGACGTCCGGCGAGGTACCCGCCGGCGAACGCGTCACCGGCGCCCACGGCCTCGACGACCTCGACGACGAGCGCGGGCTCGAACACCGCCTCTGCGCCCGTGTACACGGTGGCGCCCACCGAGCCGTCCTTGACGACGAGCTCGTCGACGTCGGCAAGGAGCGCGCGCACGTCTGCCGCCTCGACGGTTCCCCAGAGGGTCTCGGCCTCGTCGCGTCCGACGAGCACGACATCGGCGCTTCGGGCGAGCTCGAGCAGCGCGGGGGCGGCGGTGGCGGCATCCCACAGGGGAGCGCGGTGGTTGACGTCGAACGACACCCGAACGCCGTGCGCATGAGCGCGCTCGATGACGCGCGCCAGGAACGCCGCCGCCGTCGGCGAGATCGCGGCGGTGATGCCCGAGACGTGCAGCAGGTCGATGCCGTCGAACGACACCGCGTCGGCGTCGAGCTCGCACAGCGCAGAGGCGGCCGACCCGTCGCGGTAGTACAGCACCCCGTGGCCGGGGTCCTTCACGTACAGGCCGGTTCGACGACTCTCGTCGTACACGACGCGCGACACGTCCACACCACGCGCGGCGAGCTGGCGTGCGATGCGGCGGCCGAGCGCGTCGGCGCCGAGGCGGCTGAACCACACCGCCCGGTGGCCGAGCGCGGCGACATGGGCGGCGACGTTCGACTCCGCCCCGCCGGCATCCACCAGGAAGTCGGCCGCGTCGGCGACGGGGACGGCGACGACGGGCGCGACCATCGCCATTGTCTCGCCGATGGCGAGGAGAGTCTTGGTCACCGGTCCAGCGTAGCGAGCCGAGAGACCGCGGGCCGCGGCATCCATCCCCGCCCCGGCCTCGGCGATCCGCCCAAACTCGGACGAACCAGACACCCCGGCCCGACCCCCGGCAGATCCCCGAACCCCGGCAGACGCCCCGGCATCGGCGATCCGCCCGAACTCGGACGAACCAGACACCCCTGCCCGAACCCCGGCAGATCCCCGAACCCCGGCAGACGCCCCGGCATCGGCGCGAATGGGTGCCTCAGCCGGTTCCCTGCTGGTCACCGCAGGTCGGTGACGGGGGCCGCGTCCATGTCGTCGAACGCCTGGTTCTCGCCGGCCATCGCCCACACGAACGTGTACGCCGAGGTTCCGACCCCGGAGTGCAGCGACCACGACGGCGAGATGACGGCCTGACGATCGGCGATCACGAGGTGGCGGGTCTCTTCGCGCTCGCCCATCAAGTGGATGACGCGGGCGTCCTCGGGCAGGTCGAAGTACAGGTAGCACTCGGTGCGGCGGTCGTGGGTGTGCGCCGGCATGGTGTTCCACATCGAGCCCGCGTGCAGCTCGGTGACCCCCATGACGATCTGGCAGCTCTTGACGCCGTTCTCGTGGATGTACTGGTTGAGCGTGCGACGGTTCGAGGTGACCTGGTCGCCGAGCTCGCGCACGGTGCCCTCGCCGGGCGACACGAGCGCCGCCGGGTACGCGGTGTGCGCGGGCGCCGAGAAGAGGTAGAACTGCGCCCCCGCCTCGGAGCCGTCGGCATCGGCGAACGACACGTCGCGGATGCCGCGGCCGAGGTACAGGCACGCGCCCTTGACGAGCGTGTAGACCTCGCCGTCGGCGGTGACCGTGCCGGTGCCGCCCACGTTGACGACGCCGACCTCACGGTGCTCGAGGAAGTACTCGCTGCGGATCTCGGGGTAGCCGCCGAGCTCGAGCACGCCACCGGCGGGCACCGCGCCGCCCAGCACGATGCGGTCGTGGTGCGTGTAGGTCAGGCGGATCTCGCCCGGCACGAACACGTCGGGGATGAGGTACGTGTCGCGCAGGTCCTGCGTGGTCATGCCCGGGATCTGGGCGGGGTTGGTCGCGTAGCGCTGCGGGATGTGCTGCTCGGTCACGTGCGTCTCCTGGTTGTGCGTGTTCTGTGCGGGATGGATGCCGGCGGCCTAGCGGACCAGCCAGCCGCCGTCGACGGGGATGATGGCACCGGTGACGTAGGCCGCGGCGTCCGACGCGAGGAACACGAAGACTCCCTGCAGGTCGGACGCGTCGCCCCAGCGGCCGGCCGGGATGCGCGACAGGATCGACGCGGCGCGATCCTCGTCGGCGCGCAGCGGCGCGGTGTTGTCGGTGGCCATGTAGCCGGGGGCGACGGCGTTGACGGTGACGCCGGCGGCAGCCCATTCATTGGCGAGCGCCTTGGTGAGGCCGGCGACGGCGTGCTTGGAGGCCGTGTACGCCGGGACGAGGATGCCGCCCTGGAACGACAGCATCGAGGCGATGTTGACGATGCGCCCGCCGCCCTGCGCGATCATGTGGCGGCCGGCGGCCTGCGACAGGTGGAACACCGCGTCGAGGTTGATGGCGAGCACGTCGTCCCAGTCCGACGCCGGGTAGTCCACGGCGGGGGAGCGGCGGATGGTGCCGGCGTTGTTGACGAGGATGTCGAGGCCGCCGAGCTCGGCGATGACCTCGTCGACGGCGGACGAGAGCTCGTCGGGCGTCGCCGACACGAGGTCGCGCTGCACACGGTGCACACGGCGGCCGGTGGCCTCGACGAGATCGGCCGTCGCCGAAGCGTCGCCGCGGTCGAGCAGCGCGATGTCGGCGCCGGCCTCGGCGAGGGCGACGGCCGCTCCCTGGCCCAGCCCGCGGCTGGAGCCGGTGACGAGGGCGACCTTTCCGTCGAGGCGGAACGAGTCGAGGATCATGCGGTGGCCTCCTGTGATGCCGGTCGTTGAGCGAAGGGCGCTCTGGCGCCCGCAGACGAAACGCCTTGAGCTTGCGGCAAGGTCCGGGGCGTTTCGTCTCGCTTCGCTCGCTCAACGACCGGGGGCTCCGGTCGTTGAGCGAAGGGCGCTCTGGCGCCCGCAGACGAAAGGCCTTGAGCTTGCGGCAAGGTCCGGGGCGTTTCGTCTCGCTTCGCTCGCTCAACGACCGGGGGCTGGGCGGCGACGAAGCGGGTGGTGAGCTCGCCGATGCCCGAGATGCGGACGGTCACGGCGTTGCCGGCGGCGAGCGGGCGATGCGCGTCCTGAGCGGCGGGCAGCTTCTGCGGGGTGCCCGTCGAGACGACGTCGCCCGGCTCGAGGGTGAGCACCTGGCTGAGGTGATGGATGACGTACGCGACGCTGAAGATCGTCGTCGAGGTCGACTGCGACACTGTCACGACACCGTCGCGCACGACCTCGACGAGCAGGTCCTGAGGGTCGCCGAGCTCGTCGGGCGTCACGACCCAGGGTCCGAGCGGCGCGAAGCCGTCGGAGCACTTGCCGAGCGCCCACTGGCTCTGCCGCCGCTGCCACGCGCGGTCCGACACGTCGTTGAGGATCGTGTAGCCGCCGACGTGGTCGAGGGCATCCTCCAGCGACACGCGCTGCGCGCGACGGCCGATCACGACCGCGACCTCGCCCTCGTAGTCCACGTCGGTCGCGCCCGGCGGGATCACGACGGGGTCGTTCGGCCCGGCGAGGGTGTTCGAGGTCTTGACGAACACGTCGGGGTACTCGGGGTCGTTCGCCGTCGGGTCGACGCCGTCCGGCACGTGCCCGCGGTAGTTGTACCCGAGGCACAGGATCTTGCCGGGCGTCACCGGCGCGAGCAGCGCCGACGTGTCGAGCTCCGGCAGGGACGAGGGAGTGGATGCCGCCACCGCCGCCTCCGCGGCGCTCAGGGCCGCGGCATCCGCCAGCAGCTCCGCGACCGATCCGGCGAACCCACCCAGATCGAGCACGCGGTCGCCGAGCACGCGGTCGCCGACGACGGCGGCGGGCCGGGGCCCGGACGCGTCGGCGTACGTGACGAGTCTCACCAGTACTTCTTCCAGTCCGGGCGTGCGACGCGCATGAGCGCCTCGAGGTAGAAGTAGTCCCCCCACAGCGTGCCCTCGTCGACGCCGTTGCCCTTGGGCAGGTCGTAGACCGAGTGCAGGATGAGGGCGTCCGAAGCGTCGGCGGGCGTCGGCGTGTAGTTCGCAATGAGCGAGGCCAGGATCGCGTGGGCCCGGGCCGTCCACTCGGCGGCGCGTGCGGCATCCACTTCCACCGAGGCGAGCTCGATCAAGCCGCACACGGCGATCGCGGCGGCCGAGCTGTCGCGCGGGGCGTCGCTGCCGTCGGTGTAGACGAGGTCCCAGAACGGCACGTCGTCGGCGGGCAGGTGGCGCAGGAAGTACTCGGCGCAGCGACGGGATGCGTCCAGCAGGCGCTCGTCGCCGGTGACCGCGAAGTTCATCGCGAAGCCGTAGATGCCCCACGCCTGACCGCGGGCCCAGCAGGACTCGTCGGCCGCGCCCTGCTCGGTGCCGCCGCGCAGCGCCTCGCCGGTCTCGGCGTCCCAGTAGAACGTGTGGAAGGTCGAGTCGTCCTCGCGCAGGATGTGCTCGCGCAGCTGGGCGGTGTGGCGGCGCACGGCGTCGTCGAAGCGGGACTCTCCGGTCTGCTCGCCGGCCCACGTGAGCAGCGGCATGTTCATGAGGCTGTCGATGATGGTGCGGCCGCGCTGCGCCGGGTCCGACAGGTCGCCCCACGCCTGGATGATGCCGGCCGGCTCCAGGAAGCGGCGCATCAGGTGGTCGGCGGCCAGCAGCGACGCGTCGCGCGCGGCCTGGTCCGCGCCGAGGCGCCAGGACGCGACGGTCGACAGCGTGTACAGGAACCCGAGGTCGTGCGTGTCTAGGTCCTCCTCGGCGCGCACGCGGCGCTCGAAATCGGCCACGTCGAGGAGGGCGGCCTCACGGTAGTCCTCGGCCCCGGTGAGCTCCCATGCGAGCCACAGCATGCCGGTGCGGAAGCTGGTGGTCCAGCCGCGGTTGCCGCCGAGCGGGATGCCTCCCTCGGCCGGACGCAGCGCGTACCGGTCGTCGACCGTCGTGTCGTCGGGGTAGGCGGCACCGAACTTCGCGATGTTGCGCCGGATCGTCGACAGGGCGTCGGCGATGGCGTCGTCGACCTGGGGGGCTCTCGTGCCCGCAGCGGGCGAGGTGGACGTCATGGAGGGAATCCTTCGGAGTAGGAGAGGGAGAGAGTGCCGCGGCCTCAGGCGCGTACGGCGGTCTTCTCGTCGAGATCGAGCACAGGTCGGAGGGTGAAGCGAGAGTTGGTCCACGCCAGGTAGAGCGCCGCGGATGCCGTCAGCCCGAGGCCCAGCGCCGGCGCGGCGGCGAACACCGCGACCTGCAGGCCGAGGACGACGAGCGACACCGCCGTCAGGTACCAGCGGCGCAGGCAGAGGTGCACGCTCGCGCGCAGCACGTCCCGGAACCGGGCGGTGGGCACCTCGGCGAACCCGACCAGGGCCAGCAGCCCCATGCCGAGGGCGAGGAGCCCGAGTACGCCGAGCAGCGGGACCGTGAACACCGCAGCCGGCGAGGCCGCCAGCATCCGCACATCCGCGAGCAGCACCACGACCACCGCGGTGACGGCCGCGCCGATGACGAGCGCACGCCACCAGGTGTCACGCAGGCCCGCCGCGAACCCGCGGATCGGACCGAGGCCGCCGTCGGCGTGTTCGCGGAAGGCGCGGAACGCGGCGGCGAGACCGGGCGCGGCCAGCGGCGCGGCGATCGCGAGCAGCGGCCACGAGTACGACGGGTCGGTCGTCACCAGCAGGGCGACCAGCGGCAGGGCCGCGACCACGAGCAGGAGGTTCACGATGAGGCCGAGGTAGATCATCCCGATGAGGGACGCCCATGAGTCGTGCGAGACCAGTGTGCTGAGCCTGCTGAGAGTGCCGGGCTTCTTCATGGCGTCAGCCCTTCAGTCCGCTCGTCGCGATGCCCTCGACGAAGTACTTCTGGCCGAGCAGGAAGATGATCGCGATCGGGATGACCGAGATCGTCAGGCCCGCGAACAGCAGCGCGTAGTTCGTGTCGAACAGGTTCGAG
>Ga0160453_100526_pt1 | contig 27950 bp, 21 predicted proteins | sample HID1971K_E6MG_FD_108228 | JGI IMG/M metagenome (GOLD analysis project Ga0160453, IMG submission 108228) | Enriched millipede-associated microbial communities from UW Madison campus, WI, USA - HID1971K_E6 MG | ecosystem: Host-associated > Arthropoda: Insects > Digestive system > Unclassified ...
CGACGCCGGAGTCCTTCAGCTGGTCATTGACGGCTTCCAGATCGTCGATCGTCGCCGGCGTCTCGGTGACACCCGCCGCGTCGAAGAGATCCGATGCGTAGAACATGCCCTCGGGGAGCACCGCGGTCGGCACGCCGTAGTTCTTGCCGTCGATCTCGAAGGCAGAGAGCGAGTTCGCCATCGCCGTCTTCGTGGCGTCGGTGAGTCCCTTGGTGATGTCCATCACCTGACCCGCCTTCACGACATCGGCGAGCTTGCCGCCGCCACGCGCCATGAAGATGTCGGGCCCTTCACCGGAGTTGAGCGAGGTCTGCAGCTTGCCGTCCATCTCCTCGTTCTGGATCGACTGCATCTTGATCGTGACGTCCGGGTTCTCCTTCTCGAACGCGGCGATCGTGTCCTTCCAGTACTGCTGGCCGTCGCCGGTCGTGGAGTTCTGCCAGAACGTCAGCGTGACCTTGCCGTCAGCGCTGCCGCCGCCGTCTCCGGCGGCACAGCCTGCCAGAGCACCGGCGGCGAGCCCTGCGGCCGCCAGGCCGGCGAAGACGCGCATCTTGCTGCGTGTGTTCATCTTCGAACCTCTCGAAAGTTTCGACTCCTACGTCGAAAGTGATGTGGACGTGGCAAGAGTATGCCGAAGTCCATTTGCGGTCAAGCGCAACAAATAACGGGTCGGCAACGGCCGCGGGCCCTACAGTGAGGGGGTGAGCGATCCGTCACCGACCGAAGGCGTCCGGCAGCGAAATCTTGCGAGACTGCTGCGGCTGGTGCACCTCGAAGGACCCCTGTCCCGCGCGTCCCTGACCGAGACGACCGGCCTCAACCGCTCGACGATCGCAGACCTCGTCGGCGAGCTCGGGCGGCTCGGGCTGGTCGGGGAACGCGCGCCCGATCCGTCCCGTCGTGTCGGCAGGCCCTCCCCCGTGGTCGTGGCAGAGGCCGGCGTGGTCGCGATCGCCGTCAACCCCGAGGTCGACGCGCTCACGATCGCCGCCGTGAGCCTGGACCGCGGCATCCCCCTTCGCGAGCGTCTCGACGTCGACCATCTGCTCACCCCCGACGAGACCGCCGCGCTCATCGCCGAGCGCGTGGCACTGTGGCGTGAGGGCCCGCTCGCGGGCTCGCGCATCGCGGGGATCGGCCTGGCCGTACCGGGGCTGGTGCGCGCGAGCGACGGGCTCGTGCGCAACGCCCCGCACCTGCGCTGGACCGATGTTCCGCTGCGCGACCTCGTGGCGGCGGCCACCGGGCTGCCGACCGCGGTCGGCAACGACGCCACGCTCGGCGCGATCGCCGAGCACCTCTTCGGCGCCGCCCAGGGGCTCGACGACGTCGTGTACCTCAACGGCGGTGCGAGCGGCATCGGCGGCGGACTGATCGTGCACGGGATGCCGCTGCTCGGCGCCGGCGGGTACACCGGCGAGTTCGGGCAGAACCGCCCCGGCATCGCCTCGCCCGTCGACCGGCGTGCCGACGGGGGTGTGCTCGAAGACGAGGTCAGCCGCGCGCGCCTGCTCGCCGCGGTCCGGATGCGCGCGGCCGACGAGCCGACGCTCGCCGCCGCCATCGATGCCGCCGGGGCCGGATCGGATGCCGCCGACGAGGTCGCACGGCAGCGCCGCATCCTCGCCACGGCACTCGCCAACGCGGTCAACGCGCTGAATCCGGCGGCCGTGGTGCTCGGCGGTTTCCTCGCGACGATCGCGGCGGTCGACCTGCCCGGGCTCACCGCCCTGGTGCAGGCCCAGACGATGTCGGCCAACGCCGAGGACCTCGAGATCCGCGTCGCGTCGCTCGCCGAGGACCGCCTGCTCATCGGCGCCGCCGAAGCCGCCTTCGCCGAGCTGCTGCGCGACCCGACGGCGTAGCGCCGGTGTCGCGGCGCCACGCTTCGTCTCGCTGGCGCTCGCTCAGCGACCGGAGCACGTGCCGACCGGAAACCCGCGACCCGGACGCTGAGCGAGCGAGGACGCTTCGTCTCGTCGCTGGCGCTCCTCGCTCAGCGACCGACTCGCGAGACGAAGCGCAACCCGGGCCGTTCCCCCTACGCCAGGTCGAGCTCCACCGTCGCGAACGAATGCGGCGGCAGCGTCACCGACAGCACGCCGTCCTGCAGCGACGTGTCGAGGGCCGCGGGTGCCACGGCGTCGGGCGTCTCGGGAGTGTTGTGGGACGAGGCATCCGCTCCCGTCAGCACCCGGGCCCGCCGCACCGAGGCGGACCGGCCGCGCAGGTCGACCTGCACCTCGAGGGACGCATCGAGCGACAGGTTCGAGAGCGACACCAGCGCGCCGTCGTCGCGCGTCGAGGCCGACACCGACAGGCCGGGCACGTCATCGGCCGCGGCCGGCGCCTGCAGCACGTGGGCGGCCAGCGCGGTCGCGTCGTGGTGGCCGCGGTTCATCTCGAACACGTGGTACGTCGGCGTGAGCACCATGGCGCCCGAGTCGTCGGTGAGGATCATCGCCTGCAGCACGTTGAGGGTCTGCGCGATATTCGCCATCTTGAGGCGTCCGGCGTGCCGGTGGAACGCGTCGAAGTGCACGGAGGCCACGAGAGCGTCGCGCACGGTGTTCTGCTGGAACAGGAACCCGGGATTGGTGCCCGGCTCGACGTTCCACCACGTGCCCCACTCGTCCAGGACGAGGCCGACCTTGCGGTCGGGGTCGTACGAGTCCATGACGGCCTCGTGCCGGCGGATCACCCGCCCGACGTCGAGCGCCTTGCGCATCGTGCCGTAGAACTCCTCGGGCGAGAACGACGTCGCCGACTCGGTGTTGATGCCCGATCCGGCGTGCGAGTAGTAGTGGAACGACACGCCCTGGAACACCGGCGTCGGGTTTGAGCCGCAGGTGAGGCATCCGAGCGACCCCATGAGCGCGCGCGTCCACGCGACGTCGTCGTCCGAGGCGCCGGCGGCGATGCGGTACAGCTCGTTGCCGCCGTGGTTGCGGCAGTAGGTGCCGTACCGGCGTGCCTCGAGGGCGTACTGCTGCGCGGTCATGTTGCCGCCGCAGCCCCACGCCTCGTTGCCGATGCCCCAGAACGGCACCTTCCAGGGCTCGTCGCGCCCGTTCTCGCGACGCAGGCGCGCCATCGGCGAGTCGCCGTCGCGCGTCAGGTACTCGACCCACTCGCTCATCTCGCGCACCGTGCCGCTGCCGACGTTGCCGTTGACGTACGCGTCGGCGCCGAGCAGGTCGCACAGGTCCATGAACTCGTGCGTGCCGAAGTGGTTGTTCTCGACGACATCGCCCCAGTGCGTGTTGACCATCGACGGGCGGCTCTCACGCGGGCCGATCCCGTCGCGCCAGTGGTAGTCGTCGGCGAAGCAGCCTCCGGGCCAGCGCAGGTTGGGGATGCCCAGCGCCCGCAGCGCCTCGACGACGTCGGAGCGGATGCCGCGCACGTTCGGGACGGGCGAGTCCTCGCCGACCCAGAACCCGCCGTAGATGCAGTGACCGAGGTGCTCGGCGAAGTGGCCGTAGAGGTGGCGGCTGATGACGTCGCCGGGGACGTCGAGGTCGATGACGGCGCGGGCCGCCGTGGTCGCAGTGGACTCCGTCACAGGCTTCTCCAGATCGATGCGGCGGTGAGGGGCACGAGCGCGGGCCGTGCCACGGTGGTGCGGAGCGGTTCGCGGATGCCGGAGTCCGCCGACGTCGCGAGCGCGGTCATGATCTCCAGCACGTGCAGGGCCATGGCTCCGCTCGCGCGGCCGTCGCCGGTGCCGTCGTCCGCGCCGGCGCGGGCGAGGTCGACGAGCCCGATGCCGCGGCCGGCGTCGACGTAGCCGGCCCACGGCTCGAGGGTCTGCCACTCCCCGCCGCGCTCGTGGAGCTGCACGTCGCCCGCGAAGCCGTTCGGGTCGGGCACGATGAGCGAGCCGTCGACGCCGTGCACCTCGATCGGCTGCGCCGTGGAGCGCACGCCGTCGAAGCTCATGGTGACCGTCGAGATCGCGCCCGACGCGTGGTGCAGGATGCCGGTCAGGTGCGTGTCGACCTCGACGGCGATCCGCTCCCCCGCGCGCGGCCCCGAGCCGATCACACGCTGGTCGCGCGAGCGCGATCCGGCGCCCGACACCGCGGTGACAGGGCCCAGCAGCTGCACGAGCGAGGTCACGTAGTACGGCCCCATGTCGAGCAGGGGTCCGCCGCCCTGGCGGTAATAGAAGTCCGGCTGCGGATGCCACGACTCGTGGCCCGCCGAGATCCACATCGCCGAGGCCGACACCGGCTGCCCGATGCGCCCGTCGTCGATCGCCGCGCGGGCGGTCTGCACGCCGGTGCCGAGCACCGTGTCGGGCGCGCCGCCGACGCGCACGCCGGCGGCGGTGGCGGCATCCATCACGCGCACCGCGTCGGCGAGCGTGGCGGCCAGCGGCTTCTCGCCGTAGACGTCCTTGCCGTGCGCGATCGCCGCGAGGGCGACATCGGCGTGGGCCGCGGGAATGGTGAGGTTGAGGACGGTGTGGATGCCGTCGTCGGCGAGCAGCTCGTCGGTCGTGAGCGCCCGGCACTCCGGGAGCCGGTCGGCCGCCGCCTGCGCGCGCGCGACGTCGAGGTCGGCCACCGCGGCGATGCGGATGCCCGGCACGTCGGCGAGGGTCGTGAGGTACTGCCCCGAGATGACGCCGAGTCCGACGATGCCGACGTTCGTGGGCTCCGTGACGCCGGTCATCGGGCTGCCCACAGCAGGCCGCGCTCGATGATCGTGCGGACGTTGTCGTCCTGCAGCACGTCGAGACTGTGGCCCGGCGTCGACACGAAGACGCGGCCCGCGCCCCACGCGCGCGTCCACACCGCGGGCGAGGTGATCGGCCGGTGCCACGGGTGGTACGGCTGCACCGGGTGCGTCGTCGTCGCGAGCACGTCGTTGAGGTCGTCGTGCAGCACCCAGTACTGCTCGGTCGTGAGCGTGAAGTCGTCGAGGCCGGCCATGATCTCGTGACCGCGGCCGAGGTCGGTCAGCTCGACCGTGTACTCGAGGTAGTTGTCGGTCTCGCCGCCCTGCACCTCGTCGGGGTGCTTGGAGGGATGCGTCGCGAACTGGCCGCCGACGAGCTGCAGGTAGTCCGAGCTCGCGCGGAACGAGTCGGCGATGCCGCCGTGCCAGCCGGCGAGGCCGGTGCCCGCCGCGACGGCGTCGCGGAGTCCGCGCACCGCCTCGTGCGAGGCCTGCGACATCGTGACGGACTGCAGCACGAGGTCGGTGGCGGCCATGCGCTCGGCGTCGGCGTACACCTGCGGGTCGTCTTCGATCGTCACGTCGAACCCGCTGTCACGCAGGAACGGGATGAACAGATCCGTGGCCTCGACGGGGTGGTGGCCATCCCATCCGCCGCGGACGACGAGGGCAGTGCGGGTCATGCGGGGGTCCCTTCCTCAGGACGGTCATTGAGCGAGCTTGCGAGACGGGACGCGGCGGGGGCGCCTACCGGCGTGAGGATGCTGTCGTGCCCGGCGCTCTGCTCGACGGCGGCGAGCACGCGCTGCACCTGGGCGGCGTCGGCGAACGTGGGCGAGACCGGGATCTCGCCGGCTGCGGCCCGCACGAAGTCGACCGCCTGGTGCGTGAACAGGTGCTCGTAGCCGAGTCCGTGGCCCGCGGGCCACCAGGCGCCGGCATAGGGATGCCGCGCCTCGGTGACCTGCACGCGCCGGAAGCCCTGGGCGGCATCGGCCGCGGCGTCGTAGACCTCGAGCTCGTTCATGCGCTCGAAGTCGAACGCGATGGCGCCGCGGTCGCCCGAGATCTCGATGCGGTTGGCGTTGCGGCGGCCGGTCGCCATGCGCGTCGCCTCGAAGACGCCGAGCGCACCGCCGTCGAACCGTGCCGTGAACGCCGCCGCGTCGTCGACGGTGACCGGCAGCCGGTCGGCCGGGTCGGCGGCGGTCCCACCGAGTCCCTCGGCCGCGCCCATGCGCGGGCGCGACTCGACGAACGTGCGCGTCACCGCCGAGACGGCCGTGATGTCGTGACCAGAGAGCCACTGCGCGGTGTCGATGGAGTGCGCGCCGATGTCGCCGAGCGCGCCGGAGCCCGCGCGTTCGCGGTCGAGGCGCCATGTGTAGGGCGCGTCGGGGTCGCTCAGCCAGTCCTGCAGGTACTGCGCACGCACATGGCGGATCTCGCCGACACGCCCCTCGGCGATGAGCTCTCGCGCGAGGGCGAGCGCCGGCGTGCGGCGATAGCTGAAGCCGCACATGGCGACGCCCGAGGCACGGGCCGCGGCATCCGCCATCTCATCCGCCTCGGCGACGGAGTTCGCGAGGGGCTTCTCGCACAGCACGTGCTTGCCCGCCGCGAGCGCCGCCAGCGCGATCTCGGCGTGCGTGTCGCCGGGCGTGCAGATGTCGATCACGTCGATGTCGTCACGGGCGATCGCCTCGCGCCAGTCGACGGAGTGCTCGTGCCAGCCGAGCCGCGCAGCGGCCGCGGCCGTCGCATCGGGCCGGTGCCCGACCAGCAGCGCGGGCACCGGCTCGAACGGGAGATCGAAGAAGTGCGGAGCGGTGCGCCAGGCCTGCGTGTGCATGCGGCCCATGAAGCCGGTGCCGATCAGCGCGATCCGCAGCGGCGATGTCGTCGTCGTCATCGTGGGTGTGCCCTTTCCAGGCTCCGACGATGCCACCGCCGAAGCTCGGTCGCGAAGATCTTGCGCAAAACCTCCCGCGTGAGCCAGGGTGGTCGGGTGCCCGACCGCGTGACCCTCGCCGACCTCGCCGCGCAGGCAGGCGTGAGCATCGGCACGGCTTCGCGCGCGCTGTCGGGTCGCGGCGATCTCGCACCCGCCACCCGGCGCCGGGTGCTCACCGCCGCGAAGTCCCTCGGGTATGCGCGCGACCCGGCGGCCGGCGGGCGTCCGTCCGGCTCCGCGCGACTGGTCGACCTGGTGCTGGGCGGCTACCACAACGCCTACTCCGACGAGGTGACCGCGGGCGCCCGCAGCGCCGCCGCGGCCGCCGGCTACGACCTCGTGCTCACCGAGGAGCGCGACATCCCCGACGACGACTGGCCGATGCGCGTGCGCCGCCGCGGTTCGGCGGGCGTCGTGCTGGGCCTCATCTCGCCCACGGCTTCGCAGCTGGCCGCATTGACCGACGCCGAGATCCCCGTCGTGCTCATGGACCCCCAGGCCGAGACCTCGCGGGGCCTGACCAGCGTCCGCACGACCGACCGCGCGGGCGCGCGCACCGCGGCGCTGCACCTGGCCGACCGCGGCGCGACGCGGTTCGCGATCGTGCTCGGCTCGCCGCCGTACCGCTACGGCCGGGCACGCCACGAGGGCTTCGTCGCGGGTCTGCGCGAGGCGCGGCCGGGCGCCGACCTCGCGACGCTCGAAGCGGACTGGGGTGCATCGGCCGCCCGCGACGCCGCCCTCCCGCTGCTGCGCCGGATGCGCCCCGGCGAGCGTCTCGGCGTATTCGCCTGCTCGGACGAGATGGCCGCGGGCGTCTATGCCGCGGCTGCGGCGACCGGCCGCGGCATCCCGCACGACGTCCTGATCGTGGGCTTCGACGATCTGCGCAGCGCGCGGTGGCTCACCCCGCCGCTCACGACCGTGCGCCAGCCGATCCGCGAGATGGCGGCCGCCGCCGTGACCGCGCTCACCGTCGCCGCCGCGGGCGCCCTGCTCAGCCCCGCGCCGATCCACCTGCCCACGAGACTCATCCCCCGCGGATCGACCTGAGCGAGGGATGCCGGCGGCCAGGGCCGCCGGACGGACCGGCGGGTGCGGCATCCACTCAGCACAGAACGACCTACCGCGCGGCAGAGCAGCACGGGTAGCGTGAGGGCACGTCCGACGGAAGGCCAGCCCATGTCGATCTCGACCGAAACCTCTGCCCGCACGGCGCGCCCCGCGAGGAGCGAGGCCGAGCTGCAGCAGATGGCGAAGGACCACCTGTGGATGCACTTCGCGCGGCAGTCGGTCATGACCGACGGCCCCGGCGTGCCGATCATCGTCAAGGGCGAGGGCCACCACATCTGGGACTCGCAGGGCAAGAAGTACATCGACGGGCTCTCGGGGCTCTTCGTGGTCGCCGCGGGTCACGGCCGCCGTCGCCTCGCCGAAGCGGCCGCGACACAGGCCGAGCAGCTGGCGTTCTTTCCGATCTGGTCGTACGCGCACCCCGCCGCGATCGAGCTCGCCGACCGCCTCGCCGAGTACGCGCCGGGCGACCTCAACAAGGTGTTCTTCTCCACGGGCGGCGGCGAGGCCGTCGAGACGGCGTTCAAGCTCGCGAAGTACTACTGGAAGATCCAGGGGCGCCCCACCAAGCACAAGGTCATCTCACGCTCGGTGGCCTACCACGGCACCCCGCAGGGGGCGCTGGCGATCACCGGCATCCCCGCGATGAAAGAGATGTTCGAGCCGGTCACCCCGGGCGGCTTCCGCGTGCCCAACACCAACTTCTACCGCGCCGCCGACATGGGCGCGCCCGCGCACGACCTCGAGGCCTTCGGCGTGTGGGCGGCCGACCGCATCGAAGAGATGATCCTGTTCGAGGGCCCCGAGACCGTCGCGGCGGTGTTCCTCGAGCCGGTGCAGAACTCGGGGGGATGCTTCCCGCCGCCGCCCGGGTACTTCCAGCGCGTGCGGCAGATCTGCGACACCTACGACGTGCTGCTCGTCTCGGACGAGGTCATCTGCGCCTTCGGCCGCATCGGCCACATGTTCGCGTGCGACGCGTACGGGTACCAGCCCGACATGATCACGTTCGCGAAGGCGGTCACGAGCGGGTACTCGCCCCTCGGCGGCACGATCGTGAGCGACCGCATCTACGAGCCGTTCGCCCACGGCGACCGGTCCTTCTCCCACGGCTACACCTTCGGCGGGCACCCGGTCTCGGCCGCCGTCGCGCTGGAGAACCTCGACATCTTCGAAGAAGAGGGCCTCACCCAGCACGTGCGGGAGAACTCGCCGGTGTTCCGCTCGACCCTGGAACGGCTCACCGACCTGCCCATCGTGGGTGACGTGCGCGGCGACGGGTACTTCTTCGGCATCGAGCTCGTGAAAGACAAGGCGACGAAAGAGACCTTCGACGACGACGAGTCCGAGCGGCTGCTGCGCGGCTTCCTCTCCAAGGCGCTGTTCGACGCGGGGCTCTACTGCCGCGCGGACGACCGCGGCGACCCGGTCATCCAGCTCGCGCCGCCGCTGACGATCGGCCCGGCCGAGTTCGACGAGATCGAGCAGATCCTGCGCGGCGTGCTGACGGAGGCCTGGACCCGGCTCTGATCGGTGGATGCCGCCACCCGGGTGTCGGAGGCGGCCACCCTCGCAGCTCCCGCGCTGCGAGCCGGATTCTCGAGAGTGGCTCGCGACGTTTCGTTTTCGCTCGTTCCTCGCTCCGCTCAACGACCGGGGCCTGGCCGGTCAGCGCGGGGCGAAGGCCGCCCGGAAGAGCCGGCGGGCCCGGGCCGACGCGGCGGGCCGGGCGGCGGCATCCGTCCTCGCCAGCTCCATCGCGAGCATGCCCGTGGCCATCGTGACGTCTTCGATCTCGACGTGGCCGCCGATACGGCCCGCGGCGTGATCGCGCGTCACGAGACGCTCGACGACGCCGTAGAACCGCTCGCCGAGGACCGCCACGCGCGAGTCGGTGAGATCGGCCGTCACCAGCTGGATGAACGCGGTCGACACCACGGCCTGGTCGACCACGCGATCCAGCAGGTCCTCGATGGTGCGTTCGGGGGCCGCGGTGTACTCCTCCAGGTCGCGCACATTGTCTTCGAACACGGCGACGGCGAGGGCGGTGCGGTCGGGGAAATGCCGGTACAGGCTGCCCTGGCCGACGCCGGCGCGCTTGGCGACGGCGCTGAACGGGGCCGCGAGGCCTCCTTCGGCATAGACCTCGCGGGCGGCGGCGATGAGGGCGCGACGATTATCGGCGGCGGCGGCGGGGCCACGATTCTGGCGGGTCTCCGCACGGGGGGATGCGGTGCTGGGCACGGGTGTAGCCTAGTACCGGACATAGTTGTCCGGTAGGAGCCGCCCCGAAGGATCCTCGTCCCCCGGACCCGCAGCCCCGATGCATGCAAAACGAAAGGGAAGACAATGAGCACCACCCCCGCTCCTCTCACCGGAGCTTCCACCATCCAGACGTGGCTCGACGACGCCGCCGGCGGCGCCGCGCTGCGCGGCCTCCTCGCGCAGGGCGGACAGAGCGCCGAGGCGCTCGCGCCGATCGCCTCGCTGCCCATCTCGAACCTCGTCGCCATGAGCGGCGGCGCGTTCCCGCAGGCCGCCCTCGACGCGCTCATCGCGCAGGTGAACCCCGACGGCGTTCCGGAGGCCTCGTCCGACGAGACCCCCAAGGCCGAATGGGCCGAGAAGATCAGCGTCGGCCGCTTCACGGGCCAGACCGTCATCGTGACGGGCGCCGGCTCGGGCATCGGCCGCGCCACCGCGTCGCGCATCGCCCGCGAGGGCGGCCGCGTGATCGCCGTGGACGTCAGCCAGGAGCGCCTCGACGAGTTCGTCGCCGCACACGACGGCGCCGACGTCGTCGCGCTGACCGCCGACATCACCGACGACGAGGGTGTGGCCCGCATCGTCGAGGCTGCCGGCGACCGCATCGACGGCCTGGCCAACATCGCCGGGATCATGGACGACATGACCCCCGTGGGCGAGGTCAGCGACGCCGTCTGGGACCGCGTGTTCCGCGTCAACGTCACCGGCACCATGAAGCTCATGCGTGCGGTCATCCCCGCGATGCTGGCGCAGGGCAGCGGCTCGATCGTCAACACGTCGTCCGAGGCGTCGCTGCGCGGCTCGGCCGCCGGTGCCGCCTACACCGCTTCGAAGCACGCGGTGGTCGGCCTCACCAAGTCGAGCGCGTTCATGTACGGACCGAGCGGCATCCGCATCAACGCGGTCGCTCCCGGCGCGGTGATCACCAACATCGAGGCGAAGTTCAACTCGCCGCTGGGTGCCGAGCGCGTGCGGGTCGGCATGGGCGTCATGGTGCCGCCGGTGACGGCCGACCGCCTCGCCGCGTCCATCACGTTCCTGCTGAGCGACGACGGTGTCAACGTCAACGGCCAGAACCTCGCCAGCGACGGCGGCTGGTCCGCCGCCTGACCCGCGACCTCGACCCGCGACGCCCCGGCCGACCCGACGGCCGGGGCGTCGCGCATTCTCCGGGCCGGTGCGGAGATCCGCAGAATTGCGCATGCCCTGGCCGGCGGCATCCCATCCCCGCCGATTCTGGCGATTCGCCAAGAACCGCCCCTGCACCCCACGGAATCTGGCGAGTCGCCAAGAAGCGCCCCTGCACGCCGCCGAATCTGGCGAGTCGCCAGAACCGCCCCTGCACGCCGCCGAATCTGGCGAGTCGCCAGAACCGCCCCTGCACGCCGCCGAATCTGGCGAGTCGCCAGAACCGCCCCTGCGCGCCGCCGAATCTGGCGAGTCGCCAGAATCGGCGGTGGGAATGGGTGGGGAATGGGTGGGGAATGGATGCCGCCACCCGGCCGATTGCCGACGACCGGGGTCAGAACGGCCAGAGCAGGGGCACGTAGTACACGGCCATGAGCAGGAAGAAGATCGCGAGCGGCAGCCCGAGCTTCCAGTAGTCGCCGAAGCGGTAGCCGGCGGGGTCCATGACCATGAGATTGGCGGGCGTCGCGATCGGCGTGAGGAACGCCGCCGCACCGGCGACGGTCAGCGCCATCATGAACGGCTGCACCGAGACGCCCATCGCCTGCGCGACCGAGATCGCGATCGGCGCCACGATCAGCACCGTCGCGGTGTTGCTGATGAGCTGCCCCAGCACGATCGTCAGCCCGCACAGCGCGAGCAGCGCGACCTGGGGGCCGGCGTCGCCGAGGAGTGACAGCATCCCTCCCGCAACCAGGTCGGCGGTGCCGGTGCTGATGAACGCCGTCGACAGCGGGATCATCCCGGCGATGAGCACGACGGTGGTCCACGAGATGGAGTGGTAGGCCTGGGTGACCGTCACGGTGCGCGTGAGTACGAGGGCGCACGCGGCCAGCAGCGCGGCGATCGCCGGCGGCACGAGCCCGGTCGCCAGCAGCACCACCATCGCGAGCAGGATCACCGCCGCGCGCTTGGCGCCGCGCCCGAGCGGCACCGAGCGCCGCAGCTGCGAGGGATCGTCCACGGCGAGCACGCCGGGCTCGCTCGCGCGGCGCGCGAGGTCGTCCCACGCGCCCTGCAGCAGCAGGGCGTCGCCGGCCTGCACGACGAACTCGGCGCCCTTGAGCTGTTCCTCACCCCGACGCGCCGCGAGGACGACGAGGTCGCCCTTCTTCGTGGTCATTCCGGTGCACAGGGTCTTACCGATGAGCGGCGAACGCGGTGCGACGACCACCTCGGTGACGCCGTTGACGGGCCCGAGGAGCGTTCCGGTGTCGAGCGACAACGAGTACTGGCTGCGCAGCAGACGGGCGTGCCGCATGAGGTCCTTGGGCATGAGGGCGCCGCGCCGCTCGGGCAGCAGCCGGTCGCCGAGCAGCAGGATCGCCACGGTGCCGATGAGGATCGGGATGCCGACCAGCGCGAACTCGAAGAACCCGAACTCGCGCCCGCCGCCGGCGGCCGCGAACTCCGACACGATGATGTTGACGGGGGTTCCGGTCAGGAGCAGGAGCGACCCGGCCGAGGCTGCGAACGCGAGCGGCATCAGCAGCTTCGACGACGCGATGCCGGCGCGTGAGGCGACCACGACGACGAGCGGCAGCAGCGCCGCCACCGCCCCGTTGATGCTGATGAGCGCTGTGAGACCCGCCACCAGCAGTGCGATCACGACGACGAGCGTGTTGCGCTTCGTGCCCGCGCGGCCGATGACCTTCTGCCCCGCCCATGCCGTGATGCCCGTCGCGTCGAGCGACTCGCTGACCACGAACAGCGCCGCGATGAACAGCGTCGTCGGGTCTCCGAACCCGGCGAGGGCCTGGGGCAGCGTCAGCACGCCGGTGAAGTACAGCGCGACGGCCACGCCGATCGCGACCACGCCGATGGGTACGCGGTTGCTGACGAACGCGATCACCGCGAGCACCAGGATGACGAGCGTTGCCGCGACGGGGTCCACGGGCCCAGCGTAGCCACCGCTCGTCTACGGGGGTCGGCAGGTCGCGGCATCGATTGTCCAGCTGGTTAACCGCACCTGCACAAGAGAACTCAGGCTGAGGTGCCCCTGTCGAAGCGCGGTTGACCTGTCGAACGGAGGCGATGGATGCCGCACCCTACGCACGCACCGGCGGGTCAGCCGCGCAGCACGGCCAGTCCGGCGACGTCGTAGGCGAGCTCGACGGCCTCGAAGATCGCGGCGTCGATCGTGCGGGGCGCGAACGCGTCACCGATCGTGACGACGCGGGGTGCGGCATCCACGGCTCCGTCGATGCCTACCGACGCCCGCGGCTCGACGGCAACGACGGTGTCGATGTCGCCGAGGGTGGTGGTCACGCCGGTGAGCACGTCGCGCACGGCGACCTCGCGACCGCCCAGGCGCTCGACCCGGTGAGCCGCACGGCGCCGGAAGCCGGCATGGGCGCCGAGGCGCTCCAGCAGCAGCGGGCGGTCGTAGCCCGCGCCGATGTGCGGGAACAGCGTCTCGAACGGGGTCACGAGCTCCAGTTCGTCGACGTGCGGCAGCAGCATGAGCGCGATGCCGGCGGCGTAGGCGGTGCCGTCGGCGTCGACGACCGCGACCCGTCGGCCGAGCGCGCCGCGATGGGATGCCGCGGCGAACGCGTCGACCGTGCCGCCCGCCGGGAACCCGCCGGCGTACGCGCCGCCGAGGGCGAGGGAGGTGGTCTCGGGTGCCACCGCGCCGGTGCCGATGACGATCCCGTCGGCGTCGAACCCGCGCAGCGTCTCCGTCGTCGCGAGAACGCCCAGCCGCACGTCGACCTCGGCGTCGGCGAGGTCGCGCACGAGGTCGTCGACGAGCAGCCCGACACTCTCACGGCCCGGCACCTGGCGGGCCAGCAGCAGCTGCCCGCCGAGGTCGGCCGCCCGCTCGAGCAGGGTGACCTCGTGCCCGTCGCGGCCGAGCTCCACGGCCGCGCGCATCCCGGCCGGTCCCCCGCCGACCACGACCCACCGCTGCGGCGCGTCGGCCATCGGGCGCGGTCTGCGCTCGAGCTCGCGCCCGGCGAGCGGGTTGACGGTGCACGACATCGGGAGTCCGCGACTGCCGCGGCCGAGGCATCCCTGGTTCAGCCGGATGCAGTGGCGGATGCCGGGCTGTGCGGTGTCGACGGGCACGGCGCCCAGGAGCTTGCGGCCGAGGTCGGGGTCGGCGATCTGCGCGCGCGTGAGGGCGACCATGTCGGCGATGCCGGATGCGACCACCTCTTCGGCCTCTTCGACCGAGCGGGCGGCGCCGACCCCGAACACCGGCACGTCGGGATTCGCAGCCTTCACGGCGGCGACGTCGTCGCGCAGCCACGCGTACGGCATCGGCGAGGACGGGAACACGTAGTGCACGTTGTGGTAGCCGCCGGCCGCGAGGTCGAGGAAGTCGAGGCGGGCCTCGGCCCGCAGTCGCGCGATCACCTCGAGCATCGCGGCGCCGTCGAGCCCGTCCGGGTGGAACTCGTTCGCGACGATCCGGATGCCGACGGTGAAGTCGTCACCGACCCGCTCGCGCACCGCCCGCAGCACCTCGCGGGGGAACCGCGTGCGGCCCTCGAGGTCGCCGCCGTACCCGTCGGTGCGCGCGTTGTACAGCGGCGAGAGGAACTGGTGCAGCAGGTACCCGTGGGCCATGTGGATCTCGACGCCGTCGAACCCGCCCGCACGCGAGTGCTCGGCCGACAGCGCCCACCCTTCGACGAGCGCCGCGATGTCGTCGCGGTCCATCTCCCGCGTGGCGTGGGCGGTCGATGGCGATAGTATGCGCGAAGGGGCATACACCGTGCGCGGTCCGTCCGGACTGTCGGCCTGGGCCTGCGCGCCGTGGTGGTTGAGCTGCACGAAGACCTTCGCGCCGGCCTCGTGCACGGCATCCGTCATCCGCTTCGACGCGGCCACGCCCTCGGGGCGGTACGCATCCTCGAAGCCCTTGATCGACCCGGTCGGGTGCACGAAGTGGTTGCCCGCGACGAACAGCCCGCAGCCGCCGAGCGCCCGCCGCACGTAGTACGCCGTCTCGCGGTCGGACTCGACCCGGTCGGAGTACTGCTTGGAGTGCGCCGTCTGCATGATGCGGTTGGGCACGGTGACGGCGCCGATCCGCAGCGGCTGCGCCAGCGCGGACGAGTGGATGCTTCGACCCGCTGACGCTCGCTCAGCGGAACTGCCGGGACTCGCGGTCATGCCCCGACCCTAGCCCCGACAGTCGGCCGCCACCCCGCTGTTCCCCTGTCACGAAGTGTCGCCGCGAGCAGCACTTCGTGACAGGTGAGCAGCTGTCGGCCGCGGACCCATCGGTACGCGGGCGCCTCGGGCGAGGCTGAGGCACCCGGCTCAGAGCCGTGCGAGCGCCTGGTCCAGATCGGCGAGCAGGTCCGGCGCCGACTCGATGCCCACCGACAGCCGTACGACCTCCGGCGGCACGGCGAGCTCGGTGCCGCGCACCGAGGCATGCGTCATCTCGTCGGGGTAGTTCATGAGCGACTCCACACCGCCGAGGGACTCAGCCAGCTGGAACAGCCGCGTCGACTCCGCGAACCGGCGGGCCGATGCGGGGTCGGCCAGGGCGACCGAGACGATGCCGCCGAACCCGCTCATCTGCCGCGCCGCGAGCTCGTGCCCCGGGTGCGAGGCGAGGCCGGGGTAGTACACGCGGGCGACCGCCGCGTGCGCGGAGAGGAAGGATGCCACCTCCTGCGCGTTCTCGCTGTGCCGCTGCATGCGCAGGGCGAGCGTCTTGATGCCGCGGGTCGTGAGCCACGCGTCGAGCGGACCCGAGACCGCGCCGACCGCGAACTGCAAGAACTTCACCTCGCCGTAGAGCACGTCGTCGTTCAGCACGAGCGCGCCGCCGACGACGTCGGAGTGCCCACCCAGGTACTTCGTCGTGGAGTGCACGACGACATCGGCGCCGAGTGCGAGCGGCTGCTGCAGCGCCGGGGACGCGAAGGTGTTGTCGACCACGACGAGCGCTCCGGCGTCGTGGCCGAGACGCGCGAGGCCGGCGATGTCGGTGATCCGCAGCAGCGGGTTGCTCGGCGTCTCGACCCACACGATCCTCGCGGGGCGCTCCTCGAGCGCGGCGGCGACGGCGGCCAGGTCGCTCATGTCGACGACCCGCACCGTGACGCCCCACGCACCGAGCACGCGGGCGATGAGCCGGTAGGTGCCGCCGTACACATCGTTGCCGAGCAGCACCTCGTCGCCGGGCTTGAGCGCGGCGCGCAGCAAGGCATCCTCGGCCGCGAGACCCGACGCGAACGACAGAGCGTGGACACCGCCTTCGAGCGCGGCGAGCTGGGTCTCCAGCGCGGTGCGCGTCGGGTTGCCGCTGCGGCCGTACTCATACCCCTCGCGGAGGCCGCCGATGCCGTCCTGCGCATACGTCGTCGAGAAGTGCACGGGCGGGATCACGGCTCCGGTCCTGGGGTCGAACGCCTGCCCGGCGTGCACGGCGCGGGTCTCGAAGCCGGAATCGGCGGTGGGCTCGGTCATGCGGGTGCTCCTTCATGAGGGGTGGTGGTGGATGCCGCGGCCGGCACGTCGAAGCCGTGCTCGCGCATCCAGTCGTCGTCGTAGAACCGGTGGAGGTAGCCCCGGCCGTGGTCGGGCAGCAGCACGACGACGACGGCATCCGCGGGCAGGTCGCGGGCGACACGCAGCGCGGCGACCACTGCCATACCGCTCGAGCCGCCGACGAGCAGCCCCTCCTCGCGGGCGAGGCGCCGGGTCATGGCGAACGACTCGGCGTCGGGGATGCGGTGGATCTCGTCCGGCACAGCAGGGTCGTAGCTGTCAGGCAGGAAGTCTTCGCCGACGCCCTCGACGAGGTAGCCGTGCAGCGGGCCGCCGGAGTAGATCGACCCCTCCGGGTCCGCGCCGACGACGCGCACCGCGCCGCCCGAGACCTCGTGCAGGTACCGGCCGGTGCCGCTGATCGTGCCGCCGGTGCCGATGCCGGCGACGAAATGCGTAACGCGGCCGTCGGTGTCGCGCCAGACCTCGGGGCCGGTCGTCTCGTAGTGGCTGAGCGGCCCGTTCGGGTTCGCGAACTGGTTCGGCATGAACGCCCCGGGGATCTCGCGCACCAGGCGGTCGGCCACGCTGTAGTACGAGCGGGGGTCCTCGGGCGGCACGCTCGTGTCGGTGACGACGACCTCGGCTCCGTATGCCCTGAGCACGCCGACTTTGGCACCGGCGAACTTGTCGGGCACGACGAAGATCATGCGGTAGCCGCGCTGGATGGCCACCAGCGCCAGGCCGACACCGGTGTTGCCGCTGGTCGGCTCGACGATCGTGCCGCCGGGCCGCAGCAGACCGTCGCGCTCGGCGGCGTCGATGATGCGGGCCGCGATGCGGTCCTTGGCGGACCCGCCGGGGTTGAAGTACTCGACCTTGGCGAGCACCGTGGCGGCGATGCCGTCGGTGACGCGGGTCAGCTGGACAAGGGGGGTGTTGCCGACGAGGTCGGCGACGCTCTGGGCGTAACGCACGTGAGATTCCTCAGGTGTTGCCGCGCACATCGGCGCGGAGTGTTGTCGGGGTCGCGGAGGTCTGCGTGAAGCGGGAGCTTCAACAGCAGGGGCGACAACACCGACAGGTCAACACGCGGGTCAGTCTAGACGTCGGCCGGTGGCTCGTACAGATGGATGCCGCAATCCGGCGTCATGCGGCTCCGCACCCGCCCTCCGGCACCACGAGAGCGACGAGTGGATGCCGCCGACCTCCCCCTCTCGTCGACTTGGCGTATATGTACGCGACACGCTGGCGTGTCGCGTACATATACGCCAAGTCGATGGGGGGGTCACCAGGTCGCGACGTACTCCGAGCGGCGCACGAGCGCGGCCTGTTCCACAAGGGGCAGCGAGCGGTCGACGGCCTGCACGACGCGGCGGGCCACCTCGGGCGAGCTCAGCCGATAGTCGGTGAAGTCGCTGTTGGACGCGTACACGCCGATCGGCAGGGTCAGCGCCTGGAAGAAGCCGAACAGCGGGCGCAGCTGGTGCTCGATGATGAGCGCGTGCCGTTCGCCGCCGCCGGTCGCGGCCAGGAGCACCGGCGTGCCGACGAGGTCGTACTGTCCGACGAAGTCGAACAGGTGTTTGAACAGGCCCGTGAACGAGGCGCGGTAGACCGGGCTTGCCACCACCAGCAGGTCGGCGGACTCGATCGCGCGCAGCGCCCGTTCGACCTCGGGCGCGACGTCCTCGCGACGCAGCGCGCCGGCGAAGCCCGGCCCGAGCGCCGCGACCTCGACCAGTTCGGTCTCGGCCGCGACGCGCTCGGCGACCTCGGCGAGGATCGTCCGCACGAGTGCCGTCGTGCGGCTCGGCTCCTGCAGCGACCCCGAGACCCCGACGACCCGCAGCGGCCGCAGCGCGCCGCCGGAGGGAGCGGATGCCGCGGCCGCGCCGTGCGCGGCGGCGATGCCGGCGGCCGTGGCCGCGGCGAGCTCGACGGCGCTCACGATGCGTCCTCCGGTGGCGCGACCGGTCGTCCGATCGAGAGCATCAGCCGGTTCGCCCAGTTGAAGAACGCGGCGCCGTGGACGACGTCCGAGATCTCCAGGTCGTCCAGGCCCGCCTCCCGCAGACGCGCGACGTGGGTCTCGTCGAAGGCCAGTGGTGTCGCGGTCAGGGCGGCTGCCGCGGCGACGATCGCATTCCACCGCGCGCCGAGGTCGGCGTCGATGCCCTCGGCGAGCAGCCGGTCGACGAGCTCGGGCGACTTCGAGAAGTGCGTCGCGAAGCGCGCGTGCACGGACGCGCAGAACACGCAGCCGTTGACGCGCGAGGCGGCGGTCGCGGCGAGCTCGCGCTCAGCCCGCGGCAGCCCTTCGGCGGTGTTGTAGAAGATGTCCTTGTCGACGAGGGTGCGCGCCCGCAGGATCTCGGGATCCCGAGCGAGCAGCCGGAAGTAGTCGCTCGACGCCCGCGCCCGATCGACGAGGCCCTCGTAGTGGCGCTCGGTCAGCTCGTCGACGGGCAGCGGCTCCAGCCACGGCAGCCACCCCACCTCTGCGCGGGTGAACGCGTGGGGGTGCGGTGCGTCGTGCGTCAGGACGACGTCCTCGGTCGTGGTGCCGGTCATGCGGAGACCTCCTCGGGCGATGCGGACGTTTCGACGGGCTCGACGACCGGGGGCGTTTCGTCTCGCGAAGACCCGCGCTGAGCGAGCGCCGGCGAGTCGAAGCGTCGCTCAACGACCGAGGGAGCGAGTGCGCGGAGGCCGGCGGCCACCCGCTGCTGGAACGCCAGGAACGACACCAGCTGCGAGAGCGTCACGATGCCGTCGGCGCTCCAGCCGGCGTCCACGAGCCGGCTCTGGGCCGCGGCATCCGCCTCCCGCGGCCGGAAGGTGAGCAGGTGCGCGTGCGCGAGCGCCGCCGTGAGCCGCTCGCCCAGCGCGTCGCGGGCGGCGAGGCCGGGCTCGTACCGGCGCCCGTCGGTGCTCTCGCCGGCGAGACCCTCCTCGCGGTAGGCGCCGAACGGCCCCGCGGTGGCGGCGGTGGATGCCTCGGCCAGCACGATCTCGGTCCGCTGCGTGTCGGCACCGGTCGCCGCGTCGGCGTAGTAGGCGGCGGTCGCGTCGTCGGCGGTCGAGCGGGTGGCGAATGCGGCGACGAGCAGTCGGTCCTGCAGCGGGAACGCGGCGTCGTCGAACGGGGCGAACAGGGCGTCGTAGCTGGCCTGCAGCTGGTCGCGGGTGACGGGCCGGCGCCGGCGCAGGGCGTCGAGCGGGTCGCCGGCGCGGACGCCGACGAGCTCGTCGACGACGTCGACGCGCTCGATGAGGTCAGGGGTGGTCATGAGGTCTCCTTTCCGAGACGGGCGAGGGGAGCTGGGGACCGGTCGGCCCAGCCGAGCACGGGCGCCACCTCTGTGGCGAACAGCTCGATCGAGCGCAGCACGTGGTCGTGCGGCGCGTCGACGGAGTGCACCTGGAAGGCGACCTCGGTCGCGCGCGACAGCGTCGAGTCGACCGCGAGCGATGCCGCAACCTCCTCCGGCGTGCCGAGGTGGGTGTCGGTCGCGGCGATGAGGTCGTCGAGCGTGTCGTCGGGCAAGTGATGGCCCGACCGGCGCAGACCCTCCGCCGCGCGACGGAGCCCGACCTCGGCGAACCGCAGCGCGTCGGCGCGGTCGTCGGCGACGAAGACGGTGCGGGATGCAGTCACGCGCGGCGCGACGCCGTCCGGCAGCGCCTCCAGGTACCGGTCGATGATCGGGTGCTGCAGGTCGGCCAGGCTCGCATCGAGCGCATTCGCGGGCCGCGGCTGGGTGCGCGAGAGCAGCAGACCGTGACCGTGGATGCCGGCCCGGGTGCCGCCCGCCGGCGAGAAGGTCGCCTGCCAGACGCGGCCGGCCAGGGCCCCGGCATCCGGATACAGGGTGTTTCCGCCGCCGATCTCTCGGCCGGCCAGGGCGTCGAGCAGCACCGCGAGCTTCGCCTCGTACACGGCGGACTTCGCCGCGACGTCCTGCCCGAACGGCACGAACGACGACGGCGTCCCGCCGCTGCCCAGGCCCAGGTCGATGCGACCGCCCGACAGCAGGTCGGCGACCACGGCGTCTTCGGCGACCCGCACCGGGTCCTCCAACGGCAGCGTCACGACGCCGGTCCCGAGCCGGATCTCGCTGGTCGCGGCGGCGACGTGCGCGAGGAACACGAACGGCGCGGGCAGTCCGCCCTCCGCGGCCCGGAAGTGGTGCTGCGCGACCCACGCGCGGCCGACGCCGAACCGCTCCGCGTGCCGGATCTGGTCGGTCGCGAGGCGGTACCGCTCGGCGGCCGGAGCATCGTCCAGCAGGCGGGTGAAGAAGGCGAGTGTCGGCGCGGTCATGCCGCGACCTCCGATCGTCCGGGCACGGCTGCCAGCAGCTCGCGCGTGTACTCGTGGGTGGGGGCCGAGAACAGGTCCTCGGTGCTGCCGGTCTCGACGACCCGGCCGCGGCGCATCACCGACACGGTGTGGCTGATGCGACGCACGACGGCCAGGTCGTGCGAGATGAACAGATAGGTGAGCCCGAGCTCCTGCTGCAGCGACTCCAGCAGCTCGAGGATCCGCGCCTGCACCGTCACATCCAGCGCCGACACCGCCTCGTCGAGCACGACGAGCTCGGGGTCGATCGCGAGCGCCCGGGCGATCGCGACACGCTGCCGCTGGCCGCCCGACAGCTCTCGGGGCGAGCGCTCGAGCACATCGGCGGGCAGCTTGACGCGGCCGATCAACTCGGCCGCGCGCTCTCGGCGGGCCGCGCGGCCGCCCTCGCGGAAGTTGTGCAGCGGCTCGGCCACGATCTGCGCGACGCTCTGCCGCGGGTCCAGCGACGAGAACGGGTTCTGGTACACGAGCTGGATGCGCCGGCGCAGCTGCCGCAGCCCGTCACCGCGGAGGCCGGCGATGTCGGCGAGCCGCCCGGACGCGTCGGCGAGCTCGATGCGGCCGCCGTCGGGCTGCAGGAACCTCGTCACCAGTCGCGCGGTCGTCGTCTTGCCCGATCCCGACTCGCCCACCAGCGCATGGGTCGTGCCCCGGCGCACCTGGAACGACACCTCGTCCACGGCGCGGAACGCCTCGCGCCCGCGCACCGCGAACTCCTTCACGAGGCCTTCGGCGACGATGGCGTAGGGATTCTCGGCGGCGGCGGCCGCGGCATCCCGGATGAACAGCGGCGGCGGCGGACGACGGAAGTCCTCCGGCGCGAGCGCGGGGGCGTCGGCCAGCAGCTGCCGCGTGTACGGATCCGACGGGGACGAGAGGATGCCGGCACTCGGACCCTGCTCGACGACCCGGCCCTGATTCAACACGACCAGACGCTGGGCCCGGTCGGCGGCGACGCCGAGGTCGTGCGTGACGAGGAGCACCGCCGTGCCCTCTTCGCGGCGCAGGTCGTCGATGAGGTCGAGGATGCGGCGCTGCACGGTGGCGTCGAGCGCGCTGGTGGGCTCGTCGGCGATGATCAGCCGCGGCCGCAGCGCGATCGCGGTCGCGATGAGCACGCGCTGCCTCATGCCGCCCGACAGCTCGTGCGGATACTGCCGCGCCCGCAGCGCCGGGTCGTCCAGGCCGACCCGCTCGAGCAGTTCGAGCACGCGCGCACGGCGGGCCGCGGCATCCCGGATCCCGTGCACGCGCAGGATCTCGCCCACCTGCACGCCGATCGGGCGCACCGGGTCGAGCGACGACGCCGGGTCCTGCGGCACGAGGCCCACCTGCGCGCCGCGCACGCTGCGCAGGCGCTTCTGATTCCAGGCGGTGATGTCGACGCCGCCGAGCGAGATCGAGCCGGCGTCGACGCGGCCGCCGTCTGGCAGCAGACCGATGAGCGCGTGCGCGGTGGTCGACTTGCCCGAGCCGGACTCGCCGACCAGCGCCACGACCTCGCCCTCGTCGACCGTCACGTCGACGCCGTGGACGACCTCGCGACGGCCGGTGCGGGCCCGATACGACACCCGGAGGTCCTGCACATCGAGCACGCTCATCGCGTTCCCCTTCCGATCGACTGGCTGATGCGGTTCGCGCTCAGCACCACCACGAGCACCACGAGGCCGGGAAGGGTGGTGAGCCACCACGCCGTCGCGACGTAGTTGCGGCCCTCGGCGATGAGCAGACCCCACTCCGGCGTCGGCGGCGGCGCGCCGTACCCGAGGAACCCGAGCGTCGAGATGGCCAGGATCGCCCCGCCGAACTGCAGAGCCGCGAGGCCCACCACGGCGGTGAGCGAGTTGGGCAGCACGTGCCGGCGCAGCACCGACGCGAACGAGCCGCCGCTGCCGAAGGCCGCCTCGACATAGTCGGTGCGACGCACGCGCACCACCTCGGAGCGCGACAGTCGTGCGAACGACGCGACGCTGCCGATGCCGACCGCGATCGCCGCGTTCACCGTTCCGAAGCCCAGCAGGATGATCACCGACAGCGACAGCAGCAGACCGGGGATCGACAGCAGCACGTCGACGACCCGCATCAGCACGTCGTCGAGCCAGCCGCCCACGGACCCCGCCACGACGCCGAGCAGCGTCCCGGCCGCGAGGCCGACGGTCACGGCGATGAGGGCGCCCGAGAGCGAGTGGATCGCGCCGTACACGACGCGCGCGTACAGGTCGCGGCCGATGGCATCGGTGCCGAACCAGTGCTCGGCGCTCGGCGGCAGCAGCTTCTGCGCCGGCACGCCGTCGATCGGGTCGTACGAGGTGAACAGCCACGGCACTGCGGCCCACAGCACCGCGACGACGATCACCGCGATGGCGACGACGAGCGTCCACGACGGGCGCCGCCCGCGGGCGAACAGCCGTGCGACATTCGAGCGGCGCGACGGCTGCCCCTCGGGAGCGCCCGCGTCGCGCGCGATCGGGTCGAGGACGGTTCCGGATGCCTCGTCCCGCTGCGCCTCGACGGCCGAGGTCGTGGCGGTGGCGGCATCCTCAATCACCGGTCCCTGAGCCTGTCGAAGGGTCACGCGGCGGCCTCCTGTAGGACGAGTGCGGACCCCGCACGCGGCGAGCGGGAGCCGCGACGCAGCCGCGGATCGAGCACCGGATAGAGCAGATCGACCACGAGGTTGACGACGACGAACGTCAGGGCGGCGAGCACGACGACACCCTGAAGCACCGGGATGTCCTGGCTGGAGACGGCCTGTTCGGTGATGCGGCCGATGCCGGTACGGCCGTATACCGTCTCGGTCACGACCGCGCCGCCGATCAGCTCGCCAAACAGCACGCCCGCGATCGTGAGCGCCGGCAGCAGGGCGTTGCGCGCCACCGACCGCCACAGCACCCACGACGGCGAGGCGCCCTTGGCGCGCACCACCGTCACGAAGGGCTGCAGCTGCACCTCGTCGATGCTGCGCACCAGGATCTGCGCCAGCGGCGCCGAGATCGGCACCGCCAGCGTGATGACGGGGAGGATGAGGCCCACCACCGGATCGGCCGCGACGATCGGCACCCAGCCCAGCCCGAACGAGAACACCTGGATGAGGAGGATGCCGAGCCAGAACACCGGAACCGCCACGAACACCCCCGGGAGGGCCTGCAGCCCCTGACGCAGCCAGCCGAACGGCGACAGCGTCGAGAGGAACGCGATCGCGAACGCGATGACCGCGGCGAGCACGAACCCGAGGCCCGCGAGCACCGCCGTCGCCGGAAGCGCCTCGCCGATGAGCTGCAGCACGGGCGTGCCGTACTGCGTCGAATAGCCGAAGTCGCCGCGGGCGTAGCCGGTCAGCGTGGCCCAGTACTGCTCCCACCACGACGAGTCGACGCCGTACGCGACGCGGATCTGCTCGATCTGCTCGGCACTCAGGCCGAGCGAAGGGTCCTCGTACTTGATCAGGATCGCGTCACCCGGCAGCAGCTGCAGCAGGATGAACGTGGCCGTGAAGGCCGCGATCAGAACGATCGCGGCCTGCCCGGCGCGTCTCAGCGCGTAGCTCATCGGCTTCTCGGTCCTACTTCTTCTTGTCGAGCCACACGTCGTAGAACAGCGGGCGCCCGACCGACTCGAACTCGATGCCCTGCACGTACGGCGCCGCGCCGTACACCTGGGGCTCCTCGAACAGCGGGATCACGTACGCCTGCTCGGCGAGGTAGTCCTGCACCGCCTGCGAGGCGGCGACGCGCGCGTCGGGATCGGCCGTCGAGGCGACCGCGAGCAGCAGCTCGTCGAGCTTCGCGTCATCCGACAGCAGCGTGTTGCGGTTCTTCGTGTAGTACTGGCTCTTGATGACGTCCAGGTCCGCGCGGCCGACCATCGAGTGGTACAGCGGGGTCTTCAGCGGGTCCTTGATGTCTTCGGCGTAGCTGCCGGCGTCGGCCGACTTCACGTTGAGTTCGACGCCGATCTTCTTCAGCTGCTGCGAGACCAGCTCCAGGCTCTGCTTCGACAGCGGCTGCGGCTTCGCCTCGTACACGTCGAGCGACAGGCGCTGACCGTCCTTCTCGCGGATGCCGTCGGAGCCGGTCTCCCATCCCGCCTCGTCGAGCAGCTTCTCGGCCTTCTTCGGGTCGTACTCGTAGTACTTCGACTCGTCCTTGTACCCGAGTGCCGACGAGCTGAGCGCGGACGTGGCCCGCGGGTAGTTGCCGGTGAAGATCGTGTCGACGACCTCCTGGCTGTCGACGCCGGCGACGAGCGCCTGGCGCACCTTGATGTCGCTCAGGATCGGATTGGTGAAGCGCAGGCTGAGCGAGTTGTTGACCCCGCGGGTCTGCGGCGCGTACAGGTCGAAGCCGGCCGACTCGACACGTGGCTCATCGAACGCCTGCACGTAGCGGATGTAGTCCGCCTGGCCCGACAGCAGCGAGCCGATGCGCACGCTGTCTTCGGGCGTGACGATCAGGTGGATGGCGTCGACGTACGCGCGGCCCTGGTGCTTCGAGCTCGGCGGTGCCCAGTCGTAGTCATCACGGGCCTCGAGTGTCAGCTCGGTGCCGAGCTTCTCGCCGGAGATCGTGAACGGACCCGAGCCGACGATGTCGGCGGCGTTCCCGGCGCCGAACTCCTCCAGCGTGCGATCGAGCGTCGCGGGCGACAGCAGGCCGGAGTTGATGGTCGACGTCGCCTGCAGGAATCCGGGGGACGGCGCGCTGAACCGGAACGTCACGGTGTCGTCGTCGACGACCTCGCTCGACGCGTAGTTGTTGATCGCCTCCGACACGGTGAGCCCGAGGTCGGGGTTGCCGAGGCCGTACGTGTCGAAGTTCTTCGCGACCGCGGCCGCGTCGACGGGAGTGCCGTCGGCGAAGGTCACGTCGTCGCGCAGGTCGAACGTGTACTCGGTGGCGTCGTCGTTCACGGTCCACTCGGTCGCGACCCACGGCTCGATCTCGAGCGTCTCGGGGTTCTGCCACGTCAGGCGCGCGGTGATGTTGTTGACCAGGCCGCCGTTCGGGTAGAAGCCGGCCTGCGGCGGGTAGAGGTTCGTGTACGTCTGGTGCTCGAGGTACGTGACGGTGCCGCCGGTGACCGGCTCGCCGGCGGCGTCACCACCGGTCGCGGCAGGCTGCTGCGATGCGCAGGCGGTGAGGGATGCCGCGGCGAAGAGCACCGCGACGGCACCGGCGATGAATCGCGATGCGGGACGGGACATGTGGTTCTCCTGGGTTCGGGCTGTTGCTGCAAGGTGTGTCGGCAACGCTAGGGAGGGCGCGCGGATGCCGCGGGCCGGCGTGTCACCGCCGTTCACTCGCCGCAAGCGGAGGTCACCGGGGGTCATCCGGGGTAACACGGGCCCCCGGTCGCTGAGCCTGTCGAAGCGCGCCGGGCCCCCGGGTCGCTGAGCCTGTCGAAGCGCGCCGGGCCCCCGGTCGTTGAGCGAGCGAGGAACGAGCGAGACGAAACGCCCCGACCGCACGAACAACTCCGCACGAGAGCGCGCTGCGCTCAACGGCCGGCCGTCACGGCCTCGGCGTGGGCCAGGCGCGGAGCGCCCAGCGACAGGCGCTCGCGCAGGGTGGCACCCTGGCGACCGATCAGTCCGCGGCGGCGGAGCTCGGGCACGGCGAGCGCCGTGAACGCCTCGAATTGCGCCGGCTGGAAGGCCGACAGCACGTTGAAGCCGTCGGCCGCGCCGGCGTCGCGCCAGCGCTCGAAGTGGTCGGCGATCACGGCGGGCCCGCCGACCACGAAGTTCGCGGGCACGGCGTGCGCGGCGATCAGGTGCCGCCACGTCACCGGATGGTCTCCACCGAGGTCGCGACCGGTGCGGACGCGCACGACGTCGAGCGTCCGCGCGGCGGCCTCGGCGAACGCGGCGGCCGTCGCGGACGGCACCGCATCGTCGACGGATGCCGCGCGCGCCGGGTCGTCCGCAGCGACGCCCGCCGCATCCAGGAACGACGCCAGCGACCGGTTCGCCGGGAATCCGGGGCGCGCCGCGTGCCCCGACACCCCGTCGTCGATGGGCACCAGCAGCAGCAGGCGGTCGACGATCGCCCGGGCCGCGGCATCCGTGTCGGCCACCACCGGCAGCACCGGCACGATCACCTTGAGGTCTTCGGGATCGCGACCGGATGCCGCCGCCAGCGCCCGCAGCTCTGCCCGGGTGGCGGCGGCCACGGCCGGGTCGCCCGCGGCGATCAGCGCGAGGTCGGCCTCGGTCGCGGCGAGCGCGCGGGAGCGCGGCGACGTGCCGGCGTGCACGATCGGCGGATGCACCTGGGGCGGGCGGGCGACGTTGAGCGGGCCTTCGACGCGCACCTGGGCGCCCTGCAGACCGGCGGTCCGCAGCCGGTCGGCGTCGATGAGCACGCCGCTGCCGGGGTCGGCGATCCAGGCGCCGTCGTCCCACGACTCCCACAGCAGCCGCAGCGCGCGCACGAACTCCTCGGCGCGGTCGTAGCGCGCCTCGTTGTCGGCGTGGGCGTCGCGGCCGTGGTTGGCGGCCGCCCGCGGCTCGGCGCCGGTGACGAGGTTGACGCCCGCACGCCCACCGGTGAGCAGGTCGAGGGATGCCGTCGCCCGCGCCGTCGCGTAGGGGTCGGCGTACGTCGAGTTCACGGTCGCGATGAGTCCGATGCGCTCGGTGATCCCCGCGAGGAAGAGCACCGCACTGACCGGATCGATGCGCGCGAGCAGGTATGGGTCGCGGAACTCCAGGTCTGGTCCGGTGGCGAGCCAGTCGCCGAAGAACAGGTAGTCGAGGTCGGCGTCCTCGGCGAGCTCGGCGACGCGGCGCAGCACGGCGGCGTCCGTTCGCGGATCGGCGTGCGCGCCCGGATGCCGCCACCCCGAGGGGTAGGCGCCGAGCGTGCGCACCATGGCTCCGACGATCAGGGGCCCGCTCGCGGCATCCGTCATACCGGCACCACGTCCAGCGACGGTGCCGAGCCGACCGCGGCG
>Ga0160453_100533_pt1 | contig 27809 bp, 24 predicted proteins | sample HID1971K_E6MG_FD_108228 | JGI IMG/M metagenome (GOLD analysis project Ga0160453, IMG submission 108228) | Enriched millipede-associated microbial communities from UW Madison campus, WI, USA - HID1971K_E6 MG | ecosystem: Host-associated > Arthropoda: Insects > Digestive system > Unclassified ...
ATCGCCCAAGAGGGGCAGCAGGCGCCCGCCGTCACCAAGGCGCAGGCGGAGCGCATCCTCACCCGCATCGCGGCCACGGTGGCCGACGCCGATGCGGCCCTCGACGGCGACCTGGCCGAGACCCGCATGTCGGGCGCGGCGCTGGCGTCGCGCGACACGAACTACAAGCTGCGCTCGCAGATCGCCGACTACAAGGCGCCGGACCCGATCCACGCCAAGCCGCTCAGCGTCATCCTCCCGCAGGCGTACGACGACTGGCCCCGCTCGGTGATCGTCGTCGGCGCCGACGAGGCGTCGAAGACCTCGAGCATCATGGTCATGTCGCAGGCCGACCCGTGGTCGGACTACCGCCTGTCGTACATCGCGAACCTGGAGGCGTCGACCCCGCTGCCCGACCTCGCACCCACCTACATCGGCGCCCCGCAGGTCGAGCCCGATTCGCCGTTCCTCTCGCTCGCTCCCAAGGACGTCGCGACCGCGTACGCCGACGTCATCGACAAGGGCGAGGCCAGCGAGTACTACGCGCTCTTCGATCCCGATGGCGATCAGCTGCGCACCAGCATCGCAGCGGACCGTGAGCGCCGCCTGGCCGACTTCAACCAGACTGCCAACACGACCGCGGTGACCGGCACCCTCCAGTTCCAGGCGATGGCCGGCACCCAGCAGCCCTTCGCGCTGCAGACGGTCGAGAGCGGCGCGATCGTGGCCGTCAACATCGATGAGACCGACACCGCCACGCCGGCCAACCCCGATGCGGTGATCAAGAACAACCCGACGGTGACGGCGTTGGCCGGGACCGACCAGTCGTCGACGGGATTCACGACCACGTACAGCGACCAGGTGTTCTTCTACGTCCCGGGTCCCGGGTCGAACGAGAAGATCCGCCTGCTCGGCTACTCGTCCGCCATCCTCGAAGCGAAGGTCATCTCTTGAGCGATCCCACCATCGGCACCGCGGTCCGCGGTGCGGTCGACCTCTCGTCGCTGCGCAATCGCCCTGCCGCACCCGCGCCGGGTGAGGCGCCGGCGGCCGACGCCGCAGTGGCCGTCCCGGCCCTCGTGCTCGACATCACTGACGACACGTTCCCGCAGGTGCTGGAACTGTCGCGTACCGTCCCGGTGGTCGTCGACCTGTGGGCCGAGTGGTGCGGGCCGTGCAAGCAGCTGAGCCCCATCCTGGAGCGGGTCGTCCAGGAGCTCGCCGGCCGACTCGTGCTCGCCAAGGTGGACGTCGACGCGAACCCTCAGCTGTCACAGGCGTTCCGCGCCCAGTCGATCCCCATGGTCGTCGCTCTCGTGGCCGGCCAGCCGGTGCCGCTGTTCACCGGCGCGGTGCCCGAGCAGCAGGTGCGCGAGGTGTTCGCGCAGCTGTTGCAGGTCGCGGCGCAGAACGGCGTGACCGGCACCGCCGCGGTCGACGGCGACGCGGAGGCCGCACCGGAGGCTCCGGAGGAGCCGCCGCTGTCGCCGCTGCACGCCGAGGCGTTCGAGGCGATCGAGAGCGGTGACTACGCCCGTGCGATCACCGCCTACGAGAAGGCCCTCGCCGAGAATCCTCGTGACGAGGATGCGCGCGCCGGTCTCGGGCAGGTTCGCCTGCTCGACCGCGTGCAGGGACTGGACCTGCAGGAGGCACGCGCGGCTGCCGCGGCAACCCCGACCGATGTCGCAGCTCAGCTCGCGGTGGCCGATCTGGATGTCGCGGGCGGTCACGTCGACGACGCCTTCAGCCGACTGCTCGACCTGTTCGCCCAGCTGCCTTCGGACGAACGCGGCCCGGTGCGTGAGCGCCTGCTCGAGCTTTTCGCCTTGGTCGGCGACGCCGATCCCCGCGTGGCCTCGGCTCGCGGGCGACTGGCCTCTCTGCTCTTCTGAGACGCCGACCCGGCGCCTTGCGCCGGGCCCGTTCAGGCCGTGTCAGCCGTTCGTCGGCGAGGGCACGTGCGCCGCCGTCTCGTGACGGAGCCACAGCACACCCAGCGGCGGCAGGACGAGCGACGCGCGTCCGCCCTCCGCGGCGTGCACCACGCCCAGGTTGCCGACCCCTGAGCCGCCGTAGGCCTGGGAATCGGTGTTGAGGATCTCGTGCCACACGCCGCTCTCGGGCAGGTCGAGCTCGTAGGCGTTCAGCGGCGTACCGGAGAAGTTCGCCGCGACGACGATGGTGTTGCCGTGCCAGTCGCGCCGCGCGAACACGACGACGTTCGGGTTCCAGGTCGGCGCGCCCAGGCGTGAGAATGCAGCACCGTCGCTGTCGCGCGCCCACAGCGGCGGGTTGGCGCGGTAGACGCCGTTGAGTGCTCCGACGAAGCCGTGCAGCTCGGCGTGGCTCGGCTGATCCAGCAGCCACCAGTCCAGCGACCGGGCCTCCGACCACTCCGACAGCTGGCCGAACTCCTGCCCCATGAACAGCAGCTGCTTGCCGGGGTGCCCCCACATGTAGGCGAGGAAGGCGCGCATGTTGGCGAGCTTCTGCCAGTGGTCGCCGGGCATCCTTCCGAAGAGGCTGCCCTTGCCGTGCACCACCTCGTCATGGCTGATGGGCAGGACATAGTTCTCGCTGAACGCATAGACGAACGAGAAGCTCAGCTCGCCCTCATGATGCGATCGGTGGATGGGATCCCGCTTGATGTACTCGAGCGAGTCGTTCATCCACCCCATGTTCCACTTGAACCCGAAGCCGAGCCCGGCCTGGCCGGTGGGAGCGGTGACGCCGGGGAAGCTCGTCGACTCCTCGGCGATCATGGCGATGCCGGGGTAGCGCTTGTAGGCGGTGGCGTTGACCTCCTGCAGGAACCGGATCGCCTCGAGGTTCTCGCGACCGCCGTGGATGTTGGGCTCCCACTCGCCGTCGCTGCGGGAGTAGTCCAGGTAGAGCATCGAGGCGACGGCATCCACTCGCAGTCCGTCGACGTGGAACTCCTCGAACCAGTACAGCGCGTTGGCCACGAGGAAGTTGCGCACCTCGTTGCGGCCGTAGTCGAAGATGTACGTGCCCCAGTCCTTGTGCTCGCCGCGGCGGGGGTCGGCGTGCTCGTACAGCGGCTCGCCGTCGAAGCGGGCGAGGGCGAACGCGTCCTTGGGGAAGTGCCCGGGCACCCAGTCCATGATCACGCCGATGCCCGCTTGGTGCAGCCGGTCGATGAGGTACCGCAGGTCGTCGGGGTGACCGTATCGGCTGGTCGGGGCGTAGTAGCCCGTCACCTGGTATCCCCAGGAACCGCCGAACGGATGCTCCGCCAGCGGCAAGAACTCGACGTGCGTGAACCCCTGAGCAGTGACGTACTCGATGATCTGATCGGCGGCATCCCGATACGACAAGCCCTGGCGCCACGAGCCGAAGTGCAGCTCGTACACCGACATCGGCCGCGAGACGGGCGTGTTCCGGGCGCGCTCGTCGAGCCACGCCGCGTCGCCCCACGCGTAGGACGCACGGACGACGACGGATGCCGTCGCGGGAGGCACCTCCGCGAACCGCGCCATCGGGTCGGCCTTCAGCGCCCACTCGCCGGCGCGGCTGCGGATCTCGTACTTGTACGCGGTGCCCGGGCCGATGCCGGGGATGAACAGCTCCCACACGCCGGACGCGCCCATCGAGCGCATCGCGTGGCCCTTGCCGTCCCACCCGTTGAAGTCGCCGACCACGCGCACCGCGCGGGCGTTGGGCGCCCACACCGCGAACGAGACACCCGAAGTGCCGTCGTCTTCGCGCACGTGGGAGCCCAGCACCCGCCACAGCTCTTCGTGGCGGCCCTCGCCGATGAGGTGCAGGTCGAGCTCGCCGACCGTCGGCGTGTGGCGATAGGGGTCGTCCGCGACGTAGTCGGGCCCCTGCGGGTACGTCGTCAGCAGTTCGTAGCGGTCGCGGGAGCCGCCGCGGGTGCCCTCCCAGATGCCCGAACGCACATGCTCGAGCGGGATGCGCGTGCCGTCGTCGAAGACCGCGGTGACGCTGCGCGCGAGCGGCCGGCGTGCCCGGATCGTCCAGGTGGCGGTGCCCTCGGCATCAGTGTCGGGGTGGATGCCGAGCACGGCGTGCGGATCGTGGTGCAAGCCTTCCGCGACGGCGTCGAAGAGCTGGTCGGAGGGCGTCATCGGGGCTCCTTCACGTGCAGGATGTGAACGGGCTCGGTGAACGCGTCGAGCATCACGTAGTTGTGATCAGACCAGGTCCAGCGGGCGCCGGTGACGAGGTCCTCGACCTCGTACGGGGTGCCGGGCTCGACGCCCCACACCCGGGTGTCCAGGTGCACCATCGTCTGGCGCACCGAATGCGGGTCGGTGTTGACCACGACGATGACGGTGTCGTTCCGGCCATCCGGCGAGAGCGCGGCGTCGAGGTGCTTGACGTAGACGAGGATCGCGTCGTCGTCGCTCCAGTGGACGCTGAGATTGCGCAGCTGCCGAAGCGCGGGGTGCGCGCGCCGGATCGCGTTGAGCTTCTCGAAATACGGCGCGAGGGAGTCGCCGCGCTGGACGGCGCCCGCCCAGTCGCGCAGCTTGTACTCGTACTTCTCGTTGTCGATGTTCTCTTCGGAGCCGGGACGCGCGACGTTCTCGTACAGCTCGTAGCCGGCGTACACGCCGTACGTCGGCGCCGCGGTGGCCGCGATCGCGGCGCGGATGCGGTAGGCCGGCCGGCCGCCGAACTGCAGGTACTCGGTGAGGATGTCGGGCGTGTTGACGAACAGGTTCGGGCGCAGGAAGGCGTCCGTCTCGTGCGCGAGGCCGGAGAGGAACTCCTCGAGCTCGGCCTTGGTGTTGCGCCAGGTGAAGTAGGTGTAGCTCTGCTGGAACCCGGCCGCGGCGAGGCTCTGCATGGCTGCGGGGCGCGTGAACGCCTCGGCCAGGAACACGACGTCCGGATGCTCGGCGTTCACGGTCGCGATCAGCCACTCCCAGAACTGCAGGGGCTTGGTGTGGGGGTTGTCCACCCGGAAGATGCGCACGCCCTGGCCGATCCAGTGCTGCACGATGCGCAGCACCTCGGCGCGGATGCCGGCGGGGTCGTTGTCGAAGTTGACCGGGTAGATGTCCTGGTACTTCTTGGGCGGATTCTCGGCGTACGCGATCGAGCCGTCGGGGAGCGTCGTGAACCACTCGGGGTGCTCGAGGACCCAGGGGTGGTCGGGCGCGGCCTGCAGTGCGAGATCGAGGGCGATCTCCATGTCCTCGGCGCGGGCGGCGCGCACGAATGCGCGGAAGTCCGCCGCCGTGCCGAGGTCGGGGTGCACGGTGTCGTGCCCGCCCGCCGCCGAGCCGATGGCCCACGGCGAGCCAGGGTCGCCGGGTCCGGCATCCAGCGTGTTGTTCGGTCCCTTGCGGTTCAGCGTGCCGATGGGGTGGATCGGCGGCAGGTACACGACGTCGAACCCCATCTGGGCGACCGCCGGCAGACGCTTGGCGGCCGTGCGGAACGTGCCGCTCTTGACGCTGCCGTCCTTGAGACGTCGGGCGCCCTCCGAGCGCGGGAAGAACTCGTACCAGGCGCCGACGCCGGCGCGCTCGCGCTCGACGAGAAGCTCGAGGTCGCCTCCGGGCGTGACGAGCGACATCACCGGCCGCAGCCGGAAGTACGCCGCGAGGCGCGGGTCGTCGACGATCGCGAGGGCTCCGGCGTCGTCGACCGTCTCGTCGCGGAGGGATGCCGCGGCCGCCGCGAGCGCCTTCCTCTCGGCCGCAGGGCGGCTCTTCTCGACCCCGGCGCGTTCGAACAGGAGCGCGCCGAGCTCACGCATGACGTCGGCATCCACACCCGCCGCGATCTTCACGGATGCCGCGTGCCGCCACGTCGCGAAGTCGTCGCCGAACGACTCGAACCGGAATCGCCAGACTCCCTGCTCGAGCAGCGCGACCTCGGTCTGCCAGCGGTCGAACCCGTCGTTGAGCGGATCCAGGCGGTGCAGCGACTCGTCGCCCGAGGGGGAGAAGAGCCGCACCTGCACGCCGATGCGGTCGTGCCCCTCGCGGAAGGCCGTCACCCGGAACGGCACCACTTCCCCGTCGTACGCCGTGGGACGGTATCCACCCCACGGGACGGTGGGGAAAGGCTGCGCCAGGGGTATCCGCCGCGAGACCGTGTCGGGGTCGGGCTGCCAGGCGCGGGCATCGCGGACGGGGAGGGCCGAGGCGCTCCGCCACGGGCGGGAGCGCGGAGAGCGCGTCGTCGTGACCACGTCTCGAACCTACCGTCCCCTCAGGTCAGAGGACAGCGACGCGACGGCGACGTGATCGAGGTGTGACGTCACTCGGCACGGAACAGGTGCATCGAGGTGCCCGGTAGCGACACCACGTCACCGGGTGCGAAGACGGTCGCATCGTCGGACGGCGTCTCGTCGGCGCTGGACCACAGCGAGACGTAGCGCTTCACGCCGTCGGCGTCGGGCAGCGTGACATCGATGGCGTGTTCGGTGCCGTGGATCATCAGCAGGATCCGGTTGAAATCCTCGAACTCCGGGGTCGAGGCCGCGACGTACTGCAGCGTGCGGTGCGAGGGGTCGGTCCAGCGCTCGATCGACATCGTCTCGCCGTTCTCGTCGTACCACTCCATGAGCGACGCCGACGGGGTGTGCTCGCCGAGCCGTGCGAACCGGCTGGGTCGCAGCGCCGGGTTCTCGCGCCGTACCCGCAGCAGATGCCGTACGTGCGCGTAGAGGTCCTGCTGCCACGGCGTGTGCTCCCATCGCAGCCAGGTCAGGTCGGAGTCGTGGCAGTAGGCGTTGTTGTTGCCGTTCTGGGTGCGCGCGTGCTCGTCGCCCGCGGTGATCATCGGAACACCCGCCGACAGCAGCAGCGTGCCCATCAGGTTGCGCATCGCCTTGCGGCGTGTGGCGAGGATCGCCGGATCGCCGGTGCGCCCCTCGGCGCCGTGGTTGAACGAGCGGTTCGTGTCGGCGCCGTCGCGGCCGTGCTCGCCGTTCGCGTGATTGTGCTTGACGTCGTACGACACGAGGTCGCGCAGCGTGAACCCATCGTGCGCCGTCACGAAGTTGATGCCGGCGAGCGGGCCGCGCGCCTCGTCGAAGGTGTTGGCCGAGCCTGCGAGACGGTGTGCGAGCCCGCCGATGCCGACGGGCGACACGTTCGCGCGGCGTGCGTAGTCGATGTCGCTCAGCCAGAAGTTGCGGACACGGTCGCGGTAGCGGTCGTTCCACTCGCTCCAGCCGTCGCCGAAGCCGCCGGTCTGCCATCCGCCCATGCCGACGTCCCAGGGCTCGGCGATCGTCTTGACGCCGGCGAGGGCCGGGTCGTCCACGATCGCTCGGAGGAGGGGATGCTGCGGCGTGAACTCGTGCGCCCCGTCGCGGCCGAGCGTGACGGCCAGGTCGAAGCGGAACCCGTCGATCTGCACCTCGTTCGCCCAGTACCGCAGCGAGTCGAGCACGAGCCGGGACGCGGCGTCTGTGGAGGTGTCGAGCGCGTTGCCGCAGCCGGTGACGTCGATGTAGGCGCCGTCGTCGTCCTGGCGGTAGTAGGCGCGGTTGTCGATGCCGCGCAGGCTCGATCGTGGGCCGCCGAGTCCCTCTTCGGCGGTGTGGTTGTAGACCACGTCGAGGATGACCTCCAGGCCGGCCTCGTGGAGCAGCTTCACCATGCCTTTGAATTCGCGCAGCACCGCTTCGGGGCCTTGCCGACGGGCGTCCTCGGTGGCGTACGCGGCGTGCGGCGTGAAGAAGTTCAGCGTGTTGTAGCCCCAGTAGTTCGCGAGGCCGTGCTGCAGCAGCCGAGGCTCGGTGGTGAACGCGTGGATCGGCAGCAACTCGATGCTCGTCACACCGAGGTCGAGGAAATGCTGCACCATCGCGGGGTGTGCCAGACCCGCGTACGTGCCGCGCAGGGCGCCGGGCAGATCGGGATGCCGCTTCGACATGCCCTTGAGATGCCCCTCGTAGAGCACCGTGCGATCCAGCGGCACGGCAGGCTTGCGGGCGTCGCCCCAGTCGAATGCTCCCTCGACGACGACCGAGCGCCAGCCGTCGTAACCGGTGCGGACGAGCCCCTTCGTGTAGGGCTCGAGCAGGAGCGTGCCCCGGTTGAAGGTGTTGCCGGGTCCCTGCGGCCCGTCGACGCGGATCGCGTAGCGCGTTCCGGGGCGCAGCAGGGCCGAGGTGACCTCCCAGACGCCCGCTCCGACGGGCGTCAGCGGCTCGGTTGCGGTGATCCAGTCCAGATCCGTGTCGTCGAACACCACCAGATCGACGGCGTCGGCCGCGGCCGACCACACGCGAAGGCGCGCCCCGCCCGGCAGCAGCTCGACCCCCAGCCCATCGAGCTCGGGGCTGAGCAGAGACGCGGCGGGGCGCGTGATGAGGGACTCCGGGCTGACCATGCGGACTACCATAACCATGGTCCGAGTCGGTGGCGTTACGGCACCGGGTCCCACAGCGCACGACACCCGGACGCAGCCCACCGTCATGAACGCCGAGAGGATGCCGGTGCCCGTCTATCTGGATCACGCCGCCACCGCGCCACTGCGTCCCGAGGCGCGCGACGCGTGGGTCGCCGCCGCATCCGAGATCGGCAACGCGTCGTCGATCCACGGCGCGGGCCAGGACGCGCGGCGCACGCTCGAGGAGGCACGCGAGAGGCTCGCCGCCGTGCTCGACGCCGACCCGATCGAGGTCGTGTTCACCTCGGGCGGCACCGAGGCCGTGAACCTGGCGGTCAAGGGGCTGTGGTGGGCCCGCGAGCCGGAGACGGGCGCCGTGGTGCTGCCCGACGGCGAGCATCACGCCACGCTGGACGCCGTCGAGTGGCTCGATGCACAAGGCGCCGCGGTGCGGCATGTCGGGCTCGACGCCGTCGGGCGTATCCCCGTCGACGCGTTCGCGGCGGCGTTGCCCGGTGCGGCCCTCGCCACAGCGCTCGTGGCCAACAACGAGGTAGGCACGGTGAACGATGCTGCGAGGCTGGCGGCGGCCGCGGCCGCAGCGGGCGTGCCGCTCCACCTCGACGCGGTCGCCGCCTTCGGCCACCTGCCGGTCTCGTTCCGCGGCTGGCGGGGCGAGGCGCGCGGACGCGCGGGCCTGGGGGCGATGAGCGTCTCGGCGCACAAGATCGGCGGCCCGGCCGGCGTCGGCGCTCTCGTGGTCTCACGGACGGCGGAGCTCACCGCTCTCGTCCACGGCGGTGCACAGCAGCGGCGCCTGCGCGCGGGCACGCAGGACGTCGCGGGAGCCGCCGCGTTCGCCGTCGCCGCGGAGCTCGCGGAGGGCGAGCGCGAGGAGGAGGCCACGCGACTCGCAGGGCTGCGGGAGCGGCTGGTGGGCGGCATCCGTTCGTCCGTTCCGGGCGCAGAGCTGCTCGGCGATCCCGTGGACCGGGTGCCGGGCAACGCGCATGTGCTGTTCCCCGGCGCGTCCGGAGAGACGCTGCTGTTCCTGCTCGATCGCGCCGGCATCTCGGTCTCGACCGGCTCGGCGTGCCAGGCCGGCGTGCCCGAGCCCTCGCACGTCGTGCTCGCCCTCGGGCGCAGCGACGCCGAGGCGCGGCAGGTGCTGAGATTCACGCTGGGGCGTACCACGACGGCAGCCGACGTCGAGGCGGCGCTGGCGGCTCTCCCGGAGGCGGTGGAGCGTGCGCGTGCGGCATCCGGCCCGCGCACAGGCCGCGCTTCGTAGACTGGACTCATGCGGATCCTTGCGGCCATGAGTGGGGGAGTGGACTCCGCCGTCGCGGCCGCGCGTGCCGTCGAGGCGGGCCACGACGTCGTCGGCGTGCATCTGGCACTGTCTCGCGCGGGTGGCACGCTGCGCACCGGCAGCCGCGGCTGCTGCACGATCGAGGACGCCATGGACGCGCGCCGTGCGGCCGATCGCCTGGGCATCCCGTTCTACGTGTGGGACTTCTCGGAGCGGTTCCGCGACGACGTCATCGAGGACTTCGTCGCGGAGTACCGCGCCGGACGCACCCCCAATCCGTGCATGCGCTGCAACGAGAAGATCAAGTTCGCGGCTCTGCTGGAGAGAGCACTCGAGCTCGGCTTCGACGCGGTCTGCACGGGCCACTACGCGACGCTCGTCGACGGTCCGGAGGGGCTGGAGCTGCACCGCGCGTCGGATGCCGCCAAGGACCAGTCATACGTACTCGGCGTACTCAACGCGGAGCAGCTCGCGCACACCTACTTCCCCCTGGGCGCGACGCCGTCCAAGGCGCTCGTGCGCGCCGAAGCCGAGGAACGCGGACTGACGGTGGCGCACAAGCCCGACAGTCACGACATCTGCTTCATCCCCGACGGCGACACGCGCGGCTGGCTCGCCGAGCGCGTCGGAGCCGAGCAGGGCGACATCGTCGACCGCACGGGTGCCGTGATCGGCACCCACGAGGGCGCGCACGCGTTCACCGTGGGCCAGCGGCGCGGGCTGCAGCTGGGCGTGCCCGCCTCCGACGGCAAACCGCGGTTCGTGCTCGAGGTGCGGCCGGTGTCGAACACGGTGGTGGTCGGGCCCAAGGAGGCGCTCGCGACCGCCGAGATCGCGGGGGAACGGTACTCCTGGGCCGGACGCCCGCAATCCGAGGGCGAGTTCACGTGCCACGTGCAGATCCGCGCGCACGCCGAACCCGTGCCCGCCGCCGCGACCCTCGCGGACGGCCGGCTGACGGTCGTGCCCGAGACGCCCTTCGACGGCGTGGCTCCGGGGCAGACAGCGGTGCTCTACGACGGCACGCGCGTCATCGGCCAGTTCACGATCGCGACGACCATATCGGCGGTGCCCGTCTCCGCGTGAGACGTGAAGGGTGCCGTCCCCGTGCGTGTCGGGGCCCCCTCCTAGACTGGCGTGGTGACGGATGCCGCACTCCCCGCCGACGCCGGACTCGATGCCGCGCGGGTCGAAGCCCAGGACCTGACCGACCGCATCATCGGCGCACGCGATGCCTACTACGGCCGCAACGCCGAGCTCGTCGACGACGCCACGTACGACGGGTGGATGCATCGTCTCGAGGAGCTGGAGCGCCTGCACCCCGAGCTGCAGGGCCAGGATTCGCCGACCCAGACGGTCGGTGCGGCCGAGAGCTCGATGTTCTCGCCGGTCGAGCACGCCGAGCGGATGCTGAGTCTCGACAACGTGTTCAGCCGTGAAGAGCTGCGCGAGTGGTGCCTCAAGGCGCAGGGCGCCGCCGGTCGCAGCGTGCGCTGGCTGACCGAGCTCAAGATCGACGGACTGGCTATCAGCCTGCGCTACGAGAACGGCGTGCTGACCTCCGCGGCCACGCGCGGCGACGGCCGCGTCGGCGAGGACGTGACCGTCAACGCGGTCCGGGTCGCCGGCATCCCGCAGCGCCTGGCGGGCTCCGGCCATCCCGATCTCGTCGAGGTGCGCGGCGAGGTGTTCATCCCGGTCGCTGCGTTCGAGCGTCTCAATGCGCTGCAGGCCGACATGCGCGACCGCGCCGTCGAAGAGACCAGGGCGCGCAGCCGGACGTTCGACGAAGAGAAGGCGCGGCTCAGCGCCGAGCGCCGGTTCCCGTCGTTCGCCAACCCGCGCAACGCCGCGTCGGGCGGGCTGCGGCAGCAGCTCGACAAGAAGGACGGGCTGGAGCTGGAGGCCGGGCGCGCGCGGCTGGAGTCGCTGCGGCTCTTCGTCCACGGGGTCGGTGCGTGGAGCCGGCCACCCGTCGCCTCGCAGAGCGAGACGTATGCGCTGCTGGCCGAGTGGGGCCTGCCGACGAGCCCGTACTTCCGCACCACGGACGACATCGACGGTGTGCTCGACTTCGTCGCGTACTACGGCGAGCACCGGCACGACGTCGAGCACGAGATCGACGGCATCGTGGTGAAGGTCGACGAGCTCGCGCTGCACGACGAACTGGGGGCCACCAGCCGGGCACCGCGCTGGGCGATCGCGTACAAGTACCCGCCCGAGCAGGTGAACACCAAGCTGCTCGACATCGTCGTCTCGGTGGGGCGCACCGGCCGCGCCACGCCGTACGCCGTCATGGCGCCGGCGCGCGTGGCCGGGTCCGTGGTGCGCCAGGCGACCCTCCACAACCAGGACGTCGTGCGCGCCAAAGGCGTGCTCATCGGAGACACGGTGGTGCTGCGCAAGGCGGGCGATGTCATCCCCGAGGTGCTCGGACCGGTGGTCGAGCTGCGCGACGGCACCGAACGCGAGTTCGTGATGCCCGCGACCTGTCCGGAATGCGGCTTCCCGCTGCGCCCCGCGAAAGAGGGCGACATCGACCTCCGCTGCCCGAACGCCCGGTCCTGTCCCGCGCAGGTGCGAGGGCGCGTCGAGCACATCGGGTCACGCGGGGCCCTCGACATCGAAGTGCTGGGTGAGGTCACGGCTGCTGCGCTCACGCAGGCCGAGGCACCGGCCACGGCGCCGCTGGAGACGGAGGCGCGGCTGTTCTCCCTGTCACTCGAAGACCTCGTGCCGATCTCGGTGATCGTGCGCGACGCCGAGACCGGTGAGCTGAAGATCGACGACGAGTCCGGCGAACCGGTGCGCCGCGCCCCGTTCCAGAAGCTGGGCCCGGCGCAGTATCCGCCGGGCACGGAACACCTCGATGCCGCCGAGCGACGCCGTGCGGGCATCCGCAAGGACTACCGTGAGGTGCTGCCCTCCGAGGCCGCGGTGAAGCTCCTGGCAGAGCTCGAGAAGGCGAAGACGAAGGAGCTCTGGCGCCTGCTGGTGGCCCTCAACATCCGGCACGTCGGCCCGGTGGCCGCTCGTGCACTGGCGCAGTGGTTCGGCTCGCTGGACGCCGTCCGTGCCGCCGACCGCGAGCAGCTCGCCCAGGTCGAGGGCGTGGGTGGGATCATCGCGGACTCGCTGCTCGAGTGGTTCGAGGTCGACTGGCACCGCGAGATCGTGGACGAATGGAGGCGCGCGGGCGTCCAGTGGGCCACTCCCGGGCACCCGGGACCCGGTGCTGCCGTCGTCGTCGGGGGCGTGCTGGAGGGGCTCACGGTCGTGGCCACCGGCTCCCTTGAGGGCTACACCCGTGAGGGGGCGCAGGAGGCGATCCTCAGCGCGGGCGGCAAAGCGGCATCGAGCGTCTCGAAGAAGACCGACTTCGTCGCTGCCGGGCCGGGCGCGGGCTCCAAGCTCGCGAAGGCAGAGGAGCTCGGCATCCGCATCCTCGACGCCGATCAGTTCCGCATCCTCGTCACCGAGGGGCCGGCGGCCCTGGAAGCGCTCGACCCCGACGCGGGCTGAGGGCTGCGCGGATCCAGCCGCGACCGGGCTCGTTCCGGGCGTGATCGGGGGCGTGCGCCGTGTCAGGATCCGGTCGTCAGCGCCAGCAGCCGGTCGCGCACCTGTCGGCGCAGCACCTTGCCGATGAGGGATTTCGGCAGCTCGTCGACCACGAAGACGCGGCGGGGCACTTTGTACGGGGTGAGGATGCTGCGCGCGAACTCCCGAATGGCCTCGACGTCGACCTCTTCTCCGGGAGCCACGACGATCGCTGCGACGACCTCTTCGCCCGAGTGCTCGCTGGGCAGCCCGACGACGGCTGCATCCTCGACCCTCGGGTGCTGGCGCAGTGCGTTCTCGACCTCGGTCGGGGCGACGTTGAAACCGCCCGTGATGATGAGCTCCTTGATGCGGTCCACGATGCGCACGAAGCCGGCGTCGTCGATCGTGACGATGTCGCCGGTGCGGAACCAGCCGTCGATGAACACCGCCTCGGTCTCTTCGGGCTTGCCGTAGTACCCGCCGAACACCTGGGGCCCCCGGACGAGCAGCTCGCCGCGTTCACCCTGGGCGACATCCCGCGTGGGTTCATCCGGATCGACCACGCGGCACTCGGTGCCCGGCAGCGGAAGACCCACCGTGCCCGGCACGCGATTGTCGGCGACGGGATTGGCCATCAGCACCGGCGAGCATTCGCTGAGCCCGTAACCCTCGACCAGGTAGCCGCCGGTGGAAGCCTCGAAAGGCACGACGAGTTCGTGGGGGAGTGCCATCGCGCCCGAGATCGCGACCTCCGTGCCGGCGAGCGACACGCCCTTCTCGCGGGCCGCCTTGAGCAGGCGCTCGGCGATGGGCGGCACGAGCGGCAGGAAGGTCGCCGGGTGCTTCTTCGTGACGTCGAGCACCATGTCGGGGTCGAACTTCGGGAACAGCACCAGACGCGCGCCCATCGACATCGCGAACGTCAGGCACAGGGTGAGCCCGTACGCGTGGAACATCGGCAGCACGGCGTAGACGACGCAGCCGTCGCCGCGCACGATCGAGGGCACCCAGGCCTGCGCCTGGGCGGCGTTCGAGAGCAGGTTGCGGTGGGTCAGCGCGGCGCCCTTGGGGGTTCCCGTCGTCCCGCTCGTGTACTGGATGAGCGCGAGGTCATCCGTTGCAGGACGGGGATGGGATGCCGGCAGTGCGGCTGCGCCGACCACCTGCTCCCACGGCACGGTGCCCGACACGCGCTCGGTGAGCGCGGAGCGCGCCTCGCGGGCCTTCGCGATCGGCAGAGCGAGCGCGAGGCGTGTGCCGAACGGCATGGCCTTGGTGACATCGACCGACACGAGGCTGGTGAGCGCCAGGTCGGCCGGGAAGTCCTGGACGGTCCCCACCACCTTCGTCCACACGATCGCGTGCTTGGCGCCATGGTCCTCGAACTGCTTGCGCAGCTCGCGCGGTGTATACAGCGGGTTGTGCTCGATGACGACGGCGCCCAGGCGCAGGATCGCGTAGAAGGCGACGATGTGCTGCGGGCAGTTGGGCAGGACGATAGCCACCGGATCGCCGGCTTTGACGCCGAGGTCGCGCAGACCCGCAGCGGCGCGCTCGATCTGCTCGTGCAACGTGCGGTACGACGTCTCGCGACCGAAGAACTGCAGGGCCGCGGCATCCGGGTAGTCCCGCGCGGATGCGTCGACGATGTCGACGAGGGATCCGGTCACGGGGGCGAGATCCTCCGGGACGCCGTCGGCATAGCTGGCGGTCCACGGGCGCGGCGGGTCGTAAGTCGTCACGGCGATCAGCCTACGCCGCGGGCGCGATCCGCCACGGGATCAGCGCTCCAGACCGGCGGAGCGCGGGCGCGCGGGCAGGCCGCGGTGGAGCGGGGTCAGTGGGGCGGGCCCCGTTCCGCCAATAGACTGGTCGGGTGTCTGAAATCACCCCCGATCTCGTGCGCCATCTCGGTGTGCTCGCCCGGATCCAGCTGAGCGACGAGGAGGTCGAGCGCCTCACCGGTCAGCTGGACGCCATCGTCGACAACATCGCCAAGGTATCCGAGGTCGCTACGCCCGACGTTCCCGCGACGAGCCACCCGATCGCCCTCCAGAACGTGTTCCGCCCGGATGTCGCCGGTGGCCAGCTGACCCCGGCGCAGGTGCTGCAGAACGCGCCGGATGCCGCGGACGGCCGGTTCCGCGTGACCGCGATCCTCGGCGAAGAGCAGTAAGGGGCTGTCAGTGACCGATCTCACCAAGCTGAGCGCCGCCGCGCTCGCGGACCAGCTCGCCGCGCGCGAGGTGTCGAGCGTCGAGGCGACGCAGGCTCACCTCGACCGCATCGCGGAGGTGGATGCCGACATCCACGCCTTCCTCCACGTCAGCGACCACGCACTGGAGGTGGCTGCCGACATCGACCGCCGCCGCGCCGCCGGCGAAGAGCTGAGCCCTGTCGCGGGCGTGCCGCTGGCCATCAAGGACGTGCTCGTCACGACCGACATGCCGTCCACGAGCGGGTCCAAGATCCTCGAGGGCTATCTGTCGCCGTACGACGCGACCGTCGTGGCGCGCGCCCGTGCTGCGGGCCTCGTCCCTCTCGGCAAGACCAACATGGACGAGTTCGCGATGGGCTCCTCGACCGAGCACTCCGCGTACGGCCCGACGCGCAACCCGTGGGACCTGGAGCGCATCCCGGGCGGCTCTGGCGGTGGCTCGGCGGCCGCGGTCGCCGCGTTCGAGGCGCCTCTCGCGCTCGGCTCCGACACCGGCGGCTCGATCCGCCAGCCGGCTCACGTGACCGGAACGGTCGGTCTGAAGCCCACCTACGGCGCGGTGAGCCGCTATGGCGCCATCGCGCTCGCGTCGAGCCTCGACCAGGTCGGACCCGTCACCCGGACGGTGCTCGATTCCGGGCTGCTGCACGACGTCATCGGCGGGCACGACCCGCGCGACTCCACCTCGCTCACCCACGCGTGGCCGTCGTTCGCCGCCGCGGCACGCGAGGGTGCGACCGGCGACGTGCTCAGGGGCCTCAAGGTCGGCGTCATCCGCGAGCTGCCCGACAGCGGGTTCCAGCAGGGCGTCTCGGAGTCGTTCCGTGCCGCGCTGGCGGCCATGGAGGCACAGGGCGCAGAGATCGTCGAGATCAGCGCGCCCCACTTCGAGTACGGGGTTGCCGCGTACTACCTGATCCTCCCGGCCGAGGCATCCAGCAACCTGGCCAAGTTCGACTCGGTGCGCTTCGGCATGCGCGTCGATGTGCCCGGCGGCACCGTCGAGGACGTCATGGCGCGCACGCGCGACGCCGGGTTCGGGGACGAAGTCAAGCGTCGGATCATCCTCGGCACGTACGCGCTGTCGGCCGGCTACTACGACGCGTACTACGGCTCGGCCCAGAAGGTGCGCACCCTCATCCAGCGCGACTTCGCCGACGCGTTCGCCCAGGTCGACGTCATCGCGACGCCCTCGGCGCCCACCACGGCGTTCAAGCTCGGCGAGAAGATCGACGACCCGCTGCAGATGTACCTCAACGACGTCACGACGATCCCGGCGAACCTCGCGGGCGTCCCGGGCATCTCGATCCCCTCGGGTCTGGCCGCCGAGGACGGCCTGCCCGTCGGCATCCAGTTCCTCGCCCCTGCGTACCAGGACGCGCGCCTGTATCGGGTCGGAGCGGCCCTGGAGGCTCTGCTGGTGGATTCGTGGGGCGGCCCGCTCCTGGACAGGGCCCCGGCCCTCGGCGCGAACGGAGGCGCCCGCTGATGGCGAAGGACAAGCTGATGGACTTCGACAAGGCACTCGAGCTGTACGAGCCGGTGCTCGGGTTCGAGGTGCACGTCGAGCTCAACACCGAGACCAAGATGTTCTCGTCGGCGGCCAACCCGGCGCACCCGTCGCAGCACGACGCCGAGCCGAACACGCTCGTCGCCCCGGTCGACATGGGTCTTCCGGGGGCGCTGCCGGTGGTCAACGAGAAGGCCGTGCGGTACTCGATCAGTCTGGGCCTGGCGCTCGGGTGCTCGATCGCGCCGTCCAGCCGCTTCGCGCGCAAGAACTACTTCTACCCGGACCTCGGCAAGAACTACCAGATCTCGCAGTACGACGAGCCGATCGCGTTCGAGGGCGAGGTCGAGGTCGAGCTAGAAGACGGCACGCTCGTGCAGATCCCGATCGAGCGCGCGCACATGGAAGAGGATGCCGGCAAGCTGACGCACGTCGGCGGCGCGACCGGTCGCATCCAGGGCGCCGAGTACTCGCTCGTGGACTACAACCGGGCAGGGGTCCCGCTCGTCGAGATCGTCACCAAGCCGATCTTCGGCGCGGAGGCGAACGCGCCGAAACTGGCAGCGGCGTACGTCCGCGCGATCCGCGACATCGTCATCGGCCTCGGCATCTCGGAGGCGCGCATGGAGCGCGGCAACCTGCGGTGCGACGCGAACGTGTCGCTGCGTCCCCGCGGCCAGGAGAAGCTCGGCACCCGCACCGAGACGAAGAACGTCAACTCCATGCGCTCCGTCGAGCGCGCGGTGAGGTATGAGATCCAGCGTCAGGCCGCGATCCTCGCGGCGGGCGGCACGATCACGCAGGAGACGCGCCACTGGCACGAAGACACCGGAACCACCTCGCCCGGCCGGCCGAAGTCCGACGCCGACGACTACCGGTACTTCCCCGAGCCTGACCTGCTTCCGGTGGCACCGGCTCCCGAGTTGATCGAGGAGCTGCGCGCCGCGCTGCCCGAGCAGCCTGCGGTCCGTCGCCGACGTCTGAAGGCAGACTGGGGCTTCGCCGACATCGAGTTCCAGGGCGTCGTCAACGCCGGCCTGCTCGCCGAAGTCGAGGCCACGGTTGCGGCAGGGGCGTCTCCGGCGGCCGCGCGCAAGTGGTGGATGAGCGAGATCAGCCGTCTGGCGAACGCCGACGGCCGTGAGGCGGCCGAGCTGGTCGCTCCCGGCCAGGTCGCCGCGCTGCAGGCTCTTGTCGATGCGGGCACGCTCACCGACAAGCTGGCCCGCCAGGTGCTCGAAGGCGTCATCGCCGGCGAGGGCACACCGCAAGAGATCGTGGACGCACGCGGCCTCGCCGTCGTGTCCGACGACGGCGCGCTGATCGCCGCGATCGACGAGGCCCTCGCGGCTCAGCCGGATGTGCTCGAGAAGATCCGCGACGGCAAGGTGCAGGCTGCCGGTGCCGTGATCGGCGCAGTGATGAAGGCCATGAAGGGCCAGGCGGACGCCGCGCGTGTGCGCGAGCTCGTCCTGGAGCGTGCCGGCACCGCCTGATCGGCGGCGTACGTCAGAACAGTCGGCAATGGGACGGGTCCTTCGAGGACCCGTCCCATTGTTCGATGTCGGAGCTCCCTGAAAGGATCGACGCATGGGGCGCGGCGACGGAACGGGGCGGATCGTCTCGCCCGAAGGCGCCGACGACACGGGTGCCGGCATCCTGCATGTCGACATGGATGCGTTCTACGCATCGGTGGAGCAGCTCGACGACCCGTCACTGCAGGGCAAGGCGATCATCATCGGCGCGCCCGAGAGCAGGTCGGTCGTCTCGAGCGCGTCCTACGAGGCGCGGCGGTTCGGCGTGCGGTCGGCGATGCCCGTCGGCCAGGCGCTGCGGCTGTGTCCGCATGCGATCGTCGTGCCGCCGCACTTCGAGAGGTACCTGGAGATGTCGGCGCGGGTGATGCGGATCTTCCGCGACGTGACGCCGCTGGTAGAGCCGCTGTCGATCGACGAGGCGTTCCTCGACGTGCGGGGCGCACGGCGGCTGTGGGGCAGTCCGAGCGCCATCGCGCGCATGCTGCGCGCCCGCGTCCTCGACGAGACCGGTCTCACGTGCAGTATCGGCGTCGCCGCGACCAAGCACGTCGCCAAGATGGCCTCCACGATCAGCAAGCCCGATGGACTCCTCGTCATCGCCGCGGCCGACACGGCGGCCTTCCTGGCACCGCGTTCGGTGCGCGCGCTGTGGGGCGTGGGCCCCAAGGCGTCCGAGGCGCTCGAACGGCGCGGCATCCATACGATCGCCGACGTGCTCGAGGCACCCCACGATGTGCTTGACCGCGCGCTCGGCCCGGCAATGGGGGATCGCGTCTGGCACCTCGCACGCGGCATCGACGCGCGAGAGGTCGACACCTCGCGCGTGGAGAAGAGCATCGGCCACGAAGAGACGTTCCACGACGACATCGGCGACGACGCCGTGCTGCGATCCGAGCTGCGGCGGCTGGCCGACCGCGTCGGTGCACGCTTGCGCAGCAACGGGTGGGAGGCGGCCACAGTCGCCATCAAGGTGCGGTTCGCCGACTTCACGACCATCTCGCGCTCGCAGACGCTTGCAGAGCCGACGGCCGTCGGTCAGCGGATCGGGGATGCCGCACACGAGCTGTTCGCGTCGATCGACCGGTCGCTGCCGGTGAGGCTCATCGGCGTGCGAGCCGAGAAGCTGCGTCCCTCGGGAACGGCCATGCCCGGCCTGTGGGACGACGACGAGGGCTGGCGGCGTCTGGAGGACGCTCTCGACGACGCGACCGCGCGATTCGGCCGCGGCGCCGTCACGCGCGCGACGAACCTGAGCTCCCGCGGCGGCGGAACGCTTCCCTCGAACCCGCCCGCGCCGCGACTCGACCAAGGCTGATCTCAGGCTCGCCGACTTCGGGCCCGGCCGTCTGTGCGCGAGCCCGAAGGCCCGCTACCTTTGATGGCATGCCCAACATCGCACTCGAACTCGGCAAGCAGTCGGCGTCCTTCGGCGTGAAGAGCGCTTACGGCGAGCAGCAGGACGTCGATGGAGTCCGGCTCATCCCCGTCGCCGTGACATGGTCCGGATTCGGCGGGGGCTCCGACGAGGCCGGCAACGGCGGCGGCGGGGGCGGCGGCTACGCGATCCCCGTGGGCGCATACATCCGCCGCGGCGACGATCTGCGCTTCGAACCCAACATCATCGCTCTGCTGACAGTGGCGATCCCCTTCGTGTTCTTCGCCGGACGCGCCCTCAGCCGTGTCATCCGCACCCTCAAGAAGTAGCTCCGACCCGGTCGCAAGCTCACTCGCCCTGGCCGTCGCACATCTGACGACGGCGATCGAACAGGTCGCGGCATCCAATCCGGTCGTCCTCATCGACGGACGCAGTGGAGCCGGCAAGAGTTCGCTCGCCCGCGCGCTCGTGGCGCGCTGGCCGCTTCGCGGACGCGTGCAGCTGGTCGCTCTGGACTCGATCTATCCCGGGTGGGACGGACTCGACGACGGAGTGGCGCTCGCCCGGGAGCTGATCCTCACGCCGCACGCCCGCGGAATGGTCGGCGTCTGGCAGCGCTGGGACTGGACGACGGGCGAGCGCGCCGAGGCGCACGCCGTCGATCCGTCGCTCCCGCTGATCGTCGAAGGGGCTGGACTCCTGACTCCCACGACGGCCCGGCTGGGCGACGTCCGAGTGTGGCTGGAGTCCCCGGCAGCCTCTCGCAAGCAGCGGGCACTCGATCGTGACGGGGACACCTATCGGCCGTACTGGGAGCGCTGGGCGCGGCAGGAGCAGCGCCACGTGGAGCGCGATGATCCGATGCGTCTGGCGACGCACCTGTTCCCTGTGCCCTGACGTGCCGCGCTACTCCTCGTCGAACGACGCGACGAGCCCGTCCAGTCGATACCCCAGCCAGTCGTAGATGCCGAACCGCGGGTCGTCGGGGTCGTGGTCCTCAGGTCCGATGATCTCCAGTCGCTCCGCCAGGACCAGACGCACCGCGGCCAGTGTCCGCAGCCAGGCGCGGACCGTCTCCGGCTCGAGGCGGATCTCGACTTCCTCGAGCAGGGCGGGATCCTCGGGATCGTTCGGGATGCCGGCGGCCTCAGCCAGCGAAGACAGCACGATCCCGGCATCCCCCCGGCGTCGGGTGAGCAGGTCCGTCTCCGTCAGCGAGCGGAATTCGCGCGCGGCCTCGTCGTCGTCCGGATAGGGCGTCGGCACGAGTCGCGCGACCGCAGGGTCGTCGTCCGACGAGGTGGAGCCGTTCAGCAGGTCGGCGAACTGTCCGACCAGAGACGACAGGTGAGCAGCCTCGACGCGCGCGACCTGCAGGACGACCGTGTGCCCGCTCACTGCGGCTCCTGCCGGACGGTGGCCCACAGGCCGTAGTCGTGCATCGCCTGCGCATGCAGCTCCATGCGTTCGCGCGGGCCCTGCGAGACGACCGCATGGCCGTCATTGTGAACCGCGAGCATAAGCCGCTCGGCCTCTGCGCGGGGAAGCCCGAAGTACTCGCGGAACACGTGCGTCACATAGCTCATGAGGTTGACCGGATCGTCCCAGACAACCGTTTGCCAGGGGCGATCGGGATCAGTGCGACGGGAGACATCCACCCCCTGATCGACAGACGGTGCGGCGAGCGGGCTCATCAGGCCCACCCCAGTTCGTGCAGACGGGCGTCGTCGATACCGTAGAAGTGCGCGATCTCATGGACGAGCGTCGTGTGGACCTCATCCCGCAGCTGGTCCTCGTCGTCGCAGACCGCGAGATGAGGCTCGCGGTACACCAGGATGCGATCGGGCAGCTCGCCCACGCCATAGCGGTCGCGCTCGGTCAGCGCCCAGCCGTCGTACAGACCGAGCAGGTCGAGGCTCCCGTCCTCGGGGCGATCCTCGACGACGAAGACGACGTTGTCGAGTCCCGCGACCATGTCGTCGGGAAGGGCGTCGAGCTCGTCGATCACGAGCGATTCGAAGGTCGCGGCATCCATCTCCATACCGTCAGCAACGATACCCGCTGGGCCTGCCGCGGGCCCCGAAGCCGGGCCGTGGAAATGCGCACGATCGTCGCCCGGAAGAGAGCGAGGCCCGGACCCGGCGAGAAGATCTGCGCCAGAGGTCCGGACCTCGATACACATGGGGTGAGTAACGGGACTTGAACCCGCGACCCCCTGGACCACAACCAGGTGCTCTACCAACTGAGCTATACCCACCATGCTTCCCGCTCGCGCGGGCAACCAGAAGATTCTCTCACACCTCGGGGGCGAACGATGACACGGCGGCGGCCGCGGCTGCGCGAGCCCCGTCGCTCGTGGGTCCGGGCTCCGGGACGAAGACCGCCTGGCGGTAGTAGGCGAGTTCCCGCACCGACTCGATGATGTCGGCGAGGGCTCGGTGGCCGCCGTCCTTCGCCGGCGCGTGGATGTACGCGCGCGGATACCAGCGACGAGCCAGCTCCTTGATGCTCGACACATCGACGTTGCGGTAGTGCAGCCAGTGATCGACACGCGGCATGTACTTCGCCAGGAACATGCGGTCGGTGCCGATCGTGTTGCCCGCGAGCGGGGCCTTGCCTTCCAGCGGCACGAAGCGCTGGATGTACTCGAGCACCTGGAACTCGGCATCGGCGACCGTCACGCCGTGCGGGATCTCGTCGAGCAGGCCGGACGAGCGGTGCATGTTGGTCACGAACTCGTTCATGTTCGTCAGCGCCGACGCGTCCGGCTTGATGACGACATGGAACCCTGGATCGAGCAGTCGGAGCTCGAAATCGGTCACGACCACGGCGATCTCGACCAGCTCGTCGACCGCGAGGTCGAGTCCCGTCATCTCGCAGTCGATCCACACCAGGCGATCATTGTCGGATGCCCCCACCATGTGCTCCATCCTCGTGACGGGCTCCGACATCGCGGACCCGGATAAGGGGCTCGGCGTGTCCGCCGAGCCCCGGTGCCCCCCCGGGAGGATTCGAACCCCCGACCTTGCGGGTAGAAACCGCTCGCTCTGTCCCCTGAGCTACGGAGGGAAGGGTGAGCAACCAGATTACCCGGTCGCGCCACGCCGTCGCGGACTCTGGCTTCTCGGGGCGCGGCGGCGTAGCGTCGGCGGCGGAGGCATCGAAAGGAGTTCACGATGAGCACCACGGAGACGCACCACCCCCTGTGGGTCGCCTTCGGCGCCGGCGGCGTCGTCGGCAGTATCCGCAAGGATGACGACGGCTACACGGTGACGATGGCCGGCGCCGATCAATCCGCGGGGACGTATCCGACCATGGAGATCGCCAAGAGCGCGCTGCATGCCCGGATGACGCCGGGGAGCGACTGGCCGCGGTTCCAGGAGCACTGAGCCGCACGCCGTCGTCGCGGCCGGGACCTGATCAGGGCGTCGGCTCGGCGGCGGCATCCGCGGCCGCGACGTGCGCCGATTCGCCCACGCGGCGGGCTGCGGGCTCGCGCCGAGTGTCCAGCAGCGGAAGCGCGACGTGGACGAGTGGGCCGATCAGCGCGGCGAACAGCACCGTCCCGATACCGACGGTGCCGCCGAGCAGCCAGCCGATCGCCAGGACGGTCAGTTCGACCAGCGCCCGGCAGAGCCAGATAGGCCAGCCGAGCCGCGAGTTCAGGCCGGTCATCAGTCCGTCTCGCGGACCGGGTCCGAATCGCGCGCCGATGTAGAGTCCGGATGCCACCGCCACGACCACGATGCCTGTCAGCAGCGTCGCGATCTGCGCGAAGATGCCGCTGATCGGCGGGACGACGCCGAGGACGAGCTGCATGCTCGTGCCGACCAGCAGGATGTTGGCGATCGTCCCCACGCCGGGCTTCTGGCGAAGAGGGATCCACAGCAGGAGCACGAAGAACCCGACGATGTTCGTGATCCAGCCGATCCCGATGCCCGTGCGCAGCGACACCCCCTGGGCGAAGACCGTCCAGGGGTCGACGCCCAGCCCGGCCTCGACCGTGAGCGCGCACCCGGCGCCGTACAGGAGCAGACCGATCAGGAGCTGGGCGACGCGACGAGGCATAGAGATATCCAATCGCACGATTGGATCGTCGCGTGCAGTCCAATATCGGTAGGCTGGCCTCATGGACTCCCGCGTCTCGGCTCGCGCACTCGCAGCGTCACTGGGTGGGTGGCGCACACGCGAGCCCGCCTACGAGGCACTCGCCGACGGCATCCGCCTGCTCTGTCTCGACAACCGGATCGCGCCGCGCACGGCTCTCCCCGCGGAGCGGGAGCTCGCCGCGGCGCTGCACGTGAGTCGGAGCACGGTCGCTGCCGCCTACCGCAGTCTGCGCGACAGCGATCACATCGCGAGCCTGCGCGGTTCGGGCAGCGTCACGCTGCCGGTCGGACATCGTGACACCGGGCGGGTGCCGGCCGCCGAGGGCATGATCGACCTGCAGCAGGCGAGCCCGCCCGCGTGGCCGGGTCTGGCCGGGGTGATGGCTGAGGCTGCCGCGAACTCGGCGGCACTGATCTCGCGCGTCGGTTACGACGTGCTCGGGGGGAGCGATCTGCGCGCGGCGATCGCGCAACGGTACACGCAGCGCGGGATCCCGACCACGCCTGCCGAGGTGCTCGTCACGACCGGCGCGCAGAGCGCGATCCACCTCGTGTCGTCGGTGCTGCTCGGCCGCGGCGACCGGGTCGTCGTCGAGACACCCACCTACCCGCACGCGGTGGACGCCCTGCGCCGTGCGGGCGGGCGCCTCGTCGGCGTACCGGTGACGACCGGCGACGGCTGGGACGTCGACCGCGCCGAGCAGGTGTTCGCGCGAACGCTGCCGGTCATGGCCTATCTCATGCCCGACTTCCAGAACCCCACCGGTCGCAGCATGACCGCCGCCGAACGGGTGGCGATCCTGACCGCCGGCGAGCGCGCGGGGACCGTCCTCGTGCTCGATGAGACCACGGCCGACCTCGACATCGATCGCGGACCGATCGCACCAGGCTTCGACGACGCCGAGCCCGGGACGGTCGTACGCATCGGGTCGCTGGGCAAGACGGTGTGGGGCGGGCTGCGCGTCGGATGGGTGCGCGCGGACGGCGATCTGATCCGCCGTCTGGTCGCGGCACGTCCGGCCCACGACCTCGGCACGCCGGAGTTCGAGCAGGCCGTCGCCGCACGACTGCTCGGCGACTTCGAAGCGATCGTGTCACAGCGCTCCGGACTGCTCAGAGTCGGACGCGATGCGGTCGTGGCGGCGCTGCGTGCACAGCTGCCGTCATGGCGGATCCCCGACGTCCACGGGGGAGTGGCGCTGTGGATCGAGCTCGACGCCCCGCTCAGCTCGGCGCTCGTGATGGAGGCGCGCTCGCGCGGCGTACTGCTCACGGCGGGTTCGCGGTTCTCGATCGAAGGCGGGCACGATCGACATCTTCGGGTGCCGTTCACGTCGCCACCCGACGACATGGTGCGTGCGGCACGGGTGCTCGGGGAGTCGTGGGCCGCTGTGCGAGCGGGTGCGCCCTCCTCTGTCATGGCGCATGCCGACGCGGTGGTCTGAGCGCCGACTTCAGCGCCCCAGCCGGAGGCACTCGACGGCATCGTCGGCGCGCCAGAAGTCGCCGAGATCGCGGAAGGACTGCGTGGCAGCGTGGAACCGGCGTGCACGGAAGCGCGTTCCGCCGGGCTCCGCGACCGCTTGAAGGTGTCCGATGACGATGCCGGCGCGATCCCTCACGCGCCAGAGGCCGGGAGCCGCGGCATCCAGATTCACGCGGGCCTGCGCCGACACGCGCGGCCTCTGTCGTTCGATCGGTTCGAGGATGTTCGTCATGATTTCTCCCTCCAGTTAGAAGATACGTTCGACCTCCGACATTCCGAGCGACGCTCCCTCTTCCTCCCCAGGGGCGATGTCTGGCGGGTTCTCCCCAGATCGCGCTGGAGAAGTCCGGTCGGCACCCCGTGACGTACAGGCTGGTCCCACCGCCGGCGTCCTCGGGCACGGGGCGCCGGCGGAGACCTGGGACGGTCCCCGGTCTGCGTGAGGAAGGAATCGACATGAGCGACCTGTACGACAGCATCACCGTCACCGGCAACGTGGCCACCGAACCCGAGTTCAAGCGCACGCAGAACGGGTTGGGTATCACCTCGTTCCGCGTGGCGAGCGGTCAGCGCCGGTTCGACCGCCAGTCCGAGCGGTGGATCGACGCCGGCACCAACTGGTACACGGTCTCGGTGTTCCGAGGTCTGGCCGACCACGCATTCGCGTCGCTGCACAAGGGTGACCGCGTGATCCTGACGGGGCGGCTGCGGCAGCGTGAGTGGGACACCGGTGAGAAGCACGGCACCGCGCTGGACATCGAGGCCGATGCGATCGGGCACGACCTGCTGTGGGGCACCACGACATTCCTCAAGGATGACCGGCGCCAGAGCGTCGACCCGGTTCCGGCGGGCGCGTGGCAGGTGCCGGACACGGCGGACGCCTGGGCGGCTCCGGGTGTGGGTGCTGCCGACGCGACGCCGTCGGTCCCGCCGATGGCGCTCGACGCGGGCACCGGCGAACTCGTCGGCGCGACGGCGGGAGCTTCCGACGCGTCCGACTCACCGTTCTGACGCATGCGGACGTTCCTGACGTCCAGGAGGGTGTCGGGTCGGCGCACATAGACTTCTGGCGTGGCCCGACATCCTGCTCCCGTGGTCGGTTCGCCGAGCCTGGCACGGCGCGGCACGGCGGCCCTCCTCACAGCGGTCATCGTCGCCGTCTTGACGGCGTGTGCGCCGTCGGCGCCGACCCCCACACCGCCCGCCTCCGCGACCCCGACGTCCAGCGCGCCCACTCCGAGCGCGAGTGCGGGTGACGCCGGCGAGACGAGCGCTCCGGCGGCGCTCGCACCAGAGGGCACCGCTCAGGACAACCTGCCGTACTTCGCCGCTGTCACGGCGGCGGTGTGGGCGACGGACGCGCGCGTCTCGGGCCGCGCCTATATCGATGCGCTCGTCGCGGCGGGGTTCGACAAGGCGGCCATGCAGGTCACCAGCGACACCTCGACGGTCGGCAACCCGGCCGAGACGATCCAGTTCTCGGTGCGTTGGGGCGACCAGTGCCTCGTCGGCCAGGTCGGTCCGGCGACGGGGGATCCGGTCACGGTCGTGGTCCCGGTCGTGACAGAGGGCACGTGCCTCATCGGCCAGACCCGCCCGATCGACTGGTGACCGCAGCGCACGAGGGCGGTGCGTCCACGGCCGGTAGGCTGGGACGCTGACGTCACATCCAAGGAGAACAGAGACCCGATGGCTGAGTACATCTACTCGATGGTCCGAGCCCGCAAGGCGGTCGGCGAGAAGCTGATCCTCGACGACGTGACCATGGCGTTCCTGCCGGGCGCGAAGATCGGCATGGTGGGCCCGAACGGCGCCGGAAAGTCGACGATCCTCAAGATCATGGCGGGTCTGGACACCCCGTCCAACGGCGAGGCGAAGCTGTCGCCCGGATTCACCGTCGGCATCCTCATGCAGGAGCCCGAGCTGGACGAGTCGAAGACCGTGCTGGAGAACATCCAGGAAGGCGTCGCCATCAAGGCGAAGCTCGACCGGTTCAACGAGATCTCCGCCCTCATGGCGGACCCCGACGCCGACTTCGACGCGCTGCTCGCGGAGATGGGCACGCTGCAGGAGGAGATCGACGCCGCCGACGCGTGGGACCTCGACTCGCAGCTCGAACAGGCCATGGACGCCCTCCGCACGCCTCCCGGCGACGCCGCCGTCTCCAACCTGTCGGGTGGTGAGCGCCGCCGCGTCGCGCTCGCGAAGCTCCTGCTGCAGAAGCCCGATCTGCTGCTGCTGGACGAGCCCACCAACCACCTCGACGCGGAGAGCGTGCTGTGGCTCGAGCAGCACCTCCAGAAGTACGCGGGGGCGGTCATCGCGATCACGCACGACCGGTACTTCCTCGACAACGTCGCGGAGTGGATCGCCGAGGTCGACCGCGGCCG
>Ga0160453_100539_pt1 | contig 27185 bp, 25 predicted proteins | sample HID1971K_E6MG_FD_108228 | JGI IMG/M metagenome (GOLD analysis project Ga0160453, IMG submission 108228) | Enriched millipede-associated microbial communities from UW Madison campus, WI, USA - HID1971K_E6 MG | ecosystem: Host-associated > Arthropoda: Insects > Digestive system > Unclassified ...
CCTTCAGGACACCCCCGCCATGAGCATCAAATCGGACAAGTGGATTCGCCGCATGGCGCAGGAACACGGCATGATCGAACCGTTCGTCGAGCGCCAGGTGCGCGGCGAGCAGGACAGCCGGGTCATCTCCTTCGGCGTCTCCAGCTACGGCTACGACGTGCGTTGCGCCGACGAATTCAAGGTGTTCACCAACATCAATTCGGCCACCGTCGACCCGAAGAATTTCGACGCCGGCAGCTTCGTCGACGTCAAAAGCGATGTCTGCATCATCCCGCCGAACTCCTTCGCCCTGGCGCGTACCGTCGAGTACTTCCGCATTCCGCGCAATGTACTGACCATCTGCCTGGGCAAGAGCACCTATGCGCGTTGCGGCATCATCGTCAACGTCACCCCGCTTGAGCCAGAGTGGGAAGGGCATGTGACCCTGGAGTTCTCCAACACCACCACCCTGCCGGCGAAAATCTACGCCAATGAGGGCGTGGCGCAGATGCTCTTCCTGGAATCCGACGAAGAGTGCGAAGTGTCCTATAAGGACCGTGGCGGCAAGTACCAAGGCCAGCGCGGCGTCACCCTGCCGCGGACCTGAGCCGACGAGCGCGGGGAATTCCCCGCGCCTTTGGCACTCCAACGGGTAACCGTGCCGATGTGCATGACGCGCATCGGCTCTCGTCAGGAGCAGCCAATGAAACTCCATCCCACAATCAGCGCGAAGCTGGCTGTGCTGCAGCCCAACCACGTCGGGTTGCTGTCATGGTCGTTGCTGGCCCATCCGCTGCCGATGCAGGCCGGGGGCGTGCCCCACCAGCCTGATCCCGATACCCCGCAGCCGCCCGAGCCGGGTGAAACGCAACCCATGGAGCCGGGCGAACCGACCTTGCCCGACGAGCCGCCTCCCGCGCCTGTGGCGTGATCAACCGTTCAATGCCCAGACGTCGCCATCGCCGGTGACAAAAACCCGGGTGCCCGCACCCGGGCTTACCGTCCAGCCACCCGTGAACTCGCCAAAGGCCGGCAGCAGGCTGACCTGGGTATCGAGCAGAAAGCACGGCAGACGCAGGCGTTGCCGGGCCCGCCCGCGCAACAGGTAGACCGGATGCACATGGCCCGCCAGCACCGGGTGCTGGGGGTGAGCGATGGGCTCGTGTTGCAACGCGAAGGGCGCCAGCAGCCAGGGTTCATCGATCACGTCCATGGCCAGTTCGGCAGGCGGGTCGCCGGCGTGGCGGTCGTGGTTGCCGCGGATAAGCACGATACGCAGCCCGTCGTGCTGGCCGCGCCATTCCCGCAGCTTGGCCAGCGTCGCTGGCGCCCGCGCCGTGCGCGCGTGGAGAAAATCGCCGAGGATCACCAACTGCTTGCAATCGTATGCCGCCAGTAACGTATCCAGGCGCGCCAGGGTCGTGTCGGTGGTACCCCGCGGTACGGGCTGGTGCAGCGCCCGGTAGCTGGCGGCCTTGCCGATATGCACATCGGCTATCAGCAGCGTGTGCCGGGCAGGCCAGTAGATGGCTTTGTCGGGCAGCAGCCATAGTGTCTGCCCGCAATGTTCGACCACCAGATGGCGGCTCATGGCGCACGGTCTCGCATGGCCGCTTTTTCCAGGTCCGCCACCATTCTGGCAATCCGGTCTGCCAGTTTCTCCGTGCTCAACGTTTCGCGCATGCCTTCCACCAGCAGGGCGAAGGCCAGCGGCCCCGGCCGCTGCAGTGCCCGCAGATCCAGCCGCAAGCGGCCCATCTTCAGCAGCTGCCGCTGCAGGCGTTCGATTTCCAGCTCTTCACGCAGCACTTCATCCCGCGCCTGGCCGAGCAGCAGGTTGTTGGCGTCGTGCTTGCGAAACACCTCGAAGAACAGCCCACTGGAGGCCTGGATCTGCCGGGTGCTTTTCTGCGCAGCCGGATACCCACCGAACACCAGCCCGGCGATCTGGGCGATCTCGCGAAAGCGCCGCAGAGCCATTTCACCGGCATTGAGGCTGGCCAGCACATCCTCCAGCAACTCCTCGGCGGACAGCGCGGCGGGCAGGTAGGTGGCCCAGTCCACAGGGCTCGGGCTGAGCAGTTCGAAGCCATAGTCGCTGACGGCGATCGACACCGACAGCGGTTGTTGCCGGCTGACCCGCCAGGCGATCAGGCTGGCCAGGCCCAGGTTGGCCATGCGCCCAGCGAAGGGGTAGAGGAACAGGCGCGAGCCCTGGCGCGAGACCAGGGTCTCGGCCAGCAGTGTCTGCAGCGTGGGCAGGGCCGACCAGCGTGCCTGCAGCGCCAGTAGCGGGCGCACCGCGCGCAGCTCGGGACTGGCATAGCGGCCGTGGGCAGCGGCATCCAGTTGTTCCACCAGGGCATCGGCCAGTTCGCTGGACAGCGGCATGCGCCCGCCATTCCAGCGGGCCACGGCAGCCTTGCGAGCGCTGCTGCGGCGCACGTAGGCGGTCATGTTCTCGACCCTTACCAGCTCAAGCACCCGCCCGGCGAACACCAGCGTGTCGCCGGGGCGCAAACGGGCGATGAAGGCTTCCTCGACACTGCCCAGATGCTTGCCGCCACCGCCCTTGCTCCAGTATTTCAGTTGCAGGCTGGCGTCACTGACGATGGTGCCGATGCCCATGCGGTGGCGCCTGGCCAGTCGCTCGCTGGCGACTCGCCAGATGCCGTCGGGGTGGGCTTCGACGCGCTGATAGTCGGGGTAGGCGCTGAGTGAGCTGCCGCCATGGCAGACGAAGTCCAGTGCCCATTGCCACTGGCTGTCGCGCAGCTCACGAAACGCCCAGGTGTCGCGCACTTCCGACAGCAGCTCAGATGGGCGAAAGCCGCTGCCCAGGGCCATGCTGACCAGGTGCTGGACCAGCACGTCCATGCACAGCCGCGGCGAGCGGCGCGCCTCGATATGCCCGTCGGCCAGCGCCTGGCGCGCCGCAGCGGCTTCCACCAGCTCCAGGCTGTGGGTAGGTACCAGGGTGACCCGCGAACGCCGGCCCGGCGCGTGCCCGGAGCGCCCGGCCCGCTGCATCAGGCGAGCGATGCCCTTGGCCGAGCCGATCTGCAGCACCCGTTCCACCGGCAGAAAGTCCACGCCCAGGTCGAGGCTGGACGTGCAGATCACCGCTTTCAGCAGGCCTTGCTTGAGGCTCAGCTCGACCCAGTCGCGAGTTGCCCGGGCCAGCGAGGCATGGTGCAGGGCGATCTGGCCGGCCCAGTCGGGGCGTGCATCCAGCAGGGCCTGGTACCACAGCTCGGCCTGGGCGCGGGTATTGGTGAACACCAGGCTGCTGGCGCTGCCGTCGAGCTCATGGGCGACCTGGTCGAGCATCTTCAGGCCCATGTGCCCGGCCCAGGGGAAGCGCTCGATCGCCGGCGGCAGCAATGTGTCGACCACCAGGCGCTTGTCCTGACGGCCCCGTACCAGTTGGCCGCCATGCGGCAGCAGCACTTCGAGCGCATGCGGCAGGTTGCCCAGGGTGGCTGAAAGGCCCCAGGTCACCAGGTCAGGCCGCCAGCGGCGCAGGTGCGCGAGGGCCAGCTGCAGTTGTACGCCCCGCTTGTTGCCGAGCAGTTCGTGCCATTCATCGACCACCACCAGGCGCAGGCTGGCGAAGTCGTGACAGGCCTGTGCCCGGGTCAGCAGCAAAGTGAGGCTTTCGGGCGTGGTGATCAGCGTGCTCGGCAGGCGCCGTGCCTGACGGGCGCGCTCTGCGCTGCTGGTATCACCGCTGCGCACCGCAACGCTCCAGCTCAACCCCAGGTCGTCCACGGGGGCTTGCAAGGCGCGGGCGGTATCGGCCGCCAGCGCGCGCATGGGGGTGATCCAGAGCACCTGCAGCCCCGGGGGCTGGCGCCCGGGCTCGGCAAAGGCGCGCAGCGCGGCCAGCCAGACGGCGTAGGTCTTGCCGGCCCCGGTGCTGGCATGCAGCAACCCGGATTCGCCACGGCCGACAGCCGCCCAGACTTGCCGCTGGAAGGCGAAGGGTTTCCAGCCACGCGCGGCGAACCAGGCAGTGGCGAGGTCGGTGGAAGCAGGCATGCGCGGTGTGGTCCCTGCAAGGCTGTGCTTCTACAGACCACCCTGCGGAGCCATTGGTTTTACCGGGTCAGTTACCCAGCAGATAGCCGCTGCGACACACCTGTTCGCCGGCGACATGGGCGATGACCATGCCGGCGGTGGCCATGCGGCGCACGCTGCGGGCATACAGCAGCCCGGACTGGCGGGTGCGCACGGCGGTCACGCGGTCGCTGAGCGGGTCGATGACTTCGGCGATCAGTTGCCCGGCTTCCACTTGCTGGCCGGGGCGCACGTGATACACCAGCAAGCCCCCCAGGGGGGTCGACACCGGCTCGACGGCAGCCAGCGGTGTGGCGGGTTGTGGTAGCGGCGGCAAAGGCGGGGCGCTGCCTTCGATGACGCCGGCATGGGTCAGGTAGTCGAGGATCGCCTGGCTGTCCTGGCTGGCCAGGTCATGGCTGACGTCGGCCTGGCCACGCAGTTCGACGGTCACCGCGACGCTGCCCAAAGGGATCGGGAAGCGTTTGCCGAAGCGTTGCTGCAGTTGCCACCAGACCAGGCTGAAGCATTCGTCGAACGACTGCCCGCCGGAATCGGTCGCCAGCAGGCTGGCCTGGGCGCCCAGGTAGCGGGCCAGTGGCTCGACCTGCGGCCAGGCCTCAGGCGTGGTGTAAAGGTGTTCGACGGCCTCGAAATCGCAATGCAGGTCCAGCACCAGGTCGGCGTCGCAGGCCAGCCGTTGCAAGGTAAGTCGCTGGGACTGCAGGGGCGTGTGCGCCGGGTAGGTGTCGAGGCCACGGCGCAGGTACTCGCGTATCAAGGCGAGATTGTGCTGAGGGTCCTGGGTCAGGTGGCCGTCGATCTGGTCGCCGATGCTGTCGGAAAGGTCGACGAACTTGCGATTGAAGTTCTCGCCGCTCTGCAGTTCGAAACGCCCCAGTGGCGAATCGAGCAATACCTGCTCCAGGCCTACCGGGTTGGCCACGGGCACCAGGATGATCTCGCGGCGCAGGCGCCCTTGCTGCTCCAGTTCGGCCAGGTGGCGCTTGAGGTGCCAGGCGACCAGCATGCCCGGCAGTTCGTCCGCATGCAGTGAGGCCTGGATGTATACCTTGGCGCCACCGCGCGGTCCGAAGTGGAAGCTGTGCAGCTGGCGGCTGACGCCGGGTACGGGGGAAAGCAGGTCGTGGGTCGAATGGTGCATGGTGGTCCTGGCGGCGTGGCGAAAACAATCTGCGACAAAGATAGAAGCATAAATTTGGCCACTGTGCCTCAACGCGTTGTGTTCAGGCCAGCAGTGCCTGCAAGGTCGCCAGGTCATCGGCTTGCTCCACCGGCTTATCCTGGCGCCAGCGCAGCATGCGGGGGAAACGTACGGCAATCCCGCTCTTGTGGCGCTTGGACAAGGCAATGCCTTCGAAACCCAGTTCGAACACCAGGGTCGGGGTCACGCTGCGCACCGGGCCGAAGGTTTCCACCGTGGTCTTGCGGATGATTGCATCGACCTTGCGCATTTCTTCATCGCTGAGCCCTGAGTAAGCCTTGGCGAAAGGCACCAAGGCACGCTCCGGCGTACCGGCTGGTGCGTTCCAGACGGCGAAGGTGTAGTCGCTGTAGAGGCTGGCGCGCCGGCCATGGCCACGTTGCGCATAGATCAGCACGGCATCGACGCTGAACGGGTCGATCTTCCACTTCCACCACAGGCCCATGTCCTTGGTTCGGCCCACGCCGTACAAGGCATCGCCCTGCTTGAGCATCAGGCCCTCGACCCCCAGGCTCCGCGATTGTTCGCGCTGAACGGCGAGGTCTTGCCAATCCTGTCCTTCGAGCAAAGGCGAAAGCAGTACCGGCGCCAGGGGATACTCCTCGATCAGACGCTGCAACTGCTGGCGGCGCTCGTGCTGGGGACGATTGCGCCAGTCCTCGCCCTGCCATTCCAGCAAGTCGTAGGCCTGCAATACCACGGGCGCGTCGGCCAGCAGCTTCTTGCCCAGGGTCTTGCGGCCAATGCGCTGTTGCAGCAGGGCGAACGGCTGCACGGCCGGCACCTCGGCTGTGGCGCCAGGTTTCCAGACCAGGATTTCACCGTCGAGCACGACGCCGTCCGGCAGGCTCTGCGCCAGGCCGTGCAGCTCCGGAAAGCGGTCGGTAACCAGCTCTTCGCCGCGCGACCACACCCAAACCTGGCCATCGCGCTTGACCACCTGGGCGCGGATGCCATCCCACTTCCATTCGATCTGCCAGGCACTGGGTGGACCGAGCAAGGCGTCGAACTGCTCGACGGGTGACTGCAGGGCGTGCGCCAGAAAGAACGGATAAGGCTGGCCCCCTCGCTGACTGTGCTCATCGGCCGACTCTGCAGCGATCAGCTTGTGGTAGCTGTTGGCGCTGGGGCGATGGCTGATGTCGGTATAGCCGACCAGGCGCTGGGCCACGCGCTTGGCATCCAGTCCGGCAAGCTGGGCCAGGGCCCGGGTGACCAGCAGCTTGGACACGCCGACGCGAAAGCTGCCGGTGATCAGCTTCAGGCAGAGCATCAGGCTGGGGCGGTCCAGCTGGGCCCAGAGTGGCGGCAGGCGCTGCTGGATCGCTTCGGCGGGCAGGCCGCGAAGCGGTAGCAGATGGGCCTCGACCCAATGGGCCAGGCCGTCCTCGTTGCCGTGCGGGTTTTCAGGCAGTAGCAGGGAAATGGTTTCCGCCAGGTCGCCGACGGCCTGGTAGCTTTCTTCGAACAACCAGTCGGGCAGGTCGGCCAGTGCTGTCGCCAGTTCGCGCAGCACGCGGGTAGGCACCAACTGGCGTGGCCGGCCCCCGGCCAGGAAGTACACCGCCCAGGCCGCATCCTCGGCGGGGGCGGCGGCGAAGTAGTCGCGCAGTGCTTCGAGCTTGGCATTGCTGGAGGTGGTCGCATCCAGACGCAAGTAAAGCGCTGCAAAGTCTTTCATGGCTCAGGTTCCGTGGCGGGCGCGTCATCCTCGTCACCGTATTCGGTCACGAACGAGCGGGCATCGAGCCCCTGTTCGCTGAGGTAACGCACCAGTACGTTGACCGATCCGTGGGTGACCATGACCCGTTCGGCACCGGTCTGGCCGATGGCCCAGAGCAGCCCCGGCCAGTCGGCGTGGTCGGACAGCACGAAGCCGCGATCCACCCCGCGACGCCGCCGCGTGCCGCGCAGAAGCATCCAGCCACTGGCGAACGCATCGCTGTAATCGCCAAAGCGGCGCATCCACGTGCTGCCGGCAGCGGAGGGCGGGGCCAGCACCAGGGCTTGGCGCATGAGTGGATCGTTACGTGGGATGTCGCCGACGTAGCGGGTGGGCGGCAGGTGCACGCCAGCCTCGCGGTACACCTGGTTCAGCGGTTCGACCGCGCCATGTACCAGGACAGGGCCGATGCTCGGGTCCAGCCCGTGAAGTATTCGCTGAGCCTTGCCGAAGGCATAACAGAACAGCACGCTGGCCTTGCCCTGATCACGGTTGGCCCGCCACCAGGCATTCACCCCGGTGAAAACCTCGGCTTGGCTGGGCCAGCGATAAATGGGCAGGCCGAAGGTCGACTCGGTGATGAAAGTGTGACAGCTCACAGGCTCGAACGGCGCGCAGGTGCCGTCTGGTTCGACCTTGTAGTCGCCGGAGGCTACCCACACTTCGCCCGCATGCTCCAGGCGCACTTGTGCCGAGCCCAGCACATGCCCGGCCGGGTGCAGGCTGAGGGTGACGCCGTGGTGGTGGATGCGTTCGCCGTAGGGCAGGGTCTGCAGGTCGATGTCCTGGCCCAGGCGGCTGCGCAGGATGCCCGCGCCGGGGGCGGCGGTCAGGTAATGCGCGTTGCCCCTGCGGGCGTGGTCGCCATGGCCGTGGGTGATGATCGCGCGTGCCACCGGGCGCCACGGGTCGATGTAGAAATCACCGGGTGGGCAGTAGAGGCCTTCGGGGCGGGTGATGACGAGGTCCATGGCGTGGGCGCTGGGTGGCGGGGTTATCAGTTAGGAGCGGTGCCTGGGGTGGGAAGTTCGCAGAGGTTTGCGCGCAGTGCTCGTCATTGTTTTTTTGGCGCCCTTGAGATCGAGCGCCGCCCGCGCGGCGCATCGCGAGCAAGCTCGCTCCTACATTTGTTGCAACGTGCCACAGTCTGTCAGGCCATGGTTGTCCGCTTTTTAGCGTCCGCCGAAGAATCGCGTCGTACAAGCAAGGCTGACAACCATGGCCTATCAGGCATAGGCACGTTGCAAAAAATGTAGGAGCGAGCTTGCTCGCGAAGCGCCGCGCGGGCGGCGCTCGATCTCGAAAGCGCTAGAAAATGAAGGCCGAGCGCCTGTCAGCCCTCACGCGTCGTTACTTTCCCGGCACCAACGTCAACCGCTGATTGCCATACGCCCGCCCGAAGTTCTGCGGTTGCAGCGGCAGGCTCATGAACCGTCCCTTGAACCACGCATCCAGCCCATCACTGTAATGCCCACTGGCCGGGTTGCCGGACTGGCCGTTGCTGGTCAGCACCTGCAGCGGCTCTGCCTGCCCGAAGTCGACGACCATGCGCGCCGATGCCGGCAGGCGGGTGTCGAAATTGCTGCCCCAGGCATAAGGCGTCAGTGCCAAGGTGCTGAAGTCACCACCCGCGGCCATTGATGAGCGGCTGAGTGCATCGCCCAGGCCATGGTAGGCCGGGGCCGGCCAACGGTACTGGTGCAGTTTGCCCCACTGCCAGGCGCGGCGATCGGCGCCGAGTTGCGCGGTGCCTGCATCCACGGCAGCGGCCAGGCTGCGGGCGAGAATGGCCGGCTTGTCTTCCTTCTGCGGCGTGCTGCGATCATCCCAGAACGGGCTGTCCTCGCGGCCGAGCAGGTGGTCGGCCTGGGCCGAATAGGACAGCTGGGCATTGCTGACGAACGCCTGCCAGGCCGGGCCGGATTCCGGGCCAAGGTCGTCGAGGAAGGTCTGGCGCGCTACCTCCTGCAGGAACAGCTCATACAACGCCGCATCCGCCGACACCGGGCTCAAGCGGCCATCGAAGGCTTTGAGCCGCGCCAGGGCGTCGCGTGCCTTGTCGCCCTGGGCGGGGGGAAGGGCGTGAATGGCCTGCTTGAGCGGCTGGGCCATGCCGGGTGCGTCGAACATCTGCTTGAGCTTGTCCGCCAGCAGCGTTACCTGGTCGTTCTGCAGGGCCATCAGGCTGCGGCTGTCGTGCCGCCCATTGCCGGCCAGCTGGGCCAGGCGTTCGGCGCGCTCGGGGTAGTACCAGGTGTTGGACAACTGCATGCCATAGCCGCGTGGCAGGCTGCGCTGGTTGGCGTGGCCGATCCAGCCCTCAGGCGGGTCCTGGTCATAGGGGTGGAGCATCGGGTCGGCGAAGCCATCCCAGTCGTAGCGCCCGTCCCAGCCCGGCGACGGCAACAGGCCTTGGCCTTCGCGTCGGTTGGGGTAACGGCCGCTGACTTGCCAGCCAATGTGCTCGGGCTCGGCGAAGACGAAGTTGAGCGCCGCCGCAGCGACTTCGCGGGTGCTGTCGAAGGCGCGCTCGACCGTTTTCGCGCGGGTCAGGTCGAACAGCGCATCGAGGCTGCGATCGCCCTTGAGCTGCGGCAGGTTCAGGGCCAGGCCCAGGCTGGCGTTGCCGGGTTGTGCGAGCAGGGTGCCATGACGGGTGTCGTACATGACTTCACGCAGCGGTCGCTGGCCGCGGACGAAGAAGGTTTCGCTGCGGGCGCGGGCCGGCTGCCATTTGCCATCGGCCAGGTAGCTGAGCTGGCTGCCTTGATGGCGCAGTTGCTCCAGGTACAGGTCCTGGTTGTCGGCCATCACCGCGCTGCTGCTCCAGGCCAGCTTGCCGTTGTAGCCAGCCAGAACGATGGGCAGCCCTGGCAGCGACAGGCCGGCGACCTGGTACTTGCCGGTGTGGATCTGCACCGGGCTCAGGGCCCAGGCGGCGCGGCTGTCGCTGGCCAGCAGGCTCTTGCCACTGCGGCTGCGCTGCGGGCCCAGGGCCAGGTTGGCGGAACCCGGACTGCCGAGCAGGCCCAGGTCGGCGAGCTTCTGGCTGGCCGCGGCCAAGGCGGGCAGACCTGGCAGCTGGCTGTTCAGGTTCAGGCCCTTGAGCTTTTCAACCTCGGCGTCTGCCAGCGGTTCGTCCGGTGCGCCGGGCAGCAACCACGCAAGTTTGTCGCTGCCCACCTGTTGGGCCAGGGCCAGGGCACTGAGTTCTTCCTGCAGGTTCACCGATTGGCTGAAGGCATACAGGCTGAAGATCAGCGCCGAGTCCTCAGGCTTCCAGTATTCCGGGCGATAGCCGCTGCTGGCGAGGTTGGCCGGCAGCTTGTCGCGGTAGCGGAACAGGTAGGCGTTGACGCCGCGGGCATAGACTTCGAAGAAGCGCTTGAGGCGTGGCGAAGCATCGGCATAGAGCTGGGTGGCATTCTGCTTGAGGTTGGCCGCTCGCATCAGGCGGTCGATGTCCAGCGCCTCGCTACCCGCCATTTCCGCCAAACGCCCCTGGGCCAGCAGGCGCATGGCGAGCATCTGCTCGATACGGTCACCGGCATGCACATAGCCGAGGCTGAACAGGGCGTCATGGAAGTTGCTGCTCTCGATCAGCGGCGCGCCCATGGCGTTGCGTCGTACCGACACGTTCTGCGCCAGGCCTTTGAGCGGTTGCACACCGGTGGTCGGTGGCACGCTGTCCTGATAGCCCCCCATCTGGCAGCCGGCAAGCCCGAGCATGCCAAGCAGCGTGGCCGTGCGGGTAAACCGCGGGCGGAAGGGGAAAAAGACGGGGGCGGCCATGACAAGGGCTCCTGCAGGGCGTGGCGGGGTTTGAAAGGCGCTAAGGTAGTGAGCGCGCAGTCGCCGTGCAAGGTGCGTTGAAGCTTTATTTACCAGCGGTCGCCAGCTTCAGGCGCAAAGCCTGAAACTGGCAGCCAGGCACCTGGTCAGGCGCCGTGGCACTTCTTGAACTTCTTCTGGCTGCCGCATGGGCAAGGGTCATTACGGCCGACGTCCTTCAGCGCGTTGCGAACCGGCTCCTGGTGGCCGTGGTTGCAATGCGGGCCGTGCACATGGCCGTGGTCGTGATCGTGGTGGTGATCATGACCGTGGTCGCAGTCTGGGCCATGAACATGGGGTTGCTGGGTCATTGCAGGGTTACTCCGGTATGAAATCGCCGGGGATTATCTCACCACTGCGCGACAAGTGCAGGTCCCGATGGATGAGCAGCCCGGTAGCCAGTTCACCCTGCAATCGGTAGCGCAGCGGTTGCTCAGTGCGCAACAGCTTGGCCAAGGGCTTGAGCTGCTGCCAGAGGTTGGTCCGTGCGGAGATCTTGAAGGTGCGCCGGGCGTGGCCACCGACACTGCGCCAGATACTCACATCGTCCTCGACCAGCCGCAGGTCGTTGAGCCACAGCGAGTACTCCAGGTTGCGAATGAACAGGCGGCTGTCGTTGGGGTTTTCGATGCGCAGGTGCAACACGAACTCCTGCTCCAGCAGGCGCGCCTTGACGGTCTCGACCTTGACCAGGTGCACCTCGGGGTCGCGCCAGTCGTCGTCGCCCCAGATCGCGCAGCCCGTCAGCAAGGCCAGCAGGGCGCCGAGCAGGAGCAGACGGGCTTGGGCGATCATGCTCAGTTACCGAGGTAGCTGGCGCAGCATTTCTTGAACTTCTGCCCGCTGTCGCACGGGCAGGGGTCATTGCGCCCGGCCTTGAGCTCGACGGTCGGGTCGATGAAGTACCAGCGCCCGTCGTGCTGCACGAACGCCGAGCGCTCGCGGTGCTGGTGGTCGCCCTCCTGGTCATGCCAGCGCGCGGTAAAGGTGACGAAGGCGTGTTCGGGCTGGCCGCCGAGCACCTCGGCGTTTTCCACTTCCAGGCCCAGCCAGGTGCTCTGGGCGCTCCAGGCGCTCATGGCGGCACAGTCCAGCCCGGCCTGTTGGGCGGGCAGGGTAGTGGCCACCAGGTAGTCGATCAGGCCCAGCACATAGGCACTGTAGCGCGAGCGCATGAGTGTCTGGGCATCCGGTGCCGGGGTACCGCCGTGGTAGTGCCCGCAGCAGGCGTCGAGCAGGTTGCCGCTGCCACAAGGGCAAACCGAGACACTCATCATCACCACCAATACTTGCCGAAGTTTTCAGGGTTGGCCCAGAACTTGGCGTTGAGCCAGTCGGGGACCTGCTTGTAGTCATGTAGATCATAGGTGAACAAGCTCAATACTTGTTCGTCGCGACGGAATTTCTCGCTGGCCGACAGGGCCAGGGCGAAAAAGTCGGTGTCCTGCCAGCCACAGGCAGGCAAATCGGCCAGTACCGCCACGCGGCTGGCATTGAGGTTGCGAATGCCCCCTAGCAGCTCCAGGCCGGTGCGCTTGGGCAGGTGTTCCAGGCAGTCCACCAGCACGGCGAGGTCGAAGCGCTGAGCGGCGAGCGCGGCTGGCAGCGGACCGGGCGCGGTGGTTTCGATGGTCACCTGCGGGTGAGCCTGGGCAAATGCCTCAAGGGCCGGGAAGCGTGTACCCACCAGCAGCAAACGTTGCGGGGTGAAGCGTTCGAGCAAGGCCGCCAGGGCCTGCTGCGGCGTGCGTTGGGAAAAACCGTCGGTCATTGCCAATCCTCGTTCAGGTTGACCAAGACTAGCGGGCCATTGCCTGCGGGCATAGGGGCATGTGCCGGGTCGTGGCTTATCGCTGGCAGGGATCGATTGCGCGGTCTTTACTCCCAGAGATCGGTCTTATGCCGATTCCCCCTAGGAGAAGCTACAAAATGAGCATAGTACGCACAGCGATACCCCTGGTACTGCTCACCAGTGTGTTGACTGGTTGTGCAGGTTTGCAAAAAACCGACTGGCCGAAGTGTGCTGCCGTCGGGGGCATTACCGGTGCCGGCTTGGGCGCCATCGAAAGTTCAGCGTGGGCGGGCTGGGGCGCGTTGCTCGGCGGTGGCCTGGCGGCGGGCTATTGCTGGGCCCACGGCGACGGTGACGAAGACGGTGACGGCGTGCCGGACAGCCGCGACAAGTGCCCGGGCACGCCACGCGGCGTGCAGGTCGATGCCAATGGCTGCCCGCCGGAACCGGCGCCGGTGGTCGAGGAAGTAGTCGTCCAGAAAGAAGAAGTCATCGTCATCCGTGATGTGCACTTCGAGTTCGACTCGGCGCGCCTGACTGCCGCCGACAAGGAGCGCCTGAACACCATCGCCACGCGCCTGAAGCAGGAAGCGCCAAGCGCTCGCCTGAGCGTCTCCGGCCATACCGATAGCGTCGGCTCCGACAGCTACAACCAGAAACTGTCCGAGCGCCGTGCCCACTCGGTGACCGATTACCTGATCGAGAGCGGCGTCCCGCGTGCCAGCTTCGTCTCGGTGGTCGGTGCCGGCGAGACCCAGCCAGTGGCAGACAACGCCACGGCCGATGGGCGTTCGATGAACCGTCGCACCGAGATCAAGATCCAGCGCTGACGGCCTGCGCCCGCGCCTTGAGAAGTGGCGCGGGCGCGTCTTTACTCCTGTAAGCCGGTTGCGGCCAACGACACAGGAGCATTCATGATGAGTGTTATGTCAAAGGCGGCGTTGCCGTTGCTGGTGGTCACCAGCCTGCTCGCAGGCTGCGCCACCCACAGCGATGGCAGTGCGCCCCTCAATCAAAGGACCTGGCCGATCTGCAGCCTGCTGGGTGGTCTGGCGGGCGGTGGCCTGGGCGCCATCGAAAGTTCGAGCTGGGCCGCAGGTGGCGGTGCACTGGGTGCCATTGCCGGTGGCCTGATCTGTTATGCCCAGGACGGTGACAAAGACGAAGATGGGGTGTTCGATCGCCGCGACCGTTGCCCCGATACACCGGCCGGGACGGCGGTCGACCACATGGGCTGCCCGTTGCCGCAGTATCCGCCCAGCGAGCCTGCGCCTGAGCCTCAGCCAGAGGTGATCTCCCTCGACGACCAGGGCCAGGTGATGTTCGCGTTCAACTCCGCCGACCTCACGACGGGTAGCCAGCAGCGGCTGCAAAGCCTGTTGCCGAGGCTCAACGAGTTGGGCGTGTCCCGTATCAGGGTGGTCGGCCATACCGACAATGTTGGCTCCGCCAGCTACAACCAGGCACTTTCCGAACGGCGTGCCGCCAGTGTTGCCGAGTACCTGATCAGTCAGGGGATGGCACCGCAGAAGGTCACCAGTGAAGGGCGCGGGGCCAGCGAGCCGGTGGCGGAAAACGACACCGAGGAAGGTCGTGCACACAATCGGCGGGTCGACCTGCACCTCAACTGAGAACGAGAGAGGGGCGGAAAATGAAATTCATCCTGGGCCTGGGCAAGGTGCTGACGATCGCATTCTGGGGCGTGGTGCTGTTCAACCAGCTGATGCCGCAACCCTTGCCGTTCAACCTGTTGATCAATGCGGCGGGCATCGCGTTGCTGAGTCTGCATGTGCTGGAAGTGTTGTTTTTCAATGGCAGCCTGCGTGGGCGTAGCCATCGTTGGTTCGATCGATTGCAGATACTGCTGACGGGGATCTTCCACGTCATGTCGATACCGCGGCAGCCACAGCTGCCGCGGCGTGGCTGACGGGCCTACATCAGCAGTCGCGAACTGGCCACTGCCACTACCGCCAGCCCCAGCAAGAGGTTCACCCCGACCATGCGCCGGATCCGGCCGAGCACTGCCGCCCCCGCTGCCCAGTCCTCGGCCTGCACCGCCGTCTTCAACTCCGGCAACAGCAATGCCTGAATGCGCATGAACAGCGCGAACATGGCGATGCCGCCGCCAATCATCACATGAATGTACTTGGGGGCCGTCTCGAAACCATTGAACCGCATGTGCAACATGCCGATACCACTTATCGCCAGAATGGCCACTGCCAGCCAGACCCATCGGAAAAAGCGTCGGAAAACTTCCACCCACAGGCGCAGCCGGGCCGGCCCCTCCAGGGCTGCAACCGTTGCAGGGCGTAGCACCAGCCAGGCGAAGAACATGCCGCCGACCCACACCAGGGCGGCCAGGACATGCAATGTGTAGGGTAAGGCAAAGGCGAGCATCTGGATCTCCATGCGGCACAAAGGGCAATAGCGGGGTATGATAGCCGCCCCATGCAAAACACTGAAAATATATCCAGCCCTCCGGGCGCCTGCAGACCATGATCAGCAACGAACTCAAAGCCACCATCCAGGGCGCCTACTCGCGTTTTCTCGAAGCCAAGAGCCTCAAGCCGCGTTACGGCCAGCGCCTGATGATCGCCGAAGTGGCCAAGGTGCTCGGCGACATCGCCTGCGACGATGAAGGCCGCCGTGCCGGCGAGCCCGCCGTGGTAGCGGTGGAGGCGGGCACCGGTACCGGCAAGACGGTCGCCTACAGCCTGGCCGCGATTCCGGCCGCCAAGGCCGCCGGCAAGCGCCTGGTGATCGCGACCGCGACCGTGGCGCTGCAGGAGCAGATCGTCTTCAAGGACCTGCCCGACCTGATGCGCAACAGTGGCCTGAACTTCAGCTTCGCCCTGGCCAAGGGCCGTGGCCGCTACCTGTGCCTGTCCAAGCTCGACATCCTGCTGCAGGAGGGCCACGCGCAGTCGGCCACTGCCCAGCTGTTCGAGGAAGAGGGCTTCCACATCGAGGTGGACGAGCGCAGCCAGAAGCTGTTCAACAGCATGATCGAGAAGCTGGCCGGCAACCGTTGGGACGGTGACCGCGACAGCTGGTCCGAGGCCCTGGAAGACCAGGACTGGGCGCGCCTGACCACCGATCACAGCCAGTGCACCGGCCGCCATTGCCCGAACTTCCAGCAGTGCGTGTTCTACAAGGCCCGCGAAGGCATGGGCAAGGTCGATGTGATCGTCACCAACCACGACATGGTCCTGGCCGACCTGGCCCTGGGCGGTGGCGCGGTGCTGCCCGACCCGCGCGACACCATTTACGTGTTCGACGAAGGCCACCACCTGCCAGACAAGGCCATCGGCCACTTCGCTCACTATTCGCGGCTGCGCTCCACCGCCGACTGGCTGGAGCAGACCGCCAAGAACCTGACCAAGCTGCTGGCCCAGCACCCCTTGCCGGGTGACCTGGGCAAACTGATCGAGCAGGTGCCGGAGCTGGCGCGGGAAATCCGCACCCAGCAGCAGTTCATGTTCACCCTGTGCGAGCAGGTCGCGGACTTTCGCCCCAGCGAAGACACCGAAGGGCGCGAGCGCCCACGCTATCGCTTCGAGGGCGGCGTGGTGCCGGAGCAGATCCGCGAAGTCGGCATCGAACTGAAAAAAGGCTTTGCCCGCCTCAATGACCTGTTCACCCGCCTGGCCGACCTGCTCAAGGAAGGCATGGACGGCGAGGTCAACATTGGTATCGCCAGCCACCAGGCCGAAGAGTGGTATCCGCTGTTCGGCAGCCTGGTCACCCGGGCCCAGGGCAACTGGGAGTTGTGGGTCGCCTTTACCGCAGAAGACCCGCAAGACAGCCCACCCATGGCCCGCTGGCTGACCCTGGCCGAGAGTGGCGCGCTGTTCGATATCGAAGTCAACGCAAGCCCCATCCTGGCTGCCGAGATGCTGCGTCGCAGCCTGTGGAGTGTGGCCCACGGTGCACTGGTGACCTCGGCAACCCTCACCGCATTGGGCAAGTTCGACCGCTTCCGCATGCGTTCGGGCTTGCCACGCGACGCCGTGACCTGTGTGGTGCCCAGCCCGTTCGTGCACGGCGATGCCGGCCTGCTGCGGGTGCCCGACCTCAAGGCTGACCCGCGCGATGCGGCCGCGCATACCGCCGCGATCATCCGCGAGCTGCCCGCTATCGTCGAAGACGCCCGCGGCGCCCTGGTGCTGTTCTCTTCGCGCAAGCAGATGCAGGAAGTGTTCGACGGCCTGGACCGCGATTGGCGCAAGCTGGTGCTGATCCAGGGCAACCTGTCCAAGCAGGAAACCCTGAACAAGCACAAGGCGCGGGTCGACGATGGCCAGCACAGCGTGCTGTTCGGTCTGGCGAGTTTCGCCGAAGGTGTCGACTTGCCGGGTGCCTACTGCGAACACGTGGTGATCGCCAAGATCCCCTTCGCCGTACCGGATGACCCGGTCGAAGCGGCGTTGGCCGAGTGGATCGAAGCCCGCGGCGGCAACCCGTTCATGGAAATTGCCGTGCCCGATGCCTCGCTGAAGCTGATCCAGGCCTGCGGCCGTCTGCTGCGTACCGAACAGGATCGCGGCATTATCACCTTGCTCGATCGGCGCTTGGTCACCCAGCGCTACGGCAAGGCTATTCTCAATGCGCTGCCGCCCTTCCGGCGGGAGATTTCCTGACGGCCGGAGCATCCTGCTCCGGCCTGTTGTCCATCACTCGGTCGTGGGCTCAAGTGGGCCTTGAAGGAGAGCCTGAGCCCTATGATCCGTCGCACCTTGCCTGCAGTTCTTACCCTGTTGCTCAGCACGCCCCTGCTGGCTGGGCAGCAGACGCTGTTCAGCTTCGTGCGCCCGGCCTCGGTGGTCACCGTGGCAACCGAAGGGACTGGCATGCCGCAGTACAACGCAGAACAGACCGCGGAAGGCGAGGTTTTGCGGCGGGTGGTGTTCAACCCGGTCGAACGGCCAACCTTGCGCCTGAGCCCGCAGACGGGCGTGTGGGACTGGTCAGCCGGACAGTTCCTCACCTTGCGCCTGCAGAGCGCCATGGATTGGGCACTGACCGTCGATGTCACGGTGCTGGGCAGTGATGGGCGTACCCTGACCAGCCGCATCGACCTTCCAGCGGGGCCCGCGCAAACCGTCATGGTGCCGCTCAAGGCCACTTCGCCATTGAGCCAAGGCATGCGCGCCGGCCCACCGATGCCTTGGGTATTCGAAGGCCAACGTCTCGTGTTGACCAGTAGCGCAGGTGAAATCGACCTCAAGCAGGTGGTTTCCGTCAGCCTGACCATTCCCGCGCCCAAGGTGGCGCAGAACCTGCTGATCGAAAAGGTCGGTATCCAGGATGATGACCTGGCCTACCAGGCGGCCTACCACGCGCTGATCGATACCTATGGTCAGTCCACCCGTGGCCGCTGGCCCGAAAAAATCGTCAACGACGAACAACTGAAGGCTGCGGACAGCCGTGAGCAGCAGCAACTCAAGGGCTGGCTGGCCGAGCGCCAGAAACAGCCGCTGGATACCTACGGTGGTGTGGTGGCGGGACCTGTGTTCGAGGCCAAGGGCTTCTTCCGTACCGAGAAACGCGATGGCCGTTGGTACCTGGTAACCCCTGATGGCCACCCGTTCTACTCCCTGGGTGTCAACGCCGTGACCGCTGATGGCGGGCGTACCTATGTCACAGGGCGCGAAGGCATGTTCGCTGCATTGCCGGGCCAAGGCGACGCGGCGGCAGCTTTCTATGGCGAAGGCAACAATGACGATGGCAATGCTTCGTCACAAGGGCGCGCCTTCAAGCAAGGGCGTTGGTTCGACTTCTATGCCGCCAACCTCCAGCGCACCTATGGCAAGCCGTGCGCGCACGTGGAGGGGCAACCGGCCGCCGACTGCCCGCCGCCTGCGCTGGACGATACCCGCTGGCAGGCGCATACCCTGGACCGCCTGCAGGCCTGGGGTTTCAACACCCTGGGTAACTGGAGCGACCCGGCGTTGGCCCAGGCCAAACGCCTGCCGTACACCTTGCCGCTGTCGATCGTCGGCGACTATGCCAGCATCAGTACGGGCATGGACTGGTGGGGCCGCATGCCCGACCCATTCGACCCGCGTTTCGCCATGGCCACCGAACGTGCCGTGGCCATCGCTGCCCGCGATCACCGTGACGACCCTTGGCTGATCGGTTACTTCGCCGACAACGAACTGGCCTGGGCGGCGCCTGGCAACGACCCCAAGGCACGGTATGGCCTGGCCTACGGGACCCTGCGCCTGACCACCGATGTGCCGGCCAAGCGCGCGTTCCTCAAGCAGTTGCGCGACAAGTACCGCAACCAGGCGGGCTTGTCCAAGGCCTGGGGTATCGACCTGCAGGCCTGGGAGCTGATGGAAGACCCAGGTTTCGAGGCACCGTTGCCCAACCCCGAGCACCCGGAAATCGAGCGTGATTTCCAGTATTTCCAGCAAGTGTTCGCGCAAACCTATTTCAAGACCATCTCCGACGCACTGAAATGGCATGCCCCCAACCATCTGTTGCTGGGGGGGCGCTACGCGCTGAGCACCCCGGAGGCGGTCAAGGCCTGCGCCGAGTTCTGCGATGTGCTGAGTTTCAACTTCTATACCCTCAAGCCCGAAGACGGCTACGACTTCTCCCGTCTGGCCGAGCTGGACAAGCCGGTGCTGGTGTCGGAATTCCAGTTCGGCTCACGTGACCGTGGGCCGTTCTGGCCCGGGCCTGTTGAAGTGGCACGAGAAGAAGACCGTGGACCGGCGTATGGCAACTTCCTCAAGGCGGCGCTGGCCCAGCCGATGATCGTTGGCGCCCATTGGTTCCAGTACCTTGACCAGCCTGCCAGCGGTCGTTTGCTCGATGGCGAGAATGGCCACCTGGGCCTGGTGGCAATTACCGATGTGCCGTTTGCGGGCTTTGTCGAAGCGGTACGCAAGAGCAACCTGGAGGCCGTTGGTCAGTTGCGCAGCCAGCTGGAAAAGCCAGCCCCTTGAACTCGGCATGGCGGTGCAGCCTATCGCTGAACAATCGGCATGAATTTTCTCCATGACCAGGCTCTGCCCAGTAGGCAAAACCCTTAACTGCTGAAACAATGCACGCCATTTTTCGGCAAGGTCGTACGGAGAGCAGGCGGGTGCAGATCCAGGGTCACTATGAGCTGAAATTCGAGGCAGTGCGCGAAGCGTTCGCCGCCTTGTTCGATGATCCCCAGGAGCGCGGTGCGGCGTTGTGCATCCAGATCGGTGGCGAAACCGTGATCGACTTGTGGGCAGGCAGTGCCGACAAGGACGGCCAGCAAGCCTGGCACAGCGATACCATCGCCAACCTGTTCTCCTGCACCAAGACCTTCACCGCCGTTACTGCCCTGCAATTGGTGGGCGAGGGCAAGCTGGCCCTGGATGTCCCGGTAGCGAGCTATTGGCCTGAGTTCGCCCAGGCGGGCAAGGACGGCATCACCCTTCGACAGCTGCTCAGCCACCGCGCCGGTTTGCCGGCGATTCGCCAGTTGCTGCCGGCGCAGGCGCTGTACGACTGGCAAGCGATGGTCGATGCCCTGGCCGCCGAAACACCCTGGTGGACGCCCGGCACCGAACATGGTTATGCCGCCATCACCTACGGCTGGCTGATCGGCGAGCTGATCCGTCGAGCAGATGGGCGTGGCCCGGGCGAGTCGATCGTCGCGCGTACCGCGCGCCCACTGGGGCTGGACTTCCATGTCGGCCTTGCGGACGAAGAATTTCATCGGGTGGCGCATATCGCACGCGGCAAAGGCAATGCCGGCGATGCCGCGGCCCAGCGCCTGCTGCAGGTGACCATGCGTGAGCCGGAGGCGCTGTCGACCCGTGCCTTTACCAACCCACCGGCGATCCTCACCAGCACCAACAAACCCGAGTGGCGGCGTATGCAACAGCCCGCGGCCAATGGCCATGGGAATGCCCGCAGCCTGGCAGGCTTTTATGCCGGTTTGCTCGACGGCAGCCTGCTGGAGTCCGAACTGCTCGACGAACTGACCCGCGAGCACAGCCTCGGCCAGGATCGTACCCTGCTGACCCAGACCCGATTCGGTCTGGGCTGCATGCTCGACCAGCCCGATGTTGCCAACGCCACCTTCGGTCTCGGTGCCCGTGCCTTCGGTCACCCAGGCGCCGGCGGCTCCGTCGGTTTCGCCGACCCTGAGCACGATGTGGCCTTCGGATTCGTGGTCAATACCCTTGGCCCTTACGTGCTCATGGACCCAAGGGCCCAGCAGCTGGTACGGGTCCTTGGGACGTGCCTTTGATCGGGTAACGCGGGTATTGCACGGCCCCTTTGTTATCCTCAATGCCAGCGCACTGCGGTGTGCTGGCGAAAACTCTTTCTAATTCATGGTGTATCGCTGATGTCTTCACATAAAACCTTAGCTCTCGCCCTGTGCCTGACCGCCATGACCGGCTGTGCCAGCCATTCTCAGGATGCATCGAAAGGTGGCGCCAGCGCCTGGTGGCCTTTCGGTTCGGACAAGGTTGCAGAGCAGGAAGTGAAGCAAGCCGTCAACGAAAAGGTCGCCAAGGCCGATGCCAAGTCGGAAAGTGCCAGCCGCTGGTGGTGGCCATTTGGCGGTGACGACAAGCAGGCCAAGGGGCCAGTGGTACCGAAGATCGACCAGAAAGCCACCCAGGCATGGCTTGACGAATACGAGCCGAAGCTGCGCGAAGCCATCAAGGACAGCAAGCTGCAACTGGAGCGCCGCGAAAACGTGCTGGCGGTAACCATTCCGGTCGACAGTTCGTACAACCCGGATCGTCCCAACATGCTGCTGCCGATGAGCCTGGGTCCGATCACCCGCGTGGCCAAGGCCGTCGAGGGCGACCCCAAGACCGCCGTGCTGGTACTCGGCCATGCCGACACCAGTGGCGTGGCCGCTACCAACCAGAAACTCAGCCTGGAGCGCGCCGCGTCGGTTTCGGCGATCTTCCGCCTCAGCGGTTTGAAGCGTGACCGCCTGAGCCTCAAGGGCATGGGTGCGGAAATGCCGCGTGCGGCCAACGACAGTCCCGAAGGCCGTGCGCTCAACCGCCGCGTGGAAATGCTGTTGACCCCACAAAACACCATGGTCGCGCTGCTGGCCAAGTACCAGCAAGCCGCACCAGCGCCGACCCCGGCCTCCATGGTTGCCGTGCAGGATGCCAAGGCACCGGCCGCCAAGGCTGTCGACAGCAAGCCAGCTGCCAAGTCCGCTGCCAAGCCAGCCGCGAAGAAAGCCGCAGCCAAGCCAGCTGCCAAGTCCACAGCCAAGAAAAAAGCCGCGCCGGCCAAGCCCGCCGCCAAGAAAGCGACTGCTGACAAGAAGTTGGCCGCCAACAGCCCTGCGAAGACCAACTGATCGTCAAGGAAACGCAGCCATGACCCAATCCCTGGCCGATATGCGCCGCGACTACACCCGTGATGGCCTGGCGGAAGCCAAGGCCCCGGAGGAGCCGTTCGCTCTGTTCCACCAGTGGTTTGCAGATGCGGTGAAGACCGAGCAACCCCCGGTAGAGGCCAACGCCCTTACCCTCGCCACCGTCGATGGCGAGGGCCGGCCCCATTGCCGCGTTTTGCTGCTCAAGGGGCTCGATGACCGTGGTTTCACCTTCTTCACCAACTACGACAGTGCCAAGGGTCAGCAGCTGCTGGCCAACCCCTTCGCCGCCATGACCTTCTTCTGGCCGGCGCTGGAACGCCAGGTGCGTATCGAAGGACGGGTGGAAAAGGTGACGGCCAAGGAGTCGGACGACTACTACCAGGTGCGCCCTCTGGGTAGCCGCCTGGGTGCGTGGGCTTCGCCACAGAGCCAGGTAATCGCCAGCCGTGAAGCGTTGGAAGGGTTGGTCAAGGCGACCGAGTCGCGCTTTTCCGACACTCAGCCGCATTGCCCCGAGCATTGGGGCGGTTACCGCCTGCTGCCCGAGCGCATCGAGTTCTGGCAAGGGCGCGCCAGCCGCCTGCATGATCGCTTGAACTACCGCCTGGTCGAGGCGCGCTGGCTGCGCGAGCGGTTGGCTCCCTGAGACCTCTGGGGCCGCATCGCGGCCCTTTCCACATCGCGGCTGTCTCCGGCTGCGCTGTCTCCCAATACCTCGATGCAGTAATCCATGGCTATCCTTGGTCTGACGTTAGAGACCTGGGAGATCGCCTGTACTTGCTGTATGGGCGCTGAATGAAACCGATTTTGTTACGCCTGCGTCGTGACAGTTGCTTGGGCGCAGCGTCTAATGGACACCTGAATTTATGGAGACTTTACCCATGCGTAAATCCGCTTTGCTGGTGGCGACCTTCACCACCATGTCGTTGTTGCTGGGTGGCTGCGCCTCCAGCCTGACTGGCGACAGTTACTCCCGTGATGAGGCCCGTCGCGTGCAGACTGTGCGCATGGGCACCATCGAGGCCTTGCGTCCGGTCAAGATCGAAGGCACCAAGACGCCGATCGGCGGGGGTGCTGGTGCGATTGTCGGTGGTGTGGCCGGTAGCGCTGTCGGTGGTGGCCGCGGCAGTATCGTGGCCGCTGTGATCGGTGCCGTGGCCGGTGGCCTGGCAGGCTCGGCCGCCGAGGAAGGCCTGACCCGCACCCAGGGTGTGGAGATCACCGTGCGCGAAGACGACGGCAGCACGCGCGCCTATGTGCAGGCCGTGCAGGAGAACGAAGTGTTCCGTGTGGGCGAGCGCGTGCGCATCATGACCGTCGACGGTACCAGCCGCGTTACGCGCTGATAGCTGCAGATAAACAAAAAACCCCGAACGGGCTTGGCCTGTTCGGGGTTTTTTGTTGTCTGTCCCGGCCTCATCGCCGGCAAGCCGGCTGCCACAGGGATCGCGCGAATGCTGTACCTGTGGGAGCCGGCTTGCCGGCGATGAGGCCGGTGCAGGCGCTACAACTTATAAACCGAGCATATCCCGCGCGACTGCCTCGGCAATGCGAATGCCATCGACGCCTGCGGAAAGAATGCCGCCGGCATACCCCGCACCTTCACCCGCCGGGAACAGCCCCTTGAGGTTCAGGCTCTGGTAATCCGCGCCACGCGTGATCCGCAGCGGCGAAGAGGTGCGCGTCTCGATACCGGTCAGCACCGCGTCATGCAGGTTGTAGCCCTTGATCTGCCGATCGAAGGCCGGCAGTGCTTCGCGAATCGCTTCGATGGCAAAGTCCGGCAGGCTCGGTGCGAGGTCGCCCAGGGTTACGCCCGGCTTGTACGACGGCTCGACACTGCCCACGGCGGTGGACGGCTTGCCGGCGACGAAATCGCCTACCAGCTGCGCCGGTGCCTGGTAGTTGCTGCCGCCCATCACATAGGCGTGGGCTTCCAGGCGCTCCTGCAGCTCGATACCCGCCAGCGGGCCACCCGGGTAGTCGCGCTCGGGGTCGATGCCCACCACGATGCCGGAGTTGGCGTTGCGTTCATTGCGCGAATATTGGCTCATCCCGTTGGTCACCACCCGGCCCGGTTCGCTGGTGGCCGCCACCACAGTGCCGCCTGGGCACATGCAGAAGCTGTAGACCGAGCGGCCGTTCTTGGCGTGGTGCACCAGCTTGTAATCGGCCGCACCGAGTTTCGGGTGGCCGGCATACTTGCCCAGGCGTGCCTTGTCGATCAGCGTCTGTGGGTGTTCGATACGGAAACCGATGGAGAACGGCTTGGCCTCCATGTACACGCCTTTGGCGTGGAGCATGCGGAAGGTGTCACGGGCACTGTGGCCCAGGGCCAGGACCACATGGCGCGAGTGCAGCTGTTCGCCGCTCTCCAGGACCACGCCAGTCAATTGACCGTCTTCCATCAGCAGGTCGGTGACCTTCTCCTGGAAGCGCACTTCGGCGCCGAGGGCGATCATGTCCTGGCGCATCTGCTCGACCATGCCGGTCAGGCGGAACGTACCGATGTGGGGCTTGTTGATGTACAGGATTTCTTCCGGCGCACCGGCCTTGACGAACTCTTCCAGGACCTTGCGGCCATGGTGGAGGGGATCCTTGATCTGGCTGTAGAGCTTGCCGTCGGAGAAGGTCCCGGCGCCGCCTTCGCCGAACTGCACGTTGGACTCGGGGTTGAGCACGCTTTTGCGCCACAGGCCCCAGGTGTCCTTGGTGCGCTGGCGCACTTCCTTGCCGCGTTCGAGGATGATCGGCTTGAAGCCCATCTGCGCCAGCAAGAGTCCGGCGAAGATGCCGCAAGGGCCGAAGCCGACCACGATCGGGCGTTCCTGCAGGTTTTGCGGGGCTTGGCCGACGTACTTGTAGCTGACGTCCGGTGCGACGCCGATGTTGCGATCGTCGGCGAACTTGCTCAGCAGCTCCGCTTCGTTGCTGGTTTCAAGGTCGATGGTGTAGATGAACAGCAGTTCGCTGTTCTTCTTGCGCGCATCGTAGCTGCGCTTGAACAGGGTGAAGCCGAGCAGTTGCTCGTCGCGGATGCCCAGGCGCTGAACAATGGCCTCGCGCAGCGCTTCGTCAGGGTGGTCCAGGGGCAGCTTCAGTTCGGTGATTCGTAGCATGGCAGGGTCCAGTATCCCGGCCATGGGCGGCCGGCGGCTTTACACAAACCGCCAAGTATAAGCTGTTCGCCGCCCTGACTGGCAGGATAAAAGCACCCGGCGATCAGTTGTCGCGTGCACCGCCGTAGTAGCCGCAGCCTCGCAGGGTCTGGCCATCGATGCGCAATTCGGCGCGCAGGTGGCGCACGGCACCGGTGGCGCTGTCGACGCAGCGTTGCGGTGCTACCCACAGTTCCACGTGTTGGCCGTTGGCTTCACTGCTCAGGGTCAGGCCACCGCCAGGGACTTCTTCTTCGAGGAAGGGCAGGGGCAGCGGTTCTTTGCCGACACGGTTGAGCACCATGCCCTTGCCGCTGGCCTTGATGTCCCACTCCGGCTCATGGCCGCCGGCGCGCAGCGTGAGCTGCTTGAAGTTGGGATCGTCGCAGGCACGGGTGGATGGTTCCAGGCGGTACAGGCGGCGCACCTCCAGCGTACCGTCGTTGTTGGCCTGCTTGCTGCCGGTGAGGCGACCGCGGACGTCGGCGAACAGCTTGTCCTTGGCGTCGTCGGCCAGGTTGGCGGCTTCCTGGAGGATGCCGGTGGCGCCGACGTCGTTGACCACGAAGGTACGGGCTTCGTTGCAGGGCTTGAACAGCAGCTGGCCGCCAGCGGCACTCAGTTCCCCCTGCAGGCGCGTGGTGCCGATGTTCGGGTCGCTGGGTTGCTCTGCCAGAAGCTGGCAGCCGGCGAACAGAGGCAGCAGGGCGGTGAGCAGCAGGGAAGGGGTGAGGCGCATGGAACGGCTCCGGGGATCTTTTACCAAAGAGCTGGCCACGTTACTCAGGCTGGGCGAGGTTCACAAGGGCTGATGCAGTGTCTGTGCTGGCCCTATGGCCGGCAAGCCGGCTCCCACAGGTACAGCGGCGTGCGAAGCTTCTGTGGGAGCCGGCTTGCCGGCGATAGGGCCGGTACAGCCAATACATTCCATGCAGGCAGAAAAAAGGGCCCGAAGGCCCTTTCTCATTCAACCACCCAGGTAGGCGTCGCGCACTTTCGGATCGGTCAGCAAGGCTTCCCCGGTCCCCTGCATGACCACCCGGCCGTTCTCCAGTACATAGGCCCGGTCGGCGACCTTCAACGCCTGGTTGGCATTCTGCTCCACCAGGAACACCGTCACGCCATCGCGGCGCAGTTGCTCGATGATGTCGAAGATCTGCTGGATGATGATCGGCGCCAGACCCAGCGAAGGCTCGTCGAGCAGCAACAACTTGGGCTTGCTCATCAGCGCCCGGCCGATGGCCAGCATCTGCTGCTCGCCGCCGGACATGGTGCCGCCACGCTGGATGTAACGCTCCTTCAGGCGCGGGAACAACTGCAGGACCTTGTCCAGCTGCTCCTGGTAGTCACCCTTGTTGGTGAAGAAGCCGCCCATGGCCAGGTTTTCCTCGACGGTCAGGCGGGCGAACACGCGGCGGCCTTCGGGCACTACCGCAATGCTCTTGCGCATGATGTGCGAGGAAGACTGGCCGACCAGCTCTTCACCCAGGTACTTGATGCTGCCACTGTGCGCCTGCGGCGAGCCGCACAGGGTCATCAGCAAGGTCGACTTGCCGGCACCGTTGGCGCCGATCAGCGTGACGATTTCGCCCTGGTTGATTTCCACGTTGACGCTGTGCAGCGCCTGGATCTTGCCGTAGAAGGTGGAAACGTTCTCGAACTTCAGCATTTACGCTTCCCCCAGGTAGGCTTTGATCACATCAGGGTTGTCGCGGATCTCCTCCGGTGTGCCGTGGGCCAGGGGGGTGCCCTGGTTGATCACGACGATATGGTCGGAAATGCTCATCACCAGCTTCATGTCGTGTTCGATCAGCAGCACGGTGACGTTGTGCGACTCGCGCAGGTAGGCGATCAGCGCCTTGAGGTCTTCGGTCTCCTTCGGGTTCAGGCCCGCTGCCGGTTCGTCGAGCATGATGATGCGTGGCTGGGTCATCATGCAGCGGGCGATTTCCAGGCGGCGCTGCTGGCCGTAGGCGAGGGTGCCGGCGGTACGGTTGGCGAACTCGGTCAGGTTGACCTTCTCCAGCCAGTACTGCGCACGCTCCATGGCCTCCTTCTCGCTGCGGCGGAAG
>Ga0160453_100546_pt1 | contig 26661 bp, 28 predicted proteins | sample HID1971K_E6MG_FD_108228 | JGI IMG/M metagenome (GOLD analysis project Ga0160453, IMG submission 108228) | Enriched millipede-associated microbial communities from UW Madison campus, WI, USA - HID1971K_E6 MG | ecosystem: Host-associated > Arthropoda: Insects > Digestive system > Unclassified ...
GCGATCTCGCCGACGGCCCGTTCTTCGGCCACAACCGCGCCGGCGACGTCCCGCAGGGAACGCGCGACGCGTTCTGGGCGCAGGGGCTCGCGTCGGGCACGCACAACGCCTTCGAGTGCATCGCGGCCTTCTCCGCGACGGACTTCCGTGCGGATCTCGCGGCGATCGACGTGCCCGCCCTCGTGATCCACGGCGACGACGACCAGATCGTCCCGTTCCAGATCAGCGGCCGCCTGACGGCGGAACTCATCCCCGACGCGCGGCTCGTGATCTACGAGGGTGGCGCGCACGGGCTTCCCGACACGGCGCGCGAGCGACTCCACCGGGATCTGGCCGCCTTCCTCGACGACTGAGGATCGGCAGCCCCGACCTGTGGTGACCGACACCACGGCACTGAAACACGAACACCGGAAGGAAGAACCCATGTTCCGACGCACGCGTCGCGTGGCGCTCGCCGCTGCGGCTGCGACCACGCTCGCCCTCCTGATCGGCGGGGCGGCACTGCCCGCCACGGCCGAGCCGGCCGACACCGCACGCCCCTCCACGCCCAAGCCGACGATCGTCCTCGTCCACGGCGCCTTCGCCGACTCCAGCGGGTGGTCGATCGTCGGCACGGCGCTTCAGGCCGAGGGCTACTCGGTGATCGCCTTCTCCAATCCGCTGCGAGGGCTGACGTACGACAGCGAGTACCTGCGTCAGTTCCTCAGCACGATCCCGGGACCGATCGTCCTCGTCGGCCACTCGTACGGCGGAGCGGTCATCACGAACGCCGCCACCGGCAACCCGAACGTGAAGTCCCTCGTCTACATCGCGGCGTACGCCCTCGACGCGGGCGAATCCGTCGCACAGGCGAACGCGCTCGGAGGCGGGCACACCGAGGTCACCGAGCATCTGGTGGTGCGGCCGTTCCCCGGAGCTTCGGAAGGCGACGCGGATGCCTACATCGACCCGGCCGTCTTCCCCGAGCTGTTCGCGCAGGACCTTCCGAGCGTCGTCGCGAAGAACATGGCGGCCACACAGCGTCCTGGGGCGTTCGCCTCGCTCGTCACGCCATCCGGCGAACCCGCGTGGAAGACGATCCCGAGCTGGTACATGGTCGCCGCCCAGGACCGCATCATTCCGCCCGAGGCAGAGCGGGCGATGGCGCAGCGCGCCGGGGCGACGGTCGTCGAGGTCAAGAGCTCGCACGTGCCGATGATCAGCCAGCCGCTGAAGGTGCTGTCGCTGATCAGGTCCGCGGCCAAGTGAGACGAGCGGATGCCGCGGACCGGGCTCGTCGCCCGGGCCTCGGCATCCGTTCGTCGGGGTCGCGAGGTACGCTGACCCCCCACCATCGCCGTGAGGAGTGCATCGATGCGACCAGAGCCTTACCCGGTCGGCCCCGGTCAGGAGTCCGTGTGGGACTATCCGCGTCCGCCGCGCCTGGAGCGAGTCGGGCGTCGTGCGCTGATCGAGCTGGGCGGCGCCGTGATCGTCGACACCGATGATGTCGTCCGCGTGCTCGAGACGAGTCATCCTCCCGTCTACTACCTGCCGGTCTCGGCGTTCGCCGACGGCGCGCTGACTCCCGGCGAGGGATCCTCGTACTGCGAGTTCAAGGGGAGCGCGCGCTACTTCGACGTCCGCGGCGGAGGGCAGGCGAGACCCCACGCCGCGTGGACCTATCCCCGTCCCGCCGCGGGATTCGAGGAACTCTCGGACCGGGTCGCGGTGTACCCCCGCGAGATGGACCGGTGCACTCTCGACGGCGTCGAGGTCGTGCCCCAGCCGGGCCGGTTCTACGGCGGGTGGATCACGCCGGAGATCCTGGGACCCTTCAAGGGCGCTCCGGGCTCCACGGGCTGGTGACACCGCGCGGCGACGACGCGACTGCGGTCCGGGCGGCGTCGCCGTGCCGGGCATCCGTCGTCGACTGCACAGCGGATGCACAGGCCACCGCCTTGTCGAACGATATATCGGTAGGTATCGTCAGCATGTCGGCACACACTCGTTCAGGAGGTCGTCATGAGCAGTTCGTTCCAGGGATTCGGTTCGCGTCCAGGAGGTCAGGGGTCGGGTCTGCCCGGCAGCCTGTGGGATGCCATGGACCAGCTGAAGGACGCCTTCGAGCGGGGCTTCTCGCCCCGGGTCGGGCGCGGCGACGTGCGGGCGGCGGTGCTCGCGATCCTCGCCGAGAAGCCCATGCACGGGTATCAGATCATCCAGGAGATCGAGGAGCGCAGCGCAGGCGCGTGGAAGCCGAGCCCGGGATCGGTCTACCCGACCCTCCAGCTCCTCGCCGACGAGGGCCTCGTCGCAGCGGAGGAGTCCGGCGGCAAGAAGACGTACTCGCTCACCGAGGCGGGCCGCGCCGAAGCGGCGGCCGCGGAGGGCCAGTCGGCGCCGTGGGAGTCGGCCGGGTCGCGTGACTCGGGCCGCACGACGGCCTTGCCCAAGGCCGGCGCGAAGCTCGCACAGGCGGCTGCGCAGGTCGGCCGCGGCGGCACGCCCGAACAGGTGGCGCAGGCGGTCGAGGTACTCGACGAGGCGCGGCGTAAGCTCTACTCGATCCTCGCTCAGGACTGACGGGCCGGCTGGGTGCCGGCGGACGGCGTCGATCCGAGCCCACGGGTCCGGCGGGGCACGCGATCCGGGGTGACCCGGATCGCAGGCACCCCTTTCAGCTGACCAGCATCGCCGAGGAGCTTCGATGGCCGACGTCGGCAACGCGCGCGCCCGCTATCGACGGATCCTGCGCTTCGCCGGGCGGTACATGGTGCAGGCGTGGTGGTTCGAGCTGGTGCTGCCGCGGTTCGGATTCGGCGCACTCGCCGCCCGAGGACGGGCTCGACGACTGCAGAACATCGCACGCCGCTTCCACGTTCTCGCGGTCCAGTACGGGGGCCTCATGATCAAGGTGGGGCAGTTCCTGTCGTCGCGCCTCGACGTGCTGCCGCCGGAGATCACCAAGGAGCTCGAGGGCCTGCAGGACGAGGTCCCTCCGGTGGCCTTCCCGGCCATCCGCGAACTCGCCGAGGCCGAGCTGGGCGTGCCGCTCGGTCGCGCCTTCGAATGGGTCGACGAGACGCCCGTGGCCGCGGCATCCCTCGGCCAGGCGCATCGCGCCCGGCTGACGGCGGCCGATGCAGCCGAGACCGGGTTCGCGGACGTCGTCGTCAAGGTTCAGCGGCCGGGCATCGAGGCGATCGTCGACGTCGACCTCGCCGCGCTGCGGCGCGTGGCCGGCTGGCTCAGCCGTGTGAAGATCGTGCGCGACCACGTCGATCTGCCCGCTCTCGTCGACGAGTTCGCGCATACGAGCCTCGAGGAGATCGACTACCTCCACGAGGCGCAGAATGCGGAGCGGTTCGGTGCGGACTTCGCGGGCGACCCGCGTGTCGCGGTGCCGGAGGTCGCGTGGGAGCGCACGACCCGGCGCGTGCTGACCCTCGCCGACGTCACCGCGATCAAGATCAACGACATCGACGGGCTGCGGGCGGCGGGAATCGATCCCGCCCAGGTCGCCGTGGAGTTCGCGAACGTCATGTTCGACCAGCTGTTCCTGCGCGGGTTCTTCCACGCCGACCCGCACCCGGGGAACATCTTCGTGACACCGGTGACGCGGCCCGCCGGCGACGACCGGCCCCCGTGGACGCTCACCTTCATCGACTTCGGGATGATGGGCGAGGTTCCCGACACGCTGCGGCACAACCTGCAGCAGCTGATGATCGCGGTCGCCTCGCGCAACAGCAGGCAGATGATCGACAGCATCCGCGCCGTCGGGGTGCTGCTGCCCTCCGCCGACACCATCGAGCTCGAGCGTGCCATGACCGCCGTGTTCGCGCGGTTCGGCGGCATGGGCTTCGCCGAGCTGCAGGAGGTCGACCCGCGGGAGTTCCGCGACTTCGCCAAGGAGTTCGGCGACGTCATTCGGTCGCTGCCGTTCCAGCTGCCCGAGAACTTCCTGCTGATCATCCGCGCGGTCTCGCTCACGAGCGGGATGTGCAGCTCGCTCGACCCCGCGTTCAACGTGTGGGATGCCGTCGAGCCGTACGCCGACCGCCTGCTGCGCGACGAGCGCGGCAACGTGGGAAAGGCGTTCGCGCAGGAGGCTGTGTCGGTGGCCGGCGTGGTCGCGCGGCTGCCGCGCCGGCTCGACGACATGGTCACCCGCATCGAGGACGGACGCCTCGTCGCCGACGTGCCGAAGCTCGACCGGTGGCTGCGTCGCCTCGAGCGCATGGGACGCCGGGTCGTGTCGGCCGTGCTGTTCGCCGGGCTGCTGATCAGCGGCGCGGTGCTGCTCGCCGAGGACCTGACGATCGGCACCATCCTGATGATCGCGTCGCTGGTGCCGCTGCTGCACACGCTGTTCGCCGGCTTCGCCGGGCGGGGACCGCGCGACTGACCAGGTCAGGCAGCCGCGGGGCGTCGACCCGGCGGCGCGCCTCACCCGCTACGGTGGCACGCAGGAGCTCGACCTCGGGGGTGCGTGTGATCTGGGCGGTGATCGTGCGGGTCGCGGATCTGCTCGTGCAGCTCGCCCTCATCTGGCTCGGACTCCTGCTCATCCTCGCGGACGACGACGAGGCGATCATGGCGGACCTCGCCGTCTGGTGCACGCTCGGCGGGCTGTACTGGCTCGCCTCCGTGATCGCGGTCGGTGTGAGCGTCAAGCGGTCGCAGATCGCCGCACCGCGCTGGGTCGGGCGGCTCGACACGCACCCCGTCGTCGCGGCCATCACCGTGACGGCGACCTTCCTCGCGAGCTTCGTCGGACTCGTCGCGGCCACGGAGATCCTGGTGCTCCGCAACGATCCGGACTGGGCGGGCTGGGTCGAACCGGTGGGCGTCTTCGCGATGCTGCTGTCGTGGGCGCTCTACCACTGGGGGTTCGCGCGCATCTACGATCGCCGCTGCCGGCTCGCCGACACCCCGCCGCTGGTGTTCCCCGGCACGGAGAGCCCGCGGCTGGCGGACTTCGTGTACTTCTCCTTCACCAACGCGACGACCTTCGCGGTCTCCGACGTCCAGGTCGTGACCACGCGCATGCGGTGGACCGTCGTGTGGCACACCACGACGAGCTTCTTCCTCAACGCGCTCATCATCGTGCTCGCCTTCAGCACGATCATCAACGCCTGAGCTCGGGCTCCCTAGACTTCGAGCACGGGCGCCTGCGCGCGGCGCGCCCGCCGAGGACGAACGAAGGAGCGACGATGCAACTGGGAATGGTGGGACTGGGCCGGATGGGCGGCAACATCGTCCGGCGCCTGATGCGCGACGGACACGAGTGCGTCGTCTACGACGTCAGTGCGGACGCCGTCGCCGGTCTCGCGTCCGAGGGTGCGGTGGGCGCCGAGAGCCTCGCCGGCCTCGTGTCGAAGCTCGAGTCTCCGCGTGCCATCTGGCTCATGATCCCGGCGGGGATCACCGGGAAGGTCGTCGAGGAGGTCGCCGCGCTCCTGGAGCCCGGCGACATCCTCATCGACGGCGGCAACTCGAACTATCGCGACGACGTGCGGCGCGCGGCGGCGCTCAAGGGCACCGGCATCCACTACGTCGACGTCGGCACGAGCGGCGGCGTGTTCGGGCTCGAGCGCGGCTACTGCCTCATGGTGGGAGGTCCCGACGAGGCCTTCGCACGCATCGAGCCGCTCCTGCGGACGATCGCCCCGGGCGGCGGGGACGTCGAGCGCACGCCGGGCCGCTCGGGCGAGCCCGCTCCGGAAGAGCTCGGGTACCTCCACTGCGGCCCGTCCGGCGCCGGCCACTTCGTGAAGATGGTGCACAACGGCATCGAGTACGGCGTCATGGCGGCGCTCGCCGAGGGGCTGAACATCCTCGAGCACGCGGATGCCGGGGTGAAGGAGGCCGAGCACTCGGCGGAGGTGGCTCCGTTGGAGGAACCGGAGTTCTATCAGTTCACGATCGACACGCCGAAGGTCGCCGAGCTGTGGCGTCGCGGGTCCGTGATCTCCTCGTGGCTCCTCGACCTGACGGCCGCCGCGCTCCAGGGCAATCCCACGCTCGACGGACTCGCGGGGCGCGTCTCCGACTCGGGTGAGGGGCGCTGGACGGTCAAGGCCGCCGTCGACACGGGGGTGCCGGCGCCCGTGCTGGCGGCATCCCTGTTCGAGAGGTTCGCGTCGCGCGGTGAGGACCACTTCGCCAACCAGGTGCTCTCGGCGATGCGTCTGCAGTTCGGCGGTCACCAGGAGCTGCCGGCCGGCGATGTGCTCGAGGCCGGCGGGCGCAAGTCCGAGTCGTCGGGAGGCGGGCCGGAAGGCGAGCGCGGGGCATGACGAAGGTCGATCTGAAGAGGTCGATCGCGACGTACTCCGCGCCGCGCGGGTCGTTCGAGATCGTCGACGTTCCGCCGCTGCGCTACCTCATGGTCGACGGTCACGGCGACCCCAACACGGCGGAGGACTACACCGCCGCCGTGGTGGCGGTGTTCAGCGTCGCCTACAGGCTCAAGTTCCTGAACAAGGCCGAGCTCGGCAGGGACTACGTCGTGATGCCGCTCGAGGGGCTGTGGTGGTCGGACGACATGGCGACGTTCACGACCGACCGCGACAAGACGCGCTGGAGCTGGACGATGATGAGCCTCGTCCCCGACTGGATCGACGCCGCGCACGTCGATCGGGCGCGGCAGGAGGCCGCCGCGAAGGGCCGGTCGCCGGCGCTGGACCGGCTGAGGTTCGAAGACCTGGTGGAGGGGGAGTGCGCGCAGACACTCCATGTCGGCTCGTACGACGCTGAGGCGCCGCTGCTCGACGAGATGCACCACCGGTTCATCCCCGATGCCGGGATGCGCATGCGCGGGCGGCATCACGAGATCTATCTGACCGATCCGCGACGCACGGCGCCGGACCGGCTGCGCACGATCCTGCGTCAGCCTGTCGAGCGGGTCGAGCCCGTCGAACCGGCCGGCTGAGCGCAGGAGTGCTCGATCGGCAGTCAGCCGGGTCCGAAGGACCCGGCTGACGACAGATCAGAGCGGCCGGATGTTGGCGGCCTGCATGCCCTTGGGGCCGCGCTCGGCGTCGAATTCGACCTTCTGGTCTTCGCGGAGCTCCTTGAAGCCCTCGCCGGTGATCGCGCTGAAGTGCGCGAAGAGGTCGGCCGAGCCGTCATCGGGAGCGATGAAGCCGTAGCCCTTTTCGGAGTTGAACCATTTCACGGTGCCAGTGGCCATCGTGTCTTTCCTTCTTCTTCTGCTTGGGCCGCGAGAGCGGCCGCGGGTGCCACTCGCGCGAGCGCGCAGTGGACGTGTGGGGCGCACGTGGTGCGCGGGGGTGATCGTGTGGGTGGCCATGGATGCCGCAACCGCGGCGGACGCCTCGGGGTGCGTCATGTGCACACCGAGGGGTGTGCCGAGGGCGCTGTGCGCCTCGTAGCCGTGCGACGCGACAGCGACGAATCCTGCGTACTCGCCGGCGGCGGTCGCGACGAACACGTCGTCGTCGGCCTGGCGCCAGTCGAGCACAGGATGTGCCGGTGCTGCAAGGGTGGTGACGGAAGTCAAGTGATCTTTCGGAGGGTGTGCGTCCGCGGGACGGGAGGCACGGAAATCATGGAGAGGAAACCGCACTCGGCGGTGGACGTCGGAAGCTCTGCTTTCCTCGTTGAGGCAGAGGATGTCGACAAAACAGCCCGATCGGGCGCTCCAGCCTAGCACGGCGCCCCTGAGCGGCGACCGTGAGGCGGCGATCCGGTCGTGCGGGCACTCCCGCGCACGGATGCCGCGACCCGCATGGGCCGCGGCATCCGTCATCGCGACCCTGTTCAGCGAGGCACGTCGCCGCGCCAGGCGCCGGTCTCGCGGGAGGCGCTCTCGATGAACTTCTTGAAGTTCTCGAGGTCCTTCTTCACCGCGTGCGTGCCGGCGCCGAAGAGTGATCCGAGCTTCTCGAGGGCGTCGGACGGCGTCCAGTCGATCTGCACCGTCACGCGGGAGGTCGTCTCGTCGAGCTTGTGGAATGTGACGACGCCGGCGTGGGCGGTCTCGCCGCCGGTGCTGCGCCAAGCGACCCGCTCGTCGGGGTGCTGCTCGGTGATCTCCGCGTCGAACTCGCGCTCGAACGGGCCGACCTTCACCTTCCAGTGGGTGTGCGTGTCGTCGACCTGGGTGATCGACTCGACCTCGTCGAGGAACTTCGGAAAGGTCTCGAACTGCGTCCACTGGTTGTACGCCATGGAGACGGGAACGTCCACGTCGATGGTCTCGATGATCTGAGTCATGCTTCCAGCGTGCGCGCTCGCGTCCTCCGGGGCGATCCCTTGACGTGGCCGGCGCAGGTGACTAGGCGCCGACACGACGGATGCCGCGACCCGGCCGGGTCGCGGCATCCGCCTCGCGTTCTCTACGCGGTCGCGTCGGCGCGCTTGGGCAGCACCCACCCGGCGCGCGGGAAGTGGCACGTGTACCCGTTGGGGATGCGGATCAGGTAGTCCTGATGCTCGGGCTCCGCCTCCCAGAACGGACCCTCGGCCTCCATCGTGGTGACGGCCTTGCCCGGCCACAGCCCCGACGCGTCGACGTCGGCGATGGTGTCGCGGGCGACCTGCTCCTGCTCCGAGGAGAGCGGGAAGATCGCCGAGCGGTAGCTCGATCCGATGTCGTTGCCCTGACGGTCCTTGGTGGACGGGTCGTGGATCTGGAAGAAGAACGCCAGGATGTCGCGGTACGTGGTCTTCGTCGGATCGAAGACGATCTCCACGGCCTCGGCGTGGCCGGGGTGCTTGCGGTAGGTCGCGTGGGCGTTCTCGCCGCCGGTGTACCCGACGCGGGTGTCGAGAACGCCGGGCTGGCGGCGGATCAGGTCCTCCATGCCCCAGAAACAGCCGCCGGCGAGGACCGCCGTCTCGGTGCCGGGGGTGCGGGTGATCTCGCCGGTGTCGAAGGGACCGCTGGTCATGATGCGTGCTCCTGGTTCTCGGTGGTGAAGAGGTGTCGGTAGGCGCCGTAGCCCTCGTCCTCGAGCGACGAGGCGGGCACGAAGCGCAGTGCGGCCGAGTTCATGCAGTATCTCAGGCCTCCGGCCTGCCGTGGGCCGTCGGAGAAGACGTGACCCAGGTGGCTGTCGGCGCCCGACGAGCGCACCTCGGTGCGGGGAAGGATCAGCTTCCAGTCCTTCTTCGTCGAGACGGCGTCGGGCTCGATCGGCTGGGTGAAGCTCGGCCATCCGGTTCCGCTGTCGTACTTGTCGGTCGACGAGAAGAGCGGCTGTCCCGAGACGACGTCGACGTAGATGCCGGGCTCGTGGTTGTTCCAGTACTCGTTGCGGAACGCCGGCTCGGTGCCGTCATCCTGCGTGACGCGGTACTGGGCGTCGGTGAGGCGGCTGAGCGCCTCGGGGGTCTTGCGGTAGTCGTTGCTCACGATTCCTCCTCGGAGGACGTCGCTGGCTGCGGCGTCATAGAGGAGAACGGATGCCTCCTGCCTTTTGGTCCCGCGAACCTGGGAGCGAGCTTCGAGTTCTCCTGCCCGGCCCCTCCGCCGGAGGGACCGGTGACCCTCGGAGATCTCGCGGATCTCGGAGCCATCCGTGCCGATTCCCCGAGTCTCGCGAGATCTCCGAGTCTGGGTCGCAGCGGATCAGGCTGAGCCGAGCTCCCCGCTCAGCCGGCCGTGGAAGGCGGCGGCGGCGTCGGTCATGCCCTCGAGCACGACCGTCGTCCCCCGGGCCTCGTACTTCGTCACGATGGCGTCGAGAGCCGCCACGGTCGAGGCATCCCAGACGTGCGTGTGCGACAGATCGATGACGACGTGCGCGGGGTCGTCGGCATACGCGAACTGGGTCGTGAGGTCGTTGCTCGAGGCGAAGAAGAGCTCGCCGTCCACGCGGTAGCGTGCGGTGTCTCCGTCGACGGTGCGCGTCACCGTCGTGAAGTGGGCGACGCGCCGGGCGAAGAGCACCATGGCGGCGAGCACACCCAGGATCACGCCGACCGCGAGATTGTGGGTCCAGACGGTGGCGATGACGGTCACGAGCATCACCAGCGTCTCGCTGAGCGGCATCCGCTTCAGTGTCGACGGACGGATGCTGTGCCAGTCGAACGTCGATACCGACACCAGGATCATCACCGCGACCAGTGCGGCCATCGGGATGAGCCCGACGATGTCGCCGAGGGCGACCACCAGGATCAGCACCCACACGCCGGCGAGGAACGTCGAGATGCGGGTGCGGCCGCCCGACGTCTTGACGTTGATCATCGTCTGGCCGATCATCGCGCAGCCGCCCGTGCCGCCGAAGAAGGCCGAGGCGATGTTGGCGACGCCGAGTCCCCACGCCTCGCGGGTCTTGCGCGAGTGGGTGTCGGTGATGTCGTCGACCAGCTTCGCGGTCATGAGCGATTCGAGCAGTCCCACGAGCGCCGCGGCGAAGGCGTACGGGGCGACGATCTGCAGGGTCTCCCACGTCAGGGGCACGTTCGGGATGAGCAGCTCGGGAAGGCTGCGGGGCAGATCGCCCTGGTCGGCGACGTTCGGCACCGACGACAGCCCGAACACGACGACCGCGGCCGTCAGCAGCACGATCGCGATGAGAGGCGCGGGGATCGCGCGTGTGATCCTCGGCCAGACGAACAGGATGCCGAGCCCCACCGCGACGAGCACGTAGACAGCCCACGGCACGTCGACGAGCTGGGGAACCTGCGAGAGGAAGATCAGGATCGCAAGCGCGTTCACGAACCCGACCATGACGCTGCGGGGGATGAATCGCATGAGCCGGGCGACGCCGGCCGCCGCGAGCACGACCTGGATGATCCCCGCGAGGGCGATGGTGACGATGAGGTAGTCGGGGCCGTACTCGCGTGCGACGGGCGCGATCACCAGCGCGACGGCGCCCGCGGCGGCCGTGATCATCGCGGGACGACCGCCGGTGAGGGCGATCACGACCGCGAGGACGAACGACGAGAACAGGCCGACCCGGGGGTCGACCCCTGCCACCACGGAGAACGCGATCGCCTCCGGAATGAGGGCGAGAGCCACGACGAGTCCTGCGAGCACCTCGCGGGTGAGGAGCCGGGGGCGGCGCAGCGCCTGCAGCACGGTCGGCTCGCTGCGGTAGCGGTCGGCGGATTCGGCGACGGTGGACACGCGTGCTCCTCGGGATGTGCGCGCACCGTTGCGTCCGCAGGGTGTGGGGATGTGGGGACCCAGCCGCGGACCTGCGCGGCTACGAAGACTCTAGCCCCGGGCCGGTGATGGGCCGGCCCGGCGCATGCCGCGGTGCTGGGCGGGCGCGGGGCGCTGACCGCGCGGGGGTAACGTGGAGGCCGATGTCGGCATCCGTCTTCACAGGCCATCAGCCCGGTGATCGCGCCTACCGACGACTGATCGCGGGGCTCTTCTTCGCCGGCGTCGCGACGTTCGCCCAGCTGTACTCGCCCCAGGCCGTGCTGCCCCTCATCGCCGCCGAGTTCGCCGTGCCGCCGGCCACCGCCGCGCTCACGGTGTCGGCGACGACGCTCGCGCTCGCCGTCACCGTCATCCCGTGGTCGGCGGTCGCCGACCGTGTCGGACGCGTCCCCGCGATGACGGCCGGCATCATCGCGGCGACGGTGTTCGGGCTGCTCGCGCCGTTCAGTCCCGACATCGGCACACTGCTCGTGCTGCGATCGCTCGAGGGCGTCGGGCTCGGCGCGGTTCCGGCGATCGCCCTCGCGTACCTGAGCGAGGAGGTGGATGCCGATCACACAGCGGCCGCCGCCGGGAGCTACATCGCCGGCACGACGATCGGGGGTCTGGCCGGCCGCATCGTCGCCGGACCTGTCGGCGACTTCGCCGGATGGGAGATCGGGGTGCTGTCGGTCGCGATCGTCTGCGCACTGTCGGCTGTCGCGTTCCTGGCCCTCGTGCCGAAGGCGCGGGGATTCGTCGCGCTGCGTCACCGGCCGGAGCGCGGGCCGTCGCTGCTGCACCGACTCGCGGTCAACCTGCGGTCGCGGCGCCAGCTCGCCCTCTACGCGCAGGGATTCCTCCTGATGGGCGGGTTCGTCGCGCTGTACAACTACCTCGGGTTCGCGCTCGCCGAGCCGCCGTATTCGATGCCGCACTGGGCGATCAGCCTGCTGTTCCTCGCCTATCTCGCCGGCACGGTGGCGTCGCCGATCGCCGGCAACCTCGCCACCCGCGTCGGCAGGCTCCCCGTACTGCTGGTTTCGAGCGCCGCGATGGCCGCGGGCGCTGCGCTGACCCTCGTGCCCGTCGTCGCCGTCATCCTCGCGGGACTGCTGGTCTTCACCGCCGGCTTCTTCGCCGCGCACGCCGTCGCCTCGGGCTGGGCGCCGGTCGCGAGCACTCCGGACGCCCGCGCCCAGGCGTCGTCGCTGTACTACCTCGGCTACTACGGCGGCTCGAGTCTGTTCGGGTGGGCGCTCGGCTTCGTGTTCGTCTCGGCGGGCTGGGACGGCGTCGCGCTCGCCGTGCTCGCGCTGATCCTGGCGGCCGTGCTGCTGGCGGCGCTGTGGCTGCGGCGGGCGCCCGGCGGGGGACGGCCGTAGCGGATGCTGCAGGCGGGACCGACCCGTCCCCGTCGCCGCCGGCGCAGGTTGTGCCGGAGGGTCGAGCGCTCCACGATGGGGGAATGCGCGCGGTGGTCTATGAGCGGTACGGGTCTCCCGGGATGCTCGAGCTGCACGACGTACCCACGCCGGTCCCCGCCGCCGGGGAGGTGCTGATCGAGGTCGTCGCGACGTCGGTCAATCTCTCGGACTGGGAGGGACTGCACGGCAGCCCCGCCTACGCGCGGCTGGGTGGGCTGTTCCGGCCTCGGCGGCGGATCCTCGGCTCGGACATCGCCGGGAGGGTCGCCGCCGTCGGCGCGGGCGTCACCCGCTTCGCCGTGGGCGACGAGGTGTACGGCGACACCCTGCCGCGCTGCGGTGGGTTCGCCGAGTACGTCTCGGCACCTGAATCGGTGCTGGCCGTCAAACCCGAGAGCCTCTCGTTCGCCGAGGTGTCCGCTCTTCCTCAGGCCTCCGCGATCGCGACGCACGCCGTCGCGCTGGCCGAGCCGGGCACACGGATGCTGCTCAACGGCGCGGGCGGCGGTTCGGGGAGTCTCGCGATCCAGCTCGCGGTGGCGAAGGGGGTGCACGTGACCGCGGTCGACAACGCGCGCAAACTCGACTTCCTCCGCTCGCTGGGTGCTCAGGAGGTGATCGACTACCGCCGCGACGACTTCACACGCCACGGGCCGTACGACCTCATCGTCGACCTCGTCGCGCGCCGCTCGGTGTTCGCGTACGGCCGTGCGCTCGCCGCGGGCGGCCGCTGCGTGATGGTGGGAGGCACCATGCGGACACTGCTGCGGATGGTGACCGCCGGCGCGCTGCTGGGCGCCCTCACCGGAAAGCGCCTCGGCCTGCTGATCGTGCGCGAGGGGCCGGCGGCCTTCGTGCCGGTCGCCGAGAAATGCGCTCGAGGCGAGGTGCGGATCCACATCGATCGCGTGTTCCCGCTGCACGAGGTGCCGCAGGCGCTCGCGTGGCACGGCGAGGGGCACGCGCTCGGCAAGGTCGTCGTGAGTGTTCGGGCGGCGTGAGCCTCGAGACCGAGTCGACCCCGGTGATTAGCAGTTCGGCGGGCGGCGTGTCAACAGGCATGCGACGACGGATGCCCCGCCTACGCTGGCAGAGCAACATACGCAGTTCAGCGCGAGGCGGTCGAGCTTCGGCGTTCGGGTCGCCGTTCAGACTCCCGCCACGCGCGGATGGTCCCGGTGGGAGGGCTACCCACCGGGACCATCGCTGCCTCCGACCGACCCGCGCGGCGCTGCCGAGGCATCCCTTCGGCATTAGCCTGTCGGCATGCACCGGATCTTCTCGATCAGCTTCGCCTCGGTCTACCCGCTCTACGTGACCAAGGTCGAGAAGAAGGGGCGCACGAGCGAGGAGCTGGACGAGGTCATCGAGTGGCTCACCGGCTTCGACGACACCGAGCTGAAGCAGCACATCGACGAGCAGACGACGTTCGAGGACTTCTTCGCCGAAGCCGACCTCAACCCCCGCGCGTCTCTCATCACCGGCGTGATCTGCGGCATGAGGGTCGAGGAGATCGAGGATCCGCTGATGCAGAAGATCCGCTACCTCGACAAGCTCGTCGACGAGCTCGCGCGCGGCAAGGCGATGGAGAAGATCCTCCGCAGCGCCTGAGACGTGGCGGCAAGGCACGGTCTGCGCTGCCGGCGACGCCCGGCGATCACCGAGCCGCAGGGTCGAGGACCGCGCCGTCGCCGACGCTGATCTCGACGCCGTCGACCCAGCGGCGAACGCGTCCGCACCCGTCGACGATGAGGCCGCTCGCCCGGCCCGCGCGGGAGATCCAGCCGAGGTCGTCGAACCCGGCCACCACAGCGGCGGTCGCCCAGACGTCGGCGTGGGCGAGGCTCGCCGACACCACCGTGGCCGATCCGGCGCCGGCGACAGCGACGCCCGTCCGCGGGTCGACGATGTGCGCGCCGCGTTCGGCGCCGCCCGAGGTGGCGACCGCCCCGTCGCGCACCGGCACCGTCGCGATCACGCGCGACGGGTCACCGGGATCGACGATCGCGACGTTCCACGTCCGGTCCGAGCGGGCCGCGGTGAACAGCTGCATGTCGCCGCCCGCGTTGATCCCCGCCGCCACCGCTCCCGGCGACTCGATCAGCGGGGCGAGGTGTGCCCGCGCCGCACGCTCGACCGACCATCCTTTGACGTATCCGGTGGGGTCGAAGACGCCCGACCACATGGCGGTGAAGAGGCCCCGCGTCTCCGCCTCGGCGCGTGCACACTCCCGTGCCACCTCTGCGACCCAGGGCGAGGCATCCGTCATCGCCAGCTCGCCGCGCGCGATCCGCAGGATGTCGGAGTCGTCCCGGTAGGGCGAGAAGACTCCGTCGACCCGGCGCAGCTCGTCGAAGCATGCGCTGACCGCGTGGTCGAACGCATCGGCGCCGACATCGCCGACCACGTGCACGCTGATCGCGGTGCCCATGATCCGCTCGACGGCGACGCGCCGGCGCGGGGCGATCATGCCCGTGCCTGGTCGATCGCGCTCTGCAGCGACTGGGCGTAGCCCTCGCTCGTGTACGTCGCACCCGACACCATGTCGATGTCCGCGGACTGGGCGGCGGTCGTCTCGGAGACCAGCACGGGCAGCGCCCGCTGGTTGATCTGACGGTCGCGGGGGTTGCTCGACGGATACTCGGGAACCTGGACATCGGTGATCTGCCCGCCCGCGACGGTGATCTGCACCTGCACCGGGCCGAACCTCGTGTTCGTCGACGCACCCGTGTAAGTGCCGTCGGCGAGCCCCGACGCGGAGGAATCGGATGCCGCACCCGACGCCGCGCTTCCCGCACCGGTATCGCCCGAGCCCGTGCCGGTGCCGCCGGTGCCACCTGTGCCGGCGCCCGTGGAACCCGTCGTGCTCGACGACGTCGTGGACGTGTCGGCGGCGAGCGAGTCGGCCGGCTCCACGTGGGAGGTGCGGTAGCTGAACAGCAGGACGAGTCCGCTGACGGTCGCGAGGACGGCGTACACGATCTTCTTCATCGGAGTGCTCCCTTGTCGATGGTCGGCCGGTCAGATCGTGAAGGACTCGGTGTGGATGCGGGCGGCCGCGACACCGGCCGTGCGCAGGTCGCGGGTGACGGCATCCATCCACGGCGGGGGGCCGCAGACGAACACGTCGTACTCGTCGAGGTCGGGTGCGAGGTGCCGGAACACGTCGGCGCCGTTCCAGGCGACGTGCGATGCGGGCAGCCACGGGGCATCCGACGGTGCGCGCGGGCCGTCGAGCGGCACGTGACGCAGCCCGCGCTCGCGCACCAGCGACGCGATCGCGGCGCCGCGCAGCCCGGCGTCGGGGGTGGAGTCCCTCGTCAGCAGGATCGCGTCGCCTGCGGCGTACGGCTCGGCCTCGAGAAGCGACACCAGCGGTGCCACGCCCGCGCCGGCGCCGATCAGCAGCAGCTTGCGCCCGTGACGCTCGTCGCCCGTCAAGCGACCGTACGGCCCCTCGACGAGCACGCGTGTGCCCGGTGTGAGCGTGGTGAGCCGCTGCGTGCCGTCTCCGACGATGCGAGCCGAGATGGTCAGCTCGTCACCGCGAGGCGCGGCCGAGAGCGAGAACGGGTGGCCGCGTGACCAGCCCGGGCCGTCGAGGAAGCGCCAGACGAAGAACTGTCCGCCGCGAGCGGACAGTCGCCCGAGCCCGAGGCCTCTCATCCGCACGGTCACCCCGCCGGCGCCGTCGGCCTCCACCGCCGCGACGCGCAGGTCGTGGCGCCACGACCGCACCGCGGGGACGGCGAGGCGGAACACGACGATCGCGGCCGCCGCCAGCGCCCAGAGAGTCCACCAGTAGGCGGTGGCCGCGGGCGACGCCGTGAAATCCGCACCCGCCCACAGCTGGTGCGGCAGGGCGATGCCGACCCCGACGTACGCGTACAGGTGCAGCAGGTGCCAGGACTCGTACCGCAGTCGCCGACGCGCCCGACGGATCGAGGTGACGGTGACGAGGACGATGAGCAGGGTGCCGCCGGTGGCGAGGAGCATGCCGGGGTAATCCCAGATGAACTGCCACAGCTGGACGAGCGGGTTGACCAGCGCGACGGCCGCATAGCCTGCGACGAGCAGCACGATGTGCGCGAGCATCAGCCAGAACGACCAGAAGCCCACGAGGCGGTGCATCCGGGTGATGCCGTCGCGGCCGAAGCCGCGCTCGAACAGCGGGACGCGCGCCATGAGCAGCACCTGGTAGAGCAGCAGGTTGGCCGCCGTCAAGCCGCACAGTCGGCCGAGCGCATTGAGCGCGTCGCTGCCCGAGAGCACGGCGTCCACGGCCCCGCCCGAGACCCAGAGCGCCGCGACGAAGAGGCTCGTCAGCCAGATGACGACGACCGCTCCGAGTCTCCACGCGGCGCTCCGCGGCGACCGTGTGGCGACGGACGCCGGATGCCGCGGCGCGGCCGGTGCGGAGGGGGATGCGATCGCCGGCATCACTGCTCCTCGGGTCGGGATCGTCGCACGGCTCAGGAGCCGTCGGAGTCGCCGTCGGAGCCGGAGCCGGAGCCGGAGTCGCTGTCGGAGTCGTCCCCGCGCGTGTCGTCGCCCTGACCGGGGCGACCTCCGGGGCCGCCGTCCATGCCATCGTCGTCAGGGCCGCGTCCCGGTCGGGACTCGTCTCCGGGCCACGCCGGACCGCCTCCCTGGTTCCATCCGGCAGGGCCGTCGGCGGGCGTCCGCGCGCTGCTCGCGGCCCAGCCGGTGCCGAAGCCGACGCCGAGGAGCAGGACGGCGGCGACCGCGGCACCGGTGATCTTCACCCAGGTGCGCCGCAGGAACGGCGTCGACTCCGCACCCGCGACCGGGGCGGGTCCCGGCGCCGGTGCCGCGGTCGCGGGAGGTGTCGCGTCCGCAGCGGCGCCTGCTGCCGGGAGAGGCGGCTGCGGCGGCAGCGGCGTCGTCGTCGCCGGCGGAGCCGGAGTGGTGGGATCGGCGGGCTCGGGCATCGCGGGAGCGGGCGAGCCCGTCTCCGAGGCCCTGGCCGTGTCGGGGGGCGTCGCGCCGGGCGTGGCGCCGGTGCTGTCTGGTGTGCTGTCGGACATGACGCCACTGTCCCGCGGCGGTTCCAAGAATGCTCCAAGAGTCGGTGGATCTGGGCATTCTCATAAGTTCGCGAGATGCGACGCTCAGCGTGCGCGCGCCGGGTGGCCGCCGCCCACCGGAAGATCGAGCAGGAACGTCGTCCCGGCGGCGGACGTGCTCTCCACGCGGACCGAGCCGCCGAAGCGTGTCGCGATGTCGCGCACGAGCGCGAGTCCCAGCCCGAACCCGCGGCGGCCGCCCGTCGCGGCGGGATCCGCGGAGCGCGCGAAGCGCTCGAACAGCCGCTCGGGGTCGATGCCGGTGATGCCGCTGCCCGCGTCGGCGACCCGGATCTCGACCCGGCGGCCGACGGGCCGGGCATCCACGCGGATCGTCGAGCCGGCGGGGGAGTAGCGCACCGCGTTGTCGAGCAGGGCGATCAGCGCGCGGGTCACGGACGTGGGGTCCGCCGCGACCTCCGGATCGCCGGATGCCTCCACCACGAGGCTGACGCCGCGCTCGGCCGCCCGGGGGCCGATGACCGCGATCGCGTCGCGCGCGGCCGCGGCGACGGACGCGAGGGCGCCGGCGTCACCCGCGTGCGCGCCGGCGGTCTCGGCCGTGAGGAGCAGGTCGGTCAGCACCGCGTCCATCACCGCCGCATCGCGCCGGAGGTCGTCGAGGACCTCGTCGATGTCACCCCCGCGCACGGCTCTGTGCTGGGCCAGCTGGATGCGGCTCGTGAGGGTCGTCAGCGGCGTGCGCAGCTCGTGACTGGCGTCGGCGACGAACCTGCGCTGCACCTCGAGCGCCGAGGCCAGCGGCTGAGCGGCCCGCTTCGACGCCCACCATGCGATGAGCCCCAGGACGACGACGCCGAGCAGCCCGACGATGATCGCGACGGGCACGACGTCGTCCAGGTCGACGACCTGCGGACCCCTGCCGCCAACGCCGTCGGCATCGAAGCCGCCGTGCGGCGGGCGATGCTCTGGGCGCGAGGTCGCGAACATCACCGTCACGATCACCGTCGTGATGATCGCGACGACGGCGACCGACGCGACCGCCACCCAGACGCCCGCCCGCAGCGCCGCCTGCTGCACGCGACGGCGATCGGCCGCGGTCGCGGCATCCGTCCGCTCGCTCAGCCGCGCCCGCTCGCTCATCTCGGCGCTCCGCTGCGGTACCCGCGTGCGCGGACCGTCTCGATGATCTCGGGCGTGGACTTGCGGCGGATGTAGTGGACGTACGTGTCGACGGTCGTGGCGGAGCCGCCGGGGAACACGTTCGCGAGCACCTCGTCGCGCGTGAAGACGTGCTCGGGGCTCGAAGTCAGCAGCTCGAGCAGCTCGGACTCCGCCTGGGTGAGCGGGATGCGGCCGTCGGCGGGGGAGTACAGCGCCTGCGAGGCGGGGGTGAACACCCAGTCGCCGAGTTCGCGGCGATCGCCCGCGCCGCGGCCCCGGCGCAGCGCGCGCAGACGGGCGCGGAGCTCGGCGAAGTCGAACGGCTTCACGAGGTAGTCGTCGGCTCCGGCGTCCAACCCGGTGACGCGGTCGTCGATCGCGCCGAGCGCCGTGAGCATGAGGGCCGGGGTCGCGATGCGCGCCGTCCGGAGTGCGCCGACGAGCTCGGTCCCCGACATCCCGGGCAGCCGTCGGTCGACGACGATGATGTCGTAGCGGCGGCCGAGGGCGAGACGCAGGGCATCCTCGCCTGTCGCCGCGTGATCCACCTCGTACTCGTCGCCGAGCACCTCGACCACGATCCCCGCGATCTCGGTCTCGTCCTCGACGTACAGCAGCCGGGGTGCTGCCGGCCGTGCCGACGCGGAGGGGAGGGGCATGCCCTCAGTCTCGGCCGCCTTCCTCCGAACCGGGCGACCGGTCTGATGGATCGCCTATGAGTCGCCTATGCGGTTCGTCTGCCCTGCTACGTTCAGAGCGGGTACGACCGAGGGGGATCAGCGTGGAACGCAGCAGCTGGGTGCTGGTGGACGGCGAGAACATCGACGCGACGCTGGGCGGGTCGATCCTCGGCCGGCGCCCGCAGCCGGAGGAGCGGCCGCGCTGGGATCGGGTGCTGACGTTCGTCTCCGACCGCTGGGGGCGACCCGCGAAGGGGCTCTTCTTCCTCAACGCGAGCACCCACCTGCCGATGCCGTTCGTGCAGGCGCTCCTCGCGCTCGGCTATCAGCCGGTTCCGCTGTCAGGGCCGGCCGACGAGAAGATCGTCGACATCGCGATCCAGCGCACCCTCCGCGCGCTCGCCGACCGGGAGGACGACGTCGCCCTGGTCAGTCACGATCGCGACTTCGCCGACGACCTCGCGCGGCTCGCCACCGGCGGGCGACGTGTCGCCGTGGTCGCGTTCCACGAATTCCGCAGCGCCGAGTTCGCCGGCATCCCCGGCGTCGAGTTCTTCGACATCGAGTACGACGCCGAGGCGTTCGACGCCCCGCTGCCGCGCGTGCGCGTCATCCCGATCGAGCAGTTCGACCCGACGGAGTTCCTGCGCTGACTCAGTACCAGCCCGTCGACTGCGAGTGGCTCCAGGCGCCGCACGGGCTGCCGTAGCGACCCGAGATGTAGCCGAGGCCCCAGGCGATCTGCGTCGCGGGGTTGGTCTGCCAGTCGGCGCCGGCGCTGCTCATCTTGCTGCCGGGGAGGGCCTGCGGGATGCCGTACGCACCGCTGCCGCGGTTGTAGGCCTGGTAGTTCCAGCCCGACTCCTTCTGCCACAGCGACACGAGGCAGCCGAACTGGTCGTCGCCCCACCCGTAACCGCCGAGCATCGCGCGAGCGGTGGCCTGGGCGTCGGCCGGGCTGGTGCCGCCCACGGCGCCGCCGGTGGCGTACACGGGACGCGGGGCGGCGGACGACGAGCCCGACGACTTCTTGGCGGCAGCGGCCTCGGCCTCGGCCGCTGCCTTCGCGGCGGCGGCTGCTTCGGCCTCCTGGCGCGCCTTCTCTTCGGCCTCCTGCTGCGCCTTGAGCGCGATGGCCGCGTCGAGCTTGCCGCGCAGGCCCTGCGCCTGCTCGCTCACCGAGGCGGTCAGGACGGTCACGGCATCCGTGAAGTCGGCCGAGTAGATCGCCGGCAGCGACTGCGCACGCTGCAGCTGGTCGACGGCGCCCTCGAGCTCGGTGGTGTCGACGGTCGTGTCGGGGGTGCCGACATCGAGACCCGATGCGGCGATGTCCGTCGTGACGGTGGTCGCCGCGGTGACGGCGGCGGTCGCGTCCGCCACGGCCTTCTCGACGGCGGTCGGGGCGGGAACCTCCTCGGCGCTGACGGAGGGGGCGGTCGCGTACGACGCCAGCGCGAAGTCCGTCAGTGAACCGGATGCCTCAGCCTGCGAAGCGGGCGCCGCCGTGGTGAACCCGGCGGTGGCCAGCACGCCGATCGCGAGCGTCGCAGCGACCAGCACCGGGCGGCGGCGCAGACGGCGTTCGGCGCGGCGGAGAGTGCGGCGGGCGGGAAGGAGTGACGTATGGCTGCGCATGAGAAAACCGGGTTCCGTATCAGCGAAATGCGCCATCGGGCGGCGCGTCGTGACCTTTCGGGCGGGCACAAGTCCCCGAGTCTCCCGGTCGATTCTGGACGGTTCCGGTGCGTTACCTGAACGTTACATGTGAGGCGAATGCTCGAAAAAGCCAGATCACGAGGCTGCATCTTGCATCGATGGCCGTCTGGGAACCGCCTCCGAACTACGATCGGAGCAGCCCCGCACCCCGACCGAGGAGGCTCTCCCGTGCCCTCATCCGCCGCTCCCGCCACCACCGGGGCCCTCGCCCACGCTGAAGATCTCGCCGCTTTCGTTGCGGCATCGCCGTCGAGCTTCCATGCCGCCGCGGAGGTCGCGCGCCGCCTCGAGGGCTCGGGGTTCACGCGTCTCGACGAGGGCGCCCCGTGGCCGGCGGCGACGGGTGGGAAGTTCGTGGTCGTTCGCGACGGGGCGGCCATCGCGTGGGTGGTGCCGCCCACGGCGAGCGCGTCCACGGGCGTGCGGATCTTCGGCGCGCACAGCGACTCACCCGGCTTCAAGCTGAAGCCGAAGCCAACGACCGGCAAGCTCGGCTGGCTGCAGGCTGGCGTCGAGATCTACGGCGGCCCCCTCCTGAACTCGTGGCTCGATCGCGAGCTCCGCCTCGCCGGTCGCCTCGTGCTCGACGACGGCGTCAGCGTGCTCGCCGCGACCGGTCCGCTGCTGCGCCTGCCGCAGCTCGCGATCCACCTCGACCGCGAGGTCAACGACCATCTCGCGCTCGACAAGCAGTCGCAGACCCAGCCGGTGTGGGGTCTCGGCGAGAGCGACGCCGCCGACATCCTCGGCGAGCTCGCGCGCGCGGCGGGAGTGGACGCCGCGCGCATCCGCGGCTACGACGTCGTCACCGCCGACTCCGCGCGCGGTGCGACCTTCGGGCGCGACGACGTGTTCTTCGCCTCCGGCCGCCTCGACGACCTCGCCTCCGTGCACGCGGGCGTGGTCGCCCTCGAGCGCGCCGCCGACGGTCACGACGCCGACCACATCGCGATGCTCGCCGTGTTCGACCACGAAGAGGTCGGTTCCGGCACCCGCTCCGGCGCAGCCGGCCCGTTCCTCTCCGACGTGCTGGAACGGGTGTGGCTCTCGCTCGGCGCCGACCGCGAGCAGCAGCTGCGGGCCCTCGCCGCCTCCTGGTGCGTCTCGAGCGATGTGGGTCACTCGGTGCACCCCAACTACGCCGACAAGCACGACCCCGTCGTGCAGCCGGTGCTGGGGTCGGGCCCGATCCTCAAGATCAACGCCAACCAGCGCTACGCGACGGATGCCGCGGGGGCCGCTGCCTGGAACGGCTGGTGCGCCGCGGCCGGGGTCACGAGCCAGGAGTTCGTCTCGCACAATGCGGTGCCGTGCGGATCGACGATCGGCCCGATCACTGCGACGCGGCTCGGCATCCGGACCGTGGACGTCGGCATCCCGATCCTCTCCATGCACTCAGCGCGCGAACTCGCCGGCGTCAGTGACCTGTGGGACCTCGCCCGCGTGGCCGAGACCTACTTCCGGGGCTGAGCCGAGGCGTGCGCCGCACGGCGGTCAGCCGCTCGTAGCCGACCGATCGAGCGCCAGGTACTCGTGCGTGAAGGCGATCGCCGCTCCCCCTTCGCCGACGCCCGCCACGACCCGCTTCACCGACCCCGACCGCACGTCGCCGATCGCGAAGACACCGGGCACGGTCGTCTCGAGGGCGAACGGGCGGCGCGTCGCGGTCCACGACGCGGACTGCGCGGCATCCGCTCCCGTGAGAACGAATCCGCGTGCGTCGAGGGCGATCTCGGACGGCAGCCAGGCGGTCTCGGCGTCGGCGCCGATCATGACGAACAGCACGTCGACATCGCGCCGCTGCACCTCGCCGGTGCGCCGGTCCGCGATGTCGGCCGCCTGGAGGCTGTCGCCGCCGTGCAGGCCCACGACCTCGCTGCGGGTCTCGACCCGGATCGAGGGAATCGCCGCGAGCTGGTCGATGAGGTAGCGCGACATGCTCGCCTCGAGCGACTCGCCGCGCACGAGCATCGTGACCGACCGTGCGTGGCGGCTGAAGAACAGCGCCGCCTGTCCGGCCGAGTTGCCCGCGCCGATGATGCAGACGTCGGCGCCCTGCGCGACGGCCGAGTCGCTGCGCGCGGCGCCGTAGTAGACCCCGCTGCCGAGGAACCGGCCGACGTCGTCGAGGGGGAGCGTGCGCCACACGACCCCGGTCGCGAGGACGACGACCTCGGCGCGGACGACGTCGCCGCCGTCGAGCGTCAGCTCGTGCGACGCCGGATCCAGTGACTCGACGGTGCGGGTCACCACGATCTCGGCGCCCAGGCGCTTCGCCTGCTTGAACGCGCGGCTGGCGAGGTCGTCGCCCGAGATGCCGAACGGGAAGCCGGTGTAGTTCTCGATCCGCGTCGAGGTGCCCGCCTGCCCGCCGGGCGCGAAGGCCTCGACGACCAGCGTGCGCAGGCCCTCGGCGGCGGCGTTCACGGCGGCCGTGAGTCCGGCGGGGCCCGCACCGAGGATCACGACGTCGTAGCGGTCCGCCGCCGGAGCCACGTCGAGCCCGACGGCGTCGGCGACCTCGCGCATCGTCGGATTCTCGAGGCGGCGTCCGCTCGCCAGTTCGATCACCGGGTACTCGGGTGCATCCGCGGCGACATCGACGGTCACGCGCTCGAACTCGACCTGGTTGCGCGTGAGGAAGCCGATCACGCGGTGCGCCCGCGCGCTGCGCCGCGCATGGATCAGCCGCACATCGTGCTCGCGCCGCTCGGCGGCCATGGCCTGGAGCGAGTCGAGATAGCGGCGCGCGAGCCCGGCGACCCGGTCGGGCACCGACGGCGCGAGCGCGGCGAGCGTGTAGTACACGGCAGGTTCGAGCTTGAGCACGCGCGTCGGACCCGCCGCGCGGCCGCTCGCCGGGAACGGCGTGCTGAGGGTCATCGGCACCTCGCCGAAGAACTGGCCCGGCTTGCGCGTGCCGATGACACGCTCGTCGCCGTTCACGATCTTGGTGATCTCGGCGAGCCCCTCGACCACGACGAAGAGCGCTCGTTCGTCGCCCTCGTGCGCGAAGTACTCGCCGGGCACGAGCTGGATGTCTTCGACCGCGCCCGCGAGGTAGGCGAGGCCGTCGTCGGGCACGGCGGCGAAGACGTGCATGGCGCGCAGGCCCTCGACGGTGATCATGCGGCTCCCCAGCAGCGCGAGCACGCGGGGCCGACCGGCGCCCCGGTGGCGCCGATGCGCCACGCGCCGAACGTATCGGGACGCCCGACCACCGGTCAACCCGCACGGCTCGTGCCGTGCTCCGCGTCCGACGTCGGTGGATCGGCGTAGCCTGAACGGATGCCGCAGCCGACGACTCCGCACGACGGCGCGGCCCTGCCCGGCACGGCGCTCGGCGCCCGCGCCCAGCTCGCCGCGCTCGCCGGCGACCCGGCTGTCGATCCGCTGATCGACCTGCCCAGACCTGCCGGCGCACGGCCCGCCGCGGTGCTCATGCTCTTCGGGGTGCTCGACACCCGGCCGAGCGACCACGACGCTCAGGCGACGGCGGTCTCGCAGGACCTCGACGTGCTGCTCCTCGCCCGGGCGACGACGCTGCGCGCCCACCCGGGCCAGGTCGCGTTCCCCGGCGGACGACTCGACCCCGGCGACGACGGCCCCATCGGCGCCGCCCTGCGCGAAGCCCGCGAAGAGACCGGGCTCGACCCGTCGGGTGTGGACGTGCTGGGCGTGCTCGCCGACATCCCTCTCGCGTTCTCCCAGCACCTCGTGACGCCTGTGCTGGGGTGGTGGCGGCATCCGTCGCCCGTCCATGTCGTCGACGAGGCCGAATCGGCCGACGTGTTCCGTGCCCCGGTGGCCGATCTGCTCGACCCCGTGAACCGCGGCGTGACGGTGATCCGCCGCGACGGGCAGGAATGGCGCGGTCCGGGGTTCCTCGTGCGGCATGCGACCGGCGAGCACCTCGTGTGGGGCTTCACCGGCATGGTGCTCGACGGTCTGTTCGACCGCCTCGGCTGGACCGAGCCGTGGGACGCCGATCGCGAGCTGCCGCTCGTGCTGCCCGGCTGACCGGAGGCGCGTCAGCGGTACCGGTAGTGCTGGGCGCTGGCGTTGACCCACGCGACGAAGCGGCGCGCCTCGACATCCTGTGCGGGAGGGAATGACGTGACCCACACCTGGGAGCCGGCGATCACGAGGTGGGGCGCCGTCCGGTTGATCGCACGATTGATGGTGCGCGGTGGGATCGGGCCCGCCGGACCGAACATGCGTCGCTCGACGGCCGCCTTGGTGAACTCCGGCCGCCTCAGCAGCGCATCGCCCGAGTCGGCCGAAGCCTCCACCTCGCTGACCGGCTGGCTCAGATCCCCGAAGTGGATCCACCGCCCGTCGATCACGACACCGGCGAGATCCTGCTCCTGGCCGCTGTAGCGAACGTCGGCCGTCCACCTGCGGCCGTCCCACCACCGCGTGCGTCCGCGCTGATCGTCGTACCAGCCGGGCTGTGCGGGGCCGGAGGCGGCGGGGCCGGCATCCGTCCGCAGCTCGATGTCGGGCGCGCGCAGGTCGATGTACTGCTCGGTCCAGTGGGTGCCGTCCCACCAGCGCTGCTTGCCGGTGCCGTCGTCGTACCACCCGGGTGCGGGCTGCGTCGCCATGGTCCGAGCGTAGTTCGTGACGCGGATGGTCGGCCATCGGCCCTCGGCGCCCGGGCGGCGCGGCAGACTGGAGCGATGCCCTCCGTCGACGACATCGTCTCCGCTGACCGCCGCCATCTGCTCGAACTCCCGGTGTACGCGCATCTGGGGACCATCCGGCCGAACGACACCGTTCAGGTAAACCCGATGTGGTTCGAGTTCGACGGCGAGCACGTGCGGTTCACCCACACCAGCTACCGCCAGAAGTACCGCAACCTGCAGCACAACCCGTCGATGTCGCTGTCGATCATCGACCCGGAGCACCCCTTCCACTACCTCGAAGTGGCGGGTCGGCTCGTCGACGTCGTGCCCGATCCGGAGGGCGCCTTCTACGTGCGCCTGCAGAACCGCTACGGCAACCCGAGCACCACGCCGCCGCGCGACAAGGAGCACCGTGTGGTCCTCGTGATGTCGATCGATCGCGCGACCCAGCAGTAGCCCGCCTCTCGAAGACGAGAAGGGCGGAGGATGCCGCGGCGCCCGCGTGTTCCGCCCGCCCTCTGAACGCATCGCTGCGCGCTCCACGGAGCCTGGGAGCGCGTAGGCCACTTCGGGGAAGGCATCCGCCACGCTCAGCGAGCGCGGCGGATGCCTTCGCGGTGTCAGGCGTCGACGCGCGACGCCTCGACGGCGGCGCGGAGTCCTTCGGCGACCGGGGTCGTCGGGCGACCGAGCAGGCGGGCGAGGGTCGGATCGGCGTCCGACAGCACGCCGCGCGCGATGCCCGCCTCCATCTCGGCGACGAAGCCCACGGTGCCGGCGTCGAGGCCGGCCTCCGTCAGTGCGGCCTCGAGCTGCGCGCGGCTCACCGGAACGTAGGCGACTTCGCGCCCGAGCGCCTCGGCGGACGCCGCCGCGATGTCGGCGTACGAC